>Ga0160460_100033_pt1 | contig 309410 bp, 315 predicted proteins | sample HID1973M_E6MG_FD_108238 | JGI IMG/M metagenome (GOLD analysis project Ga0160460, IMG submission 108238) | Enriched mosquito-associated microbial communities from UW Madison campus, WI, USA - HID1973M_E6 MG | ecosystem: Host-associated > Arthropoda: Insects > Digestive system > Unclassified ... | reverse complement strand
GACGCCGACGCCTACCCCAACGCTGACCCCGCCGCCGACGCCGCCCCCAGCGCCAACGCCGCCGCCAACCCCGACGCCGACCCCGACGCCAACCCCGACGCCGACCCCGACGCCAACACCGACCCCTTCACCAACGCCGACGCCTCCTCCGCAGCCCCAATATCGGCAGGAAACCTCACTGTATGCGAGCGGTCCGGCAATGATGGCGATCTACGGGCGGCATATTCTTGACACGCTGCACGAACGTGTCGGCGATGAGGAGCAGATGCGCGAGAACCCGCGTTTCGATACCTCGCGGAATTGGGTGAACGGAGTCTGGGGTCGCGTCATCATCCGCCATGGTGAGGCGCGTGGCGACCCGCGTGGCATCTATGGCGATGGGCCGGCCTATGAGACCGACATGACGGTCTTCCAGATCGGCACCGACATCTACCGCAAGCAGCAGGTGCGCGACGACGGCACCAAGCGCGACCGCGACCATCTCGGCATCATGGGGTCTTATGGAAACATGGACGGAAACGTGACGCACAACCTGCTCACGTTCGTGATCCCTGCCGGCCATGCCGAGATGGATGCCTGGTCGCTCGGCGGCTTCTGGACCCATTTTGAGCCCGATGGCTTCTATTTCGACGCTATCGTGCAGGGAACCTGGTACGACATCACGTTCCAGTCGCCACGGCTCGATCCCATCAGCACCGACGGATTCGGCCTCGCCCTTTCCGGCGAAACCGGATATCCGCTCCACTTAAACAAGGACTGGCAGATCGAGCCGCAGGCGCAGCTCATCTACCAGATGCTGAAGCTCGACGGCTTCAGGGATCCGGCCGCCGATGTCCGATTCCGCGATCTGGACTCACTGGTCGGCAGGATCGGTTTCCGCCTCTCCAATCGCGGCAATCATCAAGGCTGGCTGCGCGGCAACATCTGGCATGAATTCCTGGGCAAGCCGGTCACCGAATTCTCCTCAGCCAACGGCTTTGTCGGTTTCCGCGCGACACTTCCGAGAAACTGGTGGCAAGTCGGCATCGGCGGTAGCATGGTCGCCTCGTCGAACCTCACGCTCTACGGCCAGGCCAATTACGAGCAAGCATTCGAAGGTGGTACCCACGCCTGGGACGCGAAGCTCGGCATCAGATACAATTTCTGAGCGGCGGCGCCATGGACCTCAAATGCTATGTCTATCCCGGGTGGGAGCCTCGTCTCCGTGCGGCGGACGCACGTCGCGGCTGGATGGACGCGACACAAGAGCACTTCGCTTATCGCTGCCTTCCTCTAAATATCGCCAACAGCCACGGCTGGGAACTGCTGAGCCCATGCGGGTTCGAAGCGGAATGGAACGGCGGGAGTGCCGTGAATGATGTCGTCATTCGTCCGGACCCTGGCACGGAGCTGCGTCGTGCGCCCGTCGCCCTGTTCGGCCAAGGCACTTTCACCTTTCATGTCGAGGGCCTGTTCCGCACGCCCGAGGGATTTAATCTCTGGGTCGGCGGCTCACCCAATTTTGCGAAGGATGGGGTTGCTCCGCTGGGCGGCATCATCGAGACGGACTGGTCACCCTACAGCTTCACCATGAACTGGCGCTTCACTCGGCCGCATCACGTGATCCGTTTTGAGGAGAACGAGCCCTTCTGCTTCTTCTTCCCCGTCGAGCGGCGGCTGGTGGAAGCGGTGCATCCCGCGATCCTGCCGATCGACGCCGATCCCGAGCTCAAGCAGCAGTTCGAGGCATGGAGTGCCTCGCGCGATGCCTTCCAGCTTGCGATTACCCAGGCGCCGCCCGACGCGCCGAGCAAGAAGTGGCAGAAATATTACTATCGGGGCCTGCACCTGGATGGCAGCGCGGGGACCGCCGACCATCAGTCCAAGCTGCGCGTCGCGGAGTTCGCTGGCGCCGAACCAGTGAGGTTGCGTACACCCATCGCAGCGCCGCCGTCTGCCCGGGATCCTTCTCTTGCCACATGGGCATGTCCGGCCCGCGGTCAGGCCGAACTGCGCGACGCGGCCGGGGCAGCCAAGCTCGCCTGGATGCTCACCACACAGCAACGGTTGCGGGCCTTGGCGCCGTGCTCCATTCCGCACAAGGCTGATATCACGCCAGCTTCCTTTCTGGCGGATCACTATGCCGCCAACCTGCCCGTCGTGCTCGACAGCGAGCTGACCGACTGGCCCGCGCTGGATCGTTGGAGGCCGGATTATCTCAAGCGCGTCGTGGGCACCGCGACGGTGGAGGTCCAGTCCGGCCGGGCGCGCGATCCCGATTACGAGCGCAATATGGCAGCGCACCGAACGGCCATGCCCTTCAACCTGTTTATCGATCGGATCACCCGACGGGATGCGGCCAACGATCTTTATCTGACAGCTTATAACTCGGCGGCCAACGCGGCGGCGCTGGCCCCATTACATGGCGACCTTGGCTTTCTCGACAAACTACTTGATCCGGCGGGGGGCACGCCGCGAGGTATGCTCTGGATCGGCCCGGCGGGCACTTTCACGCCACTGCATCATGACCTCACCAACAATCTGCTGCTGCAGATCATCGGCCGCAAGCGCGTGCTGCTCGTCGCGCCCGCCGACACGCCCCGGCTCTACAACGATCATCATGTCTACAGCCGCGTCCGGGATTTGTCCGAACCGCACATCGTCCGCCGTTTTCCTGCGCTGGATGGCGTACAGGTCCACGAAGTCATCCTTGAGCCCGGCGACAGCCTGTTTCTGCCGTTGGGCTGGTGGCATCAGGTCACCGCGCTCGATTTCAGTGTCTCGATCACCCACACGAACTTCCGCTGGCTCAACGATTTTCACGAGAGCCATCCGAGCTGACGGCCCGCCCTTGCGGCAGGCTATTTAGGTTTTCTTAACCACCTTCTCGCATTCAGTGCGCTAAGGGACGCATACCATGAAAATGATCATTACTGGGGCGTCGCTCTTCGCGACGGCCATAGGCCTTGGCGCTTGCGGGGGCGGGGGCGTCAACAGCGTCAGCAGCGGCTCAGTCACGCCGAGCCCTCCGGCAAGCCCTGCGCCAACGCCCACACCGAGCCTCGGCCAGTCCGAGGAAATGCGGAGTCTCACCGCTCTGGGCAGTGCCGTGAATGTCGACTATGCCTTCTCGTCGGGGTGGTTGGGGCATGGCGTCATCGTCGGCGTCGTTGACGATGGCGTTGCCGCCAACATCGAGCTGGACGGGCAGATCGACACTGCTGCCTCGCGCGATTTTGGTCGGTATCTCGCCGAGGATCGGTCGCGCGGCAGCTTGGCGGACGCCAAGTCCGATCACGGCACTCTGGTCGCTTCCGTCATTGCGGCAAAACAGAACTCCAGCGGCACTGTCGGCTATGCGCCTAGGGCGAAAATCGCTGTGCTACGTATCACCGACGTCGATGCCGATGGCGGCGAGAGGTACACGGCTACCCATGAAATCGAAGCGATCGATCATGCGATTGCGAAGGGGCTAAAGATCCTCAATCGCTCGCTGATGGGCGGTGCCAATCCCGGCCTGTCCGCAGCGATGAACCGCTACGCCGCGACCGGGGGGCTGATGATCAACAGCGCAGGCAACGAAGGCGGGACTGCGCCCGGCGAAGCGCCGAATGTCACCGCGAGCAATCGCGCGAGTTGGCTGCTTGTCGGCGCATTGACACCAGGAACGCTCGATTTGGCCAGCTATTCCGCCCCGGCCGGTAGCCTTGCCGACCGCTATGTCGTCGCGCCGGGCACGCAGATCGCGATGGGCGTGGACAACGTCGTCATGCCGTTCTCCGGGACCAGCGCGGCAGCCCCGGTCGTCGCGGGCCTTGCCGCCGACATCCTCTCGAAATGGCCGCAGCTCAGCGGACAACAGGTGGGCGATATCATCCTCAACACTGCACGCGACCTTGGTACGCCGGGCGTCGATGCGGTATTCGGCCACGGCCTGGTCGATTTCCGGGCGGCACTCCAACCTGTGGACCCGGTCTTGTCCAATGGCGCAGTGGAGACCGCCGCAGCCAATGCTATTCTTGTCGTGCCCGACGCGATTGCACCGCAAATTTTCCAGACTGCGCTGGCGAATGTTACGGTCTTGGACAGCTACGGCCGGGATTATAACGTTTCCTTGGCCGGACGGATTGTCCCGGCGCGCGCGAGCGACGATCACTGGCTGCGTCGAAGAATGCTTGCCGGATATGGCGCGGCATCGCTGGACGGTGATCGAGTGTCGGCGCGCTTCACCTATGCCAGCAGGCCCGCAGATCCCGACGGCGTCCGCCGGACGGTGTTTTTCGGCGGCCGCCTCACCTATCGCGCTGGTCACACGACGGTCCACGCAAGCCTGCGCGAGCTGGATTTACAACAGGGCGACCTCATGGGGCTGGCGATCGTGCCGGACGCCGCGCTCGCTTACGCGCCCCAGATGGATCGGCGGCTCGGGATCGACCGCGCCATCGGCGCAAGCCGCGTCGGTGTGACCTTCTCCGGCGGCGGGGGACGCCTGTCCTCCGCCCGCGCCGTCACGGCCTCGTTTATGCGAGGCGCCACCACATTGCAGGCAAGTCTGATCGCCGAGACCGACACGGTTCTCAGCGCCCCGGCGCGCGGCGCGCTAAAACTGGGGCGAGGCACTAAGACCTTCGTGGCAGAGGCCCGTCGTACGTTCGGCGTGGGGAGTTGGCGGGTGGATACCTACGCCTCGCTCGGCCTGACCCGGTTGCTCATCGACGATGCGTCGCTGGTCACGCGTGCCACGCCGCTGGTCGGATCTCGTTTTGGCGTGCGGGCTGACGGCCCGGCGTTGGGTGGTTTTCTGAGCTTCAGCGTCGCGCAGCCGTTGGCGATCGAAAGCGGCACAGCTCGGCTTACCTATGGCACAGCATATGACGTCGAAACGGGGGCGTTGAGCTATAATCGGCTTGATGTCCCGCTCACGGGAAAACGACGCATCCTGCTCGCAGGGGCGTATGCAAAGCCCCTAGCGGGCGGAGAGCTTCGGGTCGGTTGGATGCATGCAGTTCAAGACAACGAGACAGCGGCTCTGCTCAGTTTCGCAATGAACCTGGGGTCGTAGGGGCATCAGCTTTGCGCGTTTGACGCGAATTCAAGATTCTCGACCCCGCCGTTTGTTCCTGCTGGCTTCCGTTTTCGTCAGATTCCGTCCGGAGCAGGCGGTCGATTGAGGCGTCGTTGTTGGTATCGCCTGAACCAATGGCCGCTTTAGATAAAGCCAGCCCAGAAGCGGACAGTTCGGATCGTCCGACCTTGCGGACTTACCGCTTTTCAAGTCGAGGTATATTGTTAGCAAACATAGTGTGCGTAGAATCGGTTATCGTAGAATCGGTTATAACGACGAATCAGCGAGCAAAGCAGTAAGCTATTGAACCGTCGAGGCCGGCGATCAGCCGCCCGCGAACGTGACCATGGCATCCACGTCGACCGGCGCCCGGCCGGAAAGGAGCAGCATGGCAGCGGACGCGCAAGCGACGGCCGGATCGATCTTGGCGATGCCGCTCGCCGCCTTGGTAATCAGACCGCTCGGCGCCATCCGGCAATTGCTGACCGCCCAGTCAAGCAGCGGCTGGCCATTATGGCGCAACGTGTCCTCCTGAAGCCATCGATCGAGTGCATGCCAGGCGGGTGCCAGCCGGAAGCCCTGCGGAATCTCGCAAAGGTCGCGCTGGCGATCGAGGCCGAGCGCTTCGCATACGTCGCCGAACAGCGACGCGACGCCGGCCGGATCGACGCCGCAGCCCGCCAGCTTCTCGGCATCGGCCGCCCGGACCAGATAGGCGGCGGCCCGCCGGAGATCGTCGCCGGCCGCGCATGTTGTGAGATCGCCTTGCGCTTCGAACTGGTCGAGCAGGGTCGCGACGGACTTGCGACGCTGGCGCAGCACCGGCCAGGCCCATGCATGCGTCCATGCCCGCCGCGTGCCGTCGGGCATATCGAACAGAGCGGCCAGGGCGAGCAGGTCGTCGCCGCCGCCGCCGTCGAAGCCGAAAACAACGCTGGTGCAGGTATCGAGCAGTTCATCGAAGGTCAGCGCCTCGGGCGCCGCGCGCCGCGCCCATATCTCCGCGCCGCCCCAGCCGTCCAGAGCCGCGCCGAATTCGGAAATTTCCAGATTGCCGAATTGTGAGAGCCAGGAGAGCATCGCCTGCGGGCCGGTTTCGCGCGCCTCGGCAAAACTCGCCTCCAGCCAGGTCATGGACTGCGAGCGGCCAAGGTTCGGGTTTGCATAGGCCCATGACGACGGCTCGCACATCGCTTCGAGGTCACGCGCGAGATCGGCCGGTGGCTCGTAGAGTGCCGGCAGGAAACCGGGCAGCGCTTCTTGCCCGTCGCGGACCCTGCGCGCGGTCCCGAGCAGGTTTGCCCAGATGCCTCGCGATGGCCCGTCGGCCATGGTGCTGATGGCGAGCATCTGACTTTCGGGGATGGCGCCGCCCGCGCCGCGCAATTGGGTCAGCACGCGCGCGGCATCGGGCCGGGTCAATTCGTGAACCTCATCGATCAGGATGAACGAAGGCCGCGCGCCGACCGCGACGCGCTGCTCGAAGGCGCGCACGGCAAGGGTCGCGCCGCTTTGGCGGTGCCTGACTTCGCGGGCATATTCGCGCACCTCGAGCAGCGCCCGCAGGCCAGGATCGCTGTATATCATGCCGACGACCTGCTCGAAGGCGAGTTGCGCGACTGGGATCGTCGGCGCGAGAAACAGGAAGGTCGCGCGCGGTCTCGGATTGAGCAGAAAGAGGGTAAGGGCGAGGCCCGCCGAGAGGGTCGTTTTGCCATTTTTTTTGCCGACCGAGAGCAACGCGGTCTGGACGAGTTGCTGACCGATCACGCCGCCCTTGCCGGGTAGCAGCGCCCCGGCCAGCGCATCGACCAGGTCAAGAAACCACGGCCCGGCCGCGTCGCCCAGCCGGACCGTGCCGGGCTGGTCAGGCAGGATCAGCGAGCCGAACTGGCGCCGTGCAGCGGCGACGCGGTCCTTGTTCCACACCTTGCGCAGGGCGCCGAGATCATAGGGCGCCTGTCCGCTCCGTAGGCGCTCGGCCCAGTCCGGGCAGGCAAAGACGATCGGCGCGGCCATTGCTCCGATCAGATCACGCCGAACTTGCCGGTGACGACGTTGGCGCCCCGGCCGCTGCGCTCGTCGGCTTTGCGCTCCCTCGACGGCGTGGCGGCCGTCGTCCCGGCGCGGCTGAGGCGCAAGTCGCGCAACACGCCGCGCTGTGCCGCGCAGAAGGTCGCCGCCAGCCGCGCGGCCGCCTGCCAGCCGTCGCGGTCGCCGTCGTCGATCGCGAGGCCGCGCACGATCTCGCATTCAGTCAGCGTGTCGTGAATGTCGGCCAGGCGCGCAAGTTGCAGAAGGTCAGTCGCGCTCAGCGGATTTCCGGTGGCGAGCAGCTGCTGCGTGACCGCCTCGATCGCCGCGATCGTCGTCGGGAAATGACGGCGTCCACGAATTGCAGCCAGCACCGGGCGGGCTGATTTCACGAGAACCTTGCCGGGCGGGTCCATGCCTTGTCTCCCAGAGTTGAGGTCACATTTTCATGCCGGCGGCGGGCTGCCGGTGGCCGATTTGCGCCGTTTCCCGCGCGGATATGTTGGTCGAAAATAATTTTCGCGATTTTTTTTGTGCGAATGCGGATCCGCGCGCTGCGGCGAGGCCAGCCAAGGTTGATGACCGCCCCCCCCCCCAAAAAAAATGCCCTGGCGCAGCCCCGCCTCATCGGGCCTTGGGCGGCGGGGCATGCCGACCGAACAAGGGGCGCAGTTGGCGATCGCGCCGCGCCTGCGCGGTCTTGGTGGCGTGGCAGCGGGCGCACACCAACATCAAGTTCGTCGGATCATAAGGCGCGCCGCCGTCGACGAGTTCGACGATGTGATCTACGACAAGGTCGCGATCGGCGCCGCATGCTTCACACCTCCCGCCTCGGTCGCGACGTATACGTGCACGTAATGACCTCCATGCCTGCGACGTATAGATCGCTTCCCCGGCGCGCGGCGCGGGCGCAGGCGGCGCGAAGGGCCGGGCGCCACTGCCGCCCAGCCGTCCCGCGCCCGAGGCGCCCAGCTTGCCCAGGCCGGTCCTACGCTTGCCCATGGTCGTTATCGGCAGGCCGGGCCACGCCCGCCTTCACCGCGTCGACATAGTCGACAATCGCGTCGAGCAAGTCGTCAAGGATGGCGGTGTCGCAATCGCTCTCATCGGCGATCCTCTGACAATGATTGATGATGGCTTGCGGTATCCCTCGGTATTCGAAGGCCATTGCCGTTCCTCCTAAAAAACCGGTGTTCCTTTCGGTGTTCCGGTGTTCCGGTGTTCCGGTGTTCCGGTGTTCCGGTGTTCCCGAGGCGTGGCGCCATGCGGCCGACGGGACGGGCCGCCATCCGGGCCGAGCGTAACGCATGCAACGCTTGTAACGCGTGCCTGCCTATGGCCCGCCCGGAAGATCAACCGCGTCCCGGCTCCAAGCCTGGTGTGCGTCGTGCGGCTCATATGAGAAGTGGCGTTACAAGCGTTGCACGCGTTACGAGGGCGACGGTCCATCATCCCAGGTCTGCCCCGAAGCTGAGCGCGATGCCGAGCCAGCAGCGCACAGGGTCAGGGATGCGCTTGATGATAGGCCCCTCGCAGCCTCGCGCCCGGAGCAGGGGAGCAAAGGCCTTTTGAGTTCCCGGTTTCTCGCCGGCCTTGGTGGCGAACTGGCTCCATGACGCAAAGAGGCGCGCACTGGTCTCGAAGAGATGATCGTTGCCGCGCTCCAGTCGGCAGGACTCGGCCAGCCAGTGCCCGAACAGGTCCTGGTCGGCGAAATAGGCGTCGGTGGCTGCCAATACCTGATCGGGGCGAACTAGGCCGTGACGCTGCCAATCGAGGCAGCCGTCGATCGCCCAGCGCAGTATGCCGGGCCATTCATCCACAAGTCTCTCGGTCAGGTCAGGGTCGGGATATTCCGGCCTGTGAACGAAGGGCAAGAGGTTGAACCGCCGGCGCAGCGCGTCGTCGACATGACCGATCGCCGGGATCGTATTGCCCGACAGCAGCAGCTTGAACCTGGGCTGAAAGGTGAAGAAGTCCTGGCGCATGAACCGCGCCGCGATGGGATCGCCGCCTGTAAGAGATTTGATTTTCGCTTCGGCCCAGCGCCTGCCTTCCTCCGTTTCGCTTGCAGCTACCAGCCGCCGGCCGGCAAGCATGGCCAGTTCGGTCGGATGACGATCATTGCCGCCAGCCGCGAACGTCTCCATGGGCGCGGTGCAGCCGTAATCACCCACGACCTTCACCAGCGTGTTCACGAACACACCCTTGCCGTTCCCGCCGCCCCCATGCGCGAAAAACAGAGCATGCTCGCTCGTGTTGCCCGTCAGACAGTAGCCGGCAATCTGGCCGAGAAAGCGTTCAAGTTCCGCGTTGCCGCGCGTGGCCTCGGCGAGGAAGCGGCGCCACACGGGGCAATCCGCGGTATCTGCCGGGCTGACGGCGGTGCATTTCGAAATGTGCATCGCGGGATCGGCGATGCAGAGATCGCCGGTGCGGAGGTCGACCACGCCGTCCGGCGTGCCGAGTGCCCAGGGATCGATGTCGAAGTCGCTGGCGCGGCGCCCGAACGCCTGTGTGGCGGCCATCAGCTTCAGGACATTTTCGAAAGAGCGGAGCGAAAGGATCGATCGACGTGCCGATCCCGACAAGCTCTTGTCGTCGGCGTAATCCTTCAGCGCGTGGCGGATGCGATTGACCGGAGCGGTTTTTGGCAGTTCCCACCAATGCCCGCGCCATTCGAGCCATTTCCCGTTGTCGACGTTGAAGAGCATTTCACCGCGCAACTCGCGTTCGCAGAACATGGCGAGGTCGTCCTCGCTCGGCACGTCAGACGGTTTCTTCGGTTGCGGGTCGAGCGTTTCGGTGAACCAGCCTTCGTCGATCAGTGCCTGACGCTCAGGACTATTGATGGCAGCGGGCTTGCCCGCTTTGGTTGATTGCTTTACCTTTTCTTTCAAGCAAACTTGCTCTTGGCCGGCGACGCCATCGCCGGCCGCTTCTTCCTCGATCTCCATGAGAATTCCTTTCCGCGCCGTCAGGCGGCGGTGAATGGAGGCGCTTCGATCTTATCGTCGATCACGTGCAGACCGCGCCGGCGGCGAGACTCGCTCACAAGCAGTTCGACAAGGCGATCTATCGAAGCAACCACGACCAGGTGGCGCGCGCCGAGGTGAACGCCTTCAAGATCGCCGTCTGCGAGGCGGGCGCGGATCGTGTAGCTGGAGCATCCCAGCCGGCGCGCGGCCTTCGGGATGGAGGTCAGCAGCGGCTGCTGACCGATTTGCAGACCTTCCGAATTCTTTTGTGCCATCGTCGATCTCCAATACCGATCGATTGCGGCATAGCGCGTCGGAAACGGCAAAAAACGGAAGAAGTTTTTTGCCGTTTTTCGTGGCCTATTTGGGAGGCTTTTCTTTCGCCGGTCGACCGCGCGGCCGGCTGCGGTTGATTATTGCCCGCGCATTTCGTGCGGTCCGTTCTTCGATGCCTGGACGGTTCAAAGCCCGCTTGGCGAGTATCCGCTTGCGACCTTGCAGCGTGATCTTCTTGGCAATGTTGGGATAAACTTGGGCGGACAGTCGGATGAAGCCAGCGGCGTGTGAAACATGAAACGGCAGCGAGATGCCTGCAATCAATGACCAGGTCGCCAGTTCATCGATGATGCGCGTCCATTGGGAACCGAGCACGAGCCGAACATATCCCTCGCGGCCCTCGGTCTCCAGCACGTGCGCAATCATCCCGTCCAGTTCCTCGGCATCGTAGGGCGGCGGCTTGCTCCCTTCGCTGAGGAGTTCCTCATACGTGAAGGTTTCCTGCGCGCTGGTCATGACACTGCTGTGAGCCGCGCCGTCGTCTTGCTCGTGGCGAAGGCGCCCCAAGCGTCCATGAGGCGCCGACGCTGCTCGATATAGTCGGTTCGCCTATAGGCCGCCTCGACCCGGTTCTTGACGACATGTGCAAGCGCCGCTTCGGCCCATTCGCCCGGCATGCCGGATTTCTCGGCGGCCCAATCTCGAAACGATGACCGAAATCCATGCGGGGTCGCGTCGCCACGCTCCTCCAGCTTCATGATCTTGCTGAGCGACATGTCGCTCAACATCCCACCGCGCTGGCCTGGAAAGACGAAGTCCGTTCCCTCCAGCCGGATAAGACTTGCGCGCTTCAACACATCGAGCGCGGCGGCGGACAGCGGGACGCGGTGCGGCCTGCCGGCCTTCATCCGATCGGCCGGAACCGTCCAGACCTTATCGGCGAAATCCATTTCTTCCCACGTCGCGCCTCGAACCTCGCCGGACCGTGCCGCCGTCAATATCGCAAACTCAAGGGCGAGCCGCGACCAGCCGACGCGCGAGCGCAGGGACAAGATGAAGTCGGGCACCTCGCCGTAGGGCATAGCGGCATGATGGCCGTCCCGCTTTGGCTGGCGCGGCAAGCTGCGGTTCAAGGTCCGCATCGGCGCCTCGCTGGTGCGATGACCATTGGCATGCGCCCAGTCGAGCACAGCACCGATACGCTGCCGCAGGCGACGCGCGGTCTCTGGTATTTTCAGCCAGACGGGCATGAGCGCGGCGCGCATCTCTGGTACATCGATATCAGCCACGGGCATGTCACCGATCGTCTCAAACACATGCTGTTCAAGCGTGGCGAGCCATTGTCCGCCGTGCTTCTTCTCGCCGTGCTTCCAGGTCGGGATCAACTCGGCATGCAAGGCTACGGCCGCCCACTTGAACGTCATTGGTCCGTCCGCCCTGTCGGTCACGGGCACATCATCTTTTGGTCGGGGATCGCCTCCGGCCTTGATGACGCGCGTCCAGTCGACCGCCTTGGCGCGAGCGTCGGCCAACGAAATTTCGCGAGCAGAGCCGAGACTGAAGTCCGACCGTTTTCCGTTGCGCTGAACGCGGAGGGTCCAGACCTTCCGGGTTGCGCTACGCACATCAAGCAGCAGGCCGCCGCCATCGGAATATTTCCCGGGCTGATCGGCGGACTTCACGAAAGCGGCGGTGAGGCGCGGCATGGGGTCTCCGGGAAGTGTGGGGTCACTCCTCGACGACCCAACATTTGTCCCCACATATCATTTTGGTTGGTTTCTAACAACCACAACCGCTATTGTCAGTTATCGGGCGTAAAATAGCTAAAAACCGCCATTTCATTGGCTGCGTGCTCGCGCGATTTTTCGTTTCTAAAGGGGTTCTGGCGGACAGGGTGGGATTCGAACCCACGGTGAGCGTCAACCCACGGCGGTTTTCAAGACCGCTGCCTTAAACCACTCGGCCACCTGTCCGCATGCGGCGCCGCGCTGCGCCCTGCACGCGGCGACCTAGTGCAAAGCGGCGCGCGAGGGAAGGGGCGAGACGCGCGGAATGAGCGTCGGGCAGGGTGCCTTCCGCTGGCATTGGGGTTGGCCCGGCTTGTCTCACGGGCGAAGTCTGGCACTATGACGCGATGCGTTGTCCTGTTCTCCCCCTCCGCTCGCTTCGTCTCTCCGGCCTTGTCGCTCTCGCCTCCCTCACGGTGGGGCCAGGCGCGCACAGCCAGCAGGTTACGGGCGGCGGCGCGCCATTGCCTTCGTCCAGCGCGACGGTGGGCGCCGAGACGGCCGCTGGTTTCGCGGCCTATTTGCAGGGGTTGCGCTCCAAGGCGCGCGCCAGGGGCGTGAGCGACGCGACCTTCGACCGCGCCGTCGCGGACCTTACCTTCAACCCGCGCGTGGCGGCGCTCGACCGGGGCAACATGCCGGCCGCTGACAATGCGCCGATCCCGGATTTCGAGCCTTATCGGCGCCAACATATCGACGCCGCCAAGATCGCACGGGGACGGGCTGTCTATGCCGCGAACCGGACGCTGCTGACCGGGATCGAGCGCGACACAGGCGTGCCCGAATCGATCATGGTCGCGATCTTCGGCCACGAAACCAACTACGGCACGATCACCGGCAATTTCGACCTTCTGCGCTCTCTTGCCACACTGGCCTATGAGGGGCGGCGGCGCGAACTGTTCGAGCCGGAACTGCTTGCGGTCATGCAGATGATGCAGCGGGGCATCCCGCGCGAGCGGCTGGTCGGCAGCTATGCGGGCGCATTCGGCTATCCGCAGTTCCTGCCGAGCGTCTATCTGCGCGACGCGCGCGATGCCGATGGGGACGGGCAGGCCAATATCTGGTCGAGCCAGGCCGATGCGCTCGCCTCAATCGCGAACTATTTCGTGCGGGCGGGATGGCGCAAGGGCGAGCCCTGGGGCATCGCGGTGCAGCTTCCGGCGGGGTTCGACAGGGCGGCGGTGGTCAACCGCACCGCCGCGCCGCGCTGCCGCCGCGTGTTCGAGCGGCACAGTCGATGGCTCAGCATGAAGGAATGGCAGGCGCTCGGCATCACCGCCGTGGGCGGCAACTGGCCGCGCGGCGAAATCCAGGCGACGTTGCTGGAGCCAGATGGGCCCGGCCGCACAGCATACTTACTCACCGGTAACTATCGCGCGATATTGGACTATAACTGTTCCAATTTTTACGCACTGTCGGTGGGGCTCCTTGCAGATGAGGTTGGGCGCTAGCGGAATATTTCTGGCGATCGGGGCGCTCGCGCCGCTCGCTGCCTGCGGAATGGTCGATGGCCGGAGCGACAGCCATCCACGGCTGGGCGTGACGCTGGCCGGGATCGGAGAGCCTCCCTCGGCCTCCGCGGGCAAGCCGTCCGATACCCTGATGCCGCAGGACGGACCGGCTCCACGCGCCATGAAGGCCGACGCGGAGCCGCCCGTGCTCGGCGCGCCCTATATGATCGACGGAAAAGCCTATGTGCCGGCGCCGATCGCGAGTCTCGACGAGGTCGGCTATGCTGCGGTGCTGCCGGATGCGGCGGATGGGCGCCGTACGGCGAACGGCGAGATCTATGCGCCCGGGGCGATCAGCGCGGCGCATCGCACGCTGCCGCTGCCCAGCTATGTCGAGGTGACGGCGCTCGACACCGGTCGGACCATCCTGGTGTGGGTCAACGATCGCGGTCCGTTGCTCAACGATCGGCTCATTGCCCTTTCGCCCGGTGCTGCTCGCCAGCTTGGCTTGCGCGCGCTCGACGGGACGGCTGCCGTCAGGGTGCGCAAGATGAACCCGAGCGAGCAGGACCGCGTGATGCTGCGAGACGGAGGTCAGGTCGCCGAGCGCATCGAGACGCCGGCGGGGCTGCGCGTGGCATTGTGGCGGCAACTGCCCAAGGCTCCGGCGCCGCTGACCGGTCCGGTCCGCACGCTAGGCGTCGTGCCGGTACAGGTTGTCGCCCAACAGGGCCAGCCGACAGCGCCGGGCGAGCCGATCCGCAAGGTCGTGCCGGTGCAGCACTCGCAGCCTGCCCGCACGGAGATTGCGGGGCCGGAAATGCCTGTGCCGGCGCTGCAAGTGGCTGGCCCGGCGACTCGGCGGGGCGGCTATGTCGTTCAGATCGCGGCGCTCTCCTCGCACGCCAGGGCGGAGGCGCTGGCGAAATCGCTTGGCGGCTATGTGATGCCGGCAGGTGCGCTGTACCGTGTGCGGACCGGCCCGTTCGAGACGGAGGCGGCCGCGCGCGGATCGCTGGGTCAAGTCCGTGCCAAGGGCTATGCAGAGGCTCGCCTGATGGCTAATGACGCTCGCTGAGCCGCGGCTTCGCCGGACTCGATTGATCGTCTTGACCGGATTTTTCGATGCGCAATTTTCTGCCGCTTGCCTTGGCACTGCCTTTCCTCGTGACGGGTGCTGCGGCGAGCACGCCCAGCTATACCAGCACTGCTCCCGTCGCCTATATGATCGATCTGGCATCCGGCCGGGTGTTGTTCGATCGCGACAGCAATCGCCGCATTCCGCCCGCCTCAATGGCCAAGATGATGACGGCGCACGTCGCTTTCAAACTCATCAAGGACGGCAAGCTCAAGCTCGACCAGCGCTTCACCGTGCGTCCGGAGACATGGCGCAAGTGGCATAGCCAGGGGTCGACCATGTTCCTCGCCGTCAACGAGCAGGTGACGGTCGAGAATCTGCTGCACGGCATCGTGACGCTTTCCGGCAACGACGCCTGCGTGGTGCTGGCTGAGGGGATCGCCGGTTCCGAGGAGGCCTTTACAGACCTCATGAATGCCGAGGCGAAGCGGCTGGGCCTTGCCAACAGCCATTTCGGCACGAGCAATGGCTGGCCGGACGAAGGCCGCACCTATGTGACCGCCCGCGATCTCGCCACGCTGGCGCGCGCCTCGGTCGAGGAAACGCCCGATCTCTATCGCCAGTTCTACGCCACGACTTCGTTCCAGTGGGGCAAGACGATGGGCGGCGCCGATATCAGCCAGGCGAATCGCAATCCGATCCTCGGCAAGATCGACGGCGCGGACGGCCTCAAGACCGGCCACACCGAGGAGGCCGGCTATGGCTTCACCGGCTCCGCGGTCCAGAACGGCCGGCGCCTCGTGATGGTCGTCGCCGGCCTGCCGACCTTCAACGGGCGGATCGAGGAATCGGTGCGCTTTATGGACTGGGGCTTCAAGGCCTGGCGGCTGCGCCCACTCGCAAAGAAGGGCGCGGTGCTGGGCACGGCGCAGGTGCAGGGCGGCTGGTCGCGCAGCGTCGAGTTGGTCGCGCCGCGCGATCTCTCCGCCACGGTCCCGGCGTCCGCCAATGGCGCGATCAAGGGCCGCATCGTCTATTCCGGGCCGATCAAGGCGCCGATCGCGCAGGGGCAGCCCGTGGCGCAGCTCATCGTCGACGCCGGCGACGGCACGACCCAGTCCCTGCCGCTGGTCGCCAAGGATGCGGTCTCCGAGGCCGGGTTCTTCGGTCGGCTCTGGGCCGGCTTCCTCTCTCTGTTCGGTTGAGCCGGGGAGTGCCGCGCGGTCGCTTCATCACGCTTGAGGGTGGCGAGGGCGTCGGCAAATCGACTCAGGCGCGGCTGCTGGCCACGGCGCTCGCCGAGCGCGGCATCGAGGCGCTCCTGACGCGCGAGCCCGGCGGCAGCGACGGCGCGGAGGCCATTCGCGGCCTGTTGCTCTCCGGCGCCGCGGATCGCTGGTCGATTCGCTCGGAAGCGCTCCTGTTCGCCGCGGCGCGGGCCGATCATGTCGTGCGGACAATCCTGCCGGCGATCGCGGCGGGGCAATGGGTGATCTGCGATCGCTTCCTCGATTCGAGCCGGGCCTATCAGGGCGTGGGCGGCGTGCTCACCGACTCCGACATTCTCGACCTGCATCGCGTTGGCTCCGCTGGCTTGCTGCCGGACCGGACCCTGCTCCTCCGCCTGCCGCTCGGCGAGAGCAGCGAGCGGGCGGGCGCGCGCGATGCTGGCGCTGCGGACCGGATCGGCGGGCGCGACGGTGATTTCCACAGCGCGGTCGCCGAGGCGTTCGAGCGCTTCGCCGATGCCGAGCCCGACCGTTTTCGCCGGATCGACGCGCAGGGATCGGTCGAAGCAGTCAGCGCCCGGCTGCTCGACGCGCTGGCCGACCTGCTGCCGTGACCCACTGGCTCGGCCATGATGCGCAGATCGCCACGCTGATCGCGGCGAGCGCGGCCGAGCGCATGCATCATGGCTGGATCTTCGCCGGGCCGAAGGGGCTGGGCAAGGCGGGCATCGCCCTCGATTTCGCCAAGCGGCTGCTGGCAGCGGGGGCAGGGCGCCCGGTGCCGGCCGACAGGCTTGCGCCCGCCGACGACGACATGGCGGTCAAGCTGCTGACCGCTGGCGCGCATCCCGATTTCCTCCGGCTCGAGCGACTGGAGCGCGACACCAAGGGTGACGCCGGCAGCCAGTTTGCGCGGAACATCACCGTCGATCAGGTGCGCGGCCTCGCCCGGCTGTTGCACAGCGCGCCGGCGATGGGATCACGCCGCGTGGTGCTGATCGACAGCGCGGACGATCTGGAAACCGGCGCGGCAAACGCGCTGCTCAAGAATCTGGAGGAGCCGCCGACGGGCGCCGTCTTCCTGCTGGTCGCGCATCGGCCGGGGCGGTTGCTGCCGACGATCCGGTCGCGCTGCAGAGTCCTGCGTTTCCAGGCGCTTGAGGATGACGTCATGACGGCTGCGCTGGCCGAGGCCATGCCCGACGTACCCGCCGCCGAGCGGGAAAAGCTGATCGGCCCGGCCGAGGGTTCACCCGGCCAGGCGATCGCGACGCGCGAGCTTGATCTGCCGGCACTGGAGCAATCGCTGGAGACGATCGCACGCGGTGGCCGCGCGGCGGAGACCGAGCGCGCGAGGCTGATGAGCGCCTTGTCGGGCGTGGCCGCGAGGCCGAGGCTGGATGCGTTCGTCGAGATGGTGCCGAAATTCATCGCGCGGAGGATGCGCGCCGCGAATGGTGCGGTACTGGGGCAGGGCATCGAAGCCTATGAAGAGGCCCTGCGTCTGGGAGCAGGCGCGGTTACGCCACTGCAGCTGGAACCCGGCGCGCTCGTCTATACACTGTGCGAGACGGTGGCGGGGTTGGGCGAAGGCCGCTAGCGGCAAGACCGGTGCCACGTGCTTCCCGCGTTTGCAGGAATGACGCTGGCGTTTCGAACGGACGCAGGGCCGCCGAGGCTAGGCATAACCGCCCCGCACGTCTAGAGAGACGCTCTCGCAGTCGCACAATGATTGCCCTTGCCAAGCAGGATTCCATGCCCAAGCCGCTCACCATCACGACCGCCATCAGCTATCCCAATGGCCGTCCGCATATTGGCCATGCCTATGAGGCGATCGCCACGGACGTGTTCGCGCGGGCGGCGCGGATGAGGGGGCGCGATGTCTTCTTCCAGACCGGAACCGACGAACATGGCCTGAAGGTCGCACAGACCGCGCGGGCGCGCAACATCGATCTGCAAACATTTGTCGATGAAATGTCATCCTATTTCAAGGAAATGGATGACCTTCTTGGTATCAGCTATGATCGATTCATTCGCACCAGCGAGCCGGGCCATCATGGCGCCTCCCAGGCGATCTGGGAGGCGATGGCGGCCAATGGCGACATGTACACCGGCCGCTACGAAGGCTGGTATTCGGTCCGCGATGAAGCCTATTACGACGAGAGCGAACTGACCGAGGGGACGGCCGGCGAGAAGCTGTCGCCGCAGGGGACACCGGTCGAGTGGACCGTCGAGGAAAGCTGGTTCTTCCGCCTCTCCAATTATCAGCAGAAATTGCTCGATCTGTACGCGGCCCAGCCCGATTTCATCCAACCCGAGAGTCGGCGCAACGAGGTGCTTCGCTTCGTCGAGCAGGGCCTGCGCGATCTCAGCGTCTCGCGCTCGACCTTCAACTGGGGCGTCAAGGTGCCCGACGCGCCTGGGCACGTCATGTATGTCTGGGTCGATGCCCTCACCAATTATCTCACCGGCTGCGGCTATCCCTATGACCAGGAGCGGATGGACCGCTACTGGGCGCCGGACAGCGATATCGTGCATATCATCGGCAAGGATATCGTGCGATTTCATGCGGTTTACTGGCCGGCCTTCCTGATGAGCGCGAACCTGCCGTTGCCGCGGAAGATCTTCGGCCACGGCTTCCTGCTCAACCGCGGCGAGAAGATGTCCAAGTCGCTCGGCAACGTCGCCGATCCCAAGGAACTCGCCGAGGCCTTCGGCGTGGATGCGTTGCGCTATTTCCTGCTGGCTGAAGTCGGTTTCGGAAACGATGGCAGCTATAGCGCAGAAGCTATTGTTCATAAAACGAATACTGAACTCGGAAACGCATTCGGCAATCTCGCCCAGCGCACGTTGAGCTTCATCGCGAAGAATCTCGATGGCCGCCTGCCGACCCCGTCACCGACGCCCGAGGACGAGGCGCTGCTGGCCACGGTGCGCGAGATCGGTTCCGCGGAAATGCCCGCCGCGCTGGAGAATCTGGCGCCGCACGAAGCTATCCAGGCTTGGCTGCGCGCCTGCTATGCCTGCAACGCCTATATCGACGTGCAGGCGCCCTGGGCGCTGCGCAAGACGGATCCGGCGCGCATGGAGGCGGTGCTGGCGACGCTCTATGTGGCGATCGGCGAACTGGCGATCTCGATCCTGCCGGTGATCCCCAACAGCGCGACCGCGCTGCTCGACCATATGGGGGTCCCGCCCGAGGCGCGCAGCTATGCCGGGCTTGCCAGCGATTGGTATGAGGGGTTGCTGACCAAGGGCTATCGGATCGAGGCGCCCAAGCCCCTGTTTCCGCGCCTCGAACTGCCGGCAGAGGCCGAGTGATGCTGGTCGATAGCCACTGCCACCTCAATTATGAGGGCCTCGTTGAGGATCAGGCCGGCGTGCTGGGCCGGGCGCGCGAGGCGGGCGTCGGCATGATGCTCAACATCTCGACCCGCGAGCGGGAGTGGGATGCGATCATCGGCACGGCGGAGCGCGAGAAGGACGTCTGGGCCAGCGTCGGCATCCATCCGCACGAGGCCGATCATCATGCGCATGTCGACACCGCCAAGTTGGTCGCCGCCGCGGCGCACCCCCGGGTCGTCGCGATCGGCGAGACGGGCCTCGATTATTATTATGACCATAGCGACCGGGGCCAGCAGCAGACCAGCTTCCGCGCGCATATCGCCGCCTCCCGCGAGACCGGCCTGCCGCTGATCGTCCATACCCGCGACGCCGAGGAGGACACGGCGGCGATCCTGCGCGAGGAGATGGGGAAGGGCGCCTATCCGGGCGTGATCCACTGCTTCACCGCGAGCGGGGAATTCGCGGACATCGCGCTGGAACTGGGGCTTTATATCAGCATCTCCGGCATCGTGACGTTCAAGAACGCCAAAGCCCTGCAGGAGACCGCCGCGCGGATCCCCGCTGACCGGCTGCTGATTGAGACGGACTCGCCATTCCTGGCGCCGGTGCCGCACCGCGGCCGGACCTGCGAGCCGGCCTATGTGGCGGACACGGCCCGCTTCCTGGCCGATCTGCGCGGCGAAACGGTTGAAGAGTTGGCGGAGATAACGTCTCGCAACTTCCTGACTTTGTTCAGTAAGATCGGCGAGGCAATCTGACGTCATGACGCTGAAGCTGGTCATGCTGGGAAGCGGAACGTCATCGGGCGTGCCGCGCATCGGCAATGACTGGGGCGCCTGCGATCCGGCCGAGCCCCGCAACCGGCGCTCGCGCGTCTCGATCCTGGTCGAGAGCCCGTCCACCCGCATCCTTGTCGACACCTCGCCGGACATGCGAGCGCAGCTTCTCGCGGCGGATGTGGTGCATCTCGATGCTGTGCTCTGGACTCACGACCATGCCGATCACACTCACGGCCTCGACGATCTGCGGCAGATCATGCATTTTCGCGGCACCCCGGTGCCGGGCTATGCCCACCGCGCGACATTAGCCCGGCTGCGGATGCGGTTCGATTATGCCTTCGAGGGCGGGCAGGGCTATCGGCCGACGATCGAGGGGCAGGATCTGCCACGCGAGGTCATGACGATCGGAGATATTGCCGTCCGCCATGTCGATCAGCCGCACGGCTCGATCTATTCGAGCGGATTCCGGTTCGATTTCGACGGTCGATCAATTGCTTATGCGACGGATTTCAGTGCGATTACCGATGAGATGATCGCGCTCTATGCAGGCGTCGACTGCCTCGTCATCGACGCGCTGCGGGTGAAGCCACATCCCACCCACCCGCATCTCGATATGGCGCTCGCCGCGATCGAGGCAATCCGCCCGGCGCGCGCGATCCTGACGCACATGGACCAAAGCATGGACTATGCGACGCTTGCGGCATCGCTTCCCGAGGGCGTCGAGCCGGGCTATGACGGGCTGGAAGTCCTTCTCTCCTAGGCTGCGGTGGTCTCTTGCACGACCTGGGCAGCGCGCTCAGTTCCCGGTCGTCAAACTGCATTTTGATCCCGGTTTCGGCAGCGGTGCGGGTCATTGAAATTGTGGTCGGCGGAAAGGGCGAATAGAGAGTGCCTATGGACACGCTGCCCAATGTCATCTGGATACTCATGGCGCTGGTTCTGGTCGGCAGCAGCCTGTCCTTGCGCCGCTTGCCGACGACCAATCTCGTCAAGCTGATCCTGCTCTGGGTTGCGATCTTCGGCATCGTGTTTCTCGGCGTGCGGCTCGTCACCGGAATGGCCTGATGTCCGGCGCCCATTCGCGCGCGCGCAAGGTCTTTTCGCTCGGTGCCAAGCCTTGAGGTGGGGCGCTGCCTAGGTTGCCCACGATAAAAGATGGAGGGGCGATTGCCGGTGCTGGAATTCGATTATGTGGTCGTCGGCGGCGGCTCGGCCGGGGCGGCGCTGGCTGCGCGGCTTTCCGAACGGGAGGATCGCACTGTCGCCCTGCTTGAGGCGGGCGGCAACGACACGCATCCCTTCATCCATGTGCCGTCCGGTGTGGCAGCGGCGATCAATACCAAATCGCTGAACTGGCGCTTCGAGACGGTGCCTCAGCCGGGCATGGCGGGCCGGCGTATCGGCGTGCCCCGCGGCAAGGTGGTCGGCGGCTCCGGCCAGATCAACGGCATGGTCTATTTTCGCGGGCACCCGACGGACTTCGATACATGGGCCGACATGGGCGCGAAGGGGTGGAGCTACCGCGAGGTGCTGCCCTATTTCACGCGGACGGAGAACAACGAGGATTTTCCGGAATCGGTCTATCACGGCAAGGGCGGCCCGGTGAACGTCAAGTACGTTCGCAACCCGAACCAGCTCAACTACGACTATATGGCCGCACTGGCATCTCTCCAGTTTCCGGCGCGCGAGGACTTCAACGGGGCGGATAGCGAGGGCTACGGCTTCCGGCAGGGGCTGCTGCGCGACGGGCACCGGGAATCGACGGCGCGCGCGATGCTGTGGCCGGCGGAAAGGGCGCGGCGGAACCTCTCCGTGCTCACCCAGGCGCAGGTTGCGCGGGTCCTCTTCGAGGGCAAGCGCGCGACGGGTGTGCTGCTGACCGACGGGCGCCAGATCGGCGCACGGGCGGAAGTGGTGCTCTGCGCGGGCGCGGTGCAGTCGCCGCAGATCCTCATGGCCTCGGGCATCGGGCCGGGCGGCCATCTGCGCGAGTTCGGCATCGATATTGTCCACGACCTGCCCGGTGTCGGCGGGAACTATCACGACCATGTCGCCTGCCCGGTGCACATGGAGACGGACGACATCACCTCCTACGGCATTAGCCTCAAGGCGCTGCCGCGCGGTGCCTGGAACGTGATCCAGTATCTCTGGAACCGGACAGGCCCCTTTGCGGGCAACGTGTTCGAGTCCGTCGCCTTCCTGAAGACCGACCCGTCGCTGACGAAGCCTGACGTGCAGTTCGTTTTCCAGCCGGCCAAGCGCCTGACCACCAAGATCCCGCTGCCGGTGGGCCATGGCTATGCGATCAGCCCGGTCGGCCTCTATCCCAAGGCGCGCGGCACGCTGCGGCTCGCCTCGGCGGATGTGCGCGATGCGCCGTTGATCGATCCGCAACTGCTGTCGGTCGAGGACGACATCGAGACGCTGGTGCGGGCGCTCAAGATCGCGCGCCGGGCCTTCCAGGCGCCGAGCTTCGACAAGTATCAGGGCGTCGAGGTTGCGCCCGGCCCGGACGTTCAGAGCGACGAGGACATCAAGGCGTTCATCCGCTCGGCCGGTTATACCGTCCACCATCCCGGCGGCACGTGCCGCATGGGCGTGGACAAGGACGCGGTGGTCGATCCCGATCTCAAGGTGCGCGGCATCGAGGGGCTGCGCGTTGCGGACGCGGCGGTCATCCCGATGATGGTGGGCGGCAACAGCAATGCAGCCTGCGTGATGATCGGGGAGCGGGGCGCGGACAAGATTCTGGGCAAGCCGGATCTGCCGGCTGCGGTGCTGCCGCCGGAATCGGTTGCGCGCAAATCATAGAAAATCATTTCAGGAGAGTAAGATGGCCGTCGAACATATGAGGAGTTGGAAGATCGGCGACGTCACTGTGACGCGGATCGTCGAGCTCTGGAACTTCACAGATCATATCAACATGACGATCGCGGACGCCGAGCCCGAGGAAGTCATCGCGATGGAGTGGCTGCATCCGCATTACGCGACGCCAGATGGCCAACAAAAGATGAATTTTCAGGGGTTTGTTGTCCAAACTCCAGACATGAACGTAATGTTGGACACCTGCATCGGCAACGGCCGCGACCGCTTCTACGATGTCTTCCGGGATCTCAACACCAGCTACATGGAAGACCTCGCCACCCTCGGCCTCAAGCGCGAGGACATCGATGTCGTGCTCTGTACGCACCTCCATTTCGACCATGTCGGGTGGAATACTTATTGGGACGGCAGCCAGTGGGCGCCCACCTTCCCCAATGCGCGCTACCTGTTCGGCAAGACCGAGTTCGCGGCCTGGGAGGAGATGCGGAGCCACGACGATCACGGCCTGCATGACGTCCGCCATTTCATCGACTGCATCGACCCGATCATGGAACGCGGCCTGGCTGATCTGATCGACACGGACCATCGAATCAGCAACGAACTGTGGGTTGAGCCGAGCCACGGCCACACGCCGGGCCATATCCACCTGTGCATCGAATCCAACGGCGAACGCGGCGTTATCACCGGCGATCTGATGCATCACCCCATCCAAACAGCTTTGCCTTATCGCCCGGCGCGGTTCGACATGGACCCGGTGGCGGGCAAGGCGACGCGCGTCGGCTTCGTGAACAAGTATCGCGACAGCGGCGTGCTGATCATCGGCGCGCATTTCGCGGATCCGACCGCAGGCTGGATCAAGAGCGAGGGCGACGGCCAGCGCTTCTTCGGCGTCGGACTGGAGGACTGAGGGGCATGGCACGCGAGATTCCCGACTATCCGCTCGACATTTTCACGCACGAGGCCGTGCGCGACGCCAACGCGATCGACGATGCGCTGCGCGAATTCTCGCCGGCCGTTCGCCTTGCCGACGGCACGGTGATGATCGGGCGGCACGAGCATGTCGCCAAGGGCCTGATGGACTGGAAGAGTTTCAGCTCCACATCGCGCCCCTGGCATGACCCGACCTCGCTCCGTCCCGAAATCCTGCTGACCGACGATCCGCCGGCGCATACCCGCGTGCGCCGGGTGATCGGTGATGCCTTGTCACCCCGCACGCTGGACTCGATGCGGGATATTTTCACCGCGGGTGCCGAGAAGCTGGTCGCCGAGCTGAAGGCCGATAGCGGAAAGCCTATCGATGCCGTCACCGAGGTCACGCGCCGCTTCGTCTATGACGTGTTCCCGGACTCGCTCGGTCTGCCGCATGGCGACCGCCAGCACATGACCGGTTTCTCCAACATGGTCTGGGCGACGATGGGCCCGGAGAACGAGCTGTTCCGCGAGGCCATGGCCGAGGACTTCGGCCCCGTTCTGCAATGGCTGGACGAAGTCGGCGAGCGCGACGCGCTGGAACCCGACGGCTTCGGCATGCTGCTGTTCAAGGCGGCGGACGAGGGCAAGATCACGGCCGACGAAGCCAAGCTTTTGCTTCTCACCATCCTCTCGGCCGGTACCGACACCACCTACATCACCATGGCGAACGCGCTGCGGGCCTGGGCCGAATATCCCGAGGAATTCGCGAAGGTGAAAGCGGACCCCAAGCTGGTCCGCAATGCCTTCGACGAAAGCCTGCGCTGGGACAGCCCCTCGCGCATGGCGGGACGCATCGCCACGGTCGACGTGCCGATCGACGACATGGTCGTGCCGGCGGGCACGCGGGTGGGCCTCATGTTCGCTGCGGCCAACCGTGATCCGCGCTTCTGGGACGATCCGCTGACCTACCGGGTCGGCCGCGACCTCAAGCACAGCCTCGGCTTCGGCTATGGCGTCCATGCCTGCGTCGGCCGCACGCTGGCCTATATGGAGGCGGATGCGCTGTTCGGCGCGCTGGTGCGCGAACTGGACAGCATCGAGCTGGTCGGCGAGGTCGAGCCCTGGATGACCACCGTCGGCCATGGCCCGGCCAAGGTTCCGGTCAAGCTGCACTTCAAGTCATGAGATGAGCAACGCGCCGCACCATCGCATCCACGCCATTCGCTATGCCCGGCATGAGCGGGTGGCGGCCGAGAACTTCATCGGCGGGGACGATCATGCCTCGCCGATGCCGCTCGATTATTACGTCTGGGTGATCGAGCGCGACGGCATGACGCCAGTGCTGGTGGATACCGGTTTCGGCGCGGAGGCGGCAGCGCGGCGCAAGCGCACGATGATCCGGCCGGTGGTGGAGGGGATCCGGGCGATCGGCATCGATCCGGCGGCGATCGAGGACGTGATCATCACGCACCTCCATTATGACCATGCCGGCAGCCTCACCGAATTTCCCAACGCGCGTTTCCATGTGCAGGACGACGAGATGGCCTTTGCGACCGGGCGAGGCATGACGCACAAGGCCGTGCGCGCGCCGTTCGATGCCGAGCCGGTCGCGCAGATGGTGCATATGCTGTTCGGCGATCGCGTGGTTTTCCATGACGGCGATGACGATTTCGCGCCTGGCATCACGCTGCGCTTCCTGCCGGGGCACACGGCGGGCCTGCAGGGCGTCGAGGTGAGCACGGCGCGCGGCCCGGTGCTGCTCGCGTCGGATGTGGCGCATCTCTATGCCAATCTGGTGCGCGAGATGCCGTTCCCCATCGTCGTCGACGTTCCGGCCTATCTCGATGCCCACAAGCGGCTGATGGCGCTGGTGCCGAGCATCGATCATATCATTCCCGGGCACGACCCGCTGGTGCTGACGGCCTTTCCGGCCGGATCCGCGCCGGACGTTTCAAGGGTCGACCTGCCCCCGCTGCAATCGATTGGAGACCTGGTTTGAGCAAGATTGGTTTCATTGGCCTCGGCCGCATGGGCGCCGGCATGTGTGCGCGGCTGTGTGCGGCGGGCCTGCCCGTGGTCGTGCATGACGTCTCGCAGGATGCGATCGCGGCCATGGTGGCAGCGGGTGCGGAAGCGGCGGAGAGCGCCCGCGACGTCGCCAGCCGGGCGGAGATCGTGCTGGTCAGCCTGCCGATGCCGGATATCGTCCACGAGGTGCTGCTTGGCGTCAACGGCGTGGCGGACGGTGGTGGCGTCAAGATCGTCGTCGATCTCTCGACCTCCGGCCCAGCCATGGCGCAGCGCCTGGCCGAGGGACTGGCCGCCCATGGCATCGCCAGCTTCGATGCGCCGGTCTCGGGTGGCATTGCCGGCGCGCGGGATGGCAAGCTCTCGTTGATGGCGAGCGGGCCGGAAGCGCAATGGCCGCAGGTGGAGGCGATCCTCCAGCATTTCGGCAAGGTCTTCTACATGGGCGAGACGCCCGGCGCCGGCCAGACGATGAAGCTGGTCAACAACCTGCTCGGCGCGACGGCGATCGCCGTGACGGCGGAAGGCATGACCATGGGCATCAAGGCGGGGCTGGACCCGGCCAAGATGATCGACGTGCTGAACCAGTCGACCGGCATCAACTCGGCGACGCGCGACAAATGGCCCAGGTCCGTGCTGCCGCGCACCTTCGATTTCGGCTTTGCTGCCGCGCTCAGCCACAAGGACATGCGCCTGTGCATCGACGAGGCCGAAGCGCTGGGCGTCCGTCTGCCGATCGGCACGCATGTCCGCGATCTGCTCAAGCGCGTGCTTGACGAGGTGGGGCAGGATGCGGACTTCACGGCCATGGCGCTGGTGGTCGAGGGCGACAACGGGTTGCAGCTCGACCGGCCGGCGTAGCGGTTTCGCAAGCCGACAAGGCAGCTTCGTCCCGCGCCAAGCGGCGAGGCGCCAGAATGCTAAATGTGTCCCCGCGCAGGCGGGGACCCAGTCTGTGCTCCCGCCTTCGCGGGAGCACATCACGAGTGAGGGGCGAACTGCTCCACTGTGGAGAGGATTTGAGCGTGGAAGTCAGCGAGACAATCGAGGCGCGCGGCAACAGCTACGCCATTTCCGGCAGGGTCGCCGGGGGTTTCGAGCCGGTGTTCGAGGCGTTCAAGGAGAATTTCCGCGTCGAGGACGAACTTGGCGCGGCCTGCTCCGTGGTGAAGGACGGCGAGACGGTCGTCGATCTATGGGGTGGATGGGCTCGCGCCGACCGGTCGCAGCCCTGGGACGAGCACAGCACGGTCTGCATGATGAGCGTCGCCAAGGGCGTGACCGGCATCGCGTTCAACATGCTGGTCGATCGGGGTTTGGTCGACATCGACAAGCCCGTGGCGCACTACTGGCCGGAATTCGCGCAGGCGGGCAAGCAGGACATATTGGTCCGCTGGCTGCTGGATCATCGCGCCGCAATCCCCGTGCTCACGACTGACGTCATGACGCCGGGCGGCTTCTTCGACTACGCCGGCTACATCAAGGCGCTGGAAGTGCAGGAGCCGCTGTGGAAGCCGGGCACGCGCGCGGCCTATCATGTCCACAATCAGGGCTTCCTGCTCGGCGAGATCATGCGCCGGGTGACCGGCAAGACCGTCGGCCCGTTCCTGCGCGAGAATGTCTCGGGACCGCTCAACGCCGAATATCAGATCGGCGGCATGGATGCCGAGGAGCAGTCCCACGTCGCGGAAGTGCTGCCCAATACCGGCGCGCGCCTGTTCGCGGCCAAGGATCAGGCGGTACCGGAGAAGCCGACGACCGCCGAGAGCTGGCAAGACGGCGCCACGCTGCGCAGCTTCGCCTTCCTGCAGAACCCGCAGGAGCCCTGGCACACCACGATGAACTCGCCGATCTGGCGGACCTGCGAAATCGCCAGCGGCTCCGGCCACGGCAATGCCCGCGGCGTGGCGCGCATCTATGGCGCTGCAACGGGGGCGGTGGACGGCATCTCGCTGCTCTCGAAGGAACGGCTCGAGGCGATGCTCGTCGAGCAGCATAACCAGATCGAATTGCTGCAGGACAGACCGTATCACCAGGCGCTCGGCGTCCTGCTAAACACGCCGGCGGCCGTTTACATGGGCCCGAACCCGCGCAGCTTCGGCCATCATGGCCTCGGCGGATCGATCGGTTTCGGCGATCCGGACGCGAAGCTGGGCTTCTCCTACTGCTGCAACCAGATGCATGCGGTCGGCGATAACGGGCCGCGTGCGCGTCGCCTGATCGATGCAGTTTATTACGCAATTTGAAGGGATTGGAAGATGAACCAGGAACTATTTGATAAGGGCATGGAGATCCGCCGCTCGGTGTTGGGCGACAGCTATGTCGATTCCGCGCTGGCTCAGATGAACGGCTTCAACCGGCCGCTGCAGGAGCTGGTCACGCAATATTGCTGGGGCGAAGTGTGGGGCCGCGAGGGCCTGTCGAAGCGCGATCGCTCGATGATCAACCTCGCCATGATCGGAATCCTCAATCGCCAGCATGAGCTGAAGGCGCACGTCAAGGGAGCGATCAACAACGGCCTGACCAAGGACGAGATCGCCGAAGTGCTGCTGCAGGTCGGCGTCTATGGCGGCATCCCCGCCGCGGTCGACAGCTTCCGCACTGCCAATGAGGCATTCGCCGACCTAGACGCCGGCAAGAAGTAAGCGCCGGTGGGTGAAATCCTCTTCAGCGCCATCGCGTGGGTGTTCAATTCTCTCGTTGGTGATGTGCTGGAGAGGTTCATCGGCAGGCACTGGAAGCTCGTATTGGGGGGCTTCTTGTTTTTGGTCGTTTTGATCGTCGTGCTTGCGTCGATCTGAGAGTGGTTTGGGAGAGAGATATGACGCCAGCTGAAAGTGCCGAGATCGAGCGGGCCTGTGCCCGGCTCATCCTCGAATTTGCCAAGTTCAATGACGACTGGGATCACCAGTCGCTCGCCGACCTGTTCGTCGAGGATTGCGTGTTCGCTCGTCCGCTCGATCCTGAGCACCCCTATTATGGGCGTGATAAGGTTCAGGCTATCTTCCGCGACCGTGCGCGGCGCCTGACGCGGCATATCATGACGAATATCCTTATCACTCCGCTCTCGGCCACCGAGGCAAAGGGCACCAGCTACGTGACCATGATGTCCGCGCCCAATCCGGACGAGAAATGGCCGCGCGAAGGCGAGGGAATCTTCATCGGCACGTTCGACGACACCTTCGTCAAGACTGATGCCGGTTGGAAGTTCAAGAGCCGCAGCGGCAATGTCGCGCTCTTCCAGGGCGGCCATGTGCCCAACATCCCCGTGCCCAGCATCGAAGAGACAGGAGTGGCCCCGAAATGAGCGTGACCCCCAAGAACGCCAACGAGAAGCTGGCGCTCGATTTCTTCGCGGCCCTGTCCACAGGTGATTTGGAAAAGCTTCGCCCTTTCCTGGATGAAAATTCGGTCTGGGAGCCCATGGTCAAGGACATCCCGGGCGCCGGGGTCTATAAGGGAAATGCGATCATCGACGAGTTTCTCGGGCCGGTGCGCGGCATGTTCGCGCCGGGCGACCCGAAGGTCCATCCGCAGAACATCTTCTCGGACGGCGACTTCGTGGCGGTGGAGAGCTACTCCGACGGCAAGCTGCAGGATGGGCGCACCTATCATAACCGCTACAGCTGGGTGTTCCGCATGAACAACGGCAAGATCGGCTACCTCCATGAGTATATGGACAGCCACTATGTCGCGACCTTGTTCGGCCTATGAGCGGGCTTGCGGGAAAGAAGGTCCTCATCTCCGGGGCGGGGCGGGGGCTTGGCGCGGCGATCGCCGAGCATCTGGCCAGCCTCGGTGCGGTCGTCGCGGTCTGCGACATCAATGAGGAGAGCGCGGCGGCCGTCGCCGCGAAGATCATCGCGGCGGGTGGCGAGGCCGTGGCCTATGGCGGCGATCTCGGCTCGCGCCAGGTCTTCCACGACATCATGGCGGCCTTTGCCCGCGCCTATGGCCCGGTCGATGCGCTGATCAACAATGCTTCCTATCTGGTCTACGAGCCGATCGAGAAGGTGACCGAGGAAACGCTGGACCGGATGCTGGCCGGCGGGCTCAAGTCGGTATTCTGGGGCGTGCAGGCCTATCTTGAGCATCGCGACCCGAATGCTGACAAGGGTAACATTATCAATTACTCATCGCCTGTGGCTTATCGGGGCCGGCCCAATACCGGCGCCTACACGGCCATCAAGGGCGCGGTGGCGGCGCTGACCAATGTGCTGGCCGGCGAGCTCGGGCCGCGCGGCATTCGCGTCAATGCGATCGCGCCGGGATCGGTGCCGACGCCGGCGACGGCGGGATTCGTCAGTGCCGAGGACTACGAGAAGCGCGCGAAGAACATCCCGCTGCGGCGCAACGGGCGCCCCGACGACGTGGCGAAGGCGGTGGCCTTCCTGCTCGGCGACGAGGCGGATTTCATCAACGGGGCGATGCTGGCGATCGACGGCGGCATCATCGCGGCAGGCTAGGCAATATGCAGCCCCGATCACCGTTGGTGCGGGATCGGGAGAGGAAAGGATTGGATCATGAGCGGCTTCTGGCAGGAGAGGCTTGAGCGGCTGAAGGCCGTCATCGAGGCGGATGTCGAGAAAGGCGCCTATTTCGGCGCGGTGCTGCGCGTGATGCGTGGCGGGGTGATCGGTTTCGACGAAGCGATCGGCTATGCCGATGCCGATAAGAAAAAGCCTCTCGCCAAGGACAGCGTCTTCTCGATTTTCTCGACGACGAAGGCTTTCACCAATATCCTTATCCTTCGCGCCATCGAGGAAGGGCGCTTCGCCCTGACCACCAAGGTCAAGGACGTGCTGCCGGAGTTCACCGGCGCCCCGCGCGACAAGGCGACCTTCTTCCACCTGCTCTCGCATACCTCGGGCATGCCGGGCGTGTGGATGCCCAAGCCCGACATGTATCTCGATCGCCTCGACGAGCTCTACGAGGCGGTTATCGCCAATGTTCACGGCAATGTTGAGCCCGGCACCCGCTGCGACTACTCCCCCCTCGCGCATCACGTGCTGATGGGCGAGGCGCTGCGCCGCACCGATGCCAAGGGCCGCCGTTTCCGCGACATCCTTCGCGAAGACCTGTTCGAGCCGCTCGGCATGAAGGACACGAGCATGGGGCTGCGGCCTGATCTTAACGATCGCCATGTCCGGCCAGACATGAGAGGAACAGTTCCTATCAAGCACTTATCGCGTACTCTTCCAGGCGATCATGCACTGTTCGAGGATCCTGATGTGGAGGCTCCGCATGTCGGTTGCGCCTCAACCGTGCCGGATCTGTCCCGCTTCGCCGAGATGCTCCGGCGTGGCGGCGAACTGGACGGCGCGCGGATCCTGTCACCACGGATCGTCAAGATGGCGCGGCAGGTCTGCACCAAGGAATACCCCAACGAACTGTATCGCACGGTCCACCTGCGCATGGGCTGGGACGAGATGCCGGCCTATATGGGCCTCGGCTTTAATCTGCGCGGCACGCAGATCGGCCCGCACCAGCTCGGCACGATGACCAGCCCGGAGACCTTCGGCAATTATGGCGCCGGCAGCGCCCTGTTCTGGGTCGATCCCGAGCAGGACGTCAGCTTCGCCTGCCTGACCGCGGGCGTCATGACCCAGGCCGCCAACATCGCCCGCTTCCAGAAGCTGTCCGATCTCGCGATCTCGGCATGCATCTGAGCCATATGATTACAGCCCATTTGATCCTTGAAGGGAGCTCGGAATGAGCGACTATGACGTCATTGCCATCGGCTCGGGCCATAACGGCCTGGTTGCTGCCGCCTATGCGGCCGTCGCGGGCAAGAAGGTGCTCGTGCTGGAGCGCAATGCCTGGTTCGGCGGCGGCGTGGTCACCCGTGAGCTGACGCGGCCCGGCTTCAAGCACGACCAGCACTCGATGAGCCACATCTTCATTCAGGGCAATCCGATGCTCGTGAATGACGAACTAGGCCTCAAGTCGCGCTATGGCCTGCAATATCTCTTCCCCGAGGCGCCGATGATGTCGGTGTTCGAGGACGGGCGCACGCTCAAGCTTTACCGCGACACCGAGCGGTCCGCAGCCGAGATCGCCAAGTTTTCGGCCAGGGACGCCGAGGCGTTCCGCAGAGTATCGGCACAAGGCCAGCAGTGGCTGCCGATGATTCAGGCCTCGCTCTACACGCCACCCATGCCGGTGGGCGCCGGCAATGCCATGCTCGACAGCAGCTATGAAGGCCGCGAGCTGTGGCGCGTCATGCAGATGTCGAGCCACGATCATCTGTGCGAGCTGTTCGAGAGCGACGAGGTGCGCATGCACTTCGCCCGTGTGGCCGGCGAGAATCTGGTGTCGCCGGACGAGAAGGCAACCGGGATCGGCATGTATGTGTTCCTAGGCTTCCTGGAGAAGTTCGGCTTCGGCGTTGCCGTGGGTGGGGCCGGGAGCCTCACCAATTCGCTGATCCGCTGCATCGAGGACCATGGCGGCGCCGTGGTCGCCAATGCTCATGTCCGCGAAGTGACGGCAGCCGGCGGCAAGGCGAGCGGCGTCGTGCTGGACGACGGCACGCGGCACACGGCGCGCGATGCGATCATCGGCGCGATCCATCCGCATCTCCTGCCCGAGATGGTGCCTGACATGGCGCCCCAGGCAGCGAAGGACGCGCTGCGCACGCAGATCACCGATGCGGCCTGCATCACTATCCACGCCGCGTTGGACGCGCCGCTGAAGTTCAAGGCCGACGGTGTCGATGCCGTCATGGTCGAGCTGATGCCGGACAGCTACGAGACGCTGCGCCGGGCCTTCGACGACCTGCGTTATGGTGGTTTCGTCCGTCAGCCGCTGATCGGCCTTGGCTCATTGTCGCAGTTCGACCCGACGCGCGTACCGGAAGGCAAGGCGATCCTGCATGCCTGGGACTATGTGCCCTATGTCCGCCCCGACGGCCGGAGCTGGGACGAGAGCAAGCGCGACTACGCCGATATCATGATCAATCGTATCGCTGACTTTGTTCCTGATATTAGAGATATATTGATCGAATCTCACGTCGATTCTCCGGTTGACATGGAGCGGACGTCGCCGAGCTTCCGGCATGGCGACCTTCATGGTATCGCGACAACAACCTATCAGTCGGGCGCCCATCGCCCGACGCCGGAACTGGGCCAGTATCGCGTGCCGGGTGTCGAGCGGCTCTATCTGGTCGGTCCGTTCCAGCATCCGGGCGGCGGCGTATTCGGTGCCGGTCGCGCCACGGTGCAGGTCATGTTCGAGGACATCGGCGTCGATTTCGACAAGGTTCGGATCAAGTGAAGATCTATTCCGCCGATAAGTCCGAGCTTATGCAGGTCGCGGCGATCGAGCGCGACGGCAACGACCTCGTCATCAAGGGCAAGGTGTTCGGCACCATGCCGATGAGTGCACGGCTCAAGCCCGCGGAAGCGCGCGCTGCGCTGAAGCTCCTCACGCCAAGGATGATGTTTTTCCTGATCACGCTTCCGTTTCGCAAAGGATAAGCAGGATGCCCAATCACACTGATAAGGTAATCATTGTTACAGGCGCTGCCGGTGCCATCGGTTTCGCCACTGCCGAGATCCTCGCGGGCCAGGGCGCAAAGCTGATGCTCGTCGATATCTCCGCCAAGATCGAGGACAAGGCGGCAGAGTTGCGCGCCAAGGGCGGAACGGTCGAGGCATTCAAGGCGGACTGCGCCAAGGAAGCCGACGTGAAGGGCTATGTCGACGCGACGGTCGCCAAGTTCGGCCGGATCGACGGCTTCTTCAACAATGCCGGCGTCGAAGGCCTGATTGCGCCGACGCACGAATATCCGATCGAGGAATTCGACCGCATCATGTCGGTCAACCTGCGCGGCGTGTTCCTCGGCCTGCACTTCGTGCTGAAGCAGATGGTGGCGCAGGGCCGCGGCTCGGTGGTCAACACCGCGTCGATCGGCTCGGAGCGCGGCCTTGCCGGCGGCGGGCCCTACAACGCGGCCAAGCACGGCGTGGTCGGGCTGACCCGCACGGCGGCGGCGGACCTCGGCAAACTCGGCATCCGCGTCAACTGCGTCGAGCCGGGCGTGATCCGTACGCCGCTGCTCGACGAGGTGATGGTGCAGATGTTCGATGGCGACCTGCAGAAGGGCCTCGACAAGCTGGGCTGGGTTTCGGTCATGAACCGCGTCGGCCAGCCGGCCGAGATCGGCCACGTCGTCTCGTTCCTACTGTCTGACGAAGCGAGTTTCGTCACCGGGGCGGCCTGGCCCGTCGACGGCGGCGCGCTTTGCACGATCAAGCACGAATAGTCTTTTGGTTCCCCGGCGTCGGCCGGGGAACAGCCTCTACCTAGAGCGCCAGTTCCCCTACCACCGGCTTGCCGCGCTGGGCGCGGTAGTCGCTCGGGCTCATGCCGAAGCGACGGCGGAACGAGCGGCAGAAGCTCGAGAGGTCGTTGAAGCCGACGTCGAACGCGATCTCGGTGATCGTGACGTCGCTGCCTTCTTTGTCGAGCCGGGAGGCGGCGCACTCCAGCCGACGGCGCTGGATGAAGGCGGAGGGGGTCGTCGCCATTTCCGCGAACAGGAGCTGGACATAGCGCGCGCTCACGCCGACGCGGTCGGCGATCCGGTGCGTGTCCAGCTCGGCATCGCACAGATGCGCCTCGATGAGATCGAGCACGGCGCGGCGACGCAGGTCGCGGCGGTTCATGTCCGGCGCGGCCGGGCGCACCGAGCTGTAGGCAAGGTCGAGCAGCGGCCAGATGACGTCGCTCATCGTGTCGCCCCAGTCGTTCTCGCCGGTCTCGAGCTGGTTCCAGGCGGTGCGCAGGAAGCGGGAGAACAGGGCGCCCGCACCGCTGTCGCCGCGGATCGGAATGCCGACCATCTGGCGCAGCCGGGGCATGCGGGCCTCGACATAGGGGACTGGCAGATGCAGCACGATCGTCTGCGTGGGCTCTGTGAAGGTCAGTTCCAGCGGCTGCGATGGATCGAACAGCAGGAAATCGCCTTCGTGGAGGACGCTGGTGTGCCCGCCGGTGTGATTGATGCTGCTGCCGACATGCTGGAGCTGGAGATTGAAGGCGCCGACATCCATGCCCGGCGAATTGTAGATGCGCGCGGGTGAGGAGCAGGGCGAGATGATGTCGCACTCGCGCAGGGCGGCGCGGTACATGCGCGCCTCGAACTGACTGTCATCGGGCACCTCGATGGTCAGCGGGGCGATGAACTTGTCCGCCAGTTCAGTCCAGAACGGCAGTCGGTCGCGCGCCGCGACGCTGCTGGTGTCGATCGCCTGAAGCATCATGACGATGCCGCTCCTCTCATGACCATGGCCCTGTCGAGGGCTGCTCGCTTTGCGCGGGAGCGCGGACGTTATGACCAAAAGGTCCGAGCGGCAAGGCGATAGCGGAAGGGCCGATTGAGCAGAGGCTCGATCCGCGCCTGCGCGTGCGGCCCGCTATTTGCCGATCATGACGTCACTCGACTTGATCAGGACGGTGACGGCGTCGCCCTGCGCCAGTGCGAGATCCTCGATCGCCTCATTGGTGATGCTGGAGGTGATGATGTTGCCGCCGCCAATATCGACCTTGATCGTGGCATTGACGGCGCCGGGCGTCACGGAGAAAACGGTGCCCTTGATCTGGTTGCGCGCGCTGATTTTCATCGCAAGTCTCCTCGGCGGGGGCGGGCTCAGCTCTCGGAGCTCTGGAACATGTCCTCGATAGTGCGGATCTGGCCCATGTCCTTGGGCGTGTAGCCCGGAAGGTCCAATATGGCCTGGCGAAACTCGTCGCTGCGCATCACTCCCAGCAAGCGCTTGACCGGCTCCAGTTCCAGCGCCTCGACGCGGCAGACGAAGAAATAATCCTCGGTGAGCAGCCGCACGAAATCGAGGTCGAACTGGCGGGCGGCCGCCTCGACGCCGAAAGCCACGTCGGCCATGTCGCTCGCCACATAGGCGGCGACGGCGGCATGGGTGAACTCGGTCTTCTGGTAGCCGTGTATTTGCGTGGGGTTGATGCCATGCTCGGCCAGCAACTGGTCGAAGGCGAGGCGCGAGCCGGAATTGGAATCGCGATTGACGAAACGCACGCCGGGTTCGACCAGTCGCTCCAGATTGGTGATCCGCAGCGGATTGCCGCGCTTGACGATCAGGCCCATCTCGCGCGTGACGAATCCGATCACGCGATGTTTCTCCGGATCGATGTAGGCACGGGCCGCAGCGATGTTCCGCTTGCGTAGCGGGCCTTGCGGCAAATGCATGCCGGCGAGATCGCAACCGTCGCGGACCAGCGCCACCAGTGAGGCCGGATTGCTGACATAGCGCAGGTCGACGGTAATGTCGGTGTCCCGGTCCAGCATTTCGCGCAGGGTCGAGACCGCAAACCCGTGGCTGGCGTGGACGCGCAGCATGCTCGTGGCATGCGGCAGGAGTTGGTTGATCTCCGTCTCCAATTCCTGCGACAGGTTCTGGAGCTGCGGGCCGAGCCGCGCCTGCAGGCGCTGCCCCGCCCAGACGAGGCGCTCGCCCAATGCCGTCAGTCGCGTGCCCTTGCCACGCTGCCGCTCGACCAGCGGCGCCTCGAAGAATTTACCCCAGCCTTCGATGAGGTTCCATGCGTGACGGTAGGAGAGGCCCGCCTGGTCGGCCGCGCGGGTGATCTTGCCCGTCGCCCGGATCTCGTTGAGGAAATCGAGCAGCACCAGCACGGTCTGCGGGTCATTGTCGCGGCGGAAGCGCCATTGCGGCGCGATCTCGATGCGGATCATGACGCCGTCACCTTGCCATCTGAAAAATCATAATATGTAACTGAATGCATATTAGAGGGCGAGAGATATGATCTGGATTGCATAAGGTCGGCCACATTTCCTGAAAAAGATATCATATTCCCTCATGTAGGCAAGCTGCGGTAGCGCGGAAGGCGACGACGTAAGCCTCGCCATGGCCTCGATATATGCATTGTATTTCATATTAACGAGGTCGGTGGCGCGCATTGCATGGGTGGCCGAGAGGGATGACAAAGACTGACTTCATCGGGAAAGCATCCCTTGCCGCAGGTGGCTGGGGCGCGCTCAAGAGCGTCGGAAAACAGTTGCTGAACAGCGGCGCGCCCCTCGCGGGTGCCAAGGCGCTGCTGAAGGCCAATCAACCCGACGGCTTCGATTGCCCCGGCTGCGCGTGGGGCGATCCGGAACATGGCTCGTCGTTCGAGTTCTGCGAGAATGGCGTGAAGGCGGTTGCCTGGGAGGCGACCGAGAAGCGCGTGGAACCGGATTTCTTCGGCAAATATACTGTCTCCGAGTTGCGCAGCTGGACCGATTATCATCTCGAACTGCAGGGACGGCTGACCCATCCGCTGCGTTATGACGCCGCAACGGACACTTATGTGCCGGTGCGATGGAGCGCCGCCTTTGCTGAGATCGGCCGCGTGCTCAACACGCTCGATCATCCCGATCGCGCCGAGTTCTATACGTCCGGCCGCGCCAGCAACGAGGCGGCGTTTCTCTACCAGCTCTTCGTGCGCCTCTACGGCACCAACAATTTCCCGGATTGCTCGAACATGTGCCACGAGGCGAGCGGCGTCGCGCTCGGTCAGGCGGTCGGTGTCGGCAAGGGCACGGTGCTGCTGGAGGACTTCGAGAAGGCCGACGCGATCTTTGTGATCGGTCAAAATCCGGGGACCAATCACCCGCGCATGCTGGGCGATCTGCGCCGTTCGGCCGAGCGCGGCGCGCGCATCGTGGTGCTCAATCCGGTGCGCGAGCGCGGGCTGGAGCGCTTCGCCGACCCGCAGCGCAAGGTGGAGATGCTGCATGGTGGCAGCGGCCAGATCGCCACCCACTATTTCCAGCCGCGCCTGGGCGGCGACATGGCGGCCATCCGTGGCGTCGCGAAGGTCGTGCTGGCGCGGGATGCGGAAGCCGTCGCTGCGGGCCGGCCTTCGCTGCTCGACCATGCTTTCCTCGCTGAGCATACGGTGGACTTTGAGGACTATCGCGCCGCAGTGGAAGCGACGAGCTGGGAGGAGATCGAGGACCAGTCCGGCCTGACGCGCGAGAATATGGAGCAAATGGCCGACGTTTATCTGGGCGCCGACAGCGTGATTTGCACCTGGGCGATGGGCGTTACCCAGCATCGCCATTCGGTCCCGACCATCCGCGAGATCGCCAACTTCATGTTCCTGCGCGGCAATATCGGTCGCCCCGGTGCGGGACTCTGCCCCGTGCGCGGTCATTCGAACGTGCAGGGCGACCGGACAGTCGGCATCAACGAGAAGGCCCCGCCCGCGCTGCTCGATGCGCTGGAGCGCGAGTTCGGTGTGCCGATGCCGCGTAATCCCGGGCACAATGTGCTGGGCGCGATCGGCGCGATGCTCGACGGCTCCGCGCAGGCGTTCATCGGTCTCGGCGGTAATTTTGCGCGGGCGACGCCGGACAGCGCGCTCATCGCGAAGGCGCTCTCCAGCCAGAAGCTGACGGTGCATGTCGCGACCAAGCTCAATCACTCGCATCTGGTGCCGGGCGAGACGAGCTTCATCCTGCCCTGCCTCGGCCGCACCGAGGTCGATCGGAACAGCGAGGGCGTCGCGCAGATCGTCACGGTCGAAGACTCGATGAGCATGGTTCACGGCTCGGGCGGCATCAACAAGCCGGCCTCGCCCTGGTTGCGCTCGGAAGTGCAGATCGTCGCCGGGATCGCCGCGGCGACGGTCGGTTCGGACGTTGTCGACTGGGCCGTGCTGGCCGACGACAATGACCGTATCCGGGATCTGATCGCGCGCGTCATCCCGGGCTTTGAGGATTACAACGAACGCGTCCGCAAGCCGCGCGGCTTCCATCTGCGCAACACGGCCGCCCATCGCGAGTGGAACACGAAGGTCGGCAAGGCGACCTTCTTCACTGGCGCTCTGCCCGAGGCCATCGAGCACCAGATCGCGCGGGGCGGGGAAGGGCTGTTCGTGCTGCAGACCTTCCGCTCGCACGACCAGTACAACACCACGATTTACGGGATGAGCGATCGCTATCGCGGCATCTACGGCAAGCGGAACATCGTCTTCGTGCATCCCGCCGATCTGGAGATGATCGGCGCCAAGTCCGGCGACGTGGTCGATGTGATCGGCCAGCATGACGACGGCATCCGCCGGATCGCGGAAGGGTTCAGCCTGGTTTCCTACGACATTCCGCGCGGTTGCGTGGCGGGCTATTATCCAGAGCTCAACTGCCTCGTGCCGCTTTCGACCTTCGGCGAGGAAAGCTTCACGCCGACCTCGAAGTCCGTGATCGTCTCGTTCCGCCTGCACGCGACGCGGGCAGCGGCCTAGGAGGCGGGGCGATGTCCGACATGAGCGACGGCGCGGCCTTCTACATGGCGCAGGTCGAAAGCGCATGCGCCGCCGATCCCCGGCTTTCGCTGCTGGGCGGCGGTATCCTGACCGGGATGGCGCTGGATCTCGCCCATGACAGCCGGGGCTTCGCGAAGATCTTCGGCATCGAACATGCGCTGGTTCTGCGGGAAGTGCAGGAGCTGGTGGACCTCGATCGCCTGATCGTCACGAGGCGGGACGAGCGCACGCATCGCTGCACCTATGCAGCGGCATCGCCCGACAGGTCGACGAACCAAGAGGTCTGACTCAGCAGCCCTGCAGGCTGCGGTTCAGGCATTCCAGCAGATCCTGCTCGTGCTCGAGGCCGACGGAGAGGCGTAGCAGGCCGTCGCCGATCCCGGCCGTGCGCCGGGCCGCTTCGCCCATGTCGGCATGCGTCATGGTCGCCGGATGCGCCACCAGGCTTTCGACGCCGCCGAGGGATTCGGCGAGCGTGAAGGTCGAGAGGTCCTGCGTGAACCTGCGCACCGCATCAGCCCCGCCCGCCAAGTCGAAGCTCAGCATCGCGCCGAAGCCGCGCTGCTGGCGCGCGGCGATCTCGTGGCCAGGGTGGGAAGGGAGCCCCGGATAATGGACGTGCGAGACGGCGGCATGGTGCTCCAGGAACCGCGCAATGACCATCGCGGTGCGCTGCTGGCGCTCGATGCGGGGGAAGAGCGTGCGCATGCCGCGCAGGGTCAGCCAGGCGTCGAACGGCGAGCCGGTGCAGCCCACGACATTCGACCATTGCTTGATGCGCGCGACCTGCTCCGGCGTGGCGGCCACCACAGCGCCGCCGATGACATCCGAATGGCCGTTGAGGAACTTGGTCGTGGAGTGGACGACATAGTCCGCCCCCAGCGCCAGCGGGGTCTGCAAGGCGGGCGAGAGGAAGGTGTTGTCGACCACCACTTCGGCGCCGGCTTCTTTCGCCTGACCGGCAATGGCGGCGATGTCCACGATCCGCATGAGCGGATTGCTCGGCGTCTCGATGAAGACGAGCGCCGGCTTGTTTTTCAGCGCCTCCGCCAGCGTGTCACGGTCACCCTGATCGACCAGCAGCAGGCGGATCTGCCCCCGCTCGGCTCGGGCCTTGAGCAGGCGCATCGTGCCGCCGTAGCAATCATGCGGCGCGACAACGAGGGCGCCCTGGTGGAGCTGGCTGATCAGAAGATCGATCGCCGCCATGCCGCTGGACGTGACGACCGCGCCGGTGCCGCCCTCGAGCCGTGCGAGCGCATCGGCAAGGATATCGCGCGTCGGATTGCCCATCCGGCCGTAGTCATAGGCGCGGGCCTCGTCGAAGCCGGCGAACTCGTAAGTGGTGGAGAGGTAGAGCGGCGGCGCGACCGAGCCGAAGGCGGTGTCGCTCGCGACGCCGTGCGCGGCCGCCACCGTCTCTGGATGGCGGGGCGGATAGGGCTCATTGCTCATCGAAAAGGCGTCCTTCCGTGACTTCTTGCATCATGCCAGCGCGGGCCGTTGGGGCTGCTTTCGACGTTGGCGCAGGCCAAGGCAAAATCAAGCAAGGATATGTTGCAAGCGCCAGTCCACAGGACGCTTCGGGAAGGGGGTATATGACCGCTGCCGGACAGCGAGCGCCCCGGAGGCGCGGGGCTCTTCGGGAGAGCGCCTGGTGACCCCTACGGGAATCGAACCCGTGTTTCAGCCGTGAGAGAGTGACAAAAACGGACTTTTTTGACTCTCTATCCGTCCGCTTGCTTCCGAAAACATCCATATTTATCATTCACTTGCATTTGGTGGCGTCCGCATTTATCCTCTAGGCCACGCACAGGCTTATTTGACGTATATTTGACGGTTTTGCGGAATCCACCATGTCGCGAACGATCAACGATGCACCATTGACCACCCGCGAAGCGCGCCGCCGCTTGGACATTGGGCTCCATTGGCGCAGCCTCGATGCCGACATTCATGTAGGCTACCGAAAAGGCAAGCGTGGTGGTGTCTGGCTCGTTCGCTGGCGGAACGGTCAGGGATATCGTCAGTCTTCGATCGGAACTGCCGACGACGCGATCGATATCGGCACGCTGGATTATCGATCGGCAGTCAGAGCAGCTCTTGCGCATGTCGAGGAAGCCCGGACCGAGGCTAAGGCTGCGGCTGATGGGCCTCCTCTCACCGTTCGCTCTGCTGTTGAGACCTACATTGAGGCACGCGATGCGCGCGAGAAGCGTCGGACTGGTCGAGACATTCGATCGGATGCATCGCGTCGACTGGAGAAGTTCGTTATCGGGCGCCCGGCCCGCGGCAAGCGGGCGGGGGTGGATGCGGCCGAATTGGCTGAGATTCCGCTTCACAAGCTGACTGAAGACGATCTCCGGTCGTGGCGATCGAACTTGCCATCCGGCTTCAAACCGGCGGGGATCCAGCGACTGGTCAACGACCTCAAAGCGGCCCTTAACAGCTGCGCGGAGCGTTACTTCTCACGCCTACCGCCGGGGCTCTTGAGCACGATCAAACGGGGATTGCGTGCGGTCGGACATGAACATGACGATGATGACGATGTTGCCGTAGCGCGCGAGAACCAGATCCTTTCAGACGACCAGGTCGCCAGCTTGATAGCTGCAACGCTCGAAGTCGATCGAGAACAAGGCTGGGAAGGTGACCTATACCGCCTCGTTCTGGTCATGGCAGCGACAGGCGCTCGCTTTTCACAGGTCACACGCCTGAGAGTCATGGACGTGCAGACGGTTGCCGGTCGTCTAATGATGCCACCCAGCCGGAAAGGGCGAGGAGGTAAGGTGAGCCTTATCTCCGTGCCGGTTGGCCGCGACGTTCTCGATGTTTTGACGCCGATCGTGCTCGGCCGGGGCAAAGGCGCACCCCTGTTCGAGCGCTGGCGTTACACGCAACAGCCGGGCACTATTCGATGGGAAAGGTCGTCCAGAGCGCCGTGGCAGACACCGAGCGAGATCGTTCGACCATGGGGTGATATCCGCGCAAAGGCCGGTCTACCCGATGTGATTCCGTATGCGCTTCGGCATTCGTCCATCGTCAGGGGTATCCGTGCGAACCTTCCGACACGCTTGGTGGCCGCGATCCATGACACGAGCATCGCGATGATCGAACGTCACTATGCAAGATACATAGCCGACGGTTTGGACACCCTTGCGGCGCAGGCGATTATTCCACTCGCCGCTTAATCGGACTTCACTTATCAGAAGTTGATCAAGTGCCAGTGCTGGAAACGCCGATCCAGTCGGCCTTGAGCCTATCAAGTCCGACTACCGTCCCGTCGACGATGACATCCGTACCTACCAAACCGTCTACTGGCTCCTCGCTATCGATGATCCAGACCCCATCATCGTTTGTGGTCAGTATCATTCCGCGCCTGCCGCGACTGAGCGTTCCTGACACGCGTATTCGACCGGAACTCACAATTACCCCCTGCTTAGAAGCGCCAATGACGCAGCACATCGCGCACGTAGGCCGGTGTCTCGCCATTGCGTGGAATGCCGCCAGCTCGTTCAACGGCGCCAGGGCCTGCATTGTAGGCAGCGAGGGCCAGATGCACTACCCTGAACTTGTCGAGCATCTGGCGGAGATACCGCGCCGCGCCGAAGATGTTGGCCATTGGATCGAAGCGATTTGAAACTCCAAGGTCACGGGCGGTCCCCGGCATCAACTGGCCCAAGCCAGCAGCACCAGCTTTGCTGATCGCCAAAGGATTATATCGGGATTCCGTCCATACCAGGGCGTCGAGAAGACCACTCGGCAGCGCATATTGAGCCTCGGCAGCATAAACATAGGGAAGGTAGCTTGCTCGTCGAAAGCCTGAGGGCTCGCCAGCTTCGGGCTTTGCATAACGATAGGGAAGGTAGGTCCGGCCCGCTTCGAGGCCCGGAGCTCCGGCCGAAGCGGCTAGTGGCTGGCGCCAGATCCCATGCTCGACCAGCTGGAAACCGTTCGCCCCCTCGGCGACGCGGAAGCCGTCGGGTCGCGTCTCAGGTGCAGCAGCAGCTTCAGCAGCCATTTCCTCCTGCGCCTGAGCCGGGACGATGAACGCCAATCCCGCCACCGCCGCTGTGATCGTTGCCCAACTCAGTCTCATATCTCGATTCCTTCTATGGCCGAATCGAGTGGGAACATATATAGAACATAGCATGTAGGAAAACGCATTGGCAGCAGCGCAGAGCGGAGGCTGCGCGGGTGGAGGCATGTCATGATGGAGATGCCCCATGTCCCATGTTCAAGGTCGCGAAACGCTCGAAGCCCGCGCTCGTAAGATTGTCGAGGCGCTGAGCGGGACCTGGTCGCGTTCGCGCGGTATGTGTTGTTGCCCGGCCCACGCTGATCGTACTCCCTCGCTCAGCATCACACTCGGCAAGCGCGCGATCCTGGTCCATTGCTTCGCCGGCTGCACCAACGAGGCAGTCATGCAGAGCATGGCCAAGCATGGGGTGCGGATCTCGGACCTGTTCGACGGGACGGACGGCCCGGTAAATTCCAAACCGCGTCCCGAAATCGCTGACCGCAACGCGCTGAGGCTGTGGCGCGAGGCCTCGCTCCTCGCAGGCAGCCCGGCCGCCCGTTACCTCTCGGCAAGAGGCATTACGATCTCATCTTCCGATCTGCGCTTTCATCCGCGCATGCCGCTGGGGCCGAAGGGCGCGGTGCGGTTCTTGCCGGCGTTGGTGGCAGCGGTGCGCAACGACGCCGGTATCCTGGCACTGAACCGGACGTTCCTCGATCCCGACAGTGACCGCCTCGCCGCATTTGAGCAGCCCAAGCGCTCACTCGGCAGTCCGGGATCGGGCGCCGTGCGTCTCGCGTACCCGCGTGGTGGCCGACTTGGGCTCGCCGAAGGCAACGAATCCGCGCTTTCGGCGATGCAGATGTTCGACATTCCCTGCTGGGCGACGCTGGGCAACGAGCGGTTCGGCCTGGTCACGATCCCGGAATCGGTGCGCGAGCTGCATCTCTTCGTTGACAACGACGCCGGTGGACTCCTCGCCGAGGAGCGCGCGCGTGAAGCCTATGCCTGCGAGGGGCGCCGGATCGTCACCCGGCGGCCCGAGCGACCCGGCGACGACTGGAACGACGTGCTGATGCGCCGGATTCGCGCGGCGGCTTGAGCCAAGCAGAGAGGAGAGTGGGCTTGGGGCCTTTTGAGGCCCCCAGACGGACTTGGGCCTCGTCAGGAGGTTTCCAATGTCCCATGCTTCTCCCGCTCTCGCCTTTCCCATCCGCTCCGAACCGCAGGTGCTGGCCGCGGCAAGGTCGCTTGTGGCCCGGATCAGTGCCGATCAGGCAATCTCCCGCACCGTCCTGAACGCCACGATGCGCGAGCATTTCGGCGGCAGCGATGCCGAAGGCCGCTGGTCGGTACGAGATGCCCATGCCGCGCTCGAATTGGCCCAGGTGCTATTCTTGGCTGACGAGTCCGAGCTCGTCACCACTGTGTCGCCTGAATTGGCCGATCGGACCTTTTCTCGCTTGGAAGCGCTGGTGCCGACCCAGACCACTCGCAGCGACGAGCAGATCGAATGGCAGCAGTTCGCAACGCCGCCCCGCATCGCCTGGCTCGCCGCCCGGGCCTGCGCGATCTTTGCGGGCGAACTCGTGCTCGAACCCTCGGCCGGGACTGGGATGCTGGGCATTTGGGCGGCTAAGGCAGGCGCGCGCCTCGCGCTCAACGAGATCTCACCGCTCCGTCGTGAATGCCTTGGAGCACTGTTCCCCGAAGCCACGGTGACGGGATACGATGGCGAGCTGATCGACGAGCTGCTCTCGCCTAATATCGCGCCGGGCGTGGTGTTGATGAACCCTCCCTATTCCCACGGGATTGGGCGCGGCCACGATGGACGCACCGGTGCGCGGCACCTGCGTTCGGCCTGGAAGCGGCTGCTCCCCGGTGGTCGCCTCGTCGCGGTGATGCCCGAATGGTTCGACCTGCCGCGCTTCCTTGCTGGGATCACCGGCCCGGTGGCGCTGCGGCTCAACGCCGCGATTGAGCGCGGTTTCATCAAGCAGGGAACCTCGATCACCACCCGGCTCTTGGTGCTCGACAAGGTCGATGGCGGCGATAGTCCGGCCATCGCCAAGCCCGTGAACTTTGCCGAGCTCTGCTTCCTGGTCGACCTTTTGCCCGATCGCACGGGGCAGGTCGCTGAGCCGATCATCGCCCAAAGACCGGCGCTCCCGCTGCGGCTCGTCGCACGGCCGAGCAAACCGGTCCCGCTCGCGGTTCGGCCCATCGCGGCCGCGCCGTCGATCCAGCCGCTGGCTTACCAACCACTCGATGCGCCCGCGCCGATCGCCGAGCAGGTCGGGCATTATCTGCCCTACCGGCCGAGCCGCATCGCGATTACGGGCGCAGTCGAACATCCGACGCCACTGGTGGAATCGGTCGCGATGGGATCGATCACCGCGCCGGTGCCCGAAGCGGTGCCGCAGCTGCCTTCCGATCTTATCGCCAAAGGCGTTCTCTCCGCCGCGCAGACCGAGACCCTGATCTATGCCGCGAACGCCCATTCCCGCGATCTCTCGGGAAAGTTCGAGCCCGACGACAAGGGCTGCGTGCTGAAGGCGAGCGCCGAGGGCCAGACCTACCGGATGGGCTACTTCCTTGGCGACGGGACCGGTGCAGGCAAAGGCCGGCAGGTTGCCTCGGTCATCCTCGATCGCTGGGTGAGGGGCGAGCGCCGCCATATCTGGATTTCAAAGAACGAAGCGCTGCTCGAAGACGCGCGCCGCGACTGGAGCGCACTTGGGGGCCTGCCGATCGACGTCCAGCCGCTCGGGCAATGGAAGCTCGGGGTCCCGGTCGGGATGCGCGAGGGCATCCTCTTCGTCACCTATCCGACCCTTCGCTCAGGCCGCAGCGATGCGACCCGGCTCGAGCAGATCCTCGAATGGGCGGGTGACGACTTCGACGGGGTGATCGTCTTCGACGAAGCCCACGCCATGGCCAACGCTGCGGGCGGCGAAGGCTCACGCGGTAAGGTCAAGGGATCGGAGCAAGGCGTTGCCGGAGTGCGGCTTCAGAACCTGCTGCCGCGCGCCCGCGTGCTCTATGCCTCGGCAACCGGGGCGTCAGACGTCAACAATCTCGCCTATGCGACCCGGCTTGGCCTCTGGGGACCGGAAACCGCCTTCGCCAACCGCGAGGCCTTCGTCGCCGACATTCGCGATGGCGGCATTGCCGCAATGGAACTGGTCGCCCGCGATCTCAAATCGCTAGGGCTCTACACCGCGCGAGCGCTGTCGTTCGCTGGGGTCGAATACGAGATACTCGAACATTGCCTCTCCGTCGACCAGATCGCGGTCTACGACGCCTATGCCGAAGCCTGGGCGATCATCCATGCCAACCTGCGCGATGCTCTGGAGGCGACCCGGATTGTCGATGCCGACAGCGGAGATACCCTGAACTCCGGGGCCAAGGCGGCGGCGCTCTCGATCTTCGAGGGCACCAAGCAGCGGTTCTTTGCGCAATTGCTGCTCTCGATGAAGTTGCCGAGCCTGCTACCGGCAATCGATACGACACTTGCCGAAGGCAATGCCGTGGTGGTGCAGCTCGTCTCGACTGCGGAAGCCATGCTCGATCGCCGCCTCGCCGACCTTACCGATGCCGAACGTGAAGCGCTTGAGATCGACCTTTCTCCCCGCGAATACGTGATCGACTACCTCACCAAGAGCTTTCCGGTGCGGTTGATGGCGGTATTCAAGGACGAGAACGGCAATCCGCGCTCCGAGCCGATGGTCGACGATGCTGGCGCCCCGGTGCTGTGCCGCTCGGCGCTCGACGCGCGCGACCGAATGATCGAGCAACTCTGCGCGTTGCCGCCGATCGCCACCGCGCTCGATGCGATCATCGAGCGGTTCGGGACCGACCAGGTAGCTGAGGTCACCGGGCGAACCCGTCGGCTGATCGTCGGACGCGACGGGCGCCAGCAGCTTCAATCCCGTAGCCCCCGTGCCAATGTTGCCGAGACACAGGCGTTCATGGACGGCTCGAAGAAGGTTCTGGTCTTCTCTGACGCCGGCGGTACGGGCCGCAGCTATCATGCCGACCTTGCGGCGAAGAACCAGGCGCGCCGCGTCCATTTCCTGCTTGAACCGGGCTGGCGCGCCGATGCCGCCATCCAGGGACTCGGGCGGACCAACCGCACCAACCAGGCCTCGGCGCCTTTGTTCCGTCCTGTCACCACCGATGTGCGCGGCGAGCGGCGGTTTATCTCGACCATAGCGCGACGGCTCGACAGCCTCGGCGCACTAACCCGCGGTCAGCGCCAGACCGGCGGGCAGAACCTGTTCGATCCCGCCGACAATCTCGAAAGCTCCTATGCCAAGGAGGCGCTTCACCGCTGGTTCGGCTTGCTGTTCACCGGAAAGCTCGACGCCGTGAGCCTCGCGCGGTTTGAGGAACTGACCGGACTCAGGATCGAAGGCCCCGACGGATCGATGGTCGACGACCTGCCGACGATCCAGCGCTGGCTCAACCGCATACTCGCGCTGCCGATCGCTCTGCAGAACGGCATCTTCGACGAGTTCCTCGGGTTGGTCGAAGCGCGGATCGATGCCGCCCGGCAGGCGGGCACGCTCGAACTCGGGGTCGAGACCATCGCGGTTGAGCACTTTGAGGTGCTCGCCGACACCCTGCTGCGCACCGATGCGCTCTCGGGCGCGACCACGCACCTCCTCGAACTCGAGATCGCCCGAGCGTTGAAGCCCTTGGGACTCGGGCGGCTTGAAGAGCTCTACGGTCTCTCGGGCGAGCGCCAGCAGTTACTGCGCAATGCCCGCTCGGGCCGGATTGGGCTATTGGTTCCGGCACGCAGCCTCCTTGCCGACGACGGCACGCGGGTTGCCCGTTTCGAACTGGTCCGGCCCTTGAAGCACGGCCATCTAACCGCCGAGCAGCTTGAGGAAAGCAACTGGGAGCCAGTCGATTTCGCCGAGTTTCGCCGCCTCTGGCATGATGAGGTCGGTGAAGCCGCTGCGAGCCACAAGCGCGAACGACTGCATCTCGCGACTGGGCTGCTGCTTCCGGTCTGGGACAAGCTCCCTTCCGACTATGTCCGGGTCAGTCGGATCTCCGCTCGCGACGGGCGCTCGCTACTGGGTCGCGAAGTGCCACTCCACTGCGTTCCCGAACTCTGCCAGGCCCTGGGTCTGGAGGACGAACATGCGTTCTCGGCCGAGCAGATCGTCGACGCTGTGCTCACCGGTGGCCGGCCGATGCAGGTAAAGGGCCGTGAGGCGCTCACCCTCAAGCGCAGCCTGGTCAACGGGACTCAGCGGCTCGAGCTTGCCGGCTGGTCGGCGGCGCGGCTTGACTGGTACAAGGCGCAAGGCTGTTTTACCGAGATCATCCGCTATCAGACGCGGTTGTTCGTGCCGACGACAGGCGCTGCGGGTATCCTCGCGCGGCTTGGCCAGTAGCTGCGAAACATATTGCCAAATGGCAACCAATGGAATATATAGTGCCATATGGAGACTTGCCATGCTGGCTTTGCAACCCGTTGATACTGCTGCTCCGGCGTTTCGTCCGGATCCGATTACCCAGGACGAGGCTGCCGCTATGTTCAGGGCGGTTCTCAACCTCTTTGGCAAGTGGGAACTTACCGACGAACAGGCGGCGACGCTGCTTGATATGCCGGTGCGCTCCTTTCGGCGCTGGAAGGCTGAAGGGCCCGGCCGGGTCTCGCGTGATGGCGCGGCTCGCCTTTCCAACCTGATGGGCATTCACAAGGCGCTACGGATTGTCTTTTCGGACGCCCAGCGCGGTTATGCCTGGATCAAGGCAGGAAATAGCGCCTTCGCCGGATCGAGCGCACTTGATGTCATGCTTGGCGGTGAACTCACCGACATCATGCGCGTGCGCCGCTACCTCGACGCCGAGCGCGGTGGCTGGTGACGGATCAAGAGCAAGGCCCTGTTTCCCATGTTGAGTGGAAAGGCGCTGTCCGGATCCTCCGCAGCGCCTTTCCGCCGATCGACCTGTTCGAAGACATCGCCGACCCCGCCGACTGGCCGCTGCTGATCTCGGCAGAGCAAAAGACCAATCCTCGGATCATGGCGACCATCGGCAATCTGGACCTTGTGCCAGCGGACCGGCGGGTAGGCGGAAAAGGTGCGTCTTATCTGATGGCGCCGTTCACCCATGTCAGCATGGACCGGCCAAGCCGCTTCACCGATGGCAGCTTTGGCGTTCTCTATGTCGGAAATGCCTTCGAGACCGCTCTCTTCGAAACCATCCACCACCATGCCCGGTTCATGGCTCGCACCGCCCAAGAGCCTGGTTGGACCTCTCAATTCCGAGAAATCGTTCTTTCGGTCAGTGCCGATCTGCACGACCTGAGAGGAATCGAGCCCGCCAATCCAGCCCTTGATGCCGACAGCTATGTGGCGTCCCAGAGGCTTGCAGCAGCCCTTAGAGCGGGTGGGGCCGATGGCATGGTCTATCCGAGCATCCGGCATCCCGGAGGGGAATGCGTCGGACTGTTCTACCCTGACTGCGCATCCGAACCCGTTCAGGGGCGCCATCTCGACTATCATTGGGATGGGACGCGCGTCGATCTGGTGCGCGATGCGGGGACGGGCGCGGTCTTTCGCGTGGTGGATTTGCCCTGATCAATGTAATGCAAGGACTCGCTTTGCTTATCCGTCCTATGGCAAAGTTGCCCCCCATCCTGGCCGTTCCAGCTTCGCTTCGCTGTGGTCGTAAGAGGGCAACATAACCGGTATCCTGACCTCTCCAGCACATGTCCGGCTTTCGATTGGACGAACTGCTGCGGCCTTACCGCTCGCAGCAGTTGGTCGCGGTCCCATTTGCTTTAGCCTCCTGTATTGGCGGGCACGGCGTGTCGCCAAACGAGCAGAACACGCAGCAATCCCCATGCAGTGGTCGTAGCAGTGCGCCGCAGTGCCGGCAGTTGTAGAAAAACTGGCACGCATTGGTTGGCATGGTCTCTGTCGCCACCCCGCCACAGCTGGGGCACGTCAAGGTCGAGGTTAGGCGCATCACGAAAGCGCCCTGATGAGCGGTGCCTCCAACTTGTCCCACAGGACGGTGGCAATCGTGACGACCGTCCCGACTGTGAGCGCAACAAGTGTGGCTTTGCCGGGCAGCGACACCGTGCAGGAGCGATCCGCTGCGCAGACCCTGCGACGGCGCACATACGTCCACCAGCCGGCCGCAAGGCCCACTATCGAAAGTGCCGTCAGCGGCCAGCGCAACGGCATCAGTGCCGCGAGCGAGCTGGACAGACCTGCGCCAACGCCGAGGCCCGCAAGCGCCAGAGGCAAGACACAGCAGGACGCGGCAGCGAGGATCGCGCCAAAGCTTGCGATCGCGCCGACTGCGGTCAGCCCTGCGCCAGCGTTCCCTGACGACTGAGCCGAACCAGGGATTGCAGAGGATAAGCTGCGTTCATTCAATGGTCGTCTCCGGTGAGAAATTTCACTATGCATCCTGTAGCTACTACAGGAGAAAGAAGTTTTTTATGCACGATGAGAGCGGCATTGCGATCGGCGAGCTGTCGCGAAGAACCGGAGTGAACGTCGAGACGATCCGCTATTTCGAGCGGATTGGCACACTTGAGAAGCCGCCCCGAACCAGCGCTGGACGTAGGATTTATGGCGCCAATCATGTCCGCGCCCTCGAGTTTATCAGACGCGCGCGCGAACTTGGCTTTACGCCAGCGGACGTGCGCGCGATTCTGTCGCTCGGCGGACCCGCGGATGCGTCATGTGACGAGGTCCGGAAGATCGCAAGGCACCACTTGGATCGTGTTCGCGCGAAAATGGCCGACCTCGTGCGTCTCGAAACCTTGCTCGCTTCGACGATCGAGCGATGTGAGGGCGACGGGGCATCTCGTTGCGCCGTGATCGACTTGCTCGACAATGCGTCACGGTAGAACTGATCAGAAAAGGGCATTGTCGGTCGAGCGGAGCGCGGGTTGACCAATGGGTTTGCCTCTCTGCTGGCTGATAAGCCACATATCCTGACACGGCGATAGATAGCCATGAGAGGGGAGGAGGCTTTGCCCTGATTGAGCCGGTTGGGCGTCGATGGTCGATGCGCTGGGCTCGCAATCAGGAGTATGTGCCATGATCAAGACGATCCCGCTGAACAAGCTGGTTCCTTCGCCGCGAAATGTCCGCCGCCATAACGACCCGGCGGCCGACGCCGAGCTCAAGGCCAGCATTGCTGCCCGCGGGCTGCTGCAGAACCTCATCGTGCGCCCGGGCGCCAAGGGCAAGTTCGAGGTCGAGGCCGGCGAGCGCCGCCGCAAGGCGATGCTGGCGCTGGCGGACGACAAGGTCCTGCCCAAGGATCACGAGGTGACCTGCCTCGTGCTCGAAAACACCGCCGAAGGCGCCATCGAGACCAGCCTGGCGGAGAACTTCCACCGTCTGGCGATGAATCCGGCCGACGAGGCCCAGGCCTTCGCATCGCTGATCGAGGCGGGCGCTTCGATCGAGGATGTGGCCCGCCGTTTCGGCCTGACCGTCCGTTTCGTAGAAGGTCGCCTGCGCCTCGCCAAGCTCGCGCCGGTCGTGTTCGAGGCACTGGCTTCGGGCGAAATCACGCTCGACCTCGCCAAGGCATACGGCGCCACTTCGGACCAGGCGATCCAGGCCCGGGTCTTCGAGCAGGTCTCGACCGGCTACTATGCCCCCAACCCGGACTCGATCCGCCGCATGGTGCTTTCGGGCACGGTCCGTGGCAGCGACCCCCGTGCTCGGCTCGTTGGGCGCGATGCCTACATCGCCGCCGGTGGCCTGATCGAGCGCGAGCTGTTCGATGACGAGGACAGCGAAGCCTGGGCCGATGTTGCGTTGCTGGAGACCCTCGCAGCGGCGAAGATGGAGGAACACGCCAAGGTCCTCGCCGAAGAGCGGGGCCTCGCGTGGATCAAGCCGACGCTCGATCCCTACGCCAGCCATGACCTCGTCGAGGGCCTGGTACGGCTTCCGGCCGAACCTGCGCCACTCACCGAAGCCGAACTCTCCCGGCTCGATGAACTCGACAACTCCTATGACGAACATGCCGCGATCCTCGAAGATGAGGACAGTGCCGAGGAAGCCGTGGCCGCGGCCGAAGCGGCGATCGAGGCGATCGAACGCGAGTGTCAGGATATCCGGGCTCGTCCGCCGGTGATCGCGCCCGAACTCAAGTCCGAGGCAGGGATGATCCTCGTGCTGTCGCGCGATGGCACGCCGGTGCTCCAGCCGGTGTTCTACGGCGAACGGGAGGTCGACGGCGGAAACGATGACGCGGTCGAGATCGTGTCGGGCGAAGCCGGGGAGGGCAAGCGCCGCGCGGCGCTGTCGAAGCGCCTTGTCGATGAACTCGCGATGCAGCGCCGAGACGTCCTTGCGCTCCATGTCGCGTCCGATCCCGGTCTCGCGCTCGACCTGATGGTCTTCACGCTCGCCGACGCCGATACGCTCGACTACCGGGCGCGTTCGGCAACGACACTGCGGGGCGGCACACCTGCCGGCCCGATCATCGGGTTTGAGGCAAAGGATGCCGCGGCAAGCGCCTCGCTCGCCGAGTTCAAGTCAGGCCTCGACGAGAACTGGCGTGGCGGCGCGGACGTGTCGGAGCGGTTCGACCGGTTCCGGGCGCTTTCCGATGAAACCCGTGCCGCTTGGCTCGGTCACGTCGTCGGCCGCACCCTGGAAGCAAGTCTCAACATGGCCGGCGAGCGCAAGATCGACTTTCACGATCATCTGGCCACCCTCATCGGCATCGACATGGCCGCTTGGTGGCGCCCGACCGCGGCGAACTACTTCGACCGGGTGTCGAAGGCGGTGATCCTCGACGCGCTGGCTGCGGTTGGTGGTCCGGACCTGTCGAGCCGGTTCGCCTCGGTCAAGAAGGGTGATCTCGCGATGAGCGCCGAGCGCGTCTTCGGTGGGACCTACATCACCGAAGTTGAGGTCCGCGAACGCGCGCTCGCCTGGGTGCCCGAGGTCATGCGCTTTGCCGGCGCCGCGCCCGTCGAGGTCGAAGCGGACGATGCGCAGATCCCCGAGCCCACCGGCGAAGCCGTCGCGAGCGGCGAGGGCGCCAACGACGACAATCAGACCCCCCGCGAGCTGGCTGCCTGACCTCCTCCTGACAGGCAGGCCACTCGCCCCTCCGAAGCGGTCCCTTGGCTTTGCCCAAGGGGCCGCTTCCTCTTTGGGAAGAGAGCGGAGGGAGCTCGATGCTGAGCGGAACTGACCGGCGAACCTGCCGGCAGGCCACATCAGGAGAGCCTTCATGGCCTATCGCAAACCCTCGTCCGCCGGATTGTCTCCCGCGACCCGCATCACCCAGGAGATCATCGCGCGGCTTGAAGCCGGGACCAAGCCGTGGGTGCAATCCTGGCGCGGCGTGCCCGTGTCCCGGCCCTTGCGCGCTTGCGGCATTCCCTATCGCGGCATGAACGTATTCTGGCTGTGGATGGTCGCCGACATGTGCGGCTACGCCTCGCCTTACTGGATGACCTACAACCAGGCCAAAACCCTCGGCGCCCAGGTCCGCAAGGGTGCGAAGTCGACCATCGCCATCTTCTACAAGAGCTACACCAAGGAGGTCGAGGCGCCCGATACCGGCGAGAAGAGCGACGAGGCGCGCCGGGTTCTGAAGGCCTATCCGGTGTTCAACGCCGATCAGGTCGAAGGTCTGCCCGAGCGGTTTCATCCAGCCGTCACGCTCGATCTGGTCGAGCCCGAGGGGCGCGAGGCCGAGCTCGACGCCTACTTTGCCGCGATCCCCGTCAATCTGCGCCACCAGGGCTGCGAGGCCTACTACGAGCCAACCCCCGACCGTGTGACCATGCCGCCAGCCAGCCTGTTCTCCGGTTTTGACCACTACTACGCGACTCTCGCCCACGAGCTGTCGCACTGGACCGGTCATTCCAGCCGCCTGGCGCGCGATCTCAAGAACCGCTTCGGCACGGCGGCCTATGCCGCCGAGGAACTGGTCGCCGAACTCTCAAGTGCAATGCTCGGGGCCGAACTCGGTCTGCCGGTGACACATCTCGACAGTCACGCGAGTTACATCGAGCATTGGCTGAAGCTCCTGCGCGAAGACGACCGCGCAATTCTCACCGCCGCGGCCAAGGCCGAGGAAGCCTCGAGCCTGCTGCTGAAGCTCGGGGGGCGAACGATCGCAGATGTCGCCGATGAACCCGAAGTCGTCGCACTCGCAGCCTGACGGGAGGACACTATGGGCCGATCGGTCAGCTATCCTAGCGGCGCCATCGTCGCGTTCACCCTGCTTGAGGTCGATGACGAAGGGGACTGGGACTTCGAATATGAGTGGCTGCGCGCGGACCTCAGCGAGCGTGCTGCCGCAGCCTTTCCGTCGCTTGAAGCCCACGATGGCTGGCGTGGCCGTGAGGACCGGATCCTCCGGCGCAATGCGTTCGCCGACTTCGGGGTCTCGGTCTACGGCGGTCTCGTTGCCGTATGGGTCGTTGAACGTGATGACGGGGCCTATTGGGACGCTGAATGGCGTAGCGCCCGGAGCCCCCGGGCGCAGCATTGGCTTCGCCAAATCGCGCCCCGCTTCGACGCGCTGTTCGGCGACTACGATTGCCTCGGGCATATGTCGAACGGCGAGGGCGTTTACCGCAAGCGTGCCGCCTGAGACCGGGCCGGTCGAGGTTTCGTTTGCATAGCGCCTTCCGATCCTGGTGGGACAGCGCAGCTCATGGCTCGCACCATGCGAGAGAGGCCCTGGGCCAGCGGGCGGCGCCCGCGCAACCCGGCTCGGCCAGGCCCGTGTTGACCGGTCCCTGCGGGACACGGCCTGCCCGCGCCAGCCTGTCCTAGCGGGTTCCCCTTCGGTGCGCGTGTCCGCCCAAAGCTGGCCCTGACGGGCTCTCGCTGGCGCAGCCAAGAGCGGTCCGCGTCAGCCTCACGCCAGTCAGGAGGACACGCCCATGCATGCCAGTTTTGCCGACCAACTCGCCGGTCTCGATCTCGCCGGATTTTCGATCGGTCCCGCCCCGGTTTCGAGCAGCGATTTTCCGGTTCGCGAAGCCGTCGTTCAGACGCTCGAAGCGGTCTGGTCCGATCTCTTCGCGCTCGTTTCCGGGACCGCACTCGAGGCCGACGCCGAGGATCTTGGCTGGGCCTTCGTCAACCTGTTCCACCGCTCCGCCGAGCGCAAATCGACCGCGCTCGACCGCGCCACCGACGAAGTTCGGGCGCTTGTCGCAACCGCCGATGGCTCCGAAATCCACACCCACGAACTTGAAACCCAGGTCGAGCGTGCGCAATGCGCCGAAGCCGCCATGCTGGCGCTCGAAGAGATGCGAGAGATCGCGGCAAGCCTTTATCTCAACGAGTTCGGTTCGTCCTGGAAGCCGGTGTCGAGTTCGCGCTTCAACCATGGCGCGATGCTGACCTCGGCGCTGGTCGAGGGGCGTGATTTCCTGCGCGCCCGGGCCGAGGCCAAGCGCCGCGCGGCGATGCCCGAGGGCACGCCGGTCGTGTTTGCCGGCGGACGCACCCGTCATCCCAGCGAAGCCGACGCACTCACCTTCGCCAACAACGTCTGGGCGACACTCGACAAGGTTCGCGACCGCGTTCCCGACATGGTGCTGATCCATGGCGGCGACACCAAGGGCGTCGATCGCCTAGCGTCGAGCTGGGCCGAGCGGCGCAACATCCCCCAAGTGACCTTCTCGCTCGACATGCGGCTTGGCGCCCGCGCGGGCTTCAGGCGCAATGAGCGCATGCTTTCGCTCGATCCGAGGTACGTCGTCGCCTTTCCGGGCAATGGCGTCCTCGAACGCCTGGTCATCGAAGCCAAGACGCGCCGGATCACCGTCGTCGATCGTCGCGGTCCGCTCGGCACCAGCCCCAAGACGGGAGCCCATTCGCCCAATTGAAGGCCGGTTGGCCTTTGCGCCAGCGCCCCGGCGGCGCTGGCGTAGCTGTTGAAGAGGGGAGGTGAGCCCTTGTGCTGGTGGATCATGCGGAGGGCCGCACGACCTTAAAGCCAGGAGGATTTCATGATTAGCCCCAGCATGGCGCTTGCCGAATTTACCGAGCAGCAGGCCGCCAATCGCGCCCGCGTCACCAGCGAAATCGACCGCCTCAAGCGCGCGGTGATCGCACCGCTGCGTCACCATGGCATTGCCTCGGTGGAAGTCGCCTTCGACGGATGCGGCGACAGCGGCGCTATCGAGGACATCGCTTGTCGGGACGCCAGCGACACCGCCGTCGACCTACCCGAAGAGTTCTCGGTTTGCGTCGAGGAAGGCGGGGCCGAGCCGGTTCAGACGACCCTCAAGCAAGCGCTCGAGGACCTCGCCTACCCCGCGCTTGAACTCCATCACCCAGGCTGGGAAATCAACGACGGTGCCGGGGGTACGCTCGAGATCGACGTGACGGCCGAGACGTTCATGCTCGACTGCAAGCTGCGCTACACGGCGTACGACGACCACTACACCGAGCTGTGAAGGAGGCCGTCATGGCACATTGCTATTACCATGCCCTGTCCTCGGTCCGGAAATGGGGCGGCGCGGTCGAAGACTACCTCGCGCTTCACCAGTGGTTCGATCAGTCCAAGGCCATCTTCGCTGATCCCCGGCACCGTGCGCTTCGGCACCATGCCGAGGGCATCTTCATGCTCGAAACCCTCTTTGGGGCAACGATCGTCAATACCGACGGCCGGGTCATTCCGGTGCGTCTTATCGGTGAACAGCACGTGCGCGAGGATCTGGGCTCGATCCCTTCCTTTGCCGACTGGGCTCGGCTCATCACCCCGCAGGGCTGGATGCTGCGCGGGCATCGACTGGACGAACCGGATCCGGTGATCGGCGAAGATCTTGCCGATGACGGCGCGGTCCCGTCAGGCAGTCCGACCAAGACGGGGCGATCGGTCCGCGTCGAAATATGAGCTCCTGCTGGGGGTGGAACGGGCCGCTTCGGCTTTGACCACGCGGGATTAAACAAGGGCTGGGTCAGGTTCCCATCAAGGTGTCCGGGACCAATCCGGCTCTGGGGCAAACCTGTCCTGAAGCAGCCCCGTCGAGACGCGCAACCCGGATCAGGTCCGGCCGAGTTGCCGGGCTGCGCCCGGCTGCCCGCACCACCCGAACCATATCCGGGTTTCCCTTCGGTGCGCTTCGCCGTGGGCCGCTTCTTCGTCGGGTTTGCAGCCGGGATGGACCCGGAGTGCTCGATCAGGAGAAGACCCATGACCAATCTCGTTATCCTCGTCGGCCGCATCGCCCGCGACCCCGAAACCCGCACCACCCAGGGCGGAACCAGCATCACGTCGATCTCGGTGGTGACCGATCGGCCCGCCCGCAAGGACGGCAAGACCTTCAAGGACGAGAACGGCTACACCGTCAAGGACAGCGAATTCCACCGCGTCACCTGCTTCAACGGGCTCGGCCAGAACGTCGCCAAATACTGCACCAAGGGCCAGCTGGTGACGATCGAGGGCCGCATCCACTACACGCAGTGGGAGGACCAGAGCGGCAACAAGCGCTACGGCTGCGAGATCATCGCCGACAAGGTCGACTTCCTCACCAAGGGCGGCCGCTCGGGCAGCAACGAAGGTGCGCCCGAGATCGACGAGGACTGATCGTCATGCCCCACGATAAGGCTCCGGTGGCACACGCCATCGGGGCCTTTTTTTGTGCTCGCCGGCGTTGGCGGCGGCGCGGGGCATCGAGCCCGCGCGCCGCCGCGGGTGACCGCCTACTTCGCCGCCAGGCGCTTGAGGGTTTCATCGATGCCGAGCGCCATCGACGCCTGAACGACCCGCTTGAGTTGCGCCGGTTCGATCGTCTCGGCGCCGCATTCAACGAGCAACTTGCCGAGTTCGGTTGCGGCTTCATCGCGAAGCCGGACCTCCTGCGCGTCGAGTTCGAGACGCTGTTCGCGCAGCTTCTTGAGTGCATCCCGAGCACTCGGTTTGGACCTGGCCATCAGTGTTCCTTTCGGTGGCCGTGGGTCCCCTCCGCAGCCGATAATGTCAGGCGGCCAGAGTGTAGGAAATTGGTTTTTCCGCTGACCTTGTTCGTCCCTGCAGAGGTTGGAGAGGTCTCTCTCGCAGAAGTCCGATGGTGATGTAGGCTTTGGGGCCGCGTCAAGGACGACGGGGCCCCACCATTTTTCCGGGCAGGCCCGAAAAAATCGTGACCCCCATCGCCGCTTCGCGGCCGCGCGTGCCGCGCGGTCCCTGACCCGGCCCGTCGCCCACATCCTCGCAGCTCCTGATGCGACGCATCAAACATCAGGAGGTAAGACATGTACGTTTCGATGAACATTGCCCACGGTGGTTTCCAGGCCGACCAGGTGGCCTTCGTTGCCGCGCTTGATCAGGCCCATGCCCGGTCCTTTCACAGCTACTTCACGCAGTACGTCCTGACCGATGACGAGGCAGGCTACATCGCGGTCGACGAGGGCGATTACGGCGCACTTCCGGCCGGGATGCTGGACCGGGTTATCGATACCGTACCGAGCAAGCTGAGCGACGAAGCTTGAGCACCTTCGAAAGGAGGAAGTCCGCACCGGGCTTCCTCCTTTTCTTATGCTCGGCGACCGGATCGCGGCGCCCGGCGATGATCAGACCGTCTGGTCCTCGCGGTCCATTGCCTCGAGTCTTTCGGGCATGTCGAGCATCTTGATCGCCGCCGCCGAGATCGCCTCGGCCATCGTCGGGTAGGTCTCGGCCGAGCTGATCGAGACCCAGCCATCATAGCTGACGGTCGCCTGGAACCCGTTGCCCTTTGGTGTCGCGGACAAGGTCGCGCTGGCCATTGTCGCTCTCCATGACGTTGGAAGTTGTCCGCGATCATACCCCGGATTCCGCATCTCGCCCAGTGTCGATCAGGCCAATCCTTCACGTGCAGGATGGCGCTTCCATTCCGCCGGAAGATCGTTCCTTGGGGATGCGGGATAGGTCGGATCAGCTTGCTGGTCCTACTCCAAAAGCGGGGAACAGGGGGCACACCGTACGCGACAGGTCGCCGTGGATTTTGCAGGCATATCACTGAAACTACGGTTATTTTTGCTCAAAATCGCAACGGGCAGCTTCTCAGTCAGATATGACTTGGCCCCTGCGCCTTACGTGGAAGTGACCGCATCTCCCGGCGCAACCCACGGAAACGCGCGCCTCTCTATGTTCTTGACATGTTCTTATGAATGACTTAGACCCTGCATTGCCTTTCGCAGTGCGCACCGGGCTCCTGACCACAAGGAGTCCGTGCATGACACGGCCAATCTGTCTCCAGGTTTACATCTCCAGCGAGCTCAGTTCGCTGATCCGCAAAGCCGCCAAAGCCAAGGGGATCAGCATGAGCGAATGGGTTCGCTCGCTGCTCGCCAATGCCTGCGCGGAGGAAGAACTCACCTCCCGTTTCAGCGCCACCGTCGAGCGCATTTCGCGTCAGTCTGTCTTCCTGATGGTCGGTGTGGATGCGCTCCTCGCGGGACATGCCGAACATGGTTTGCGCGAACGGGCGCACCAGGCCTACGCCCGCAAGTGCAAGGAGATCGGTGTGGCCGGGGCCACCGGTGAGGGAGGCGTCTCATGAAACGCAACCTCGTCAATTTCACCCGCGGCAGTCAACTCCTCGGACACTTCAGCTTCATGTTCGCAGCCGGCCTCAAGGGGCCGTTGATCATCGCTGCCATCGTTATTGCATGGACCTCGTGGTGGACCCTTTCGACGGGTCTGACCGACCAGGAAGTCTATCTCGTCTGGATGCGGGCCTATGCCGCATTTTACGGCTTTATGGAGTTCGATCCGACCAAGAAGATCGCACTCGAAACGGCGTTTGGCGGATCCATTCAATTCCCCATCGCGATGCTCGACACCTTCCCGCCTGTGGTTCGCGCCTGGGAGCATATGCTCGATTTGCTCGGCGCCGCGCTTGTGCGATCGGCGCTGTTTTTCGTGCCCAGTTTCGTGTTGTTTTACTGGTTTGCCGCGCGGTTCGGCAGCCGCTCCAAGGAGCGCAAGCACGAGCGCGGCGCAATGCTTGTCACGCTTCCCCAACTCGTCGACGAATTGCGTGATCACAACCGGCGCGAGCGTGCCCGTGAATTGTCGGAAACGCTCGGGTGGAAATGGCGCCTGTGTACCCCGCGCGAACTGGCCCGGGCGTTTCCCTACCAGCCATCGCACCTCGCCACGGTCATCTATCCCTGGCGTCTCGAACAGAGCCACGCGATGCTCATCGGCACGACCGGAATGGGCAAGACCGTCGCCATGTCGGACATGCTGGCGGAGGCCCGGGCGAAAGGGCAACGCTGCGTCGTCTTCGATCTCACCGGCGCGTACATCGAGCATTTTCACGAGGGCCATCGGGACACCATCCTCAATCCCCTCGACGCCCGCTGCCCGCAGTGGAGCCTGTTCGACGAATGCCGCACAGAGGGTGAGTTCTGGGCGGCTGCCGAAGCGCTTGTCCCGCATGATGGCGGCGGGGAAGCACAGTTCTGGGTGATCGCTGCCCGTGCGCTGTTCGTCGAGTTCTGCCTGAAGCTGGTCGCCGAGGGCAGGGGTACGAACGAGGCGCTCGCGCGCGAATTGATGACTGCCGATCTGTCGCGCGTCCATGCCATGATGCGCGGCACGATCGCCGATCCGCTAACCGCGCCGGAAGCGGCGCGCATGGCGGAATCGATCCGTGCCGTGTTCAACGTGAACGCCAAGGCGCTGAAGCTCCTCCCCACTTCAGGGAGGCGCTTCTCGGTTCGCCAGTGGATCGAGAACGGCGATCACGACGCCGAGGGCAAAGGCTCGGTCGTGTTCATCTCGGCGCGCTATGTCGACATGAGCGTTTGCGCGCAGTTGCTCACGCTCTGGCTCGACATGGCGATGAACACGTTGATGACTGGTCCACGAACCCGGGACCTCAAGTGCTGGTTTTTCGTCGACGAGCTGGGAGCGCTGCACAGGCTTCCGGCGCTTGAGAAGGGGCTCCAGACCGCGCGCAATTTCGGCGGCGCGATTGTCCTGGGGTTGCACGCCTACGCCAAGCTCAAGGAGGTCTACGGCGAGAACATGGCGATGACCTTGTCGTCGCTGGCCCGCACCAAACTGATCCTCGGCACGGCGGACCGCGAGACGGCGACCTGGTGCTCGGATTTCATCGGCCATCGTCAGGTCCGGGACATGGAGGAAGGCTACACCTACGGCTACAACAACGCCCGAGATGCGGTCAGCCTGACCCCGCGCAAGCATATCGAGCCGCTGCTGCTGCCAGATCAGCTGATGAACCTGTCCCGGCTTTCGGGGTACATCAAGTTCCCTGACGGCTTCCCGGCGGCTCCCATCAGGTTGAAGCCGATAAGTCGGCCAAGGCTGGCTGAGACTTTCATCGGGCGGGCTGAGGAGCGCCCTGCCGCCGCCTCGTTTCGCCGCGAGACACCCGCCGGTGTCTCGTCCCATCCATCAACCTCTGCCGCTGCCGAGCATCCGTCTTCCAACGACGACGGCGTGGGCAAGCCGGTTGTTAACAAACAGGGTGTTCTCGCGCTTGATCCGGACGCCAGCGATCGCACGCCGACGACACAGGAAGGCTTGAAGAAAGCCGATCGTGCGCGAGCGAATGATCCTACAGACAAGCCTTCCCGCGCCGCCCAACCGGGCGAGAAGACAAGGGGCGCGAAGGCGTCATCGGATGCCGCGCCAATCCCGATTGCGTCTCCCACGGGACTAGGATCTCGCAGCGATCGGACCACCGCAGAGAGCGATCCCGAAAGGGACGCGAGAGAAGCCGGCCGGCCGGATGCTCCACCGGCAAAGGCACCGGCAAGCCGGCCATCCGATTCCGACAAGGCAGCAGGTCGAACCGGTGAGCCCGAGGCCCGTCGGCTGATGGTCGAGGACGGATTGCCTGAACGCGACACCCCGTCACGCGAAGGTCCCGATCTTGGCGATCTGGAACTGTGATGCGTGAGCTAGGCGCCGCACGGCCGGGTTGGGCATCATGCTCTCTGTAGCCAATGTCCGCACCGCCGGCGGCGCTGCCAATTACTTCGCCGCCGACAATTATTACACGCGCGCCGATGCCGACCGATCGGGCGAATGGCTCGGCAAGGGCGCCGACAGACTTGGCCTTCGTGGGCCAATTGAGGCGAAGCAGTTCGAGGCTGTGTTGAAGGGATTGCTGCCAAACGGGAGCCGCGTCGGCAGCGATAATCGCGTTCATCGTGCGGGCACGGATCTCACTTTCTCGATGCCCAAAAGCTGGTCGATCCTCGCGCTCGTCGGCGGGGACAAGCGCATCCTCGATGCCTATGCCGCGGCGGTCAGGGAGACTCTGTTCTGGGCTGAGAAGAACCTCGCGGAGACGCGGATGGAGGTGCGCGGCAAGGAGCAGGTCGTCACGACGGGCAATGTCGTCGTGGGTCTGTTTAAGCACGACACGAACCGCAACCAGGAGCCCAATGCGCATCTTCATGCGGTCGTTGCCAATGTGACGCAGGGTCCAGACGGCAAGTGGCGGGCGCTCCGCAACGACAAGCTCTGGGAGCACAATACCTTGCTCAACGCGATGACCATGGCGCGCTTTCGGCTGGCGGTCGAAAAGTTCGGCTATGAGGTCGGCGAATATGGCAAGCACGGCAATTTCGAGGCCGTGGGCGTTCCCAAAGCCATTCGCGACGCCTTCAGTTCCCGGCGCGCGGAAATCCTCGATCGGCTTGCCACGATGGAGGGAAAGGGTCTTGCGGCACGCAATGTCGCGAACCTCATGACACGAGCGGAAAAGGGCCGGATCGTGGATCGCGATGCGCTTGCGCGGCAGTGGGGAGAGGCCGCAGCCAGGCTTGGTTTCGATCCCGCACAGGTGATCGCCCGGGCCAACGCGCGCGCAGCGCAGGACATCGGCAACGTCGCAGGCTTTGGACAGGCGGCGCTCCGGCTCGTGCGGCAGGGCAGCGCGCTTGCCGCAGCCTTCGCGACCCGTCTCGGCCTCAGGGAGAGTGACCCGCTCCTGCCTGCGCGGATGGGGAACCGGACACCGGAGCAGATTGCCGCGGTCCATGCTGTTGCCTCCGCCATCCGCCACCTCGGCGAGCGTGAGGCGGCCTTCACGCGCGCGGATATTTTCCGAGCGGCACTCGGTTTCGCGCTCCCCACGTCCATCATGGAAATCGAGAACCGTGTCGACCAGTTGCTGCGCCAGGGGCACCTCCTGAAGGGCAAGGGCGCCGATCGCGACCTTGTCACGACCCGCGATGCGCTCGGCCTTGAACAGCGCATCATTGCCGCCGTCGAAAGCGGGCGCGGCCTCGCTCCCGCGATCGTCCCGCCCGATGTTGTCGGGGAGCGGCTGCAGGCACTCTCCCAGCTCAAATACGGCATGACGCTGAACCCGGGCCAGGAAGGAGCGGGACGCCTGCTGCTGGCCTCGCACAACCGGATCGTCGCGATCCAGGGTGTCGCCGGCGCCGGCAAGAGCACCGTCCTGAAACCCGTTGCCGATGTGCTGCGCGAGGAAGCCAGGGCCGTGCTCGGCCTCGCGGTGCAGAACACGCTGGTCCAGATGCTCGAGCGTGAAACCGGCATTCCCTCCATGACGGTGTCGCGCTTCCTGCGTCAGCATCGGGACCTGCTCGAAGGGGCCGACCCATCGCGGGTAGCCGAGGCAAAGGCCGCGATGCGCGGCACCGTCGTGCTGCTCGACGAAGCCTCGATGGTCGGCAATGCCGACAAGGAGAAGCTCGTTCGTCTCGCCAATCTGCTGGAACTGGGCCGCTTCGCCAGCATCGGCGACAGGAAGCAGCTTGGCGCGGTCGATGCCGGGAAACCCTTCGACGTCATGCAGCAGGCGGGCGTCGAAACCGCAATCATGAGCGTCAACCTCCGCGCTAGAGAGAAGGCGCTGCGCGACGCCCAATATGCGGCCCAGGGCGGTCATATCGACGAGGCCCTGCGGCATCTGGGAACCCATGTCGTGGAAGCCGGAAATGGGGCTGCCGTCGAAGCGGCTGCGGCTTGGCTCTCGCTGTCGCCGGCGGAGCGCGAGACGACATCGATTTATGCTTCGGGCCGGGCGCTACGCGGTGAGGTCAACGAGGCCGTCCAGACCGGCTTGAAGGCCAATGGCGAACTGGGGCCAGGGTCGATGCGGCTCGGAACCCTCTCGCGCATCAACGTGACGCGCGAGGAACTGCGCTATGCACGCAGCTACGCAGCCGGCACGGTAGTCGAGGTCGATCGGCGCCAGCGAGCCCAGGGTCTGCGGCCCGGGCGCTATCGGGTGGTCGAAACCGACATAGCGCGGGAGCGGGTCAGCCTCGAGAACGAGCGTGGCCGCCGCTTCGAGTTCCGGCCCGGCCAGTTGCGCCCGCAAGGCGAGCAGGATCCGCTGCGCTTGTTCGAAGTTCGCGCGCTCGACATCCATGCGGGTGACCGGATCCGCTGGACCGAGACCGATCACAAGCGTGGCCTCCTTAATGCCGATCAGGCGCGCATCACCGCTATCGACGGCAAATCCGTCACGGTGAAGACTTCGCTCGGGGCCGAGCACACGCTGGGGCGCGATGATCCGATGCTCGAACGGCTCGATCTCGCCTATGCACTCAATGCCCATATGGCACAGGGCCTGACTTCCGATCGGGGGATCGCGGTCATGGACAGCCGGGAACGTAACTTGGCGAACCAGCAAACCTTCCTGGTGACGGTCACCCGCTTGCGCGATGGATTGACCCTGTTCGTCGATAACGCCGGCAAACTCGAGGCCGCAGTCGAACGCAATCCGGGCATGAAGCGCTCGGCTCTCGAGACCGTTGATCTCCTGCGCGAAGCCGCCGCGCGAGGCCAGGCGAAGGATCGGGCGCCGGCACCGGCACCTGCGCGCGAACCGCCGGAACTGGACCGCTCGCTCACCAAGCCTTTCGAGATCGGAATCTGACCGGGCTTTCCGCATCCATCCGCATGCGGCTGATTGACTAAAAGTTCTATATTTGTTCTCATCGCGATCATGTCCCGAATCGCTGACGATGTCCTGCTGACCCATCTCGAAGTTGCGCTCGCCGTGGCGCCCGAGCCGACGCTCGCTGGTCTGAATGCCGATGATCCGCGCGCGCAGCGCAGCGCCCGTGTCGATCTTGCGCGGCATCTGGTCGAGAGGATGAGTGGCTTCGTTATCGAGGGTGATGGCTATACCAGCGGCGGAATTCAGCCCTGCCTGTTTCCGGGCGACCTGGCGCCGATCGGGTAAGCCGCATGTTGCTTGATGCTCCGCTCATTGCAGCGGTGTATCGCCATCTTTTCCGGTCAGCCGCGCAATCCGTCGGGCGATAGCCTGCCAGGTTCGGATGCCTGCCTCGTCGTCGGCCAACGCCAGGGCGCCAATCTGTTCGGCGACATGGAGCGGAGCCTTGTCGCCATGCGTCGTCAGCACCTGATTGGCACAAGCCCAGAGTTCCCACTCGCTGAGCATCAGCGGAAGTGTCCGGCGAGGCCGAGGAGCAAGGCGATGAAGCCGTAGCCTACGAATGCTGCTGTCAGCAGATATTCGATGTTGAGCCTGAGCCGGCGAGGGCGGGGCTGTCCTGCCGGCGAAATCTGATCGCAGACGATCCCATTGAACCCGGCACGCTGGCCCGTGACTTCGACCTCGCAGCCGATCAGACGACGCGACGGGCGGCGCGCGTCCAGTTCCCACACGCCGCCGCCACTACGAAGAAGCAGGCCATATGGTCCTTCTTCCTGGTATCCGGTGAGATGCAGGTCGGCGCCTAGCGGCACGCCGGACCCTTCCAATGGCGATCCCAGCGAAGAACCGTCCCCGTGCCGATCATGGCGCAGGAGAGATCGGCGCCCGAAGGCAGGCGGCACCAGGCGGCTGTCCTGCTGCCTCCGGCAGACCCTTCGGAGCGGCATGTCAGCCTCGGACCTCGAACGACGACATGACCTGTCGGGATGGTGCCGCGCGGCCCGCCCAGCAGGCCTACCAGCGCATCACGGGCTTCTACCGCCGAGGCAGAGGGGCAGGGCTGGTTGGAGCGGCATGTGCCGTTCATTTCGCGCGCCGCGATCCCAGCGATGCGGAGATGCGGTCCCTCTGCGCACCAGACGGGGCCATCGCCGTCCCAGACATGGGTGGGCGTGCAAGTGAAGGTCTGCCCGGCGGCGACAATCGAGGCGGCAAGAATGACAAGCATCGGGATGGTGAGCCTAGCGCAGCGCTCGGCCGAACCAGAGAACGCGGCCGACGATATTGATGGTGCGCTTTTCGAGACCGCGCCAACTGGGATAGGCGGGATTGTCGCTCAGCACCGAGACCCGCTTGCCCTGCGGTTCGATCGCCACACGCTTGACGTTGAGCATGTCATCCATGCGCATCACATAGATTCCGTCGCGCAGGCGCGATTGGCCATCGCCAAGATCGACCATCACTTCGTCGCCGTCATGCAAGGTGGGCTCCATCGAGTCTCCATGAACCGCGATGATCGACAGGTTCGTTGCCTTGCTGGCTGTCAGCCGTCGCAGCCATTTTTCATCGAATCCGAATTGGGCGCATTTGGCTTCCATTTCGGCGAGCGCACCGTGACCGGCGGAGGCCTCGACCGCGAGAACCGGCACATGGACCAGTTCGACAACGGGTCCAGAACGCCGTTCCGGGGCGCCGAGAACCTTCTCATCGACGCCAAAGAAACGGGCGAGCACCGCGCGATCCTGTTCGTCCAACTGCTTGGGGCTGCCGCGCCGGATGTACTGCTGGATATAGGCGGCATTGCGTCCCAGAAGGCGCGATATCGACGAGTAATTGACCCCTCGTTTCTGGATCAGCTCGTCCAGGGCTCTACGTGCGTCTTCCATCGCTGGCAGTCCTATCGCATCCGCCTAGGAAATTCGATCCTAGACTCTAGGAAGCCTTCCTAGTAGGAACATAACAAGAACGCAAGCGCAAAGCGAGTCGAAGGCGATGGAGCTACTGGAGCAGATCGAGGCATATTTGGTGCGTAGCAGCGTCTCGCCCAGCACGTTCGGCAGATTGGCAGTCGGGGATCCACGGTTTGTTGAGGATCTGCGTTTTGGACGGAGGCCTAGGCGTAAGACAGAGTTGCGCGTGACAGAGTACCTTTCGGCGAAAAGCTGAGCGAACTCCTGGTTGAACCACCGATAAAGCCGAAGTTCGTTGCTACATTTGAAACTCCCAAACCCGCCGCCATACGTTCGTTCATGTGCGATCGCCAGGATCTTGTGTCGTTAAATCAAGGCGTTGGCAGCGGGACAGGCGGAAGCAAGTCCTCGGCATGGGCCTCCTTCGATGCTGGGAGCTCACGCCGCCCAAAAAGGGCGTAGAGCGTCGGTAGCACGAACAGCGTCAGCAAGGTCGCCGAGATCAGACCACCGATCACCACGGTAGCAAGCGGCTTCTGCACTTCGGAACCGGCACCATGGCCCAGCGCCATCGGCACGAACCCGAGCGACGCGACCAGGGCGGTCATCGCCACCGGCCGCAGCCGCAGCAGAGCGCCTTCACGGCTTGCCCGGATCCGGTCCATGCCGGCACGCATGAGGTCCTGGATCGAAGTGACCATCACCAGACCGTTGAGCACCGCGATACCCGATAGCGCGATGAACCCGACCGCTGCGGAGATCGAGAACGGCATGCCACGCAGCATCAGCGCTGTCACGCCGCCGACGAGCGCCAGCGGAATGCTCGAGAACACGATGGCGGCGTCGCGCGCGCTGCCGAGCGCGCCGTAGAGCAACAGCAAGATCAGCGCGAAACAGGCTGGCACTACCAGCATCAGGCGGTCGCGTGCGGATGCGAGGTTTTCGAACTGTCCGCCCCATTCGAGGAAGATGCCTGCGGGAAGGCGCACATCCTTTGCGATCCCGGCCTGGGCGTCAGCGACCACGCTGGCGACGTCGCGGCCGCGGACATTGGCCTGGACGACGACACGCCGCTTGCCGTTCTCGCGGCTGATCTGGTTGGGCCCGTCGGCTACTCGGATGTCGGTAACACTGGCGAGCGGTACAAACGCGCCCGATGGCGTCGGCACCGGGGTTTGGCCGAGTGTGTCGAAGTTGGCGCGCTCAGCGTCCGACAAGCGGATGACGATGGGGAAGCGCCGATCGCCCTCGAAGATCACGCCGGCCGTGCGGCCGCCCACGGCAGCCGCGATCACGTCCTGAACATCCTTGGCCGTAACACCAAGCCGAGCGGCGGCATCGCGATTAAACGCGATGTCGAGCATCGGCAGGCCCTCGGTCTGCTCGACCTTGACGTCCTCTGCACCTTCCGTCCGACGGAGCACCGCAGCGATTTTGTCGGCGGTGTCGTTCATCTGGGAGAAGTCGTCACCGAACACCTTGACCGCGACGTCGCTGCGCACGCCGGCGATCAGCTCGTTGAACCGCATCTGGATCGGCTGCGTGATTTCATAGCTGTGCCCGGGAACCTGTGTGACGCGCTTCTCGATCCGCTCGACCACATCGGCCTTGCTTTCGCTGGGATCGGGCCACTCACTCCGCGGCTTGAGCATCACGAAGGTATCCGTGGCGTTGGGCGGCATGGGATCCGAGGCCAGCTCGGCGGTGCCTGTGCGCGAGAATACGACGCGGACCTCGGGCATGCCCGAGAGCGCCTTCTCGATCTGGAACTGCATCTTCTGGCTCTGGTCGACCGAGGTGCCCGGCACGCGGAACGCCTGGACGAGGACATTGCCCTCATCGAGCTGCGGCAGGAACTCCTGGCCGAGCGTCGCATAGCCGGCGCCGGCCAGCGCCAGCGCGCCAAGGGCGATACCGAAGGTGCGCCAAGGGCGAAGCAGGGCATGGTCGAGCCCGGGCTCGTAGCGGCTGCGCAGCCAAGCGACGATCCGGCCTTCCTTCTCCTCGACCGGCTTGCTCAGCGATACCGCGATCGCAGCGGGCACGAAGGTGAGCGACAGGACGAACGCGAACACCAGCGCCATGATGACCGTCAGCGCCATGGGCTCGAAAGTCTTGCCCTCGACGCCCGAGAGGGTGAGCAGCGGCACATAGACGAGGATGATGATCGCCTGGCCAAAGACCGAGGGGCGGATCATTTCACGTGCTGACTGCGCCACCAAGGCGAGGCGCTGGCCACGATCCAGTGCATGACCGAGATGATGCTGGCGTTCGGCGATGCGCCGCAGCGCGTTCTCGACAATGATCACGGCGCCGTCGACGATGAGCCCGAAGTCGAGCGCGCCAAGGCTCATCAGATTGGCCGAGACGCCGACCTGGAGCATTCCAAACCCCGTGAGCAACATGGTAATCGGGATCACCGCTGCCGCGATCAGGGCCGCGCGAAAATTGCCGAGCAGCGCGAACAGGACGACTATGACCAGCAGCGCGCCTTCGCCGAGATTGCGGCCGACGGTTGAGATCGTCGCGTTGACGAGGTCGGTGCGGTCGAGCACCGGCTCGATGACGATGTCGGGCGGCAGCGACGGGCCGATGCGGCGCAGCCGCTCACCGACCCCGGTCGAGACGGTCCGGCTGTTCTCGCCAATGCGCATCACCGCGGTGCCGGTAACGACCTCGCGGCCGGCTTCCGATGCCGATCCGAGGCGGATCGCCTGGCCAAGACGAACGTCTGCAACCTGGCCAAGCAGAATTGGCGTCCCCTCGCGCGTGGCTATCACCGTGTTGCGAAGCTGGGCGGTGCCGACAATGCGGGCATCCGCGCGCACCGCGAGACCCTCGCCATTGCGGTCGATGATGCCACCGCCAATAGCGCTGTTGTTGGCCTCTAGCGCAGCGGCGAGCTCGCTGAGCGACAGCTTGAGCGCCGCGAGCTTCTGCACGTCGGGAACGACCAGATATTCCTTGTCGTAGCCGCCAAGCGAATCCACGCCTGCGACGCCAGCCACCGACTTGACCTGCGGCGCGACGATCCATTCCTGGACCGTGTGAAGGTAGGTCGCCTTGTCAGCCTCGCTGACGAGCCGGTCACCCTCGGGCGTAATATAGCTGCCATCGGGCTGGGTGCCTGGTTCACCGGGCTGGTGCTTTTCGTGCTCGCGCTCCTGATAGCGAACCGTCCACATGTAGATGTCGCCCAGGCCCGTCGCGATCGCGCCCATTTCCGGGGTCACCCCGTCGGGCAGGCGTTCCTTCGCATCGTTGATCCGCTCGGCGACCTGTGCCCGCGCGAAATAGATGTCGGTCGTGTCCGAAAACACGGCGGTGATCTGGGCAAAGCCGTTGCGGCTCAGCGACCGCGTGCTCTCGAGCCCCTTGATACCGGCGAGCGCGGTCTCGACCGGAAAGGTGACCTGCTTCTCGATCAGCTCGGGTGAGAGCGCCGGTGCGCGAACATTGATCTGGACCTGGTTGTTGGTGACATCGGGGACCGCATCTATCGGCAAGCGATAGAGCGAGACGGCGCCGATGATGGCGGCAATCGCGGTGAGCAGCAGGACGAACCAGCGGCGCTCGACCGCGAGCGTGACAATGCGATCGATCATGGCTCAGTCCTCGTCCCCACCTTCGCCCTTGCCGAGCTCGGACTTGAGGATGAAGCTGTTGGCGGCGGCGATCTGCTCGCGTCCGGTCAAACCCGACAGGATCGTGACCTGGCCGCCGCTGGCTTGGCCAAGCGTCACGGCCGTCGGCCGAAACCCGCTGGCGGTGCGGACGAACACGACAGGCTTGTTCTCGATCGTCTGCACGGCGGTCGAGGGTACGCTGATCGTGCTCCCACCGCTGCCGCCGAGGAGAATGGCAGCCTGCACGCTCTCGCCGACGCGCCACTGGCCCGCACGATTGTCGATCGTGGCGATAACCGGCACCAGGTGGGTCGTCTCATCGAGGACAGGTGAGACGAAGGTTACTCGCGCAGTGCCTTGCCGGGCTGGCGCACTCACTTCCACGGCGGCGCCCGGCCGGACCCGTCCCGCATCGGCCGCCGATAGCGACAGTGTCAGCGATACGGTCGAAAGATTGGCGACACGGAACAACTCGGCGTCGGCCGCGACGGTCTGGCCGAGCGTGGCAGAGCGCGCGATCACCTGGCCGCCGATCGGTGCCCTGATCGCGAGACGATTGAGCGAACCTCCGCCGCCGCCGGCCGCGCCAAGCTGCTGCCTTGCGAGCCTCAATGCGATGTCGGCCTCACGCGCCGCGGTGCGTGCGGCATTCAGGTCCTGCCTTGCCGACACGCGCTCGTCGAACAGTCGCTGCTCGCGCTGGAGGTTGGATTGTGCGAGCGCAGCACGGGCCTGCGCCGCCTCGACCTCGGCATTGAGCTGGGCCGCCTCGCGGCTCTCGATCACGGCCAGCGTCTCACCGCGGCCGACCGGCTGGCCGAGATTGCGGGTCAGCGCGACTACGCGCCCACTGATCGCGGCCGACACGACCTGCGTGCCCTGGGGATCGCCCTCGATGGTTGCGGGGAGTTCGATCGCGCCGCCGCCGCCAACTGTCGGGCGGACCAGTTGGATGCCGGCAGAGGCAATCTGCTGCTGGCTGAGTTTGATGGCGGGTTCGGCCTTTTCGCCTGCGCCTTCCTTGGCTTCGGCTTCGGGACTTTCCTCGGAAGGCTTGGTGCCGCCGCATGCGGCGAGCGAAGTGACGAGCGCGAGGGGCAGCATCGTCCGCAGGATCAGGGTGCTCATCGGGTCAATCTTTCGTGATCGGGGAGGCCGCGCTCGTCAGGCGCTGGAGGCGGGCGCGAGCATCGTGCCAGGCGGCCAGTGCGTCGATTGCCGCGGCGCGGGTTTCGGTCAGAGTGCGTTCGGCGTCGAGCAGCTCGAGCTGGCCGAACTTGCCTTCGCGGTAGCCGATACGCGCGATGCGGGCGGCTTCGACAGCCGAGGCCAACGCCGGTCCGGCGGCGTTGCGCGCATCGGCGGCGGCATTGGCGACCTCGGCCGCTGCCGAGGCCACAGCCTGCTCGGCTTCGAGCCGGGCCATCCGGCGGCGCGCTTCCGCGCCATCGAGCTCGGCGCGCGCCTGGGCGACGCTGGCGCTGCCGTTGCTGAACAAAGGCAGCGGCACCGAAACGCCAAACACCGCCGCGTTGTCATTGGTCGCTTCCAATCGGCGCGCGCCTGCCTTGAGCGTCACATCGCCAATGCGCTGCGAGCGAGCGAGCCTGACCTGGGCATCGGCCGTCGCAACATCGGCATCGGCCGCCGCCAGCGCGAGCGTGCCGTTGACATTGGTCGGGGCGCTAGGGCCATAGCCGTCGATCCGGTCGAACCAGGCAAGGTCGAGCCCAGTGTTCACCGGACGACCGATAAACCGGGCCAGCGTTTCACGCGCGACCACCGCGTCGCGTTCGGCGCGTGCCGATGCTGCATCCATGTTGATCCGAAGCACGTCGGCGCGTTGCTGCTCGATCGGCGAGGCGCGGCCGGCAGCGACGCGCACACTCGCGGCGCGGTACGCTTCTCCGGCAATCTGTGCCTGCTCGCGGGCGACGCCGAGCCGGCGCTCGGCGGCCACGGCTGCAATGTAGGCGTGGGTTACGCGCAGGGTAACATCGGCTTCGGCGATCGCCGCATCGACGCGTGCCCGAGTGCCCTGCGCATCGGCAACGCCGATCCGGGCCGAGCGCTTGCCACCAAGTTCAATGGGAAGTGCAAGACCAACGGTTGTCTCGGCGCTCTCAAACCCGCGGTAGGGGCCGCTGCCAGCGACATTCTCGGTTTCGGCTTCGAGCGAGGGGTTGGGGCGAAGTCCGGCGATGGTGCGCGCGGCGCTCCTGGCGCGCAGATCGGCTGACGCCGCATCGAGAGCTGGCGACGCGCTTTTGGCCAAGCCCAGCGCCTGTTCCAGCGTAAGCAGCGGCGTGCGTGGGGGAGCTTCCTGGGCTGCTACAGGGGGAATGCAGATGGCCATGGTGGCGATGGCCATGAGAATGCGAGACATGGGAATTGGACTCCTGACGAAAGGCCGAAGGTCCGTGCCGGGTTTGGCCGGGCGGACGGTTTGCGCGTCAGGCTATGGGTGGTCTGAGATCGTTTGCGGCGGCGATCGAGTCTGGCTCGGTTGCGGACCCGATCCGCCACTTGGTCCGTGCGAGCGGAATGGCCTCCTCGATATTGTCTGTTGAAGGCAGGCTGCATTGATGACCGTGACAGGTACCGTGCTGATGCTGAGCCTGGTTGTCAGGGGCACCGGGCACCTTGCTGCCGTTGCTGGACTCGTGGGCCCCGACGTCGGCCGACAGTTCGGTGCAGCCCATGAATTCGGCAGCGTGCACTGCCGAAGCCGAGATCCCCATCCAAAGGGTGAGCGCCAACAACAGGCCGGCAATCAGGCCAAGCGTTGGGCGCATTGGCAGGCGTCGCCGAATGACACGGGCAGGCAAAGCAATGCGCCTGGATCGCCGTCTCTTTTCCATCGGCTATTCCCCCAGCATGCCCGGTAGCTTCGGTGTTCGGGCCTCCTGGCGCAGCTCGTCAGCTGCCTGCCGGACGATCTGACATCCCCCACTGATCCCGAGCGTCGCCATGATGAACGCGACGAGCAAATCGGGGAGGCCGCTGCCTGACCAGAGCACGGCGAGACCCGCGGCAATTACGAGCACGTTGTTGACCGCGTCGTTGCGCGAGCAAATCCAGACCGAACGCATGTTCGCGTCGCCGGTGCGGTAGCGGTAGAGCATCAATGCGACGGATACATTGACCAGCAGGGCGAGGAACCCGACGCCGCCCATGGCGAACGGATCCGGCGAAGCGCCATGCACCAGGCCCCAGACCGCCGACGCAAGCACACCGCAACCAAATGCCAAAATGGTCAGGCCCTTCAGCAGAGCAGAGCGCGCGCGCCATTGCAGAGCGAGGCCGGCCACACCCAGGCTGATCGCATAGTTGGCGGCGTCACCAAGAAAATCGATCGCGTCGGCCTGAAGGGAACGCGAATGCGCCATCACGCCGGCCACGATCTCCACCGCGAACATGGCCGCATTGAGGCCAAGCGCAATCCAGAGGACCCGCCGCCAACGCGGGTCGTCTAGCGTTTCCTTGGTGACGCAGGCGCCAGCGCAACAATCATCGGCCATCGGGAATTCCTTGCGCGACTCTCGATTCGGCATCCCCTATGCACCCTCTAGCAACTAGAGGGTCAAGCGATGAAAATCGGTGAATTGGCGAAGGCGACCGCGACGAAGGTGGAGACGGTCCGTTACTACGAACAGACTGGCTTGCTGCCCGCGCCTGCACGAACACAGGGCAATTACCGGACTTATGGCGACGAGCATCTTGTGCGGTTGTCTTTCATCCGCCGCGCGCGCGATCTCGGCTTCTCGATCGAGCAGGTCCGCGCCCTGCTCAACTTATCGGACGACCGGACGCGAGACTGTGCGACAGTCGATCAGATCGCTAGTGAGCATCTGCGCGAGGTCGACCGCAAGATCGCCGATCTGACCGCGCTCAGGCGGGAGCTGAGCGCTGTTATCGCTTCGTGCGGGGGCGGCACAGTCGCCGATTGTCGCATCATCGAAGCGCTCGGCCCGGAGACAATCAGTTGAGTCAATGGCCAGAAATCTAAGAAATTCAATAGTCGCCGACAAAGGCGACATTCCGGCCTCTTCTCACAGTCCCTGAAACCTGCCCTTCGTTAATGGGGTCAGTTGGCCGCCTTTGTCAGGTGTAGGTGCGAGGTTCTCGCACAGCTCGAAGTAGTTTGGACCGCATTTCGGAGCAGTTCATGAGTATTCAGGCGGTGTCGCTAAGGGCGTAGCCGATTTGCCGGACGGTCCGGACCAGGTCGCTCGCTTCCGCATCCCGAAGGGCCTTGCGAACACGGGTAATCCAGACATCCACAGTGCGCCCGTCGATGTGCCGGGGATCCTTCCCCAATTCCCGCACGAGATCCCCGCGACTGAAAACCCTTCCTGGATTGTGCGCGAGCAGATGAAGAACCTGGAGCTCATGAGAGGTCAGCCGGAGCGACCTGCCGTCCCACCGAGCCTCATGCGTTGCCGGATCGATCGTCAACTCGCCGGCATCGAAGCAATATTTTTCAACATAGGACGATCGATCTCCCACCAGTATGCGATCCAGTAGTCTGGAATGATTGAGCGGTCCCACCATGTAATCGTCAGCACCGGCTTGCAGCGATCGCCGCGCAGCGTCGGCATCGATCCTATCGAGCACCATCGTCACGTAGCAATGGGCGCTTTCGGGCGCGAGCTTGACCCGGCGGCACACCTCAACGCCCGAAATGGTCGGCAGGATCCAGTCCACGAACAGCCACTGCTCCTTGGCCTGGAACGCCAGGGGGGCGATGCCATCCCATTGCCGGAAGAGCACTTCGCAGGTGTCACCGACGTGCCGTCCAACAGCGCCTTCAATCTCTCGCGTCAGTACAATTTCGACCTGTCGCATTACGGCCCCGCACTTGCAGATCGCTCGTGCGGCGCAAAGCAGACCACTGGCGCTTTGCGCCCACGCAAACTCTACGATCTCGACCTTCCTGCCATATTTCGCTATTAATGGAAATATCGAATCGGTGACATGCAAGGGAGTGAGGCGATGGGCGATCGCATCTACAATGTCCTGTTCCTGTGTACCGGCAATTCAGCGCGCTCGATCATGGCCGAAGCGGTCTTGAACCGGCTTGGTGGCGGGAAATTCAAGGGTCATTCCGCCGGATCGAATCCGAAGGGCCTGCTCAATATGAATGCCCTTTTGCTCTTGGATCAGCTTCATTACTCGCTGGACGGCCTGCGCTCCAAGCACTGGGCGGAATTCTCGGCGGCACAGAACCCGGCCGCGCCGGAGTTGGATTTCGTATTCACCGTCTGTGACAATGCAGCGGGTGAGCCATGCCCTGTTTGGCCAGGCCAGCCTATCACCGCCCATTGGGGCATCCCCGATCCCGCTATGGCAACAGGTTCGAATGCGCAGATTGCCCTCGCATTCGCAGACGCCTACCGGCAGCTCTACAATCGCATCAGCGTATTCGTCAGTCTTCCGCTGTCGAGCCTTGATGGGATCGCGCTCAAGGGCAAGCTCGACGAAATCGGCCAAATCCAGGACGGTTCTGATTAAGGCCTTCGGTGCGTCCGAGAGCCTGGCTCGCCGCCCGGCCTACAAATATGCCGAGGGAAGCAATGCGCGTTCATGCCCCCTTGCCTGAGGCAGATTAATTCTATAGTTCCATCATAATAGAATTATGGAATCGGGTTGCCGTCGCAGCCCGCATCAGGAGGGTTTCATGAGGCTGAAGTTCCTTACGGCTGTCGCGCTTTTGGTTTCCGGCAGCGCGGCGCAGGCGGCACCCGAAGACCAATCGCTCTCGGTGACCGTGTCGGCCGGGGGCGCTTCGGATGTCTGGTGCCATGTCACCCCGAATGCAGGGTCGGACTTCGTCCGCTATTTTCGGCCGGGCGCCCCGTTCACCAGCGCCAGCGTGCACCGGGCGACCTGCAGCTACAAGAACTCGACGGCCGCCCCGATCTCCATCACGATCAAGGGCGATGCCTGGGCCTGCCCGTTCCCGGTCGCGGGCGGCGGCGCCTGCACCAAGGAGATCGAAGCCAGGGACTCGGGCGATTTCGCGCTCAAGCGCAAGCACGTGTGACCTTTCGGTTTTCCATCATTGCGACTATGCCGGAATGATGGAAACGAAGCACGCTGTTGCCGCCCTGTCGGCGCTCGCCCACGATGGTCGCCTCGCTGTCTTTCGGATGCTCGTCCAGACGGGCCAGGAAGGCATCGCAGCCGGCGAAATTGCGCGCCGGCTCGGCGTACCGCCCAACACCCTGTCGTCCAATCTCAACATCCTCGGTCATGCCGGCCTAATCGACAGCCGGCGCGAGGGAAGGTCCATCATCTACTCTGCGCGATATGACAACATGACCGAATTGCTCGAATTCCTGATGCAGGACTGCTGCGCGGGCTCGCCCGAGATCTGCGCGCCGCTCGTCAATCTCACGCTCAAGAGCCGTTGCGGCGCCGAGGGCCAGTCATGAGCGGCGAGCCCTGCCACATCCTGATCCTGTGCACGGGCAATTCTGCGCGCTCGATACTCGGGGAAGCCATTCTGGCCGAACTCGGCGGCGAGCGGATTCGCTCGTTCAGCGCGGGTAGCAAGCCGAAGGGTGAACCTCATCCGGGAGCGTTGCGACTGCTGGCGAGGAAGGGCATCGATGTGGGCCATTTCCGCTCGAAGAGCTGGAACGAGTTCACCGCGCACGGCGCGCCGCGGATCGATGTCGCCATAACCGTATGCGGCAACGCCGCTGAGGAAGTCTGTCCCGTATTCGTCGGCGCGCCGATCAAGGCGCATTGGGGCCTGCCCGATCCGGCGGATGTGACGGGCGATGACGCGGAGGTCGATGCGGCGTTCGAGGCGACCTGGCAGGCGCTCGAAACGCGGGTCAGCGCCTTACTGGCACTGCCCTTCGAGACGATGGAGCCGAAGGCGCTCGCTAGCCACCTCGCTGACATGGGCCACATGGAAGGTGCTGCATGAGGCACGCGCTCGCGGCGGAGGCGATCGGAAGCTTCTTCCTGTTCTGCACCGTGGTGGGCTCGGGCATCATGGCCGAGAACCTCGCCGGCGGGAACGTGGCCGTGGCGCTGCTCGGCAATACGCTCGCGACGGGCGCGGTGCTCTACGTCCTCATCACCATGCTGGGCGCCATATCGGGCGCACACTTCAACCCCGCGGTCACGCTGATCTTCAGGCTCAGGGGCGAATTGGGAACAGGCCAGGCCGTTGGGCATGTCGCCGCCCAGCTGCTAGGCGGTATTCCCGGCGTATGGGCGGCGCACCTGATGTTCAATCAGCCGATCCTCGAGTTCTCGACCAAGATCCGCACTGGCCCCGGGCAATGGACCGGCGAGTTCATCGCCACCTTCGGCCTGCTGCTGACGATCCTCGGTACCCTGCGGCACCGGCCCCAGGCGGTGCCGACCTCGGTCGCGCTCTACATCGTTGCGGCCTACTGGTTCACCTCGTCGACCAGCTTCGCCAACCCCGCGATCACGATCGCAAGGTCGCTCTCGGACAGCTTTGCCGGGATCAATCCGGCGAATGTCCCGGGATTCATTGTGGCGCAACTCGCCGGCGCGCTGGCCGCTCATTTTGCCGCTTCGGCCCTGTTCGGAGTTGGCGATCCCAAGGCAGATACCTTCCCATGACCACCGACATCATCATCTACCACAACCCCGAGTGCGGCACGTCGCGCAATGCCCTGGCGATGATCCGCAACGCCGGCATCGAGCCCCACGTCGTCGAATATCTGAAGACGCCGCCGAGCCGGTCCCTGCTTGTCTCATTGATCGAGCGGGTGGGTACCGGCCCGCGCGCGTTGCTGCGCGAAAAGAACACCCCGTTCGCCGAGCTCGGCCTGGGCAGCCCCGATCTGACCGATGACCAGCTCATCGATGCCATGATGGAGCATCCGATCCTGATCAATCGCCCCATCGTCGTGTCGCCGCTCGGTGTGAAGCTGTGCCGGCCCTCGGAGGAGGTGCTCGAGCTTCTGCCCGCCGCCCAGCGGGGCGCTTTCGCCAAGGAGGATGGCGAACTCGTGGTCGACGCGTCGGGCAACCGGATCGGCTAGCGCGATGTCTCGCCTCCGTACGCTCAGCGACCCAACGCACCTGCCGGCGCTCAAGCCAGAATTTGCCCATCAACGGCCGGCTCTGGGCCTAGGGCCTGACAGCCCACCACCGCGCATCCTGCTGCTTTATGGTTCGCTGCGCGAGCGCTCTTACTCGCGCCTCGCGGTCGAGGAAGCCGCCCGGCTGCTGCAATACTTCGGGGCCGAGACGCGGATTTTCGATCCATTCGACCTGCCGCTGCCCGACCAGATCGGCGACGACGATCATCCGGCGGTGGCCGAGCTGCGCGAGCATTCGCTGTGGTCCGAGGGCCAAGTCTGGTGCAGCCCCGAACGGCACGGCCAGATCACGAGCATCATCAAGGCCCAGATCGACCATCTTCCGCTGCAGATGAAGGGGCTGCGCCCGACGCAGGGACGCACGCTGGCCGTGATGCAGGTCTCGGCCGGCTCGCAGTCGTTCAACAGCGTCAACACACTGAGAATCCTCGGGCGTTGGATGCGCATGGTCACGATCCCCAACCAGTCCAGCGTTGCCATGGCCTATAAGGAATTCGACGCCGAGGGCCGGATGCTCCCCTCGAGCTACTATGACCGCATCGTCGACGTGATGGAGGAACTGGTCCGCTTTACCGTGCTGCTCCGGCCGCACACGGACCAACTGACCGACCGCTATTCGGAACGCGTCGAGAAAGACACGCCCGTAGGCAAAGTGGCGGAAATCCTCAGTTCGACGCGGGGTTGAACCGTTCTAGATCGCCGACAAAACGGACGTTCGCGGCCTCGATTGTACTTCCCGAAAGCTTCCGTTCGTTAAGGTCAGCGGAGGTTTGCCAGGCCCCATTTGACGAAGGTCCGCACTTCCTCGTGACCGCGCGTAATTCCGACGCGCTCCTCATTAGCCAGTGTCCTGGCGATCGCCACGAGGATCGTGGTCAGAGCAATTGGCGGAAGGATTTCGGGATCGATCACCGATTGGCTTGAGACGCGGGCGAGGGCTTGAGTCTGGGCGTCGCGAGCTTCGTCGGTCGTGTCCGCAAGGACGTCACGGATGCTCTTGCGGTGGTTGGCCAGCGCGAGGAACTCAACTCCAAGAGCTGACTGGGCCCACCCCGACTGAAACGTCCAGAGCGCGGCAAGCGGATCTTCCGCCGCCATGACCTGCTCGAACTCCGCCAGCTGCCGCTCGGTCATCCGCTTGTGAAGGGCGATGAAGAGATCATCTGTGGTGGGATAGTAATAGTGGACTGTCGCTCCGTTGATGCCGAGTTCCTGCGCGACGCGGCGCGAGGTCACGGCGGCATAGCCTTCGTCCACCATCAGCCGCTCGGTCGCGTCGAGGATGAGCGTTCGTGTCGTCTCGGGATCGCGCCGGATCCGCTTGGGCTTGTTCACTGACCCGTTTCCTCCCGCGCGCAATGCGGCGCCATGGCACGCCATGCAGGACGCTGCCGTTGACGACAATGGCATGCACTACTAAACATGTGTTTAGTAGATTCGAAGCCCACGGGAAAGTGAGAGGATGATCATCAAGCCAATCACGTCGGAGACCGGCGCTACCGTTGAAGTCGCGCCCGAGGCGGTGCTGGCCGATGGAGCGGCCGAGCTGCTGCTCGGCGCGCTCAACCACTACAACGTGTTGGTCTTCCCCCAGGTTCGCATGAGCGATGACATCTTCCTCGCGCTGACGGCAGCGTTGGGAGACATGCACGAGAACAAGGTGACCGACGACGGCTCGGCTGCGAGCAACAAGGGCATCTTCCGCATCGCGCTCGACAAGGACGACAAGACCCAGCGCGAGTTCATCCTCGGCAATGACTTTTGGCACATGGACGGGATGTCCTACACGGTCCCGGTCAAGGCGACGCTGCTCAAGTGCGAGAGCGCACCCAAGGTGGGCGGGGATACCGGCTTCGCCAACCTACACGCCGCCTATGCTGCGCTGCCTGATGAGAAGAAGCAGCGCCTCGCCGGGCTCACGGTCGGTCATTGCCTTTCATCCTCCCTTCGCCGCCTCTACGAGCATCCGTCGGCCGAGGACTTCGCGCGCTGGGACGCGATCTTCCCACGTCTCGAGCATCCGCTCGTCTGGACGCAGGAGAGCGGGAAGTCGGCACTGCTGATCGGCTCGACCGCGAACGACATCGCCGGCCTGGCCGAGGGAGAAAGCCGCGCCCTACTCGACGAACTGCTCGCATGGTGCACCCAGGATCGCTTCACCTATCGTCACAAGTGGCACGACGGCGACCTCGTGATCTTCAACAATCCGGGGCTGCTGCACCGTTCCTATCCGTACGACGATACCGCCGGCCGCGTGATGCACCGCACGACGCTGAAGGGGCGCGAGGCGATTAGGGCCCAAACGGGCCAGCTCTCCGACGCGATGTATTGAACCCGCCATGGTCCTCGAACGCGCCGAAATAACCATCAAGCCTGGCATGATGGAGGAGTTCCTCACCGTTCTTACTGAGCAGGCTATCCCGCTCACCCAAACCTTCACCGGCATCATCTCGTTCACCGCGCTGCGCGGCGAGGAGGACGCCGACAACGTCATGTTCCTCGCCGAATGGCAGTCGATCGAGGCGCATCTGGAATCTCGGCCCGAGCCGGCGCATGCCAAGTTCCGCGAGCTCGTCCTGCCCTTCGTCGCCGCCGCGAAGACCACGGTCCATTTCCATCCGGTCAAAAGCGTCAGGTCCGTCTGAACGGCCGGCCGAGGGAGTAGTAATAGGGATGAAGATCACGAGGCTTGCAGCGCCGGTATGCAAAGGCGGCGAGAATCCGATGTGGGACGCAGAGCGGGGCGAGCTCCACTACATCGACAATGCTGGCTGGAAGGTTCACTCCTACAATCCCGAGACTGGCGCGACCCGGTCGCTCGACATGCCGACCGTGGTCACAACCCTGGTCCTGAGGCGCGGCGGCGGCGCGGTGGTGACATTGCGCAGCGGCATCCACTTTCTCGATCTCGACACCGGTATGCTCGAACTGATTGATCCGCTCCCCGATCCGCCGCCCTACGTCTACAACGACGGCAAGATCGACAGCGAGGGGCGCTTTCTGATCGGCGGCAGCACGGCCAATTTCGCGGCGCCTGCACCCGATGGCGGGCTGTTCCGCCTCGACCCCGACGGAAGGGTGACGCAGCTCGATTCCGGAATCCATTTCTCGAACAGCCCGTGCTGGTCTCCCGACGAGAACACCTTCTACTTCTCGGACAGCTGGGTCGATACGACCTTCGCCTACGACTACGACATCGAGACCGGCGCGGTATCGAACCGGCGTCCTTTCGTGAACACGCGCGCGCTTGGCGGTCTCCCCGATGGCGCTACGGTGGATGCCGATGGCCTCTACTGGGTCGCCGTGTACCAGGGCGGCAAGATCGCCGCCTACCGTCCCGATGGTTCGCTCGAACGCGTAATTGATATGCCCGTGAAGCTGGTTTCGAGCGTTGCTTTTGGCGGAGCTGAGCTCGATCGTCTCTTCGTCACCACGATAGCGCACGGCACGCAGGGTGAGCCCACCGAGGAAGGCGCGGGAGCGCTCTTCGTGGTCGACGGTCTCGGCGTCAAAGGCCGCCTCGAACACCGCTTCGCGGGTTGAGCCCGCACCATCCGGAAGGAATGCTCATGACCACTGAAGAACGCCTCGCGGTTCTCGAAGACAAGATGCAGGAGTTGACCGATCGCCAGGCCATCTTTGACTGCATCAAGCGCAACTCGCGCGGTAATGACCGTTTCGATGCCGAATTGACCGCGGGCAGCTACCACGATGACGGCCTGCACGAAGTCGGCCAGAACCGTGTGCCGGGTCCCGGCTATGGTGCCCACGCCAACGCCGCCCACGGCAAGCTCTTCGACGCGAACCTGCACAACGTGACGATGCACATGTGTGAGATCGACGGTGATGTCGCTCACGCCGAGAGCTACAGCTTGGGCATGTTCCTGGATAAGGGCGGAGAGACGGGCCGAGTACTAGCTGGCCGCTACATCGACCGGCTTGAGAAGCGCGATGGCGAATGGCGGATAGTGCTCCGTCGCTCGACAGTAGAAATAGCCCTTGAAGGCAAGGCGACGCTGCCGACTGGAGCCTTTCTACCCGGGTCTGGCTATCTCAAGGGCAATCGCGACCGTACCGACCCGTCGTACGAACGCCCGCTTTCACCCGATAGCGGCGGCCGATGGTAAAGCCTGGGCGGTAGGCGCCGACAGAGCTGACGTTCGCTGGTTCGATTGTCCTCCCTAACACCTGCCTTATGTTCATCTCGCCGCCGCGTTGTTGCGAACGACGGCCCTTGGGACTTTGCTGCCCGTCCGCCCCAGAGCGCCGAAGCAGCAATAGCCGACATTGGGAGCGCACCTGTGTTTCCGGCACATCCACAACAAAACCGTCATAGAGCGTCCATCATGGCACTCGGCGTCATCGATCACAGCAGAAAGCGCGAGGCTGACAACTGACGTTAGCCGAGTGACGTTCAGAGGGAAGGTATCGAGAGGGCAATGGCGTTTCTGATCGTTTTACAGTCCAACCGCCTGCTTCATATACCGGTGTGCCAGGCCCAGCTGAAGTAGCGATTATAGACATCGGCCAGGTCAGTCGGCGCGGCATGCGAGCTGATCGCGCTCGAATACCAGTGCGTCGTGGTCGCGATCGGGGTCGAGAAGGTTTGCGCGATGTACGGATTGAACGGGCCGAAGGCCGGTGACACGGCGCGATAGTCTGTATTGATCGTCTTGAGCCAGCTCACGCAGACCGTTTGCGCCCCTGCAGCCCTCAGATAGGCCCGCGCACCCTCGAAGCTGTTACCCTCGGTGCAAATATCATCGATCACGAGGACACGCTTGCCGCCGCGCGCAGGCGGCGACTTGTAGGGCTTGCCGCCAACGCCGCGGACCGGCGCCGGGTTGAGCCGGATCGTATTGAGCTGATTGTCGAGGCCGACGCTACCCCCTGAGGCACGCGCGGTCTGCGATTTCACCGCTTTGGTGTGACGGAGAATGAGGTCGGGCAGATAGCTTTTGCGCAACGACTGCCCAAGGATGTTGAGCGCCTCACTGATCACCGTCTCGTTGGAGGTCGGCGCGTGTCCGGGATAGGCGGTGATATAGTCGATCTCGTCAGCGAGACCGGAAAAATAAATGCGCGCCGCGAGCAGGCGGCCCCAGAAATTGGCATCGCCGGCGCCATGTTTGGATGTTGCCTTGGCGTTTTCAGAATAGGCATGGGCTTGTGCGTAGCGAGGCGAGAGCGTCGTGAAAGGGGCCAACGCATAAACCCGCAGATCGCCCTGTTCGAGCGCCCAAAACCAGCCGTCGAGCCCCAGGCAGAGGCAGTCAACGAAACGCGCGACATCGAGTGGGGAGTTGAACTGAAAGCCATAGGGGCTCGCCACGCCGTGCCACATGACATTCACGAAAAGCAGGCCGCCATTGGCAGCGGTCTTCATATCGTCGGTGGTGTTGCCGACATAGAGGACCTCGTTCCGCTGCCAGCCCTTCTCGGAGAGGATGTGCGCGGTGGAATCGGCGCGTGGCTTGTACGGCATCCCGTTTTGGCCGCCGATATAATAGCTGATCGGACCAAGCCGCTCTTCGAGCAGGGTTCGGAAAGGCTTCGACTGGCCCGGACTGGTGACTGTCCAGTCATGATTGCCGATGAAAACCGGCTCGACGCCCCGCGCCTTGAGATAGCGCAGCAGCCGCAGCGTCTCCTCGAACAACGGCGCGTTGATCGTGCCCTTGGTTACAAGCACATCGTGCAGCGAAAAGATCGCCCCCTTGAGCACGGCTAGCTATCCCCAAATAACGAAAGTTGGCCCAACTGGGCGGGTGAAGACTTGCCGATCGCCGCGCGGACGAAGGCGTCGAACCGGCCCTGGTCGTGCGGTACGGTGAAGATCTCGCCGGTCGGAAGCCCCATGCCGCGCTCCAACACCACGCGCTCCTCCGGCCACTCAGGCAAGCGCAGGCAGGCAATAGGTCGTCCGAGCGCGGTCGCGAAGCGGACCGTATGGGCCGTGCCGCTGCGGCGATTCCATTCGGCTGGGATCAGCACCCGGCCAAGCGCCGCCTGAAGCCGGTTGCGCTGGACGAAATTCTCGGCGCTGTAGGACACTGTCGGCAGATATTCGCTGACGATCGTGCCACCGGTCGCCAGGATATGATCGCGCAGCCGACCCGATCCCTTGGGATAGTCTTCGAGCATGCCGGTGCCTAGCACCGCGATCGTCGGCACGCCGGCACGCAACGAATGTTCATGCGCCAGCTGATCGATGCCGGTCGCGAGGCCACTGACGGTCGGTACACCCCATTCGCCGAGACAAGCGCCCACATAGCGTGACAGGAAGAAGCCATCGGCGCTGGGCTTGCGGGTACCGACGATCGCAATGGACGGCTCGGAAAGGCGCTCGACGCTGCCTTGCACGAAAAGCCAGTGCGGCGGGCGCTCAAGGTCGAGCAAGGCGGAAGGAAAGCCGGGGGAACCCCGAAAGAGCAGGCCGATGCCGAGCGCCTCGAGATGTTCGGCCAACCGGTCACCCTGTTCGAGCGCATGCCCGCGAACCCGCGACCAGTGCCGCTCCGACACGGGCTTGCCGTCGCTGCCTGCCGGGTTTGACGCTTCTGGCCCATATTCGAGCGCATCGCTGAACGACTTTCGGTCTTCGGCCATGGCGAACAGCGTTTTCTGGCCGATGCCCCGCACCGTCGCGAGGGCGAGAAAGGCACGCTCCTCGTCGATTGTCCGCACGCTCGGCGGGGTCAGCGTCGACGCCGCATGGACGTCGTTGACGCGGTCTGGCGGTCCGTCGTGGCTTGGCCGATCCATGCTCACAGGCCTCCAAAGGTGAGCGGATCGTCGGGAAAGACCCGCCGCGCGACGAAGAGACCGATGATCGGAACATTCGGGAATCGGGCCGCAAGCACGGTGTGCATGGCCCGGTAATGGGTTCCGGCTGTCAGCACATCGTCGACGATACCGATTGCCTGCGGTGCCGGGGCGGCAATGGTTTCGTCGATCGAATAGAGGTCGAGCAGGTCTTCCACCGTGACGCGGTCACCTTGTCCCACTTCGTGCGACGCGGTGGTCGAGGCGGCCTGGCGGACGAGCGCGCGCACGTCGGGCGCAGGCTGGCGCATCAGCCGGCAGATGCGCTCCATGCGATCATCATATTCCGGGTGATCGGCCGCCTTCGACCCGGGCACGGGCACGAGGGTGGCATTGCTGAGCCACGCCGGGTTGAGCGCGGCGCCAAGCGCGCGTCCGCACGTGCCGATCGCTTGGCCCTTGTACCAATAATGGGGCTGGTCCGCCTGGCTGGGCTTCTTCTTGAGATTGCTGATCAGCTGGTTGGTGGTGCTGAAGGAATAGTCGCGGTGCGAGGTATATTCGTAGAGATAGTAACACCGATCCTCGGCCGTCAGGTGATAATGATCCCCGCGGCTCGTCTCATCGATCTGCGACAGCCGGACACCGTCAACCAAGGGCGCTCCAGATGTCGTCGGGCGTCTTTACGCGCACTGCACCTTCGGCTTCGAAGCGGGCTGGCCATGTGATGTCGGTCCGCTGGAAGCAATTGTCGAGAATGAAGAGCTTGCGGCCCTGATGGAGCGCGGCGCGCGCCTGAGTCAGCGTGCCCGACGTGTCACCGGCCTCGACGATGATCGTGCCCTCGGTGAGAGCGCTCATCGTGACATTGCGCTCGGGGAAGAAAAGCCGGTTATGCTGGGGTGCCTGCTTGGCGTAGCGAAGAACCGGCACCTGCGAGATCAGCAGATGATCGCGGGCTATCTCCTCTTGCAGATCGGCATTCTCCTTGGGGTAGCAGGATCCAAGCGGCGTCCCGACCACGGAAATGGTGCGTCCGCCGCGCGCGATCGCGCCGCGATGGGCAGCCGAATCGACGCCCTTGGCAAGGCCGGACACGACCGTGAAGTCGCGATCGACGAGTTCGCGTGCCAGCCGCTCGGCGCGGCGGATGCCATCCGCCGAGGCCTCGCGGCTGCCGACGACGGCCACGCACCGCGTTTCGGTGATTTCCCAGGCGCCGCGATAATAGAGAAGCTCGACCGGGTGGCGCGCGTCGCGCAGCTTTGCCGGATAGTCACCGGCATGATGGATGCGAACGCCGAACTGATGGACACCGGCCTTTTTGAGTTTTCCCATCACCTCGGCCGCGCATTGCTCGGCAAGCTGGGCAGGCACGAAGTCGGATGGAAGCGCTTCGGCATCGAGCGCAAAACGATCGGCCAGGGTTTTGAAGGTCGCGCCCTTTTCCAGCCACAGGGCCTCATAGGCCCCGAGCTCTCGGCGCGGCGAGATTGGCGCCAGCGCTGGTCCTGAATCGCTGAGGGCGAGACGCATGCTCATGCGGCCCCTGCGTCGATTGAATATATGTGTCCCATCCGGGCCTGTCCTTCCCCTCGGTGCCAGCCTCGGCCCCACAGATGTGAAGCCAAGGACGTGCCAAGGCAAGTGAAACGTCCGCGCGCTGCTCTAGGTGCCGCGATACGAGACGAAGCGTCCTCAACAGCCGCTCAATAATGTTCTCAAGTTGTTCCAAAGTCAATGCGAGTGCTTGGTCGAGCATGTCCCTTGGCATAGATTGGGTCCATGCATGACGAAGATGACGATCGGGAAAGGAAACGGTGGGAGAACGCCGAGGAGGAGCGCCACTATTGGGAATCGATAGAGGACGAAAAGCGGGAAGAAGAAGAGAAAGCGGCGCAGGCGCGGGCTGACGCCATAGAGGCGATGGAAACGTGGTTCTTCGAGCAGTTCGAAGATCCGCAAGTCGAGATGCCTCGCGACAGCGCGGAGCAGAGCTTCATCTTTCCGTGGGGCGGCCCGTTCGAAGCAAGCGATGTCCTCCACGGCGAGTTTTCACACCGGTTCGACGAAGCGACCATCATGGCGGCGGTCGATCATATCGAGCGCGACGGCACAGTCGAATGGGCGCCAACCTCGCACGGTGACTTCTATGACCATCCGGACAGCGAAGCTGACGAAGAGCCCGAAGCGACGCGCGTAGAATTGACGGGCCGCATCCTGGATCGTCTCGACCAGCTCGAAGCGACGATCGCGGCAATGCCTGGGCAGCCAGGCAATATTGGCCACAACGCGCCGCCCGAAGAGATTGGTCTGCCGCCCTATGGCGACGAGGACGTGGCGGAGATCAAAACGGCGATTGCCGCGACGCGGACGGAATTGGCTGAGGCCGAGCCCGATGCCGCCGTGCTTGCCACTCAGTCTCGTCGCTTCGAGCAATGGGGCAAGAAACTCGGCCTATGGCTCGCCAAGAAAGGCGATCTGGCGGTCGACGAGTTCATCAAGAACGGCATCAAGGCTATTACATGGGCCGGCGCGCTCACGTTATTCGGCGACTTGGCGCAGGACCTTTTCGCGCTGGCCAAGGCCTTGCTCGCCCATTTCTAAGCGTCATCGTCTGCGACATCGCTATCGCAAAGCCGCGCGAAATGTAGGGCTGCGGCGCTGAGCTCCGAATAGAGCGGCATGACGAGCATGAGCGAGGTCGCGAGGCACTCGATCATGAGCCAGGCGCGGCGCGCATATTGCTCACCGCGTGGCGTGAAGGTCGCGTCGAGCCGGACGATGTCGAGCACCGCAAAGGAGGACGCGGTCCCGGCGTCATTGGGATGGGCATATTCGCTCAGCTGATCATAGAGCGCGCGGAATGCCGGCAGCGTCTTCGTGAGCTTGTCGACGGCGTTCAGAATGTTGATGGCGTCGGGCCGGTCGTCACGCACACGCGAACCCATCAGCATGCTCATCAGCGTCGCGTCCAGCGTCTCGATATCGCCGCCTTCATAGCGGGTGACCAAACGGTGCACGCTGTTGAGGGCGGCAATCGTCTCGATCGTCGCCCGGGTCAGGACGATGCCGGCGACGTGGTCGTCCCGATCATAGGCGTCGAGTGCGGATCGCCCCAATTCCTCGATCCGCCAGAGCAGGCTGTCACGATAGAGCGTTGCCTTGAACGGCAGCTTGGAGCGGCGCGCGGTGCGACGCGCGTCGAGCGCTAGCGGCCTTGCCGCGGCGATCTGCGCGAGCGCGGCTCCGGCGCTTGCCCGGCTCGCCTCATGGTCCCAGTTGAGGGCGACATCGTTATTCTCCATGGGTCCATGTTCATGAACGGTGGCGCGACGTCCAGTCAGCCGTCACCGAAGCGCCAAACAGGGATGCCCGCCTTGCGCGCTATGTTGGCGCTGATACCCGGGCCCGGAAAATCGCTGGCAGTTGCTCGATCATCGGATCGGGCGCCGCCCTCTGGGAAGCCAAGGCGGACGAACTTTTGATTCAGTCGCCCCGCCAAGTGTCGAGTTGCCAATTGCTGTGCTCGGTGGCCACCTCGAGATACCGCGACGCCAAGAACTGATCGCGGGCGGAATCAGCTGCCGCGATCAGCTTAGCCGGCGCAGGATTGTCGGCCGGTGTGAACCAGACGAGACCGGTTTCGCGCTTGTGAACACGCGGTGAGACGATGGCGGCGAAGGCGTCGAGCGCCGCTTGCAGGACGCCATCGTCGTTGCATGTCATTTCCACGAAGACGTCGCGATTATCATCCATCACATAAATGTGTGCGTCGTAGACATAGGAGCTGAGGCTGGTGGTTTCATGCTTTGAGAAGCGCATCGCCACGAGCGTCTCAGAGTATCGTCCGGGCACGCCATAGTTCAAACTGAAGCCGTATTTTTCCGCGGCAAGATCTACCGCCGGCGTGATGGAAAGCAGGCTGTTATAGCCGGTCTCGACCAGCGATTTGTCTGTACCGAGGCTTTCGGTGACGAGCGCCAGCGCGATACCGGAGCGGTCGAGCGCGACGCCGCCGCTGAAGCCCCCGCGCGCCATGGTTGAGGCGATGAAGTGGCTCGCAGGTGAATGCCGGACGCGCACGACCGCGTTGATTTGCCCCAGCGTCGCGACCTGCACAGGAATGGTCGTGTACGGGATCGGCGGGTATCCGAGGATGAGGATGTCGGCGAGGACGAGATCGTGCTCCTCGAGGTCATACTCGGTGTGCTGGCTCACCGAGATCGCTGGCAGTGGCGTGTTACCGAGATCGACGCGGAAGACGGCGACGTCGACATTCTCGGGCCCGAAATGCGGGCCTTCTACGATTGTCAGCCGGCGCGGGGCGATCGCGTCGCAGTTGGCTTCTTCCTTCAGGTAGGCAGACTTGGTAGTTGCGACTTCCTTGATGGTCAGGCCTTCGACGACATGGCGCGCCGTCACGAATATCCCGTTACCGATGTGGAAGCAGGAGCCGATGCCCTCATCGCCCTTTGAATCCACAACGGCAACATAGGCGACAGCTCCGGCTGCGCGGATATAGGTTTCGTGAAACGGGCTTTTCTCAAAGTCCATGTGCAAATTCCGGGCAATTTCCGAGGTCGAAAGGTTTGAAACTGATCTAGCGGAACGGTGTTCGTTGCTCAATCTGGGGCTGGGTCATCGCGCCCAGTGCCCGCGATCAACGAGCAAAGAGATCACATTCCCAGAGCATCATCGAGAGGCGTCCGCTAGGTACGAGCCTACAGCTGCTAATATCGCAAGCGGCCATCTGGAGGTTGTTGTGCGAACGACCGGGTCTGGCCGACATCTGTCGGAAAAGCGGAACGTCTGCTGCTGGGATCGAAAATCTGGCGCTGAGCGTCCGGCATGGGTCGAGGCATTCCGCTTTGCTGACTCTGCAGCCATTGATCAGAGTGCGCGATGCGCAGCTGCAGGAGCAACCGAACTCTTCGCCTGAAGCTCAGTCGAGGCCCGCCATGTTCCGGCGTGCCAACCCAGGGGTTTCGCAAAACGGGTCTTGAGCGGCCGCCCGCTCATCGCCCAGCTTGCGGCGCCCGAGGCATGTCTCTATCACAATTGTCCTGATATCGCACAAATCAGCCCAGATAATGCTTACCGCTCGCGATGATTAGGTCTTGCCCGTAAAAGCAAAGCCGGTTCAAACTACTTGTAAATTGCGGGTTGCTGGACCGTTCATGACATCACTCCTGGCGGATTTTGCTGTTGTTGACGACTTGCTGCAGGAAGCCTCGTGCGCGCGTCTCGCCAGCCATGGCGCGATCTCGCTCTCGCGTTCGGGACGCATCGGGCCGGTGATCGAGCTGGCCATGGCCTCCATGCAACATGCCAGGCAATACGGCGCGGTCGCGGCGGAAGGCGGGTTTTCGGCCGACTTGCGGGCGTCGCTGCAGTCGCGCTCGTCGTTCGGCGGCGGCTACAACGACGTCGCCGGCGCCTTTCCGCTCGGTGCTTTGAACCCTGTCACCACGGCGGAATCGGACTGGGACCAATGGGCTTCGCATGCGGAGAACGCCGCGCGAAGGCACGGTCTCGCGCCTGCTTTGGCCGCCGGACTGCTTGGCGCGCTGCTCGAAATGCAGGACAATGTCTATGAACATAGCGGCGCGCCGGAGACCGGACTGGTCGCCTATGCGGTAACGGCCCAGTCGTTCGAGTTCGTCGTCGCCGATCGCGGCGTTGGCGTCCTCGCCACGCTACGACAAAATCCCCGCTACGCGGCCGTACCGGATGCCGGCGCTGCGCTGCGCGAAGCGATCGAGGAAGGCGTGTCGCGGTTTCCCGACGATGCCGGGCGAGGGACCGGCTTCAACCAGCTCTTCACTGCTCTTGTCGGCCACAACGGCGAGCTGCGCTTTCGCAGTGGCGATCATGCGCTCACCATGCGGCCGACACCGGATTCGCGCCACGGCCAGATCGTGCTGGCCAAGCTCGCCCCGTTAGACGGCCTGGCGGTTTCCGTGATCTGCCGGACCCAGGTGAGCGAATGATGCCGCGAGACGGCGGTCCGCGTGCAGCCGTTCGAGATGGGTGTGGTGACTATAGAGCGTAGCGACGTTGTGCTGCAGCAGGGCGTCGAGCGGCTCGTCTTCGGCCGTCGGATGGTTGCGCCAAGTCAATTTGCCGGCATCGGTGAACCAGGCCTGCTTGCGGCAGCGGGTTTTGGCGAAAGCGGCGGTGTCGATCAGCGTCACAGACCGGAACGAGCGGCGCAGCGTCTCGAGGACGCGATTGCCGCCGCGCACGACCAGCCGGAGCGGGCGCCCGACGCGGCTGGCCAGCGCTTCCAGGTTCGCGGCGTGCCAGTCGATCCGCGGCCCGCGGCCCGCGCCTGTCGCGAACTCGACGGTGACGCAGTCGATCTCCGGCCTTGCGGCGATCACTTCGGCCCAGCGAGCATAGTCGCGCTCAGTCCGCGCGTTGAGGTGGAGCGCTGCGGGGAGCTCCGCCTCGGCCATCTCGCAGAAGGCCAGCATGATCCGCTTCATCGCGTGGAGATTGTCGGTGCGCGGCACCCCGGTCAGCACGCTGAAGTTGGGCGGCGTTATGAGCGTGACCTCGAGATCGCGCAGCGACGCGAGCAGGGCCGGGCGGTCGGGCGAGGCCCAGTAGCGCTCGATCTTGCGGTCGCGTGCGACCCCGGACACGACGAGCCGGGCGAGGGGATCGATCCCGAACTGCGCGGCGAGCGCCTTGCGGTCGGCGAAGCGCAGACGACCCTTGTCGAGATCGAGCAGCGCGTGGAGCGGGACGGCAACGATCGGAAAGTTCAGCGCGCCCTCGCGCGCCGAGCTGTGCTCGACGAGCGGGATCATGCTCGGCAGCGGCTCTACCTCGGCCGGGCGCGTCCGCGGGGCGGCATGGAGATCGAAGCCGCCGACCTCGCGCAGGCGTTCGACGTAAGCGGCGGGATTGTTGCGGCAGACTAGGTCGCAGGACGTCTTGTCGGCGCAGCGGCAATGATCGCTGCAGCCGAAGAAGCTCGCCGCCATATGGGCCCCTCCGCAGGCGCCCTCGTCGACGCAGCCGATGCAGCCGAGCGAACCCGAAGCCGCGGCGGCATCATCGCACAGCGCCTGCGGCTTGCGGAACGGACGCACGTTCGACGATGCCGGTTCGGTGGTCATTGGATCCTGAGCTCCGCGTTGTTGCCGAAGAGGCTGACGCGCTCGACTGTGCCGAGGGCGATGCCGCCGCAGTCCTTGAGCGCGGCGCCGACGTCCGCGGGGATTCCCGCTACCGCGCCGATCCGGTATTGCCCGCGGCAGACGATCGCCGCCGATCCTTCAGCCTGGAGGACGACCTGGTCGCCGACCTTGAGCGCGGCGGCGCTATCGACTTCGGCCGTGATCGTGCGCCGGCAATCGGCAAACCGCACATCGAACAGGCCGGGCGATTTGAGCCGGTCGAGACCTTTGTCCCAGCGCTTGCGCCACGGCTTTCCCGTCTGCTCGCGGATATAATCGACGCCCATCAGCCGGCCTCCATCACGGGCACGAACATCTTCGTCCTGCCGGTTTTCAATTCCATCGCGATCCCCTTTGCAGCGAGTGTAGCCAGCCGGTTGTTCCAGGCGGTCGTGCCGATGCCGTCGCTCTCGCGAAGCTTGGCGAGTTCGGGTGCTGAGACCGGGCCGTGCGCGACGAGCAACTGCAGGGTGGTCATCTGGGCCGCGTCGAGTTCGCCGAGGACATGCGGCTTGCGCGGTCCCTTGTCGCCGAGCGCGCAGGCCCAGATCGCATCGTTGCGGTCGCGCAGGTAGACCGACAGCTCCTCCTCGATCGTAGCATTGGCGTTGGCGAGAACCGGATAGAGCGTACCGATCGCGGACCGGCTGAAATCGCGGAAGCCGAGCACGGCTTCGCGCAGGAACGATCCCGTCGCGATGTCGATGCCGCTGAAATCGAGGTAGGCGATGGTCGGCTGCGGGACGGGCCGGCTCTCCGCAACCAGCTTGGCCAGCATTTGCCTGCCCATCGCCGTTCCCGCCAGCGTGGCGCGGCTCGAGGCGATTTTCAGCATGGGGTATCGAATCATCACATTCCTCACATTTGAAAGTGAGAATAGTGATGAAGTGCCGGGCGTCAAGGTCTGGTCGGCACGATCTCCCCAGGAGGATTGACGTGCAATCCCTCGGGCATGTTGCCGCAAGAGTTCAGGGTATCAGGAGCGCGACCGCTGGAGGCGACGGAATTGGCCATTGCGTCATCTGCGTAGAGCATATTCGGCGAACCGCCGGTCCAGCATCATCTGACCGATGCCGGCGGTGTCTGCGCGAATTTTTTGGAGGATCGCCATATGCGCGATCGCCATTACGGTTTCGGTCGCGCCCAACAGATCGGCGCCATTGAGCACTTGCGCGTCGCGATCAGTCCGGTGCGCATCGCGCTTGCTGGCACGGCCGTCGATTTATGTGATGTGCCGCAGGACGCGAGACGCAATTTCTCATCGCTCTAGCACCAGTCCTGAAGTGTACGCCCTCCGAGCCAAGGGCAGCTTGCGCCGAACAGCCCACTCAAAGCAGACTATCAGGAACGTCCGACAAGGCCGTCATTTGGAGTAGAGGCTGCATGGGCTTAGCGCATTTTCGCGTGGCTTGGTCGAAATTGCTACACCTGCATCGTGTTTCTGCTATGTTCTAAGGAGAAGCGAGATGAACGTCATGACGAATTTCGACCTTGAAAGCACCGAGGCGCGCGGAACCCGCAAGTGGGAAGGGCTGTCTGAGATCGATCAGGCAATCCGCGACAATCGCCTGATGGAGTATCGGATCAAGAAGTCTTGGGCCGACCCTTGGGGACGCAAGCTCACGATCATCGGTATTTTCGTCATTCTAGCCGTGTTTGCTTTTCTGGCTGGCGCGTCATTCGGACTGTGGTGATCTCGTTCGATCACCACTCCTTTACATCATCCGCTGACTCTGCACTGGCGCCTTGCGCTCCCTTGGTAACCGCGTCCAGACTTCCCCTGGATCTGCTGATCTTCTGGCGGCCGGCAGCCTGAGCCCCTTGAACCTCATCATGGAGATCGCCGGCGTCCACTTGGGGCACTGTGCCGGAACCGCCTCCGCCGGTCTGCGCGCGCCCGCGTACTGATCCGGCGCCAGAGATAGCTGGACGGGACACGTACTGTCCGGCGGCCAGGACCAGGCGATCTTCGATCCCGTCGCGAAGCTGCTCGGCATAACCTTCAATGAACTTGGCTTGCAACGCTTGGCCTTCCGGACTGAGCTGGAAGGTCACGTCGTCGAACCGCACGTTGCCGTAGAAGTCTCGGTTGCGCTCGATCTCGGCCAATCCCCATTCACGGTAGGCTTGGGACAGATTGAGGCTTCCTGCCGCGCTGTTGCCCTTGAAGAACGATGCTTGGCTTTCGAGGCGGTTGGCAAGCTCCTCGGCGCGCCTTGCCTCGCGGCTGTAGCTTTGCGCTTCGGTGAGGGACGCGTTGATGCCGCTTGCCGTGCTCGAAATTGAGGAGTTGCTCGAGGTGCTGACCGATCGAACGAATCCGTCGCGGGTACTCGACCAATTCCTGCTGTCGGACATCTGGGCCAAGCTACCGAAAATCCGCGAGCGGTCCTCCGACGCGATGCCAATGTCGCTGTCGGTCCATGTCCGCGTACCTCCGCCCTTGGCCCCAACATTGGCGGAGAGCACGCCGTTCGTGACGCCGGCGCTGGCGCCCGCCTCGCCGCCGAGGAACCAAGCCGTCGAGATGTCGTCCGCTGCCCTGCGCGAGAGCCCGAACTGCCGTTGCAGATTGGTGGAGGCCTGATCGACCTCGCTGAAGGCGGTCTGGATGCTGTCGGAGTTGGACGTGCCGGTGGAGCTTTCGAAAGCCGAGCCGCGGCTGAACTGATCTCTCAGTTCCCGGAACCTGGTCACGGCGCTGGCGGTCGATTCTGTCGCGACATTGGCATAGCTCTCGCTGTTCGAACGAGCCTGCGATGCCATTGTTGACAGGCGCGCGGTGAACTCCTGGCCCAAGCTCGGCGTGAAGGGGTAGCTCGAGTTCGGGATTTGGTCATAGCTGCCTTCGGGAAAGCTCGTGGTCATCGAGCCTGTCTCGCTGAAGGTTCGGGTCTGAGCGGCGCCATAGGTAAAGCTCGGCGCGATCGTCCCCTGCGCAAATTGCCGGGTCAGTACGGTCGAGTTCTCGAAGCTGGTATTGCCGAGCGCGACGTTGCCGGTGCTTGCCTCGCGCGCGGCCTCTTCGGCGGCATTCTGGCTCGGATTGAGGTAGCTGGTCGCGTGGTGCGAAATAGCCATCGCGCCCTTGGCGACCCCGCCGGCGAGAAAGGGCACCGAGGCTACAAGGTAGCCTGCCAGAAGCCCGATATCGCTGTTGACATCAGCCATGCCAGTAAAGCTCGCAAGACTAAGGCCATTGGATCCGGCGACCGCCGTCATGTCGGTGGCGCCCTTGTACATCAGCATCATGTGCAGGATCACGAAGAGCGGCCCCCAGGCGGCAAGATAGAAGAAGCCCGTGATATAACCTTTCAGGGCGACCGGGCCGCTCTTGGGCAGCAGGAACAACGGAAAGAGGACCGGGAAGAGGGCGTAAAACAGAACCGTCAGGACGATGTTCAGGAGCGGCACCCACTTCATCGCATTGCTGGCGATCGAGCTATAGGTGCGCTCGGTCTGGATGTCGGCGCGCGTCTGGGAATAGACGTCGACACTCGACGCCCCGCTGCCGCCGGCCATCGAATGCATCGCCTGGCTCATCGCGTTGATCGTCAGCGTCTGCTTGAAAATTTCGGTCGCATTGGCCGAGACGCCGCTCAGATACTGGTAGGCCACGGGTAGGTCGGCGAACAGTTTGGCCTTGGCCAGCGCCGCCGTCTGGTTGGGGTAGAGTTGGCGGCCGAAGGTGCTGCCCATGCCGTCGACAAGGCCCGCCCACTGATTGTTCAGCGCATCATAAGCTTCCCGGCAGGTCACGATGCTCGAGGTTACCTGGCCCGAGGTCGCATCGCGGGTCAGGAAGCGCTGTGCCCGGGCCTGACTGCCCGGTGCGATCGTTGCCCAGATGTCGTTGGATTCGGCGAGTTGCTTCATCGAATAGCGGCCGAGCAGCACATCGTAGAAGACGCATTGCCGGAAATGCTCGTCGAGGTTGGCGGCAAATTCGGGATCGGAGATGCGCAGCGACCGCGTGGCGTCATAGAGCCTGGCGCCATAGATCATGCCGTTCTTGGAGTAATTGAGATCGCCGGGTAGGCCGAACACGACCTCGGCCGAGCCGGTGAGATAATCGCCCACCTGACTGGTGAAGCTCGCCATGAGCGCGAGACCCAAGGGCACATTGCTGACATTCGCCGGAGCAAGACTGGGATTGAGTCGGTCGGTCACATGGACGTCGAGACGCGGCACCATCAGGCAGGAGTAAATCAGGGTCGCGCCCAGGAACCAGTTGATCCAGGCGCGCCAGTCCTGATTGAAGGCGAGCGTGAGGGCGGACAGGCCGAGGCCCATCACCATGACGACCTGAAGCAGGCTCTTGTAACCGCCATTGCCGGTCCAGGCCGCGACCGCCTGAAACACGTTCACCAGATAATCGCCGCCGCCGACCGTGAAGATTTCAACCATGTCTCGTGTCCCGCTAGGGTATGCGCTCTGGGGAATCAGTGGGTGAGGGCGCGGTTCTGGACGCCGCGCGACCAGTCGAGCGAGGCGGCCATGCCCGGAGACAGGGAGGCTGCGAGGACGTTCTCGATGAACGCCGTCTTCTCGATGATCTGCATGATCGCGTTGACCTTGAGGTGCGTGTTCGCCTGCCGGTCGGCGAGCGCCTGGCGCACCACGTTGACCTGACCCTGCCACATGGCGATCTTCGCCTCGTCCGCGCCGATGAAGCTCGACATCGAACGGCCGGCCTCCCCGACGATGCGGTCGAGAACGGCAAACAGCAGATCGACGCTTGCGATTTCGGCCAGGGTCTCACGATCATCAGTCGGCATGCCGCGGCCATAGGCAGCCTGCACCGTCAGGATCTTGTAGAGCGGCGCCGACGAGACCTGCAGCAGTTCCTTCTGCGCCTCGGTGATTGCCGTATCGTCGCGGATCGCCTGGACCATGCCGGCGATGAGCGCGGAGACACGCGGCCGCAGGGCCTTCGAGGCCGGCAGGCTCAGCGACTTGAACCCCGGATCAAGGCACTTGTCGGGCTCGTCGCAGTGAAAGATCAGGACATTGCTGCCGCTCGTGCCATCGAGCAGCGACGTCACGAGGGTGGATGAGGATTCCCCGACGATCGGCACGAACTTGCCCGGCTCGTCATCCTTGGGCGGCACATAGATGATCGTGCCGAGGAGCGTCATGGCGTATTCGGCAAGCTCCTGGTCGAACGTGCCGTTCGGCGAGAAGAACGCGGACTTCTTGAGGATGGTCCAGGTGTAGTTGCGCGCGACGCCCGTGTTGACGTCGTCATACTTCCCTGCGCCCTGGGCGGTGGTACTGGCGCGCTGGCCTTTGGTCCCGCAGCCGTGCTTGGCGGCCGCATAGTCAGTGAAAATCCCCTCGGAATTGCCGATCGCCTCGCAGATCGCCTTGTCGGCGAGATCGCCCTTGGGCCAGATTCCGCCCACCAGACCCTGGGCCAGTTCGCAGCTGTTGATGTTGAGATTGTTCATGAGCTGAGCCTTCTGGCTGAACTCCTGCATGATCTTCGAGCACTCGGGGCAGACCGTGTCGATCGCCAGACTGAAGGCGAAGCCCACGGCGTTGTTCGCGACCGCTTTCAGCATGGCGACGATCTCGCTCGCGTTGATGAAGCTGAACGAGCCAGCAAAGATGTCGATGCCGCCGCAGCCGGCGCGGGCGCGTGGCAGTTGCAGGTTCGCAATGTTGGTCGTCTTCTGCGGGAAGCGCGTCCAAATGTTGCCAAGGCTGTAATAGCCCGCCGATTGCCCCTGGAAGGCGGTCGGGCCGTTGACGTTTGCCGCGCCGCCGACATCGTTGAGGAACGAATCCATCGAACTGCCGACGTCGGCGGAGACGCTAGCGAGGGGGAGGGTAGCCGCGACGATCGCGGCGATGACGCGTTTCATCCTAGTAGTCACGTCCGGCTTCCTTCGAAGTGAGGAGATAGATGCGGTCCTGAAGCTCGTCGGCGGACATCACGCCGTAGCCGATCGGTATCGCCTGGCCCTTGGCGGCATCCCACAGCACGACGGCCGGGGTGATCTTGGGCTCGAGCCCCATGCGGCTCCGCTGGTTGGTCTCGACCGTGTAGGCCGGGAAGTGCCGGGAGGGGCCGCCATCGGTCGAGATCGCGCGCACCGTGATATGCCAGGTCGTGGCGACGCTTTGCACGATCGGCGACATCACCTCACAGGCGCCGCAGCTCTGGGCGAAGAAATAGAACAGGCCGTAGCGTTCGGAGAGATGCGCCATCACCGCGTTGCGTTCCGCACCGCGCGCGTCCTGCCATTGTCGCTTGCCCAGCGTCGAAACCGGGCGCTGGAGCGTGTAGTCGAGGTCTGGATCCTGCCAGATTGCCCGCTGCCAGACGTCGCTGAACAGTGATGCCCGGTCGAGCTGTTCGCGCTGGAAGCGAATGTAGGCCGTCACGTTGGCCGGTGTCGGCTCGAGGATCGCCTTCGCCTTGAGTTCCCGCAGTTCGGCGGTGACCGCGTCGAGCTGGCTTGTCGCGCTTGTCGCTGGCGGCGCCTGCGCGTTGTCTCGCTGGGGCGGCTTTGGCCGCGTACAATAGAACCAGTATCCGAGCCTGCGCTCCTGGCAGTAGAAGCTGTCCTGGCTGTCATCGGTTGTGACGAGCGGCGGCTCCCCGGCCCGCGCTGGAGCGGTGGCAACGGGATAGATGGTAGTGAAGGCGAGGCTGGCGGCCAGAAACCGCCGGCTGACCTTACTGGCGCGCGCGGGCATAATAGTCCTCGATCTTCTGCTGGATTTCTTGGGTTGCCTGCAGTTCATCGGGCAGGCGGGCGGCATCGGTGAACTCGGCATAGACCTCGCTGAAATCCATCTTCGAGAGGTCGAGCCGGGCAAACTCGTCGATGGTGAAACCGAGGCACTGCTCGGTCTTCGGTTTGCCCCAGGGCTTGTTCAGCTGCTGGCGACCCTGCTCCTGGAGGATCCGCGAGAGCTTGGATTCAAAGCAGCAGTAGACCTTCCGCTTGGTCAGGCACACGCCGAGGAACGAGGACGAGCAATAGGTGCCGACGTAGGCGCACAAACCCTGCGCGTCTTTCTGGTGAAGCAGCATCTCCTCGCGGCTGCAGCCCAGCGCCACGAGCAACTGGATGCCCGGGATGAGCGGGAAGCCCTTGCCTTTGCAGCAATTGAGGACCCCGAAGACCTTGGATGAGCAGGTCTCGCGTGTCCCCTTGAACAGGGTGAGCGTGTCCGGATCGAATTCGCGCCGGGCCTGATTCATCGCGTTCAAGGCAACAACGGCATCCTTGAACTCGTCATTGGCCTCGCGCTCGATCGTCTCGCACGATCCGTCGATGCAGTAGACATCGCCATCGCAGATGAACTGATTGGTGCTCGCCGGCTGGTCGGGCACCGGGCAGTCGTAGACGCGCTCCCAGGTCCGGCAAGGCTCGTCGGTCAGGCAGTCTTCGCGCACCAGATTGCAGCCGGGCGTGGTTTCGAGCGTCTGGCAGTCCTGCGCTTGCGTGAACTTCGCACAGGTATAGCTGCGCGACCAGGCCCAGCATGGCTGTGTGACGGAAACCCCATCGACGATGCGCGTGACCGGATCGCTATCGGTGCAGCTCTCGGTGTCCTGCTGGCAGGTGCTGTCTGTTGCGAGCCCCGCGCATTGGCTCTCGTCGCGGGTTGTCGTGACGACGTTCTCGCCGGTCACCGTGTAAGGCGTGGCGCCATCGATTGGCGCCGTGCAGCTCATTTCGTTGATCGTAAAGGACGTACAGCCGAACGACGGGTCGCAGATGTTGACCGGAATGGACTGAACCAAGCGGCATTGCGGCGCGGGGTAGCGCGCGCAGTCGTAAGCCGCGTTAGGGTCGCCCGAGGCGGGCAAACAGTAATAGCCGTAGGCCTGCCGCTGCTCGACTTTGGCGACCAGCGTGACCGGGCAGTTCCGCGTTTCCTGGGTTGCCGTATAGCCGGTGTTGCAGGTGGCCATGTACCGGCCGGCGGTGCCGCTCCCCGGAGGCAGAGGCACGCAGCGCCCCTGGCTGCCGCTTATGCCCATCCCGCTGGTATAGGAGAGCGGGTCGCCGCCGATCACCTTGCTTCGCGCGATGGTGGCATCGAGGTCCTGCGGCGCGAAGCGCGCGCGCCGGTCCATTGAATCCCGCATCGTCCGGTAACCAGTGCTCGACGTGGCCTGACTGGCGGCCTCCCGGCTCATACGGTCAGGATCGTCGAAATAATCCGACTGGCTCGGCACGCCGCCGAAATTGGGGATGCGGCTCGCATCGGGATCGGTGGTGGCGGTCCCCTGTGCTGCGGCGGCCTTGTCGCGGCCGAAGGCCTTGCCGTCCGCTTTTGCCGCATCGGTCGTCGTCTGGGCGCGAAGCGGTACGGCCGGGTTGAGGGCAGTGACAGCAAGGCAGGCGATGGCCCACTTACCAATCAAGGGGAGCAGCCATTTCATGGGACGGGCCTTTCGAGGCGGGCAAGATGTTGGGCGGCGAGCAGCGCTCCGGGGCCGCCGCCGCGCGCGAAGGTCTCCAGTGCGTAGTGAGCCGTCACATTGCCGGTCATGCGGTCGTGCGGGGGAACCTCGCTCTTGCAGTCAAATCCGTCGCACAGGTCGAAGTCACTGCTGGTAACGACATAGGTCGGAGCGGTATCGATCCCGAAAGCGCGGAACAGCCGAGGATCGATCCCGACGCCGTCCAGTTGCTCGCCTTCACGGGCGACCTTGGACAGTGCGGCGGTCAGCGCCTTGGCGCTGTTTTGCGGCAAACCCCGAAAGACCACGACGCCGCCGGCGCGAGTCACATCCTCGATCATCGCGCGAAGCGCCGTCGGCGGCATCGAAGTGCTGGCGAAGGCGATGAACCGGGGCGCCTGACCCATGCCTTCGCTCGTCATCGCACCCGCGGCGGCGACCATCTTGTCGAAATCGAAGGTGCTGTCCGGACCGACCCGTTTGGCCTTCGCGGCCTCCCCGACGTAGCGCTTGCCGTGGGCCTCAGCGCCTGCCGCACTCGTTCTTGCCTCGTCGGCCACCCTTTCAGCGCGGGAACGTGCATTCGCCGCGAGGGCGTCGGCTTCGGCCGCCTGCACGGCGGCACGCGCGCGGATCGCCTCCAGATCGAGGTCGGACCCTGCAGTCTGCGCCGCGGCGCCAGCGAAAGCGGCAACGCTTGCAATGCACGCGATTACAGTAAGATGAGGAAATGTCTTCATAGCGCACAACAGTTCCGCTTGCGCCAGACCAGATAGCCCATGTCCTCGCCGATGGCGGGGTAGACCTGGCCTGCCGACATGAATGTGGTGGAAGCGCCAATGGGCGCGCAGGCGTAGCGGCCCTTGGTCTGCGGATTGGGATTGGTGGCCTGAAAGCGGTATTGCTGCTTGCGCATCACCGGCATCAGGTATTTGCCGCAAAGACCTTTGCTGCCCATCGTGCCCCAGGCGACCAGCTCGCGGTGGAGCTTGTAGGAGAAGCGGGCAAGCGCGAGCCGAGAGGCCTGGACGTGACCGATCGTCGCCGAGACGTTGCCGTTGAGCGGGTACATGGTCCCCTGGCAGCCGGCGCACCAGAACAGTTCGTCGGTTGGCAGTTTCGCCGTCGCCGCCACGCAATCGGCGGCACATGCGGCAAGCGCCAAGGGATTGGCGAAGAGGACCGCCTCGGGATTGATGATCGCGGTGAGTTCGCTGTCCTGCCAGAGCGGGTCGATCTCGGTGATATAGAGAATATCGATCGAGCCGGACTCCAGACACAGGAAATCCGCGACGATCTCCATCCAGTAGATCAGCGGATAGGCATACCAGTGGACGTGCCACTGCGAGTTGTACTGCGTCGCACCGCCCACGGCCGAGGGGCCGGCCATCGACTTGAAGCCGATGTCAAAACCGGGATCGAGCTTCATCCCACCCAGATTGACAAAGCACCACGGCTTCATGCTGACGTCGGCAAGCCGGACCGGCTCCCAAAAACCCATCGCGATCCCGGGCCTGAGGCCGCACAGACAGACAGGGAGCGCCGGATTACCCGTGTCGGGGCGGTTCGAGGGCCAGATCTTCAGGCCGCCGATCGAGATCGGGAACAGGCAGGACCAGCAGATGTCGGTGATGGGGTTGACGAACTTGCCCGTGCAGCGGCCCGGCCCTGCGGAGGCTTGAGCGGGTGCGCTGACCGCAAGGCTCAGGCTCGCGAACAGCAATATGCCGCAAAGCCATGCGAAGATGCCCTTTTTCCTGTTCATGACGGGGTTCGCTCCTGCGGCTTGATCGGCAATTCCTTGACGATGAGGATGCGGCCCTGCTGCTCGACGGTGGCCGGCACCGCGCGAATGCCGAAGTGCTTCACGAGGGTGCCGCCCTGGTCGAAATAGAAGCGGCGCTGGCGAGCCTTCATGAGTTCGAGCGGGGCACCGCGCACGAGGATCAGCTTCGCGGCGGTTGGACCGAAACGTCGGCTCGCCCAGGCCAGCTGAGCGGGATCATCGCCGTCGAGGAAGACCAGGGGGGCACGCAGCGGAACCGTGTCGAGTGGATTGACCCGCGTACCTGCCGCGATGATGGTCCGCCCCTTGTCGTCGGCGATATCGCGTTCGACCATGATCGTCGGATCGAACCGCCACACCCTGGTATCAGCGGCCAGGCTCACGCCGGCGACAGGTTCGGGCCGGTTGACCCGCGTGATGGTCCGCCGCTTCAACTCCTCGTTAAGCCGTGCAGTCTCGCCGGTCGCTTCCAGATGCTGGAGACGGTCGTGGATCTGTCGAAGCAGATCCGGCTCGATCACCGGCCAGACTGCCCCCTGCTGGCCATAGTCGCGCGCCGCGGCAGGCACTGCGCCGACCGTGCAGCCAAGGAGGAAACCGAGGGCGAGGAGGCGGTGTGTCACAGGATCGGCCTCCCCACACCCAGAATGCGCTGGCGGCAGATCCAACCGATCGCCGCATAGCGACTGTCGAAGCCGTCCTTGTGCCCGGTCGTCACGAAGTAGCAGCCTCTGGGCACCGTGCCGGTAGGGCCGAGGGCCAGCGGCTCGCCCCGCCGGCTCTTGAGCTTCGCCTTGGCGACCTGGCGGCCGTTGACGAAGTAGAAGCGGTCCTTTTCGGTGACGACGTCACCCGGCATGCCGCTGACACGCTTGCCGAAGGGCTTCGGCTCCTTGCCGAAATGCTTCGCGAGGAGCGGCGAGGCTGGCGGATCGAACAGGATGATATCGCCGCGCTGCGGAGCGGCTCCGCGGTCCAGCCAGATCGCCCAGTAGGGCAGGCTCGGGCTCGCGTTGATCATCAGCGCATGGCCTGCCGCAAAGGCGGCCAGCGACGAGAGCGCGAATGCCCCGGCGCCGAGACCACTCCAGAGCGCTACGCGGCGCCATGTGGGGGATCGGAGGATGATATCAGCGGCGCGCATCGGGAATGGCTCCCATCCGGCGCTCGACATCGACGCGCACGGTTTCGGTGAGGTCCGGGGTGCTGCCGGCAACCACAGCTTCGGCGACCAGGACAGTGCGTCCGTCGCGCGCCAGGCGCTGGACGGACGCCTCGACCGCATGAAGGTAGGCTTGCACCCGCTGCTTGGTTTCTTCCGGTGGCCGCCCGGCGCGAGCTTCGGCTTCGATGAAGTCGCCCATGATGCGGCTCAGTTGCACCGTCACGACCTCGCGCTTCCGCAGATCGAGGAGTGCTTGGGTCGCCCAGACGCCCCAGAGGGCTGAGGCGAGCATGCTCAACGCAAGCACAATCGCAGTCAGGTTGAGCCCCGAAAACCGCCTCGAAATGCTTGATATTGCCATAATGTTCTTCACTGCTTTTCCTCCCGGAGTCCGTCCGCGACCTCAGTGAGGAAGCGCGGCATGCGCAGACACGCCATCAGGGTGGCGAGACCGATGAGACCGAACTTCAGTTCGTCGACGAAGCCGGACTGGCGAGCGGCATCGGCCGACAGAAAGCGGTCGGCCAGATTGGCGATCTGCGCGAAAAACACGTCCACGCTGCCGCCCGAAATCATCAGGAAGAAGAGCAGCGGCAGGCCAAGCGTCATCAGATAGGTCGAGGCAAGGAAGCCGCCGGCCTTGACGAGGATGAAGCAGGCATCCGCGGCGTGCCGGCGCCAGGTTGGCCCGGGCGGAAGATCGAGGCCTTCGTCCAGCTGGGGTTCGTGAGCCCGATCGAAGGGAGTGACGACATGAAGAGGCATGGAAACAAAAATCCTTGAATGAAGGGAGATTTCAGGAGCGATTGGCGAAGGCGATCCGCTCGATCGCGTCGGCGAGCTGGTGGCCACGGGCGATCTCGGCGTCGATCGCGGCAAAGGTCTGCGGGGAGCTCGAAAAGAGCGTTGCCGAATAATCGTCGAGGACGAGCCGGCCGATCGCCTCGGTCTCCGGCCCCTTGATGAAGACCTCCGAATAGTCGTTGCCCGAGCGCTTGAGGCTGCGGATCAAGGTCTCGGTCCGGTCGTCCATGTCGAGGCGTTTGGATGCCTTGAAGTCGGCGATCGTCTCCGGCTTCTGCTGGAGGATCAGCATCCAGTCGCTGTTCTCGAGCGCAGCGGTCGCGCCATCGGACTTGTAATAGTCGTTGAGCGATTGGGTCGCGGTGGCAAGCGCCCCGCCATATTTGCGGCAGGTGCGGGCATAGGTCTCGACGAACTCGCCCATCGAGCCGCCCTTCAGCATCGACCACGCTTCGTCGATCAGCAGCAGCTTCCGGACCGAGCGAGGGCTGCGGGTCATCGCCTGGCTGGTCATGAACATGATGGCGGACAGGACGACCGCGCGCAGTTCCTCCCGGCTCGCCAGGTCCGACATCTCGAAAACCGTGAAATCGGCATCGAGGTCGAGGCTGGCCTGCCCTTCGAAGAAGGCTCCATAGGTCCCGCCGGCCATGAACGGGGCGAGAGCCGTCGCGAGATCGGCGGCGGCCTCGCTGCCGAGGGCCACAAGAGCATCGCCAACGGCGGTGATGCTCGCATCGGCGCCATGTTCGTTCCACACGGAATTGACCGCCCGGTCGATGAGGCCGCGTTCGGTATCGTTGAGCCGGGCGGAGTGCCGGGCCATCTGGCCGACGATCGCCTTGATCATCCCGAAGCAGTCGAGGCGGTAATCCTCGTCGGCCTGAGCCCGCGTGACATCGATCATCGAGAAGGGATTGAGGCAGAAGCCTGCCTTCATCGTGAACTCGACGAAGCGTCCGCCCTGGAGCTTGACCGAATGCTCGAAGCTGCGGCCATCGTCGATGACCACCACCTGCGCGCCCGCCCCGCGCAGCGCCGCGCACATCTCCTGCAGCAGCACCGATTTGCCCGAGCCCGACTTGCCGCAGATCGCGACGTTGTGGTTCCCGGCATCATTCTCGAACGGCGACCAGAAGAAGGGCTGGCCCCGGCGTCCGACGAAGAGCAGATGCGGATGAGCACTGCCCAGATATTCGCCCTGCATCGGAGCGATGTTGGCGGCCGTCGTCGACAGCACCGTCTTGAATCGCTTTAGCCGCTCCATATCCGCGCCAAGCCCGTCGGCCAGCGTTAACGGCATGGCTGCCAGCAGGCCCTGGACCTGGAGATAGCGCTCGTCGGCGAGATCCCAGCCAGCAGCCTTGTAGATCGACTTGATGGCCCGTTCGTGCCGGTCGCCCGATCCAAGCGGCGAGAAGGCCGTCAGGCCGTAGAAGACCCGGACAAGCCGGCGGCCTTCCTGGAGCTCGGACTGTACATGCTGCCACTCGGCTGCCTGCTCGCCGATGCGCGGCAGGAAACGGGCGCTGCGCGTGCCGGAAAGGCTCGTCGTGCGCATGAACTTGAATCCAGCCTTTGCCGCAGCGGCTTCCTGATCGGGATAGACCAGGCAAAGCATGGTCGCGGTAGGACATGGGAAACGCAGCTTGTCGGTGAAGAGGTCGCCGATCAGCCGCGCGCATTCCCACGGCGCCCATCGCTGCGGCATGTTGCGCGACGCATAGTGTCGCACGTCGAAGGCATCGGGATAGACGGTGCCGATCTCGGGCACGCCGTCGTTGACCTTGCCGGTGGGTCGGAACCGCTCAGTGCGGAGCTGCATCCGGTCCTCGTGGACGACGAGCTCGATGTCGTGACGGATGGCTTGGGCAGCAATCGGGTCGTTGGGGTTGTAGGGAACCGCATCGTCCTGCGGTGCGGTTGTCGGCGAGGTCAAATCGTCGATCACCGCGATGAGTTCCTGAGGCCCCACTTCGGCCACGCCGAGGTTCAGGGACTTGAGCATCGCGATCAGGCCGTCGCGGGTGTGCTTGAGATCCTCGTTGCTCGTCGCCTTTGCGGCGGGAACGCCGACCGAAACGATCACCTGGTGATGGCGGGCATGGAACGGGGCATCGCTTGAGCCCGATTGCCAGACGAGACTGTAGAGCCGCTTTGCCCGGTGCCGGGCGATCGCTTCATAGACGCCGCCCTGAACGTAGCGCGGTGCAAACCAGGGAGCGACGATCCGGCTGATGCGAGGGCTGGCAAGATGCAGCACCTGGAGGCAAGCGCCCGCGGGCAGCCCCTCGGAGAAAAACTGCCCCAGGATCTCGCCGGTCCGTTCATCGGCCCCGATCAGCGGGGTCACCGAAAGGATGAAGCCCTTCGACCGCGCGTTGAAATAGAGCCGACTCTGGGGATCGTAGACCCGGTAGGGAAGCCAGTCCGACAGCATGTCGAGCATCAGCCGCGGACGGCCCTTTTCGGCATGCTCTGCATCGCCCAGCAGACCCGAGAGGACCCGGTCGACAATCGACTTCAGTTTCTCGGCCATCACTTGTGATCCTTGTTGGGCGCGACCTTGGCCGCTGCTGCCTTGGCGGCCTCGATCGCCTCGATGCTCGGGAAGGTCGGGGGCATGCCCTGGACAAGAGGCCGAGGGGTTCGATCATGCGGGGGCGGCACGTCGAACCCCTCGACCGCCGGCGCCTTGGCACCGGCAACGGCCTCGCGCGCCGTGGAGGGGAGGACCGGCGGCGAGGCAACTTGGCCTTGGAGGGCGGGAGGAGCGGCGAGTGAAAAGGGCGGGGCTTCAGGCACGGCGTCGGATGCTTCGCGCGCCGGCTCGGACTCTTCGATCATGTTTGGCGACGGGTCATCGGCAGTCGGCTCCGTCCTTTGCTGCACCGATTTGAGCTTTCGCCGTAGCTCGCGCATGAGCGGCGGGGCGGCATCGTCGCCGGGCCTGCGCCGCAGCTCGGCCGCCCAGCGCGGATTTTCGATGACGGCCCAGGCGACGGCCTCGTCATGCAGCGTTCCTGCCTCATCGACATGCGCCGGGAACACGATCTTGAGCGTGCGCTCGGACGTACGCGAGGTATCGCCTGCGGCGACCCCTGCTCGCACTCGGGCCAGTTCGGTAGACGCTGCCGCGCTATCGATTTCGGTCGTGGCACGCGCATCGATCAAGTGGGACGGGGCGCAGTCGCCCTTGGGCGCACGGCAGGTGAAATCGCCTTTGACGTTGGTGCCGAAGGTGGCGCAGCCGCTCACCAGGGCAGCGAGGCAGACGCACGCGGCTAGGCGCATGGGATTAGCCATGGGTTTTGTCCTTTGCGGAATCGGGGGTGGGGGCGCCGGAGAGGAAGGCGCGCAGTGCCGCCGCCGGGCGGAAGCCTTCGAGGACCGCGCCATCGGACGGGCGTACGATGACCGGCGTGCCGCCAAAGTCGTGCGCCTTCGCGAAAGCTTCGTTGGCGTCGAGACCGCTGGTATCACATGGCTTGGGATTGGCGAGCGCCAGCCCCGAATAGGCCATATGGAGTGCAATTTCCGGCCGGGTCGCGCAGATCACGCGCTCGGCTTGCCGGCGGCTTTCCGCCCCGAAGATCGAAATCGGCCGTTCCTCGACCCGCGCGCCGATCGCCTTCAATTCGGCTTCGAGCTTCTTGCAGTAGCCGCAGTGGAAATCGGAAAAGACGACCACCCTCGGACCATTGGCCGGTCCCCAGGAAATCGCGCCGCTGGCAGGAAGTTGGCCAAGCGAAACGCGCGCCGGAACGCTCGCGCGCTGCGGGGGAGGGGCATCCTCCTCGCCCGAACGCCGGGCTGCGCCTGCTGCGAGGAGGTCGGGATTGAGCGCCAGCAGACGGGCAGCCGTCAGGTCCTGGCGCGCCTCCATGTCGTAGATCCGCCCAATGACCAGATATTTGGCCGCGCGGTCGACGTAGAAGAGCGTCGACTTCGAGGCGACCTCGCACAGGCCGCCAAGCCCCTTGCAGGTGATGGCGTCGATCGGCGTCTTGGGAAGGCGCAGCTTGAGCGCTGCGCGCACCTTGGCGGTATCGGGTCCGCTGGCAGGGGAGGCGAGGCTGGCCACGCCCCAGCCGGTGGCGGCGGACAGGGTGATCAGAGCGGCAATGCCTGCCGCGGGACGAAGCCAGCGGCTTCGCCCTTGCTTGGGGGCTTCAATCATCGGGAGTTCCTCACGTAAACGCCGTCGAGAAAGACGATTTCGACATCGATGCCGGTCGGCATCTCGACCACGGGCTGGTACTGTTCGGCGCGTTCGATCAGGTACTTGCTGACCGTGTCGGCGGCATCTGCCGCGCCCTGGCCGAAGCCTCCGCCGACAATGTCGCCGGCGGAGAGTTTCGACCGGCTGCCGTCGGGATTGGTGCGGGTCGCGGAGAAGGTCGAATTGGCGTTGGCGGAAAAACCGCGTCCGAACCCGCCGACGATCCCGGCGAGCAGCGCCTGGGTCACGAGATTGCCCTCGCGGCTCACGACACGCCCGCGCACCCCGGACTTGCCGGCAAAGCTGATGAAGCCTTTGACCTCGCTCACGGCGACGCGCCCGCCCGGCTGATCGCAGGTCATGCGGGCGAGCTTGACGTAGACCTTCTCCGAGGAGAGATCCCCGCGCGCCGCGCCGTTGACCACGCAGCCCTGGATCCGGGTTGTCAGTACCTTGCCGTTTTGCAGGACCGATCGCGCCGGCCCGGTGATCCTCAAAACCACCGGAAGGGGATCGGTCTGGCTTGCAACCCCAGCGGAGGCATCGACGCCGACAATCACGCGTGCCGATGCGTAGGAGTTCGGCGGCAGATAGTCGGGCGAGTCCTCGACCACAACCGGCGGCGCCTCTGGTCTGGTTGCTTTCAGGCCGCCGGTGTTCGCCTTGTCCGAAGCAAAGCTCATCAGCTTCACTTCGCCGGGGACAGGGACCGTCGCCTCCCCGCCAACCACGGCGCCTGCGCCGGCCTGCGGCGTGGGTACGGTGCGGCCACGCGCGTCATACCCGCCCGCCTGCGGCCCGTATGCCGGTGCGGTGGAAGACGGTGCCGGGGCGGAACCTTGCGCGGCAAGCCGGGATTTGAGGTCCGCATTCTCGGCCGAGATCGCGTCGATCGCCGCTTGGCCGTCGACCCGCATGGCCTGGTTCTCCGCTTTGAGTGCAGCGAGCTGGGCCTCGACCTCGTTTCGTGGGACAGCCGCGTCCTTGAGCGCCTTCTGCTCGCGCGTCACCGCGTCGAGGCGGTTTCCATAGGTGGCGACAAATTCGCGCTGCGAGAGATCGCGGTTGACGAGCCCGGCCGTGTCGATGGTACGGGCCGCGTCGGGATCGTTCGACTTCGCCTTGTCGCCACCGCCCAAGATGAGCCAACTGCCGCCGACCAGGGCAATCGCGCCGATGGAGGCGAGAAGCAGCTTCTGCCGTTTGGCGGTTCGGGCGTTGAGACCGGACGCTTCCGACGGCGAAGCTGGTTCGGCCTGCAGGGGAGGCTGAAGGTCGTGCGTGTCAGTCATGGCTGCTCTCCCCGTTCATGCCGACCACGAAGGCGGTCGTGCTGGAGCCGGGGTCGAGCGCCGGATTGGCGATCGAGACGGCGAGGCTGTCCTTCGGCGCAAGGTCGCGCTCGGAGAGGTTCAGCCGTTTGGATCCGCGATTGGTGACCCGGATGACCTTCCCGGCGAGGCTGGCGCCCCGATAGTCGGCGACGAGCTGGACCTCGATGTCGCCGATGCGGGCGGGCACGGCCGAGGACTGCCGTACATCGAAGCCTTCGATGGTCCGATTGTTGGCCATCGCCTGGACGAGGCGAACCGCGCTCGTGGCGAGCGGGGTCTCGGCTTCCCAGCGGGCCGCGTCATTCTTGGCGATTGACGGATTGGTGATGAAAACCTGAGCCGCAGGGATGCTCTCGACCTGGCAGGCAATCTTGTAGACGAAACCCTTCTTGGTCGTGGCGAAGAAGCTGATGCTCCTCGCCGCATAGGTTTCGGGGACGGACACGTAGATGTCGCCGCGCAGCGGTTCGTTGGTGACCGCGAAGTCGTTGTACGGTGTGCCCGTCGATATCTTCGACACGCTGGCGAACTGATCGTCGACCAGGGCGAAGCGCGTGAGTTCGCGGGCCGAGACCACGCACTCGATGCCAGCGCCATCGGCGGCTTGCTTGAACTGGTCGGCGAAGGCCGGCCCGGCGACGCATGCGGCGATCGCCGCAAGACCATGCAGGGCGGCTCGCGCACGCCTCTGAGTTCGGTAAGCCATCACTGGGCCTCCTTGGCTTTGTCTTGGTTGGGGAGTTGGACGAAACCCGACAGCGCGAGGCGCAGTCCCCGGTAGGTCCAGTTGAAGCGGAAGCGGCGCTCGTCGCTGGCGATGACCTGAGCGCCAACAAACGTCTTGAGCGTGCCAGTCACGTCCGACGTCAGTCCCTTAGGGTCGACCTTCATCGAGCGAATGACGAACGCCTGGGTGACATCCGAACCGCGCTGCTCCTCGACGATGCGAACGAGGTCAGCCTTGAGACGCCCGTAGCTGGCCGGATCGGCAAGCTTCAGGATCTCGTTCATCCAATAGTCGAGGCCTTCCGGGCTCCGGTTCAGGAGAATGAGCGCGGTGTCACGGGTGACGAGCTCGAGATATTCAGCCTGCACGCCGGCGCTGGTCACGGTCAGTTGCTTGGGCAACGTCGGAAGCAGCACGACCTCGCGGTCGCGGGTCGCGGCGAGGCTGGTCGCGATGACCAGCGCAAGCCCAAGTCCCGTGCTGGTCAAGGCCAGGAGATTACGCTGGCGCAGCAGCGACTGCTGACGCTCGTGTGAAATGTCGGCAAACATGGGTTTCTCCCCTCAACCGGCAAGCAGACGGCAGTGGGAAGGCGGCGTCGACCTGAGACCCAGAAATCCGGCCGGCAGATACCAATATGCGGCATGGGCTACCCAGGAGCTGGCGCGTCCTGCTTTTGCCTTTCGCAGCGCGAACCAGGCGCCGAAGGCGACAACGATGCCGATGAAGATATGCTGGCTGAGGATCCCCCAGGTGAAGGGGACGATCATCCCGGCGAACTCGTCGATGGTCCAGAATCCGATGAGCTCCGGGTCGTCGAGCCGACGAGGAATGATGTATGGGTCCGCCATGAAGACGCGCCTTCCCGTGCCCGACCGTCAGATGACCGCGGTCACGACCGAAGTGACGATCGGGACACCCGTGCCGACGCCGATGCCGACGCCGACCGGAACCGCGACCTGTCCGAGCGAGAACCGGCCCGAGGCGAGGCCGATGAGACCGCCGGCGAGACTGAGCACGGTGATGATCTTGCCGCCCGAGCCTTCGAGAAAGTCGGTGAACTTGGTCAGTGCCGGGGTGAACGTCGTGTCGGCGCCAGCGTAAGCTGCGCTCGCGGCAAGAGCGGCGAGCGCGACCGGGATGGCAAAGTTGACGGCCCGGGAAAGCTTGGTGGGGCCAAAGCCGTTCGCGCCGATGCGCCGGGGGAGGGTGAGGGACTGCATATGGAGCTCCGTTTGGAGGGGTGAACACAGCGTCCTTTCGTTCGCTGTGCCTTCCACATGCATCTAGGAAATCGGTGTAGGAAAGTGCGGGAGGCGCAAACGGCTGGAACGCGGACAGATGCGGACAGATCAAATCAGCACTGCCGGCGATTACGGCATTTAATGGCGGAATATATGGAATATTCTGGCGGTGTAATCCGTCCTCAGCGTCGACGATCTCCGACGACTCGCCGTCTGGGAATGATTCGCCTACAAACGAGAAGTTCCGTATATGTTCTTTTTAATTTCCTACATGAGGGGAGCGGGATATGGCTGCGACTCATCCCTGCCAATGAGGAGAATCGGCCATGCACCCAACCCCATCAACCACCGGCCAGGCTAATCACAGCCTTGCACGCGTCCTGGCTCACGCTGTCGAAGCGGCTGAAAAGCCGAAGCACCAGATCGCCCGCGAGGTCGGCATGCACCGGGAGACATTGCTGCGGGTCATGCGCGGCGAACGGCCGATCGGGCTTGATGAAGCGGCGTGCATTCTTGTTGTTTGCGGGGCTTTCCCCCGCGCCAGCATGATCCTCGCCCTCGCCGGCCAAGAAGACTTGGCGTGCGAGTGGATGCGCAGCGAGATGGGCGAGTTTCTCGAGGAATTCTTCAGCGCCTTGCCGGGCCACCTTGATCGAACTCTAGGCCGCAGGGTCGCGGATTTGAGACCACGCTGGGCGAATGGCACTTCGCAGCTCGTCGCTCGCATGCTGGCCAAGCACATCGACGACTTTGCCAACCGCGACATCGCGATGTCGTTGCCACGATGATTTGAAATCTCGGAGGGGACCGAGCTTTGACCAAGACAGGAATGACGAATGACCGCTGCCTCCCCGAACGAAGCCGTCTCTCCGCCCTGTAACCAGGCGGCGCCTCTGCCCACCCGCCTTCTGCGCTTGCCAGAGGTCATGGCTCGAGTGGGTATGAAGCGCTCCGCAATCTATCAGCGGATGAGCGAAGGCAGGTTTCCAAAGTCCCGGTCGCTCGGCCCGAAATGTGCGGTGTGGATCGAAGCCGAGATCGACGCTTGGGTCAATTCCATCGCGTCGAGCTGATTGCCCGCGAAGACATGCCGAATGGCGGATTGACGAAGGAGCCGGTGCAGGGCGAGCCTTCGCCTTGCACCGGCTTACCAATTCTACCTCGAAGACTTCTCGATCTTCGTGACCGTCCCGGCCTTGCCATCCCAGTCGATCTCGAAGTCAACCTTGTCGCCGACCTTGATCCCTGAGAGCAGCTCCGGCTTCGCGGCGAAACCCATCTTCATGGCGGGCCACTCGAGCTCGGCAATCGCGCTGTGATCGAGCGTGACCATACCCTTGGCCGCATCGATCTCTGTTACGGTCCCCGTTGCCTTGCCGTGCTTCACTTCCTTGGCCATCGGCATGTCGGCCATGCTGCCCGACGCCGCCGCGACGCTCTCTGTGGCTTTCGGGGCTTCGGCCTCCTTCTTGCAGGCGGCAAGCGAGGCCACAAGTGCGACACTCGATGCAATAATCAGGGTCTTCTTCACTGCACGTCTCCTTCGGGTTGAATGCGAGGTTGGGATTTTCGGCGCATCAGCAGATAGGCCGCGGGAATTATCAGCATCGAGAGCAACGGCGCGGTCAGCATGCCGCCGACCATCGGCGCCGCGATCCGGCTCATCACTTCGGAGCCGGTGCCGCCACCGATCAGGATCGGTAACAGGCCGGCGAGGATCACCGCCACCGTCATCGCCTTGGGCCGGACACGCAGCAGTGCGCCCTCGCGCACGGCGGCGGCAACATTACCGTCGTCGCGCGCTTCGAGTGCCTGCTTGAGATAAATCAGCATCACCACGCCAAATTCGGCGGCGACCCCGGCCAGCGCGATGAACCCGACCGCACTTGCCACCGACTGATTGTAGCCGAGCCAGTAGAGCAGCCACAGCCCGCCAGTGAGCGCGAAGGGCAGCGTCCCCATGATCAGCAGCGCCTCGTCCCAGCGCCGGAAGGTGAGGTAGAGCAGCGCGAAGATTATCGCGAGCGTCACGGGAATCACGAGCTTCATCCGCTCCTTGGCGCGGACCAGGAATTCGTATTGGCCGGTGTAGGAGACGCTGACGCCGGGCGGCAGCTTGACCTTGGCGGCGATCGCCTCGCTGATGTCATGGACGAGCGCCTGCATGTCGCGGTCCCGCCCGTCGACATAAATCCAGGTGACCGGGCGGCCGTTCTCGCTCCTTAGCATCGGCGGACCGTCGCTGATCCGTACCAAGGCCACGGTGCCGAGCGTGATCTGCTGCCCCGACGGCGTAAGCACTGGCAGGCTCGCAAGTTTGTCCGGGCTGTCGCGTAGCTCGCGCGGGTAGCGCACGCTGATCGGATAGCGCGCCAGGCCCTCGACGGTTTGGCCGATGCTCTCGCCGCCGATCGCGCCAGAGACGACTGCCTGCACGTCCGCGACATTGAGACCATAGCGGCCCGCTGCGGCGCGGTTCACATCGACGTCGATGTAGCGCCCGCCGGTAAGCCGTTCCGCGAGCGCGGACGCGACGCCCGGGATGCCCTTGATTTGCCTCTCGATCTGCCGTGCCGTGGCATCGATCTCGGCCAGGTTGGAGCCCGCGACCTTGATCCCGACCGGGCTCTTGATGCCGGTGGCCAACATGTCGATGCGATTGCGGATCGGTGGAATCCAGAAATTGGCGAGCCCGGGGACCTTCACTCGCGCGTCGAGTTCGTCGACGAGCTTTTCCGGCGTCATGCCGGGGCGCCATTGATCGCGTGGTTTGAAGCGGATCGTCGTCTCGAACATTTCGAACGGTGCAGGGTCGGTCGCGCTGTCCGCGCGGCCGGCCTTGCCGAACACGCTCTCGACTTCGGGCACGGTCTTGATCAGCCGGTCAGTCTGCTGGAGCAGGCGTCCTGCTTCCGCTGCGGAAAGCCCAGGCAATGCAGATGGCATGTAGAGCAGGTCGCCTTCGTTCATCTGCGGCATGAACTCGCCGCCGACGCGGGACATCGGCCAAAGCGTGGTGGCAAAGATGAGGCCCGCGATCAGGAGGGTCTGCTTCGGTCGATTGAGCACCCAGTCGATCACGGGCCGGTAGAGGCGCATCAGCCAACGATTGAGGGGATTGTTCTCTTCGCTTGGGATATGTCCTCGGATCAGCAGTCCCATCAGCACCGGGATCAGCGTGATCGAGAGAAAGGCGGCTGCGGCCATCGCCCATGTCTTGGTGAAGGCCAGCGGCGCGAACAGCCGGCCTTCCTGACCCTGCAACGTGAAGATCGGCAGAAACGAGAAGGTAATGATCAAGAGGCTGAGGAACAGTGCCGGGCCGACCTCCTCGGCCGCCAGCGTGACGATGTGCCAGCGCGTCTTCGTGTCCGGCTCCTTATCCGGATTGGCTTGATGCCACCGCTCGAGATGCTTGTGGGCGTTCTCGATCATGACCACAGCCGCATCGACCATCGCGCCGATGGCGATGGCGATGCCGCCCAATGAAAGAATGTTGGCGTTCAGCCCTTGGAGCCGCATGACGATGAAGGCGATCAGGATGCCGAGCGGCAGGGTAAGGATCGCGACCAGTGCCGAGCGTGCGTGCCAAAGGAACAGCGCGCAGACGAGCGCAACAATGACGAACTCCTCGATCAACTTGTGGCTGAGGTTCTCGACGGCGCGGTCGATCAGTCCCGAGCGGTCGTAAGCGGTGACGATCTCGACACCCGGCGGCAGGCTTTTCTTGAGGTCTTCAAGCTTGGCCCTGACGCCCTCGATCACCGCGCGCGCGTTCTGGCCCTGGCGCATGACGATAACCCCGCCCGCGACTTCGCCTTCGCCGTTGAGTTCGGCGATCCCGCGCCGCATCTCGGGGCCGACCTGAATGGTGGCTACATCGCCCAGCGTCACGGGCACGCCCCCTGTGGCGGTGCGCAAGGGCACGGCGCGGAAGTCGTCGAGGGTCTTCAAGTAACCGCTGGCGCGGACGGTATATTCCGCACCGGCCATCTCGACGCTCGCGCCGCCGGTTTCCTGGTTGGCGCGCTTCAGAGCTTCGGCGACCTGGTCTGCGGTGACGCCGTAAGCCGCGAGCTTTTGGGGATCGACCACCACCTGGTATTGCTTGACCATGCCGCCGATGCTCGCGACCTCAGCGACCCCCGGAACGGTCTTCAGCTCGAAGCGCAGAAACCAGTCTTGCAGGCTCCTGAGCTGTGCAAGATCGTGCCCGCCGGTCCTGTCGACCAGCGCATATTCGTAGATCCACCCCACGCCGGTCGCATCCGGCCCAAGCGATGGCTTAGCGGCCTCGGGCAACCGGCTCTGCACCTGACTTAGATATTCGAGCACGCGGCTTCGCGCCCAGTAGAGGTCGGTGCCGTCGTCGAACAGCACATAGACGAAGCTGTCGCCGGTAAACGAATAGCCGCGCACGACCCGTGCGCCGGGGACGGAGAGCATCGTCGATGTGATGGGATAGGTGACCTGGTTCTCGACGATCTGTGGCGCCTGCCCCGGATAGCTGGTGCGGATGATGACCTGGACGTCGGAAAGATCAGGCAGCGCATCGACCGGCGTGGTTCTGACCGCGTAGATGCCGATTGCGGTTAGAACCAGCGCAGCGGCAAGCACGAGGTTGCGCGCCCTGACCGAAGCGCGAATGATGCTCGCGATCATTTGCCCGCCTCCAGCGGGCGCGCGGCAATGCCGATGAGGCTGGCCTCGGAATCGAGCAGGAACTGGCCTGAGGCGACGACCTTTTCGCCCGCACCTAGCCCCGCGATCACTTCGGTCTTACCGCCGCCTTCGCGGCCGGTGCGAACCTCCGCGGGGCGATAGCGGCCATCGGCGAACGCCAGCATGACGAGCGTGCGCGCGCCGGTGCGGATCACCGCTTCGCTGGGGACCAGCAGCGCCTGCCTTTGTTCGCTGCCGAGCCAGACCTGGGCAAACATTCCGGGCCTCAGGCGCCCGGTGCGGTTGGGTAGCTCGATCCGCACGGTCAGCGTGCGGCTGTCGGTCTGGGTCATGGGGAGGATCGCGATCACCCGGCCGGCGAAACTCTCGCCCGGGAAAGCAGTGAGCGTTGCGTTGGCGCTTTGGCCGATCCTGACCGTCCCCGCTTGCGCTTCGGGTATGGCGGCGTTGAGCCAGACCGTGCCGATACTGGTCACCTGCGCCAGCGTCTGGCCGGGCGACAGAGTTACCCCCTGCCGGGCATCAAGCGTCTGGATGACACCGCCTATTGGCGTGGTGATCGTGACCGTGCCGCTGGTCCGGCCTGAGCGTTCAACCTGAGAAATCAAGCTGTCCGACATGCCCATCAGCCGCAGCCGCTGCCGGGCGGCGGCGGTAAGGTTCGGCCTGCCGAGGCGTTTGACCGCTAGGAACTCACCTTGCGCGCCGCCCCACTCAGGAAGCTGAACATCCGCGATCGGCGCCCCGGCACCGATCACATCGCCCGGCGCACGGCCGTAGACGCGCGTGACGAAGCCGCCCGAACGCGCCTGGACCAAGGCGACATTGCGCTGGTTGAACTCGATGGTGCCAGTGGCGGTAAGCGAGGACGGCAGCACGCCCAACTCCGCCGCGACGACGCGCAGGCCAAGATTCTGCCGCGCGGCAGGGTCAACGCTGACACCCGGAACGGCGTTCGCAGCTGGTGCCTCATCGGCATATTTGGGAATGGTCTTCATTCCCATCGACGACAGCGAATTGGGATTGTCGTAGTGCTCCGCGGGCACCATCGGATCATACCAGTACAGCACTTTGCGTTCCGATTGGACCGATCCCGCTTCGCTCGCTGGGCCGCGCTGGCCGAGCCAGTATCCGCCGCCTCCGGCGACCGCGACCAGCACCAATGCTCCTGCGCCCCACAGTGCTGCCTGTTTCGCGTGCCAGGTCATGGCCGCACCCCCTCGTTTGAAATTGGCCCATAGGTGAAGTTAATCCGGATTGCGTCGCGCACGACGTCTGCCTCGCGCGCGAGCGCATCGACTTCGGCCTCGGCGAACGCCAATGTCGAAAGTAGTGCGCTGCCGAGGTCGAGCTTGCCGGCTGCATAACTCGCCATGTCGAGTTCGGCCCGGCGCTTAGCGAGAGGCACCAGCGTATTGCGGGCGTTCATCAGCCGCTGGTGGTGCATGGAGTGGTCGGCGAGATCTCCATCGAGCGCAGCGATTGCTTCGCGTTCGCCCGCCGCGCGCAGCAGCCTCGCGCGTTCTGCTTCACTGGCTCGCGCCGCGATCCTTGGATCCTGCCTCCGCTTCGCAAACAAGGGCAGATCGATGCTGACCCCAACGGAGACCATGTCGCCATAGGCCGGATCACGCCGGCCATAGGAGGTGTCGACGCGCCATCCGGGCCGTTTGTCGGCGCGAGCAAGCTCTGTTTCCGCATCGGCTACCCCAATTCCGGCGTCGAGCGTCCGCAGGCTGGGAAGCGCCGACATCCCCGCCGCGAGTTGGGCACGGTCGATATCGAGCATCGGTGGATCACCGGACACATCCGCCTGCGGGTCGCCCGTGAACCGTGCCATCCCTGCCTGGGCCTTGGTCACGTCGGCGGCGAGCTCGCTACGTCGGTCGTTGACAGCGGCGCGCAATTGATCGGGTTCGAGCGCGGCACTTGGGCGCGCGGAGCCCGAAGCAAGCCGTGCGGACACCGTTGCCTGTAGATCACCAAGGCTCTCGTCGAGTCGCTGCAATTGCGCGAGCTTTCGCTTGGCATAGTAGAGATCGACCCACGCCAAAGCTGTCTCAAGGCGAACGTTTTGCGTCTCCAGGGCAAGGCTGGCTTCCGCTACGCCAACATCCGCCTGCGCGCGCGACCGCTGCGCGCGGCGCTTGGCGGGATTGGGAAAAGCTTGTTCCACGCCGATGCGAGCCATTGTCATACTGTCGCCGTTGAAGCTGAAGGCGGGTGGGCCCGAGACAGGGAAATTGTCGATTCCGACCGATAGCGTCGGATCGGGCAATCGCCCTGCGGCGACGGAATCCGAATTCATCGCATCGACACCGGCCGCAGCGGCTTTGAGTGATGGCGCCTCGCGCACGGCGCGTAAGAGGGCCGCATCGAAGGTCATCGGTTCGGCCAACGCGGCGCCCGGGATCGCTGCGAGCAGCGGCGCCAGAACAATTATTCGCATGGGGATCTCCTGATCGGGAGAGCCATGGCCAATGCCCAAACGAAGAGCTGGACAAACGGGCGCCGGCGAAGGGGGTAACTCCGCCGGCGCCGCGCGCCCGGCCATGTTTGTTGTCGGCTATCGGCCAGGTGATCGCCTTAGCCGGCCGACGGCGCTTCAGCCTTGCCGGGCATGTTCAACATGCAATTGGCTTGGTCAGCCTTCATCATGGCGCAGTCGCAATTGGCCATGTTGGTCTCCGCGCCTTTGACCCAAACGCGGACACGCGAAGGGCCAGTCGATTTGGGACCGAACGTCGGTTGAGTGCGCCACTCCCAATGGCCGGAGGCAATATCATGGGCGGAGGCAACAGATGCCGTAGCGAGTGCTGCCGCAACGGCGGCGAGCGTCAGAAGTGTCTTCATGTCAGAAATCCTTGGTAGAACTGGGTCGAGACACGCAGCGAACGCCGAATTCGCCGCGCATCGCCAGGGTTCAGCCAAGGCGGGCGGGTGGTTCAGGCTCGGGGCCGAAATCGCGACCGATCAAGGGCGCTACCGGGGCAGATCCCGGGATCATGGCGCGAAATTCGGGTGCTAAGTCGGATGCCAGGGGCGGCAACAGCGCCACCGATACGGCGCAGCCCATCTTGGCGATGCAGTCAGGCGTCATGCCTTCACAGGGCTTTCCGGACTGTGGCTTCTGTTTCGAGAGCCCCATCATTTCCGCGCATTCGGGGCTCATTTGCGCGGCAACAGTCACTTGCTCTGCCTGTTCGACAGGCATGACATGCGCAAACGCCGCTTCCTGACCTATTAGGCCAATCAGTGCTGCGACGAGCAGCAGCAAGGAAACCCAGCGCTTCACACTTCCTCTTTCGGCCTGCGATTGGGTACTGTCAATTCCTTGGGCCTGATGTTGCCGTGTTCCGGTAACTCCGGGGCCGTTCACGGGGCTCGTTGGCTGGACAAACAGATGATGATTTCGGCAACGAAACTTTGCGGTGTCGCTGCCGCGCCGATGCTGGGTTACGTAGCTCAGTCTGAAATGCGCCGTTTGGGTCGAGGCCGAGATCGACGAGCGGATCCGCGAGGTCGCGTCGAACTAGGAATGCACCAGTTCGCCCTTGCCGCGCGAGCCTGTGGGCTCACTCCTTGGCCATCAGTTCCTTGGAAGGTTCCGGCGTGATCGTCAGCCTCTGATCAGATGGCGATTTCCGGCCACGATGCATGAACACGTGCATCAGGGGACAAGCTAGTAGGATCAGAAGAGGAAGAGCGCCAAGCAAGTGCGATTGGTGCTTCATGAGCAGATAGAACGCGGTCAAGACCGCGAGCCCGAGCAAGAAGACCCAGGTGAACAGGCGACTTGGCGCGCGGCCGCCTGATTTCTTGCCTTCGGTCTGCTTGGTCTGTCCTTTGCCACAGCAGTCCAAAGTCCGGCTCCTCGCGATCGCACCTTCATTTCGGGGCATCTTGCTCTCCGCTGGGACATGCACCCATAGGTAATGCCCACATTGAAATTGTGGCTGACCGCACGTCACCGGATCATCGCGCATCGGCCTTGGTAGTGGCCTACGCCGAGGCCAGAAAAGTGACCTCGCCAAGCTCGTTGCGACAATTGCGTATATCGCGTGAGACCGCTCACGGTTGATCGGAGACCTAGCAATTGCCAACCAATGGGCTCCGAACCATGCACAAGCACAAGAAGAAGCATCATCGCGGCGCGGATTTTGTCAGATACTTAGAGCCAGAGGCCAGGATCGACGTGGCAGAGCGGCCTGCTGGCACCGATCTAGCGCTAGCCTTCCTGGGCGGCACCGGAACTGTCACCGGTTCGCGCTATCTAATCGATGATGGTGCCTATCGCTTGCAAATTGACGGCGGCCTGTTTCAGGGAGGACGCGACCTCCGCAGGCTCAATTGGGCGCCCGTCCCACGCGTGCTCGACGGCGTGGATACAATTCTCCTCACCCACGCTCATCTCGACCATTCCGGCGCGCTTCCTCGACTTGTCAGAAATGGCTGGAAGGGCCGCATCCTCGCCACCCGCCCGACGACAGAGTTATGTGAACTGCTCCTGCCAGACAGCGGCCACCTTCAGCAGAAAGACGCTGAATTTGCCAATCGTCGGGGGTTCAGCCGGCATCAACCCGCCCTGCCGCTTTATACGCAGGAAGACGCCTATGCCTGCCTTGACCATTTTCGCGCAGTCGACTTCGGTCGGAGCATCGAATTGTCGAATGGCGTTTCGGCGCGCTTCCATCGTGCCGGCCACATTCTCGGGGCTGCCTCCATCGAGATTGATTGGCGCGGGCGAACCATTCTGTTTTCCGGCGACCTGGGGCGCTTCAATGACGCAGTGATGTGCGATCCTGAACCAGCGCCGAGAGCCGACTATCTCGTTATCGAATCCACCTATGGTGATCGGCAGCATGAAGCCGTCGAGCCAGCCCAGGCGCTAGGCGCGAATATCGAACGCTGTACCAGTCGGGGAGGCACTGTCGTTATTCCGGCATTTGCCGTCGGACGAGCGCAGTCATTGCTCTATCACCTCTCCAAGCTGAAGGCTGCCGGTCGCCTGGCTGGCATCCCGGTCTATCTCGACAGTCCGATGGCGATCGACGCCAGCGGCATTCTGTGCCGCAACGTTGGCGAACATCGTCTCACCGCCGATCAATGCAAGGCGGCATGCGGGGTGGCGCACTATGTTCGCGATGTCGAAGAGTCCAAGGCGCTGACCGCCGATCCGAAGCCAAAAGTCATCATTTCAGCCAGCGGAATGGCGACCGGCGGCCGAGTGCTGCATCATCTTCGCCAGTTCGCGCCAGACCCCAAAAATCTTATCCTCTTTTCAGGGTTTCAAGCCGCCGGAACGCGCGGTGCGGCTATCGTGGCCGGCGCCGGCACGATCAAGATCCACGGCGAACTCGTTCCCGTCGAGGCCGAGGTTGCCAACCTCTCCATGCTTTCGGCGCATGCGGACAGCAACGAGATCATGCGCTGGCTTGGGACATCTCCTGAGCCCCCACGGATGACGTTCGTCACCCACGGCGAGGCCGGTGCCTCGCAAGCGCTCGCCGAGCGCATACGTCAGGAGCTCGGTTGGTTCTGCACGGTTCCAGCGTTGGGCGGGTGGGGAGCGCTAGCGTGACCCAGCCCGCCTCGCCGACCATCGACAGACATCGCACCCATAGCCTGCGAGCCAAGCGCCTCGAGATGAAGTCGGCCCAGCACGATCCTTGGGTCGTAATGCGTAGCGATTGTTTCGTTTGCCGCTCGGAAGGCCTCGCCGCGCGATCGCAAGTTCTGCTTCGTGCCGGAGCGCGTGAGATTGTCGCCTCGCTGGTCCACTCCTCGGGCGATTTGTTGGACCATGGCGAAATAGCGCTGTCCGACATGGCCTGGGAATCGCTCGGAGTGGCCGAAGGCGATACGATCACGATCGAGCATGCGCCGCCGATTGCATCACTCCCCAACCTGCGCCGACGTATCTACGGTCAACGTCTCGACGCGGCCGCCTATCGAGGCATCGTCAACGACATCGTCAGACGCCGATACACCGATGTGCACCTCGCGGCGTTTGTCACGGCATGTTCAGCGCTGCCGATGGACCGCGAGGAAATGGTAAGTCTGACACGGGCGATGATCGACGCCGGTGACCGGCTTGACTGGCCATCTCGCATCGTCGTGGACAAGCACAGCGTGGGAGGGCTTCCGGGAAACCGGACTACCCCTATCGTTGTGGCGATCATGGCGAGCGAAGGCTGCGTCATGCCCAAGACCTCGTCGCGCGCGATTACATCGCCAGCGGGAACCGCCGACACGATGGAAGTCATCACTCCCGTCGATCTGGATCTCGCTACTATCCGGCGTGTGGTCGACCAGGAGAATGGCTGTTTCGTCTGGGGTGGCTCGGTCCGGCTCAGTCCTGCGGACGACATTATTATCGGGGTCGAACGTGTGCTCGACGTCGATGCCGTGGGGCAACTCGTTGCCTCAGTGCTGTCGAAGAAGCTTGCGGCAGGCTCGACCCATCTGGTCATCGACATGCCGGTGGGCGCGACCGCAAAGGTCAGAACGGCTGAGGCGGCCGAAGTTCTCACATTGGCGCTGGAAGAGGTCGCTTCGGAATTCGGTCTCAAGCTTCGGGTGCTGACAGGACCCGGCGATCAGCCCATCGGTCGCGGCATCGGTCCTGCGCTCGAAGCTCGTGATATTCTCGCCGTCCTGCGGGACGGAAATGGACCGGAAGACCTGCGTGCCCGAGCTTGCCAGCTTGCTGGCGCACTCCTCGAACTCGCCGGCCGATACCGGGACGGCGAGGGCGAGCGGGCCGCGCGCGAAGCTGTTGCTAGCGGGCGCGCGTGGTCGAAGTTTCGGGCCATTTGCAAAGCGCAGGGAGGCCTTCGGGACGTGCCTGTCGCGTCCCATCAATATCCTATCACGGCCGCAGCACGGGGAAGGCTGGTCCTAATCGACAACCGTAAACTCGCAACCCTTGCCAAACTGGCAGGTGCGCCATCGGCGAAGGCCGCAGGGGTCGATGTCCATGTCCGTCTTGGCGACACCGTCGAAGCCGGCATGCCGCTCTGTACGGTACATGCCGAAAGCCCTGGGGAATTGGACTACGCCCTCGCATTCGCCGCCAACGAGGGGGCAATCTTCAAGGTGGTGCCATGAAGAGCCCGCTTCTCTTGCCGCTTCCAGGCAACGAGACGCTCGCCGCAGCGATCGCTGCAGCAGGGGCCGGAGATGTCGGCGCGCTCGATATACATCGGTTTCCCGACGGAGAGAGCCTGGTGCGCCTGGAAACACCAGTTGCGCAACGTGACGTTTGCTTTGTCTGCTCGCTTGATTCTCCCGACACGAGAATTCTACCGCTGCTGTTCGCCGCCGATGCCGCGCGTGATCTCGGTGCCGCGAGCGTCGGCGTGATCGCACCTTATCTTGCCTACCTGCGGCAGGATCGCCGTTTTCATGATGGTGAAGCTATAAGCTCGCGTCCGTTTGCGCGCCTGCTCTCTTCAGCGTTCGACTGGTTGGTAACCGTCGATCCCCACCTGCATCGCTATCATTCGCTCGACGATGTCTACGCCATACCGGGAATTGCGCTCCATGCCGGCAACGTCATTGCCACGTGGATGCGAGCAAATGTCCCGGATGCCTTGGTCATCGGACCCGACAGCGAAAGCGAGCAATGGGTAGCTGACGTGGCCCAGGGCGCGGGTATGCCTTACGCCGTCTGCTCGAAAATTCGCTCGGGCGACACGGACGTGGAAATCACGCTTCCCGATATCGAACAGCACCGCGGACGCCAGCCGGTACTTGTTGACGACATTGCATCGTCAGGGCGCACGCTGGCTGCGGCTGCGCAGGCTTTGATGATGAAGGGCTTTGCCAAGCCGGACGTCGTGATCGTTCATCCGCTCTTTGCCGGCGCCTCCTTTAACATTGTCAGCCAAGTGGTGCGTGGTGTCATCAGCACCAACACAATTGCTCACCGGTCGAACAGGATAAACGTCGCGCCGTTGATTGCCGATGCGATCGGCGGGTTGCGGGCAAATCGCGACTGAGACACCAGCTGACCGGGAACGGCTGCGGCCATTGCGTATAGGACCAACGGCTTCGGACCCAACGGAGTCAAAGTCCGACTCTAACCGCCTGCATTCGGACAATGATTGGCGCATCCGCACACAACTACGCCTCTGACGGGGTGCTGAGGCGCATCTGCAGAACGCTGAGAGCATAAGCTGACGGTCCTCCATAACTCACTGAATACATTTTAGAAAAGGCACTGCGAACATTACGTATAGGGTGCTGTGACCTTGGACCTTAGTCCTGACATCGAAGAGTGAAGTCTTCCCCTCGAGCGATCGAGTGGTTCGGAAATCGTCCAAGGAAAGGGAACTCGTCATGTTCAAAAAGTCCGTCATGATCGCTCTCGCTGGCATTTCGATGCTCGGAGCTTCGCCCGTGCTTGCGCAGGGTATCGGCCACACCTTCTTCATGCGCGGCTCGATAGTCGGTGCCGACGCGCAAGGCACGATCGTGTGCATCGGTCGCGAGGATGGTGCCGAGGTCGGTCAGACCCTGGAAGTCTATCGCAATGTCCCGGTTCCCGGTCCCAACAAGGGTGGTGCTTCGCCGTTTCGCCGCCAGCTGATCGGACACGTCCAGATCAATCACGTCTACGATGAGCACTTCGCTCACGTGACCATTCAAGATGGTCAGCCGAAGAAGCACGACATCGTCGAACTTCGGCGCAACTGACCATCGACGCAGCTGCGCCTGGCTACAAGGCGTGGAGGTCCTCGGTGCCATCAGGTGCAGGACTTCCGCGCCTTGGTAGCCCGGTGTGCGCGTGTCGTAGCGCGCAAAAGGGGAAGGATGCCGGAAGGAAGCGGCTGAGAACCGTCAGCCAGAAGTCGGGGGAGCAACCTTCGACTTTATAGCCCGGCTCCCGAGAAAGGCCTTGACCTTGGACCATGGTCCAAGCCGCAAGAACATGCCGGAGAAGTCTCATGGCGGCCATTACCATTGGCGCGTTTGCAAAAGCGGCAGGTGTTCGAACCGACACGATCCGATACTATGAGCGGAACGGCCTGCTCCCTCCACCAGCTCGCACAGCGGCGGGCTATCGTGTGTACTCCGAAGCGGACCTGGAGCGCGTGAAGTTCGTCCGCAAGGCCCAGGGTCTGGGTTTCACGCTAAGCGAAATCGGCATGCTGTTGGCACTCCGCGCCTCAGACACGGCCCGTGCCGCAGACGTTTTGGAAATCACCGAACGGAAGATTCTAGAGTCCTCTGAGCGGATCCACGAACTGACCCGCATCAGGAACGCCCTCAGACAGCTGGCTGAGCAGTGCCCGGTCGACGCTCCGATAGAAGATTGTCCTATCCTTGCGCATCTCGCGAACGCCCACCCGCAGCCGGCGGGAGCCTAGGCATGCCGCCGAGCGTCCTGCGCCCCTCGATGACAGAACGGGTCAAACCCGCACCGGAGCCTGTTGGCGCAATCACCAGCAAAGAAAGGATAAGGCTATGAAACGGTTTTTCATTGTCGCGGCGCTTCCGCTGATCGCACTCGGCGGCTGCGTCACCACCCGCGAGGCAACCGCCGAAGAGCGGGCGAGCTGCGAGCGCATGGAGCAGAACATGGGGCTCGGCGCCAGGCACGATCATAACGAGATGAAAGGGCAGGGTCTCAATCCGATGAACCTCAGCCATGAGCGCTGCAGGCAGATCCTGGCGCAGTCTCGCTAGAATAGTGCGTCGTTCGTCTCGCAGGAGGCCGGCGAACGACGCTACGCGTGCGACTAAATGCCGCGTCAATCCGCGCACGAACCTTAGTCACGGCAAAGACAGCTCGTGCTTCCACTCGGTTTTAAGAAGGAAGGAACACGTCATGATAAAGAGCACTCGTTCGTTGAGCCTGCTTACCAGCAGCGCTTTGATTGCAGCCACGTTGGTCCTCGCAGGCTGTAACGACAGCACCAAGGATAGCGCTTCGTCCGCGCCAAGCGCCACTCCGTCAGCGCCCCCGTCAACGGACGCGGCGATTCCGACCGCTGGAGCATCCAGCGCGAACGACGCGGATGACGCCGCCGAAATGGAGCAACATCACCGCCAGGAAATGGACCACGAGGAAATGCGCAGGGGCGGAATGGGGCCGCGCCATAGCGACACACCCAATCCGCAGCCCAGCGGCGATCAGTCCATGCCCATGGGACACATGTGATCCATCGGGACAACGGCGAGAAGGGTGATGGCGATGAAGCGGATCGGCTTCGGCGTCCTGGGCACATGTTGTGCATTCGCCGCTGCGGTCACCGCGTCCGCACAGGAAGATGGCGGCCACGCCGCACATCATCCGGGAAACGCGGCCGCTTCATCCCCGGCGCCAACGACGCCCGCTCCCAGCGCGCCGGGCACTGGCATGTCCGACATGTCCGGCATGATGGCGGACATGATGGCGGGCGAAGGAGAAGGCGAGGGGCATCATGGTGGCGCCAATCGTGATCCATTCTTCTCGCGACTGCTTAGCTACGGCAGTCTGAATGGCGCCCAGCGGTCCGATCTCGCGAGGGATGCGGACCGCCGGGTGCACGACGGCACGCGGCTAATTGACGACGCTTCGATGCGCGCGCTCCACGCACACGATCCTGTCGGCCGGCTGCAGGCCGCGAACGACCTGGCGGAAGGAGCGCGCCTGCTGCGTGAAGGAGCGGGCGCTCAGGGCGCCCTTTCCGGCCAATCACCGCCGCAGGAGTTCGCGGCAAATTGGTACCGGGAGCAGCTCTCGATCCCCAGCACCGAGCAATCCGCAATCCCCGGACCATGGGGCCTTTCCAATTCGCATCTTTTGCTGATGCTTTTTTTGGGCCTGGTCAGCAGTGCCCTGGTTGTATTGCAGCTGTTGCGCCTTCAGCGGATCAGGCGTCTGGTGACCCGGCGCGCCCTACCTGCAGCATCTGCTTCGGCGAAAGGCGTAGGATCGTCTTTACCTGCGCCATCGGCAATCGTCCCCAACACGGATGCCGTTACCGCCCGAACCGATGCGGAATATACGCCTAGCGAAGGCGTAGGCGCAGCGCCGGCATCGCCACGTAAATCGCGAAGCTGGAGCGGTGAGCTGCGCGTGACCCAGATTGTTCGAGAAACGCCGTCGATACGGACATTTCGGCTGGCGAGCCCATCTTCCGACAGATTGCCGTTCGATTTTCTGCCAGGTCAGTTTTTGCAGGTCGAGGTCGAGCCAGAGCCGGAAAAATCCGCTCGCCGTTCCTATACGATTGCATCCTCGCCGACACAGCGCGCCTATGTTGAAATCACCGTCAAGCGCGAGGAGCAGGGGGTCGTATCTCGCTTTCTTCATGACCATGCTAAAGTGGGAGACAGCCTAAAGGTAGGCGGTCCGTTTGGGGTCTTCACTTTCACCGGCACTGACGCAGACAGCATCGTCCTGATCGCGGGCGGCGTGGGCATCACGCCGATGATGTCAGTGCTCCGCTATCTCACTGACATTGCCTGGCCGGGTGACATTTTCTTTCTGTACGGTGCCCGCTCGACCGAAGAGTTCGTGTTTCGCGACGAACTCGAGCGTCTCGAACGTCGCTTCGACAACCTCCATGTTCTGGCAGCAATGCAACGCACGGCGGGCACGGTGTGGCTCGGGCCTGAAGGGCCGCTAACGCGCGAAATGCTTGCGGCCGCGGTGCCAGACATCGGCAGGCGACGAATTCACCTGTGCGGTCCCCCGCCAATGATGACGGCAGTTCGCCAGCAACTTGTCGACCTCGGCGTGCCTGACGCGCAGATCCGCACCGAAGCATTCGGTCCGGCATCGCTTCCGGTTGAGCCCGTGACCGTGGTCGAACCTGCGGCTGTTGGAACCGGCCCTGCCACACCGCAGGCCGCGCAAGTTGCCGATACGACGATCACCTTCTCCCTTTCGGGCGTATCGGCGCCGTTGCCTGCCGATCGCACTGTGCTTGAAGCGGCCGAGAATGCCGGCGTCGAAATTCCCTACGCATGCCGATCCGGCGAATGCGGCGCCTGCGTCACCAAGCTCCTTGATGGCGAGGTGACAATGGCAGTCGAAACGGGGCTGGCCCCCGATGACAAAGCAAAGGGCTATATTCTCGCGTGCCAGGCCAAGGCTTGCGGTAAACCGCTGGTGGTTGAAGCCTGATGCGCGAGCGCGGCGACATTCTGGTCGGCTTGATGGTGGCGATGCTGCTGCTCTTTCCGGCGGGATATGTGCTGCATGTTTCCCCGCGCTTTCCAGGCAGTCTCGCTGGCGGTGTGACCGGAATTCTGGCCGTGGCATTTATGCTGCTGACATTGCCGTACGTTGCAATGAAGCATTGGGCCGGCGCGGACCGGCTCCTATCAAAAGCCGCCCATAAGTCGACCTGGCTCGCGATTCATGTCTACGCAGGCGTAGTCGCTCCGATCCTCGCCTTGATCCACGCTGCTCATACCATGAACAGCCCTATGGGTCTGTTGTTGACGGGGCTGCTGCTCGTCACCGTCCTATCGGGGTACGTCGGTCGCTATTTCCTTGTTGAACTCGCGCGAGCGCTCCGAGGTCGAAAGTCGGAGCTGGCAACGCTCAAGGCTGCGTTTCTTCATCTGCCGATAGCGTCGACACCCACCTATAGCCTCCCGCGTCCATCGGGCTGGCGCCGTTTTTTCTTTGTCGCCGCAGAGCCCTCGGAAAGCGACGTGGGCCTGGAGGCCGAAGCGCTGGCGGCGGCGGTGGCAGACACCGAATATGCCATTCGCGCTGAGGAGGCGACCAATGCCATGTTCTCGCGGTGGCGCATTCTCCACATTGTGGTCGCCGTCGCTTTATACCTTCTGTTGCTGATCCACATTGGCGCAGCGGTCTATTTCGGGCTTCGCTGGCTATGAAGGCGCCGAACATCTTGTTGGCAGCTTTCATCGCCGCGCTTGTCGGTCTCTTGGCCGCCAGCGCGGTGCTGTGGAGATCCAGTGCGCCGGCGAGCGCAAGCGCGATAGAGCGCATGGTATCTCCGGGTCCGCTGTCGCCGGCGCACAAGTCACTCGCCGCCGATTGCCAGGCATGTCACACACCGGCAACCGGCGTTGAGGGCAAGACGTGTATCGCCTGTCATTCCGGTACGGATTTCGGCAGCAAGCAATCCACACAATTTCATCGCAGCGCGCATGAATGTACGGGCTGTCATGTCGAGCATACGGGAACCAGACCCGTTGCGATGAATCACCAAGCCTTGCTCGATCCTATAAACTGGAGTGCTTCGACAAAGAAGGCCTCCCCGCCATCGTCGAGCCCGAACACAACTCTTGATTGTGCATCGTGCCATAGTTTCCGTGATCCGCACCGTGGCGTTTTCGGCGCCGATTGCGCTGCCTGCCATTCGACATCGCGCTGGCAGATCGAAGGATATCGCCATCCGTCGGTGAATTCCCGCGAATGCGCCCAATGCCATCTCGCACCGCCAAGCCACTACATGGAGCATTTCCGCATGGTCTCGCAGGCTGCTGCGCACGAGAAGGCAAAAGTCGACCAGTGCTATGCCTGCCATACCACCGACAGCTTCAACAATATTCGGCGCAAGGGATGGTATGATCATCACTGACACAGCCATATCGCTTTCGGGTATGTTTCGCCTCGCGGTGATCATCCTGGAGATCGTGGGAACCGTCACGATCCTGGCAGGGGCTGGTTACGCCAGCGTGCGCTTTCTGAGGATGGTGGCCAAAGGCCAGCGGGGCGATGCATTCGTTCCGTTTCGTTCCGCACTTGGCCGCAGCATCCTGCTCGGTCTGGAGTTCCTGGTCGCCGGCGATATCGTCAAATCGCTCGTCATCGATCCGACGCTCGACGATCTTTTCGTGCTCGCTGGACTGGTGCTCGTGCGCACCTTTCTCAGTGTATCGCTCGGTGTTGAAATCAATGGCCATTGGCCCTGGCAGGAGACGCAGATGGCTCGTGCTGGAGCTCGATCTTGCTCATCTTCCGCCCAAGGCTCAGGTTCAAATTCTTAGTCTGCTCACGGCGAGAAGGGAAAGATTATGATGGAAAGGCGCGCACTCATCGAAGGCGCAATAACCATGGCAGTCGGCATGTTGGCGAGCGGCAAGGCAAGCGCAGCGCCTGCCGGATCCAAAGGAGGCGCTGACAACGCTACAATGATGGATGCCTGTATCGCACGCTGCCTTGAAACCCATCGCAAGTGTCTTGAAACAGCAGGCTTGGCGGCCCGGAATTCTGAGAACTCGGCCACGACGCGACTGATTGCCGTGCTAACCGATTGCGCTGAGATATGCCAGGCGACCGCGAACTCGATGCTGCGCGGATCCAAGTTTCACACGATCATGTGCGACGCCTGCGCCAGGGCCTGCCGCGGCTGCGAGGAAGAATGCCGTCGGCTTTCGGATACCCGTTTCGCTGGCTGTGCAGACAGCTGCCGCGCCTGCGCTGATAGCTGCGCGCACATGGCCATGATGGCCAACTGAGTTCGAGGCCGAAGCCGCAGCGATTCGTAAGTTACGTATATCGACGAGATGCCCCGAAGCTCATGTCCGGTTTCAAGGTCTCGGCCTCGAGCGCCGGACGTTGCGAACCAGCTCAGGAGCCTCTCATGAAGAAAGCAACCATCCTACTTTCCGCTCTCGGCGTTCTTGCCGCGGCCGCGGTGCCGGCCCTTGCCGACGATACGCCCGTGCCGCCGCCCGCGAAACCGGCGGCTGCAGCCAAGCCCGGCTGCAGCGATGCTGCGCAGCATCGCAGCGGCATGCGGCACGGCGGACAGCAAATGCACGACCAGATGATGGATAACCATCGACAGGGCACGCACCAGATGCAGGGCATGCAAGGGCATGGCGCCGAGGGGCAGACGACCCACGGTCAGTCTGCAATGGAGAACTGTGGCGCTGCGGCGCAGCGATCGCACAGCAGCGGCATGCACCATGGCGGTCAACAGATGCACGGCCAAATGATGCAGGACCACCAGCAAGGCATGCAGATGCAAGGACACCAGCAAGGGCAGGGTATGCCAGCGCATGGGCCTCAAGCGCAGACGCCGCCAGCCCAGGCACCGCAGAACCAGCCCGGCATGAACATGGGAGGCAACTGCAGCGGGAGCGGCTGCGACAGCAAGAGCCCGTCCGGCCAGCAAATGCCCATGGGCGATATGTAGCGGCCAAGGGTTTTGCATTCAGGGCCTGTCGCTTCCGACGGGTCCTTCATTGTCGAAAGCGCGCGTGATCGGTGGCAGCGGGGCGTGTGATCGATCGAACGTCTGGCCCTTGAGTCTACGAGGAGTCCGGCGATTTTTGTAAGGGCCCGACGCTTCCCCTGCGTATTAGCTTAGCCTGTCAGATTTGCGGCCTTCTTTCCGTGGTTCGCAAGAAGCGTGGAGAAGTTCATGAAACTGCGTCACCGGATCGCCGCGGCCGTGTTTTTGCTAGGTCTACCCAGCATCGCGTCTGCCGCGAACGATGTGCTCGTCCATCGCGATCCTGGGTGCGGTTGCTGCGAAAAGTGGTCGCAGATGATCAGGGCCAAGTTCGGCAGGAGTATCGTTGTTCGCGACGATCGCGCTCGTGCAGAATTTCGGCGCCGCGCTGGTGTGCCGGCGACCGTCGCGTCTTGTCATACTGCGATCATCGATGGTCAGGTGTTCGAGGGGCACGTGCCGGTCGCGGACATGCAGCGCCTTTTGCGAACCCGCCCGGCCGGCATCAGAGGCCTTGCCGTTGCCGGGATGCCGATTGGTTCTGACGGGATGGAGGCGCCGGGCGCGCATCGCCAGCCTTATGACGTGATCGCGTTCGGTCCGGCCGGGACGCGCGTGTTTGCTCGTCACTAGGCCGCACGCGCCGTCCTTGAAGGACCGCGCGTTTGCATCCCATTGCACTGCCCCCACTGTTTGCGAACTTGAGGCTTGCTCTCTGACAGCTTAGCAACCGCACTTCGGTGCGTGGCCGGGCTGTTCCTCCAGTTTGAAGCGGTCGAGTGCTTCCAGGACTGCTCGCCCGACGAATGGCTTAGCCACGACTTCGTCGAAGCCGGCGGCGAGGGCCCGCGCGACCAGAGCGTCATCATAGTAGGCCGAGATGAGAATGCTGCGCCCGCACCAGCCTTCGCAGCGGAGCCTGTTGATGAGGGCCAGCCCATCGATATCGGGCATATTGTAATCGACGATCACGCAATCCGCGCAAGGAGCCCGTGGGTCGAGAGCGAGCGCGCTGGCCGTGGTGTAGCCACGGACGGCATATCCGCGCGACTTCAGGAGCAACTGCAGTGATCTGCGTACTGCCGGGTCGTCATCGGAGACTAGGATCGTGTAAGGCTTGGTGCCTGACTGGCTCAGTACGGACATGTTGTCCCTAGCGGACGAAGGTGGTTCGCTTGCCGGGATCGCAGATGCCTCTCGCCGCGTCGCTACGTAAACCTCGCAGCGCTGTCGGTTCAGAGTCCAGCGGCGAATGCGATCCGCAGGGCGTCCGAAAGACTGTGCACACCCAGCTTTTGCATAAGGGCGGCACGATGGACTTCGACGGTGCGCGATGAAACCCCAAGATCGTAAGCAATCGTCTTGTTGGGATAACCCCTTGCAAGTCCGGAGAGGACCTCCTGCTCACGTGGGGTTAGGACGGCGATCCGAACCTGCGCCTCGCGTACTTCCAGATCGCGATTAGAAGTGTTGTCCAGGCGGGAGAAGGCCCGCGAAATAGCATCGAGCAAGACCGTCTTGTCGAACGGCTTTTCGAGAAAGTCGACCGCGCCGGCCTTCATGGCCTGCACAGCGATGGAAATATCACCGTGGCCGGTCAGGATGATGACCGGAAGATCGATACCGCGTTCTGCCATCGCAGCCTGAACTTCGAGACCGTCCATGTCGGGCATGCGCACATCGAGCAGGACGCAGCCTTGCGCGACGTGCTTGGCCACTTTGAGAAACTCGAGTCCCGACGAGTAGACCTCGACGGAGAATCCTGACGTCTTCAGCAGAAAACTGGCCGATTTTCGGATGGCTTCTTCGTCGTCCACCACGTGAATGACGCGCCTATCGTTCATCGGTTTCCTCCGCATCTGCATGAATCAGGGTAAAGTGAAAGCGCGTCCCGCCTTGTTCGGGGTGCTCGGCCCAAATCCGGCCGCCGTGAGCCTCGACGATGGTTCGGCAGATCGAGAGGCCGAGGCCCATTCCTTCGGCCTTGCTGCTGACGAACGCTTCGAACAATCGCGGGCGGATCTCGCCCACTATGCCGCTGCCCGTGTCCTCGACAGTCACTTCGACAAGGCCGTCTGGTCGCAGCCTGGTAGCGACGGTCAAATCACGAACCTTGGAGTCGGCCATAGCTTCGACCGCGTTCCTCATGAGGTTGACCAGAACCTGCTGGATCTGGATCCGGTCGACGAGGACGGGCGTCGCATCGGGGGCGTAGGAGAAGATGCTCCGCACACTGCGTTCGCGGGCGCCCGCCAGGGCTAACTGGCCCGCGTCCTCGATCAGCGTTGGGAGATCTTCGATACCCTTGTCGACTTCGCCGCGTGCGACGAACTCGCGCAGCCGTCGGACGATGAAGCCCGCGCGAAGCGTTTCATTACCGGCCTCATCCAGCGCCTCGCGAATCGTAGCAAACGGTTCCTCGGCACTATCCGCGAGCATGTCTCTGCTTGCTTGAAGGTAGTTCGCCACTGCGGTGAGAGGCTGATTCAGTTCGTGGGCCAGCGTGGAGGCCATGGTGCCCATTGCGCTCAACCTGGAAACGTGGACTAGCTCGGCTTGCAACTCCTTGAGTTGGAGCTCGTCGCGTTCCTTTTGGGTCAGGTCGCGAATGAAGCCGGTGAAAACCCGATCACCGTCCTCTCCCGCTTCACCGACCGATAGTTCCATCGGGAAGGTGCTGCCGTCGCGGCGCTGGCCAACCACCACCCGGCCGATCCCGATAATGTGCCGCACGCCCGTGCTTAGGTAGCGGGCGAGGTAATCGTCATGCCGCTCTCGATGCGGTGACGGCATAAGACATGAGACATTCCGCCCGACGAGCTCAGCTTCGCGATATCCGAACAACCGTTCGGCAGCGGCACTGAAGGAGATGATCTTTCCGAACTCGTCGATCACGACCATCGCGTCTGGAACGGTCGCAAGAATCGACTGGAGATGCTGTTCGCGCGCTTCGATGGCGGAACGCATTGCCGCATCGCTCGTGACGTCTCGGACTATACAGCTGAAGCCCAGCAGCTGATCTTGCTCGTAGATGGGGTTGATGGTGACGCGGGCCAGATACTCCGCCCCGTTTCGGCAGAGCCGCCACATTTCCCGCTCGAGCTGGCCGTCTCGTTCTGCCTGTTCCAGATCTGCAATCGGACGATTGGCCGCTGCTTCATCGGGAGAATAAAATATCGCGTGCGATTGCCCGAGGATGTCGCTGGCGGTCCATTGCTCGATACGTTCTGCTTCGTGGTTGAGCGCGACTATGCGCCCCTCGGAATCGAGGATGACAATTACATAGCCAGTCACTTGATCGAGGATTAGCGCGGCAAGCGCGCCAAGCCCCTCTCCAAGCGCGGGCGCTGCAGCGTTTCGTTTCCTGTTCATCCCCCTCGCTCCGCCTACCGCTGTGCGCGGCGCGAGCGCCGAGCCGACCTTGGGGGCGTACCCCAGGCGAGCCTTACTGCCGCGAAAGAATGCGCTTCATTTGATCGATTTCCCGCGTCTGCGACTGTTCGATTGACTGGCAGAGAGTAGTGATCTCCGGATCGGTCAACTTGGCTTCGCGGCACATCAGAACGGCGCCTGAATGATGCGGGATCATCGAGCGCAGAAATTGGATGTCCCCGATCGTGGTCTGCGTCCGGATCAACTCGAAGCTGCCGAAAAAGGCGACTACCGACGCGGCGATCAATATCAGATTGGCTGCCCGGGAGGGAAACATGTGCCGCATACCGAGGATCATCAGCACCACCATCGGTGCGACCATCATCACGGTCATGTAGAGCATGTTGAGGTTGTTGAAGAAGCTGTCCAGGCTGTCGATCATGACGAACATAACGAGGTACATGATCGCGCCGCTGATCACGGTTTGGATTCCAAGGCTGCGGTAGCCAGTCGGCTTCTGGTCGGTGTGCTGCAAGAGCCGTCTCCTTCTTGGCGAGCAGCCGGGTGAAGCTATTGATCTGCGCAAGAATGCCCCTCGCGGGCCAAAAATTCCTGGCCGCGGTCGAGCCACCGAAGACACAATCGTTCACGGCTTGTGGTTCCGGCTGGAGGCACAGTCGGTGAACGGAAAACCCCGGGATATCGCGCACCTGTCCATACGAGTTGGCTGGGATGACCACGGGTCGCACCTAGAACCAGAAGCGCACGCCAGCGACAAAGCTGGTCGCGTGCACGTCTTCGCCTGCGGCCTGGGCCAATTGAGCGGTGTCGCCGAACTTCCGATAATATGAGACGCCGACATACGGTGCGAATTGGCGGCTCAGTTCGTAGCGGAGGCGCAAGCCGAGTTCGAGGTTGACGAGACCCGCGCCGATATCGTTTTCCGGCACGTCTTGTGCGGAAAGATTGAGTTCAGCTCTGGGCTGAAGAACTAATCGCTGTGTCAGGCGCTGATCGTAGTAGCCTTCAATCCGTGCCAGCAGATCGCCCTTGTTGGAAAGGAAGACACCACCCTCGACCTCGAACATGCCCGGAGCGAGACCTTCGAAGCCGACCGTTGCGTAGGTACGCTTCGGCGATGGCCCGAAATCCTGCCGCACCCCGGCTTGCAGATTGAAGTAAGGGTCAATGGCGCGGCTGTAGAGCACCTGGACCTCGCCGGAATCGAGCCGACCGCCGAACTCGCCTTCGCCCTCGCTCTTCATCCAGAGGCGGTTGATGTCGCCGCCATACCAGCCTTCGCCATCCCAACGATAACCATCGCGGCCGGAGTGCGCCTGATATTCGAAGATGTTGAGCGCCAGGAGGCCGAAGCTGTTGCCGCCCTGGCTTCGCATCATCTCGTTGCGCGAGTGGGCCATCTCCGCGGCGGGGAATTGCCGGTCGGCGTAGTGGTCGGAAGGCACGGACGGGGCAGGCGCATTTCCAGCCGGAAGCGCTGTGCCGGTCATCTGCATCGCGGGCATGCCGCCGGCATCGTGGCCGCCGGTCGCTTGCGCATCCATGCCCGGCATGGCGCCATGATCCACGCCTGAGTGGTCCATGGTCGAATGATCCATAGGCTCGGAGGCGGTGTGGTCCATTCCGGCACCTGTCTTTGCGGTGCCTTGCGGTTCGGTTGGAGTAGCCGGGCGCGGAGCGGGCTGCTTAGTTGCACGAGGCGCAGGGCGAGCCGGAGCAGCGCGGTCTGCCGGTTTGCGAACAGTCGGTTTTCGCGGCGCAGGCTTCGCCGCCGGTGCCGGCATCTGCATGCCGCCCATGTCGTGGCCGGAATGATCTTGGGCCTGCCCGGACGTCGCGATCGCCAGAGCGCCGCCCGCAGACAGCAGTACAAGGAGGCGCTTCATGCCGCGCCTCCTTTCGGCCGAACGCTGACGACCCGCATCATCCCCGCATGCATGTGGTAGAGGAGGTGGCAGTGGAATGCCCAATCACCGACGGCATCCGCGGTGAAATCCCAGGTCACCTTGCCGCCCGGCTGCACGATGACGGTGTGTTTGCGCGGAGCATGGTCACCGTGACCGGTCACCAGCTCGAAAAAGTGCCCATGGATATGAATGGGATGCGACATCATCGTGTCGTTGATCAGATTGACCCGCACCCGCTCGCCCTCGGTGAAGGGCAGGGGTTCGTGGGCGTCAGACATCTTCTTGCCGTCGAACGACCACATGAACCGCTCCATGTTGCCGGTCAGATGCACGTCGATGCTTCGATCAGGGGCGCGGACGTCCGGATTGCGCTCGAGCGCCATTAGGTCGCGATAGACGAGAACCTTGTGGCCGACGTCCTCCAGACCTTGCCCCGACTCCCCAGTACGGTCGACTGGCATTGGCGAGATCGTTTGGACGCCTGGATCGCGCTTGACCTGCGGAGCGTTTGAAAAATCGCGCATCTTCATCGAGCCCATCGCATGGCCACTGTCCGAAGCGGCCTGGTCCATTCCAGCCATCGACGAATGGTCCATTCCCGGCATGCCGGAATGATCCATGTCGGCCATGGCCTGGCTCGATCCTGTCGCTGGCTGCTCCATGCCGGGCATCGAGGAGTGATCCATTCCGGACATCGCCGTGGCGGCACCCGCCGCCGCGAGGCGCGACGACGCGTTTCTCTCCGCTGTCGGATCGACGCCGCGCTTGGCGGCGTCCGCCGACATATCCATGCCCTCCATCCCCGACATGGAGGACATGTCCATCCCCATATCCTTCATGGTCGCCAGCGGGCGATCGCGTAGCGGCGGCACCGCCGCCGTCATTCCGGGGCGAGGGGCGAGGGTGGCACGGGCCATGCCGGAACGATCGATCGCTTCGCCGACGATCGTAAACGCCTTGTCTTCCTTGGGAGTAACGATGACGTCGTATGTTTCGGCGACGCCGATCTGGAACTCGTCGACATCGACCGGCATCACATTCTGCCCATCCGCCTGGACGACCGTCAGCACGAGGCCGGGTATGCGAAAGTTGAACGTCGTCATGGCCGAAGCGTTGATCACACGCAGCCGGACCCGTTCCCCCGGATTGAACAGCGCGGTCCAATTGTCGACCGGACCAAGACCGTTCACGATATAGGTGTAGGTCGAGCCGGTGACGTCCGAAATGTCGGCGGGATCCATCCGCATCTGGCCCCACTCGAGCCGATCCTTCAGCGGCTGATCCTTGCCCGCAAGCAGCCCGGCCAATGTCTGGCGCTGGTAGTTGAAATGACCAGGATTGACCTTGAGCCGACGAAAGATTGCAGCCGGCGACAAAGCGCTGTGATCGGCGAGCACGATTACGTGCTCGCGATCGTATCTTACGGGATCGCCCCCGGCCGGATCGATGATGATCGGTCCGTAATGGCCTTCCTGCTCCTGAAGGCCGGAATGGCTATGATACCAGTAGGTGCCGCTTTGCCTGACCGGAAACTCGTACAGATAGCTGCTGCCCGGCTTAATGCCGGGGAAGGACACGCCCGGCACGCCGTCGTGCTGGGGAGGGACCAGCAAGCCGTGCCAATGGATCGAGCTGTCTTCCTCGAGTTGGTTGATCACCCGCAAGCGGACATTTTGTCCCTCGCGCAGGCGGATGAGGGGGGCCGGCACTGTTCCGTTGACCCCGATCGCACGAAACGACCTTCCGTCGATCCGCATCGTTTGCCGCGCTATGGTAAGCGTGACGTCCTCGCCACTGAGGGTGGGAAGCTGGGGTGCGATGCCGGCGGAAACGGGCTGTGCCCAAGCCGGCAGGAAGGTGCTCAACGCAAGCCCGCTGCCGACGAGGGCCGAACCGCGCAATATTTGCCTGCGATCGAGGATGGTGTTCATGAGGATGCTTCGGCCTTTTCGTGGCTGGGCTGCTAGCCATGAATACGCAGCGCGACGCGGGTCCCCTCAAATTCTTTTGAATATTTCCTGAAGCCGTGCACGAGCCCGGTAGACCCGCGATTCCACGGCCTTCTCGCTGATCGCGAGGATTTCGGCGGTTTCCGCTTGGGATCGCTCGTCGATCGTGCGCAGGATCAAAGGTTCGCGGAGCGACCGCGGCAAGCGAGCGATAGCCGCCATGACGCGTGATAGCTCCTGCGCACCTGCCACTGTCGCCTCGGCATCGGGCTGCGCGTCAGCAATGTTCTCGGCGTCATCGAGCGGCGCTGCGAAGGTGAACAGCCGTCGCACCTGCCTTCGGCGATTCCAGTCATTACATTTGTTGAGTGCAATCCGGGCGAGCCACACTCGAAAGACTCGTGTTGGATCGAACCTCTTCAGCGCGGAGAAAGCTGAAACGAAAACAGCCTGGGTCACGTCGAGCGCTTCCTCGGCGTCCCCGATATGCGATCGGACGAGACGATAGACCCAATCGCGATGCCGCCGTGTCAGTTCACCATAAGCGGTTTGCCGGCCGCCAAGCGCCAGCGAAGTCAACTCCTCGTCCGAACACTCGGCAAGCTGGATCGTCACCGTTCCTTGCCTGTCAGTGCCTTCACGATCGCCTCATCGAATTTTGCAGCCTGCGTCGGTGTCAAAACCTTGCGCATGGCGAAGATGTGCTCGAGCGTTTCCTTCTGCAGTTGGCCCATAGCCTGATGCGAGCGATCGACCGCCGCAGAAACCTGCGGCCCATAGCCCCGCTCGGCTTCGATGGCGGCGGCCAGCCCGGCGTTGTCCGCTCGCAGTTCCAATTCGAGCGCTTGTCGACGCACGGCAAACCGCTTCTCGATCTCCTCGATCTGGGCTGATTGCGCGGCGTTGAGCTCAAGATTGTGGTGCAGGAGGTCGTGCAACTCGGTCTCTACCGGTTTGGCGGGAACGACGAACGCGCGTCCGACCAGGACGCCTATGATCGCGAATACGAAGCCGATCGCGGCCAGCAAGGCGAGGCGGCGCCCGCCCATCTCAGTGCGCGTCCAAAAGTGCTGAAGGCACCAGCGTCGGAGAAACCCCAAACGGCGACACCATCGATGCTTCGGCCGGGCCATTTGGAACGGCGGTGCTGGCGATTCCCACGGTCATCGCCAGGACAGCAGCGAGGCTCATCACGCCGGCTCCAATCGTTTGAGATGTGCTACGGCGCGCCAACTCTTCGAGTACCGCTACGTCCATTGCAGCAAGTGCTGACGGCGGCGGTGCCTCTCGCAGGCGGGCCAGCAGTGTATCAAGTTCCGTCATGGCAAACTCCGTTGCTCACGATCTAATACGCAGTGCGGGCCTATACCCCTCATCCGCCCAACGGAAAAAATTTGAGGGGGCTGCGCAAGTCCTGCGTATTCCAGATATCATCGCAGGAGTTAGAAATGCGCTTCCTTCGCAAAGTCACCAGCCTCGTTCTTGCCGCGGGAGTCGTGATCTCCACGCCCGCCCTGGCACACCCCAAACTCGTCTCCTCGCAGCCCGCCGCTCATTCGGAGGTTGCAACAACCAACCGCGTCGCTCTCAACTTCAGCGAGCAGCTTATGCCGCAAATGTCTGGGATGGACATCACGATGACCGGTATGCCGGGCATGCCCAATCACACGATGAAGATGACCGGCTTTCGCACCACGGTCGAAGGCAACGGCAAGACGCTGGTCGCGACGTTCGCTCGGCCGCTGATGGCAGGAACTTACCGGGTACAGTGGCACGCCGTGTCGAGCGATACGCATCGAATTCAGGGCACAATCGACTTCAGGGTCGGCTAACCAGATGGGCGACTGGGCGCTCATAGCCTTGCGCTGGGCGCTCTATGCTGACCTCGGCCTGCTGTTCGGAGTTTCGCTGCAATTAGCCTCAGCCTTCAGGCAAGGCTCGCACGGGCCCCAGTCGCCCCAAATTCGTCTTACCATTGGTGGGTTGGCCGCAATCGGAATTGCGGCTTCACTGCTTGGCTTCATCTGGCAGGCAGCCGCTATGGCGGGGACTGCACCATCGGAAGTCGACACCGATACCCTTTCCGTTCTCCTTGGCGAAACGGCACTAGGTTGGGCATTGGTCGCGCGCCTAACGGCGCTAGCTGTGCTTACCGCGGTGTCCACAGTCGGTTTCCGGAAGACTAGAGCTATGCCGCAAGTCTGCGCTGGGGTAGCGTTGGCGACCCTGGCCTGGTCGGGGCACGCAGCCGCTGACGAAGGCTTGCGAGGCTGGCTCCATCTCGGCGCGGACATTGTTCATCTCTTGGCGGCCGGCGCATGGCTCGGAGCGCTGGCGGGCTTTTCGTGGTTAGTCGTTAAGAGTGGAAAGTCTCCGGCTCAGTGGACCGAACCCATCTGCAGAGCGCTCGCCGGTTTCGCCACGACCGGCACGGTCCTGGTAGCCCTCCTGGTCCTTACCGGCATTCTCAATTTCTACTTCACCGTTGGCCTGGGCGCGTGGGACGTCACCCCCTATATCCAACTTCTTGTCGTCAAGCTGGTTCTGTTCGGGGGCATGCTCGGCCTTGCCGCCGCGAACCGTTTCAGGCTCACGCCTGCACTCGCAGCGGCGGGCGACGAGGCGTCGCGCGCATTGGCACTGCGAAAGCTCCGCAAAAGTCTCGCGCTGGAGCTGACGCTTGGTTTGAGCATCATCGCTCTGGTCGCATGGTTCGGTACACTCTCACCCGATGGGTCAGCCTGAATATCACCCCTTGACCCTGACATCGTGTCAAGCCCTAGCTTGGCAAGCGTCAGGAAGGAGCAAAGCTCATGGTCGATTCGAAACCTGCCGCAAAAATGCACGATCACGGCGCCCAGAGCGCGTGCGGACACCATCACCATCCGGCTTCCGCGATGCCTTCTGCCGTGAAGGACCCGGTATGCGGGATGATCGTTGATCCCGCGACGACTGACCATCATGCCCAGTACCAGGGGATGGACTATCACTTCTGCAGCGTAGGGTGCCGCACGAAGTTTGTTGCCGATCCCGAGAAATATCTCACGCAGACCACTGCTCCGGCCGAAGCACCGGAGGGCACCATCTGGACTTGCCCGATGCATCCGGAAGTGCGGCAGGATCATCCAGGACCATGCCCGATCTGCGGCATGGCCCTCGAACCTGTAACGATCACGGCCGATACCGGGCCAAGCCACGAACTCGTCGACATGACCCGCCGCTTTTGGATCGGCCTCGTCCTGACGCTCCCAGTTTTCCTGCTCGAAATGGGCGGTCACATATTCCCGGCCATCCATCACACGGTGCCGATGGCGGTGTCGAACTGGATCCAACTGGCGCTTGCGACGCCCGTCGTACTTTGGGCGGGTTGGCCCTTTTTCGTGAGGGGCTGGGCGTCGTTGCGGTCGCGCAACCTCAACATGTTCACCCTCATTGCCATGGGGACCGGAGTCGCCTGGGTCTACAGCATGGTCGCTGTTCTGGCCCCCCACGCGTTTCCGCCGGCCTTTCGAAACGCGGATGGTTCAGTGGCCGTCTATTTCGAAGCCGCCGCTGTCATCACGGTTCTCGTCATGCTCGGCCAGGTTCTCGAACTGCGCGCACGCGAACGGACTTCGGGAGCCATCAAGGCGCTCCTCAATCTTGCCCCGAAAACGGCGCGCCGCGTCGGTGCCGATGGAAGCGAGGAAGAGGTCAGCCTCGACCGTGTGATCGAAGGCGACCTGCTGCGGGTCCGTCCGGGCGAAAAGGTACCGGTCGACGGCTTGGTCAAAGAAGGGCGCTCTTCGCTCGACGAATCTATGGTCACTGGCGAGTCGATGCCTGTCACCAAGACCACGAATGACAAGGTCATCGGAGGCACACTCAATCAGACCGGCGCACTTGTCATCGTCGCCGAGAAGGTCGGCCGCGATACCATGCTCGCGCGGATCGTTCAGATGGTCGCCGAAGCGCAGCGTTCGCGCGCCCCGATCCAGCGGATGGCCGATCAGGTGGCTGGGTGGTTCGTCCCCGTTGTCATCGCGATCGCGGTTCTCGCCTTTGCAGGTTGGGGAATCTGGGGGCCGGAGCCGCGCTTTGCCTACGGTCTCGTCGCGGCCGTTGCGGTGCTCATCATCGCCTGCCCTTGTGCCTTGGGCCTCGCCACTCCGATGTCGATCATGGTCGGCGTGGGCCGCGGCGCCGGACTCGGGGTCCTGATCAAGAACGCCGAGGCGCTTGAGCACCTGGAAAAGGTGGACACGCTGGTCGTCGACAAGACCGGCACGCTTACAGAAGGGCGGCCGGCTGTAACCGAGATCGTAACCGCGGCCGAGTTCGAGGAAGGCCAGATTCTTCGGCTTGCCGCCTCGGTAGAGCGAGCATCCGAGCACCCACTCGCACTTGCCATTGTCGAGGCCGCGTCGGCGCGCAACCTCGAAATGACAGCGGTCAGTGACTTTGACTCCCCGACGGGAAGAGGCGCCCTCGGTACTGTCGACGGACATCGTATCGTTCTCGGGAATGCCCGGTTCTTGAACGAGGAGGGGATTGCGACTGACACTTTGGCAGACACGGCCGACGATCTACGGCGCAGCGGCGCCACGGCGATCTTCATCGGCGTTGACGGCAAAGTTGGCGGCGCAATCGCGATCGCGGATCCAGTGAAGCAGACCACGCCCGAAGCGCTGGCCGCACTGAAAGCGGAGCGCATCCGCGTGGTGATGCTGACGGGTGACAATCGGACAACGGCGGAAGCCGTCGCGTCGCGCTTAGGCATCGACGAAGTGGAAGCCGAAGTCTTGCCCGATCAAAAAAGCGCGGTCGTCGCACGCCTGAAGCAGGAGGGACGGGTGGTGGCCATGGCGGGCGACGGAGTCAACGACGCCCCTGCGCTGGCGGCCGCGGATGTCGGCATCGCCATGGGCTCAGGTACTGACGTCGCCATCGAGAGCGCCGGCGTGACCCTGCTCAAGGGCGACCTGAATGGCATCGTCAGGGCTCGCCGGCTGTCGCAGGCGACAATGTCCAACATTCGCCAGAATCTCGTCTTTGCCTTCATCTACAACGCCGCCGGCGTACCGATCGCGGCGGGGCTCCTGTACCCCGTTTTCGGCATCCTGCTTTCGCCGATGATCGCCGCGGCGGCCATGGCGCTGTCGTCGGTCAGCGTCGTCACCAATGCCCTGCGACTGAATCGGCAATCGCTGTGAACATCGGGGAGGCATCGAAGGCCGTAGGCGTTTCGGAGCGGATGATTCGGCACTATGAAAAGATAAAGCTGCTCCCCCGTCCGGAACGCGCGGCCAGTGGATATCGCGTTTACGCCCCTGAAGACCTCGCGCGGCTCTCTTTTGTCGCCAAGGCCCGGGACCTCGGCTTTCCGATCGAGGAAATCCGAACACTCCTGGGCCTCTGGTCGAACAGCGAACGCAGCAGCGCCGAGGTGAAGCAGCTTGCCCTCCATCGCGCCGCGGAACTGGAGCAGAAGGCGCATGCAATCGAGGCGCTTCGGGATGCCTTGCTGGCATTGGCCGAGCGCTGCCACGGAGATGATCGACCGGATTGCCCTATCATCGACGGGCTTGCGAGCTGATCAATTCGTCATGCAATCTCGCTCATACCCATCGCATTTTGAAACCACGGTCTCGGTCGCCGCCAGGGCACAAGCTGTCTTCGAATATTTGGATGATCACCAGCGGCTCTCGTCACATATGATGGATTCGTCCGCAATGATGGCGGGCGGCAAGATGCATTTCAGTTTTGATGCGGGGAGAGGACAGACTGTCGGATCCGTCATCCAAATGTCCGGTCGCATCCTGGGCATGACCCTTGCCGTCGAAGAGGCAATCACCGAACGCGTTCCACCTTGGCGGAAGGCTTGGGAAACTTGTGGCACGCCTCGACTGATGGTCGTCGGACACTACCGAATGGGGTTTGAGATCACCGATGCGGCTGAGGGCTGTCGGCTCCGTTTCTTCATCGACTATGGACGTCCTGAATGGCCTTGGCGTCCGCTCGGTTTCGTGGCGGGGAGTTGGTACGCCCGGTGGTGCGTCCGTTCGATGGCAGAAGGCGCGGCACGTAAATTCTCCGGTCGTTTGGGTGCCTGATATCTGCTTGGTTCGCGACAGACGCTACCGCCCCGCTTAGGCAATGATCAGTCAATAGCCGTCGTAGTATCGGTCCCGGCTCCAGCCGCTGTTCCAGGCATTCCATTCGTTTTGCCTGTGCTCTGCGCGATGCTCGCGGCGAAGATCGCTGTGTTCGCGTTTGTGTTCTCGATTGAGATCGCGGTGAAGACGTTGATGCTCCCAGTAGGTGAGCCCTTCCTCGTGCGCCTCACGATGGACATCGTCGAGGTAGTCGTGACCGTCGTCATGTTCCCGATTGAGTTGGTCATGGTCGTAGTCGTGCTGCGATTGGTATCCATCGTCGGGATGTGCCGTGGCGGGGATAGCAATGCCCAAAGAGGAAATTGTGGCGGCCATCACCAAGGCAAATTTTCGCACGTTTGAATTCCTTTTGCAGAGACCCTACGCGACCCTAGCCGTTGGGATTGAATGGTCTCTGAATAGCTCAGGCGGTTCGCCGACGTGTGGTTCCGCTCTGCAGCCCATCGGGGCTTCTGCGGATGGTCTGGTGCCCGGAAACAGATCCTTCTGTGCCCGGGCCCGTCCGCGTGTGCGCTTTGTTGCGACTGGTTGAGCAGACTGGCTGGCGCGTTTCGTCGGGCCCGACGCTCCACCCGCGGTAAGCGCTCAGCCCAGGCCTTGAGCCTCAAAATTCAATAACAGTCCGGGCGGTGGGGGGCGCACAACCGGGTTCGTGCTCGGCCAGTTGGAGCTTTGCTCCCGGCAATGCATCCGCTCGCGTCTGTATGGATATATTTGACGTATATTTGACGAAAGGGAGGTGTATCCCTCTAAGTCATTGATATTTATGGTGACCCCTACGGGAATCGAACCCGTGTTTCAGCCGTGAGAGGGCCGCGTCCTGACCGCTAGACGAAGGGGCCGTAAGGCCGGCGGGCGATGGTCGCCGCCGCGGTGAGAGGGGGCCTTTAGGGGCGTCGTCGGGCGCGGTCAAGGGCTATCAGGCGGGCGCGATATCCTCGACGTGCAACTCGGCGGCAGGACGGGCGCCCCAGTCGTCGACCTTGGCGCGGCCGGCCAGCCAGAAGCGGCGCGAGCGATCGGCGGCGAGCAGGGTCTGGCCCAGCATCGTCTCGGCCTGGCGGAAGGCCATGGCCTTGAGCGAGCGCCCATCCTCGCCGCTGACGATGGCGCGGACGTGATCGGTGCCGACGATATCGGCCTTCACCACCCGCACCGGCCCGAGCGCGACGCGGGGCGCCGGCCAGCCGTTGCCGAAGGGGCCGGCCTCTTCCATCTGCGTGATAAGGTCCGGAGTCAGTCCCGCCGGCGCCACCAGCAGATCGAGCAGCAGTGCCTGCGCGGCGGCCGCCCGCTCGACATCGGCGCGTAGCCGCTCGTCGAGAAAATCGGCGAATTCCGCGAGCCGGGCGCGCTCGATCGTGAGGCCCGCCGCCATGGCATGCCCGCCGCCCGCGACAAGCAGGCCATGATCCTTGGCCGCCAGCACCGCCGCGCCGAGATCGACGCCGGTGATGGACCGGCCCGAACCCTTGCCGACGCCCGCCTCGTCCAGCGCGACGACGATGGCCGGCATGCCGGTCTTTTCCTTCAGGCGCCCGGCGACGATCCCGATGACGCCGGGGTGCCAGCCATCACTCGCCACCACGGCAACGGCGCGGCCGGACTGGCTGGAGAGCAGGGCTTCCGCCTGTTCCTGCACTGTTGCCTCGATGGCGCGGCGCTCGGCGTTGAGCTGGTTGAGCTCGCGGGCGATCTCCCCTGCCTCCTCGGGGCTGAGCGTGGTCAGCAGGCGCACGCCGAGATCGGAGCGCCCGACCCGCCCGCCGGCATTGATACGCGGCCCCAGCGCGAAGCCGAGGTCCGAGCATTGCGGCGGGCGTTCCAGGCCGCTGACGGACAGCAGCGCGTTGAGGCCGATATTGCCGCGCCGGGCCATGGCCTTGAGCCCCTGCGCGACGAAGGCGCGATTGAGGCCGCGAATCTGCGCCACGTCGGCAACCGTGCCGAGCGCGACGATGTCGAGCAGATCGAGGAGGCGCGGCTCGGGCCGGGACGTGAACCAGCCTCGGGCCCGCAGCGTGCGTATAAGGGCTGCGCCGAGCAGGAAGGCGACGCCGACGGCGGCGAGATGGCCATGGGTCGCGCCCTCGTCGCTTTCGTCGAGGCGGTTCGGATTGACCAGCGCATGCGCGACGGGGAGGGCGGCGGCGCATTTGTGATGGTCGACGACGATCACGTCGAGCCCGGCCGCGCGGGCGGCTTCCAGGGCGGCGAAGGCCTGTGCGCCACAATCGACCGTGACGACAAGGCTTGAGCCTTGCCGGGCAAGCGCGACGAGCGCCTCGCCCGAGGGGCCATAGCCTTCCATCAGGCGGTCGGGGATATAATAGCCTGCGTCCAGCCCGAGGTCGCGCAACAGGCGGATGAGCAGCGCGGCGCTGGTGGCGCCGTCCACATCGTAGTCGCCGAAGATGGTGACCGATTCGCGATCGATGACTGCGGCGGCGAGGCGCTCGGCGGCGCGGTCCATGTCGCGGAACACGGATGGGTCGGGCATGAAGGCGCGGATGGTCGGCGTTCGCTCGCGCTCGAGCATCTCGTGAGCGCACCCCCGCGCACGCAGCAGATCGTCGATCAACGCGCCGGCGCTGCCCGCCGGCTCCGGCCCGCGCCAGCGCCAGGGGCGGCCGGTCAGCGAACTGTCAATATTCAGGGCGAAGCGGGTCACATCCAATGCTCCGAAACGCCCGGTTTTCCGTCAAAGGTCACACTAAAGTCACACCCTCGAACACATTTTCCGCAGCGCCGCCGGAGGCGGGATCTTGCGTGAAGTCGGACGGGGAAGCTGGGGACGGAGACCATTGCGCGCGACTAGCACAGGCGGGGCGCTGTAGGACAGAGCACAGTGGCGGGAAGCGAACACAGACCAGCGGCGATGCGTCTCATATCGTTGGCCTGAGCCTCGCCGTTCGCTAGATTTCGAAACAGGAATTTCCGGCATTGCGAGAGGGCCGCATGACGAAGCATCGTGTTTATTCCATCAGCATGGCGAGCGTGTATCCGCTCTATGTCGCCAAGGCGGAGAAGAAGGGGCGCACCAGGGCCGAGGTCGACGAGATCCTGCGCTGGCTGACGGGGCACAGCCAGAAAAGCCTGGACGATGTTCTCTCCGGCCCGACAAGCCTCGAGGATTTCTTCGCGCAGGCGCCCACGCTGAACCCGGCGCGATCGCTCATCACCGGCGTGGTCTGCGGCGTTCGCGTGGAGGACATCGAGGAGCCGACGATGCGGGAGATCCGCTACATGGACAAGCTGATCGACGAGCTTGCCAAGGGGAAGGCGATGACGAAGATCCTGCGCGCGCCCGCATCGTGAACCGGTTGCAGCACAGGTTCGTGGGGCACTTGCATTCCGCCCTTGATCCATTAGCTCCGCGTCATGGCTTCCATCCTCTCCGTTCGTGGCGTTTCAAAGCGATACGCCAGTGGTCATCAGGCGCTGGGCGAGGTTGATCTCGACGTTGAGGAAGGCGAGATTTTCGCGCTGCTCGGCCCAAATGGAGCCGGCAAGACGACGCTCATCTCGATCATCTGCGGCATCGTGAACGCGAGCGGCGGGACCGTGACGGTGGATGGCGGCGATATCATCCGGGATTATCGCCACACGCGCTCGACGATCGGGCTGGTGCCGCAGGAAATCAGCACCGACATGTTCGAGCGCGTGATCGACACCGTCTCGCTCAGCCGGGGCCTGTTCGGCAAGCCGCGCAACGATGCGCATATCGAGAAAGTGCTGCGCGATCTTTCTCTCTGGGACAAGCGCCTGGCGAAGGTGCAGGAGCTCTCCGGCGGCATGAAGCGCCGGGTGATGATCGCCAAGGCGCTGAGCCATGAACCCAAGCTGCTGTTCCTCGACGAGCCGACCGCCGGCGTGGACGTCGAATTGCGGCGCGACATGTGGGCGCTGGTGCGCAAGCTGCGCGACGATGGCGCGACGATCATCCTGACGACGCACTATATCGAGGAAGCCGAGGACATGGCCGACCGGATCGGCGTCATCTCGAAGGGGGAACTGATCCTCGTCGAGGAGAAGACGGCGCTCATGAAGAAGCTCGGCCGCAAGTCGCTGCATGTGAAGCTGAGCGAGCCTCTGGAGGCGATCCCGGCCGAGCTGGCCGACTGGTCGCTGACGTTGAGCGACGAGGGGCACCGGCTCGACTATCAGTTCGACACGCATGCCGACGATACCGGCGTTTCCGCCCTGCTGGCGCGTTTGGGGGTGCTGGGGATCGGCTACAAGGACCTCAATACCGAGGAAAGCTCGCTGGAGGATATCTTCGTGGACCTTGTGCACCGTCCGGCGTGGGAGGCCCCGGAATGATCGTGAACGTCCCCGCCATCAAGGCGATCTACAAGTTCGAGGTGCATCGCTTCGGGCGGACGGTGATGACCAGCCTGTTCGTGCCGGCGATCACCACGGCGCTCTATTTCATCGTGTTCGGCAGCGCGATCGGATCGCGCATGCAGCAGGTGGACGACATTCCCTATGGCGCCTTCATCGTGCCGGGCCTCATCATGCTCTCCATGTTCACGGAGAGCATCTCCAACGCGAGCTTCGGCATCTACATGCCCAAGTTCACCGGCACCATCTACGAGCTGCACTCGGCCCCCATATCGCCGCTGGAAACGGTGATCGCCTATGTCAGCGCTGCCGCCACCAAATCGGTGATCATCGGGTTGATGATCCTGGCGACGGCCTATCTGTTCATCTGGGTGCCGATTGCGCATCCCTTTGCCATGCTGGGCTTCATGGTGCTGATCGCGGTCAGCTTCTGCCTGTTCGGCTTCATTCTCGGCATCTGGGCGCAGAGCTTCGAGCAGCTCTCCGTCATCCCGATGCTGGTGGTGACGCCGATGACCTTCCTGGGCGGCGCCTTCTACTCGGTGCACATGCTGCCCGAGCCCTGGAAGACGATCACGCTGTTCAATCCGGTGGTCTATCTGATCAGCGGCTTTCGCTGGACCTTCTTCGGCAAGGGCGATGTGGCGATGGGTGTGTCGCTGGCGTTTGTCGCCGTGATGCTGATGGTGTGCCTCGCGGTGATCTTCTGGATGTTCAAGACCGGGTATCGGCTGAAGAAATAGTTTTGATTGTGTCCCCGCGCAGGCGGGGACACAGTCTCGGCGCAGCGCGCCGAATACGCTACCGCGTATGATCTCGGTTTTGGGCTGGACCCCGGCCTTCGCCGGGGAACAGGAAGGACAGGCGTTCAGCCCCTCACTTCACCCGATGCTCGCCCTTGACCCAGCGGACCGTGCCCGAAGACGCGCGCATCACCACGCTTTCGGTGGTCATCTTGCCGTCGCGGCGAACCTTGACGCCTTCCAGCAGCGAACCGTCGGTGACGCCCGTTGCGGCGAAGATGCAGTCGCCCTTGGCGAGGTCTTCCAGCACGTAGATGCGGTCGAGATCGGTGATGCCCCACTTGCGCGCGCGGGCGCGCTCGTCCTCGTTGCGGAACAGGAGCTTGCCGTTGAACTGACCACCGACACAACGCAGGGCTGCGCAGGCCAGCACACCCTCGGGCGCGCCGCCCGAACCCATGTACATGTCGATGGTCGTGTCGGGATTGGTCGTCGCGATGACGCCGGCAACGTCGCCGTCGCCGATCAGCACGACTCCGCAGCCGAGGCTGCGCAACTCCGCGATCAGCTTCTCGTGGCGGGGACGATCGAGGACGCACACGATGATGTCCGAGGGAGCCACGCCCTTCGCCTTAGCGACGGCCTGGACATTCTCGGTCGGGCTCTTGGCGAGATCGATGACGCCCGGCGGGTAGCCGGGGCCGACCGCGAGCTTCTCCATATAGACGTCGGGTGCGTTGAGGAGATTGCCCTCCTCGGCGGCCGCCAGCACGGCAAGCGCGTTCGGACCGGCCTTGGCGGTGATCGTGGTGCCTTCCAGCGGATCGAGCGCGATGTCGATCTTCGGACCCCTGCCGGGCGCGCCGCCGACCTTCTCGCCGATGAAGAGCATCGGCGCCTCGTCGCGCTCGCCCTCGCCGATGACGACGGTGCCGTCCATGTAGAGGCCATCGAACGCCTTGCGCATCGCCTCGACGGCGGCGGCATCGGCTGCCTTCTCGTCGCCGCGACCGACCAGCTTCGAGGCCGCGATGGCGGCCGCCTCGGTCACGCGCACCATTTCGAGCACGAGAACGCGATCAAGGACAGTGCTGGCTTCGACGTTACTGGACTTCCCCATTCCCACGGTTTCCTTTTCTGTTGCGGCGCATCCGATAGGCGAGGTTTGTTGCAATGTCGATAATCCGCGTCGTCATTCCGGCGGCTATCGCCGCGCGGATCGTTCCACCCGGCGCGGATCGCGGCGGGTCGAAGTCCCTCTCTTCAGCCGGCTGCTGCGCGCCTCGATTGCGGAAAGAGCCTGTGGAACAGCGGATAGAGGACGTCGTTCTCATAAGCGATGCGCGTCACCAAGCCCCGCGTCAATGCGGTGACCTCGCGACGATACTGGCTCCAGTCGGCCACGATCCGGTCCGGCGTCCAACTGCTGACATGCGCTGAATAGGTCATGCGCCGCTCGCGCAGATCATCGTCGCTCCGGCGCATTTCCGCGCCGGCCTCGGGATGGGTGCGCAGTGGCGCGTAGATGAGCTGCTCCTCGAGGGCGAGATGCTCGCGCAGCAGAGAGCTCATCTCAAGCCGGAGCTGGGCAAGGGGCTGACGGTCCAACGAAGGCGCACGCACGATCGCGTCCAGACGCGCGGTCAGCGCCTGCAAGTCCTCATGCTGTTGTTTCAGCCGTGCGATCATGACCAAGCTTCTCCTTGTGTCCTCTATCGCACACTGCCGTTAAGGCATCGTTTCCCCGACTTCAGGCGACCGTGAGCGGGCGCGCATAGGAGCGGTCGCTGCGATCACGAACGCCGCCGATCACGTCGGGCGGCAGGTCGATCGTCGGCACCGTGCTCTGGAAGTCCATCACCACCTCGCGGTGCGCGAGCGCCCAGCGGCCGTCGATCTTCTCCAGCCGATCCACATAGCGCGCGCCGCCGAACGTTACCGTGTCCCCCTCCAGCGGCAGCGTGTGGGTGATGACGTAGCATTCGCTGTGGGCTTCATCGCCCTGGATATCGAGCGTGAAGTTGGTGATGTAGTGCGCGGTGTGGCGGAAGCCGTGCATGATGTCGATCAGCCAGTCGGCGCGCTCCTCCACGCTCATGCTGTTGTTGCCGCCGTCCGCGCCGCGCGGATCATAGGCGCTGCCGCGATCGTCGCGCGCATGAGGATGGTAGGCCCTGAGCAGCAGCTCGCGGTCGATCCGGTCGAGGCCGCGCGTATAGCAGTTCAGCGCCTCGAGGATGCCGGCGCGATCCTTGAGGTAACGGACATCGGCGGCAAGGGCGGCAAGATCGATATCGCTCATGATGACTCTCCCGGGAGGACGTCGCGCGTCTGTCCGGAAGATACTTAACATGAATAGTATGTCCAGCGCCAAAGAAGGGCGTGGCGGCCCTTCTGGCGCAGGCTCAATCCAGAATGTGCATTACCATCGGATCGCCAAGCAGGCTTTCCGAGCCACCGAGGCGCTTCAGCACGTCCTCGACGCAGGAGAGGGCGCCGCTGTGAGTGACGATCGCGACCAGCACACCGCCGTCCTCGGTCTGCGCGCGCTGGATGACGCTCTCGATGGAGACGCCGGCATCGCGCATCGCGGCGGTGATCTCGGCGAGCACGCCGGGGCGATCCTGGACGAGGAAGCGCAGATAGGCGCGTCCGACGCGGGCGCCCGCATCGGCCTTCACCTGACGCTGCAGCCACTCGGCGGGCATGGCGAAAGCCGGACCATATTCGTCGCGCGCGACGTCGATGATGTCGGCGACCACGGCCGAGGCGGTCGGGCCTTCGCCTGCGCCTGCGCCCTGGAAGAAGAGGCGGCCGACGAAATTGCCCTCGGCGACGACCGCATTGAGGGCGCCGTCGACATGCGAGAGCGGGTGGGCGAGGGGCACCAGCATCGGATGGACGCGCTGGAACAGGCCGACATTCTCGCCGCCTTCCGCCTCGCATTCGGCCATGCCGACGAGGCGGATCTTGTAGCCGAGCGCCGCAGCCTCGCGGATATCGGCGGCCATCACATTGCGGATGCCGGTGATGTCTACCGAGCCGAAATCGATCTCCGTGCCGAAGGCGAGGCTGGCGAGAATGGAAAGCTTGTGGGCGGCGTCGATGCCGTCGATGTCGAAGGTCGGGTCGGCCTCGGCATAGCCTTTGGCCTGCGCGTCATCGAGCACATCCTGGAAGGCGGTGCCGTCCTTCTCCATGGTCGAGAGGATGAAATTGCAGGTGCCGTTGAGGATGCCATAGACCCGCATGATGCGATTCGCGGCGGCGCCTTCGCGCAGGCCCTTGATGACCGGCACGCCGCCGGCAACGGCCGCTTCATATTTGAGCGCGACGCCGGTCCGCTCTGCCTCGCGGGCGAGATCGAGGCCGTGATGGGCGATCATCGCCTTGTTGGCGGTGACGAAAGGCTTGCCGCGGCTCAGGCACTGGCGGGCCAGGGTGAGGGCGGGGCCGTCCGACCCGCCGATCAGCTCGACGACGGTGTCGATATCGTCGCGCGTGGCGAGCGAAGCCATGTCGTCGACCCATTCGTAGGCCGAGAGATCGAGGCCGCGATCCTTGTTGCGGTCGCGTGCGGAAATGGCGACCACCTCGATCGGACGACCGGCGCGGCGGGCGACGAGCTCGCGATTGACCTCCAGCAGGCGAATGACTCCGGCGCCCACTGTTCCCAGGCCGACAATGGCAAGGCGAAGCGGGTCAGTCTCGGTCATCGAATATCCTTCCGGGCGAGCGCCGTGGCGCGACGGCGCCGCTCATAGAGATATTTCGCGCCGGTTGGAAACCCGGACGATGCAGAAGCCGCTACCGCCGGTCAGAGCACCGGCGTTGCGGCGCGGTTGCAGCGGGCGAGCGACTGACGGAAAGCGCTATAATCGCGCGTGGCGGCCTGCGCGTCCGCCGCCGCCGCATCGCGCAGGGCGCGGCGCGGCAGCCCCTCGGGCAGGCCGCAGGCGAGGCGATACCAGAGCATCGTGTCGACCGGCGGGAGCGAGGCGGCATCATCCACGATCTCGCCCAGCGAGGCGCTGAAGCGCGGCTGCTCGTCCGGACGACGAATGACCGAGAGGGAAATCGGCGTACCGTCGGCCGTCTCGAGGAAGATCTGTGTCTCGCCTTCACCCTGGATGGCGCCGGCGACATGGAAGGCAGAACTGATGCCAGTGATGGCGGGCGGCACGTCCGCGGCGATGGCCTCCTTGAGCACGCGGCGCACCAGGGCCTCGTTGGCCGGCGTCCAGTCGATCAGGGCCGTGCTGGAAGTGAGCTGGATCTGGTCGACCCGCGAGCCGCTCTTGCCAAAAACGATCAGCGTGCGACCCTTGAGACCCGGCTTTTTCGCCTTGGCGGTGGGGCCATCGATCAGGAAGGCGGTCTTGCGGGAGATGACGGAGTCGCCGCGAATCAATCCGATGCTTTCCGCCTCCACATAGAATCGGCTTTGGCCCGGTGCCACGCCCGGCGCGCGCTCGGCAGGAAGCGCGACGGCGGACTTGATTCTGACCGTGGCGATGGTCGGCGAGGCCATGATGAGGTCGGCCAGGCGGGCATAGCTGACGGTGGGTTGCGCGGGCGGCGGCGGTGGATCCTTGGCAGTGACCGGGCCGGAAATTGCTAAGATTCCGTAAAGAAATAGCGCGGGAACCGTAAGGCGCCGCCCCCAGTGCTGTCGCGTCTGTTCACCGATCCGATCCATCATAACTCTATTCTCCCGTGGCCCCCGGAAAGGCCGATATCATAAGGAATTGGCGGCGCGAGACCATTGGCAACAAAGCGTTTGCCTCACGGAACCTACCGCGATAGGACATGCCCCGAAATCTAAGCCCGAGCGACCGGATCGCGCGGCTGGCGTAGCGTTGTTGAACTATGCGTCGAGTCGTTTCCGGTACAAAACAATGCCGCATTGAGCTAAGGAGTGTCGTTGCTGAATGGCCTATGCTGACCACTCGCAATCGTCCAGTAGGACGGTTTCCATCATTATCGTGGCGCTCATTCACGCGGTCCTCGGCTATGCGTTCGTGACTGGTCTTGGCATCAAGTATGTCAAGAAAGCTGCAGAACAGCTGAACGTCATCGACGTCGCCGAAGAGCCGCCACCGCCCGAGGAAGAACCACCGCCGCCGCCGCCGCCGCCGCCAGACATGCCGCCGCCGCCGCCGCCCCCACCGACGGCTCCGCCGCCGATGGTGTCGCTGCCGCAGAACCCGGTCTATGTCGCGCCGCCGCCGCCGCCTCCGGCTCCCCCGGCTCCGGCCGCGCCCCCGGCTCCGCCGGTGCCGCAGGTCAGCAAGGCCGCCGGTGCGCGTGGCAACCCGAACAGCTGGATCACGAACGACGACTATCCGTCGCGTGCGCTTCGTGACGAGGCTCAGGGGACCGTTTCGATCCAGTGGGAGATCAACGCGCAAGGTCGCGTCGAGAACTGCCGCGTAACGCAATCGAGCGGTAATGCGGATCTCGACGAAGCCGCCTGCAGCCTGATGACTCGTCGTGGACGTTATACGCCCGCGCTCGATCAGGCCGGCAACCCGATGCGTTCGACTGACCGTCGTCGCGTGGTGTGGCGCCTCCCCGAGTAATCACAGCTTTTCGGCCGCTCCGGACTGGGGCCAGGGGCGGCCATTTTTCTGACTGGTTTGAGAGGAATTAACTGATGTTCATCCAACTTTCTGCCGCCGCAGCGCCGGCCGCATCCAGCAACCCGTACGGCCTGATGGAGGCCCTCGAGCAGGGCGGCGTCATCGCCTGGACCGTGTTCCTGATCCTCGTCGGCATGTCGATCTTCTCCTTCTTCATCCTGTTCTCGAAGCTCATCGAGCAGCAGAAGGTGATCGGCCAGGCGAAGAAGGTTCGTGCCAGCTTCTGGCGCAGCAACTCGCTCAAGGAAGGCTCGGCCAAGCTTGAGAAGAACAGCGCCTACAAGCAGCTCGTCGACGACGGCGTGCTCGCTCAGGAGCAGCACGGCAAGCTGACCAACCCGGTCGAAGCCCATGACTGGCTGCACGCTTCGCTCAACCGTTCGGAAGCCTCGATCAACTCGAAGCTGAACGGCGGCCTGGCGTTCCTCGCCACCGTGGGTGCCACCTCGCCGTTCATCGGTCTGTTCGGTACGGTTATCGGTATCTACCGCGCGCTCATCAAGATCGGCGCGTCGGGTCAGGCATCGATTGACGCCGTCGCCGGCCCAGTCGGTGAGGCTCTCATCATGACCGCGCTGGGTCTGGCCGTGGCCGTTCCCGCCGTGCTCGCCTACAACTGGCTGCAGCGTCGCAACAAGTCGATCGCCGAGGACCTCTCCGCGTTCAACAACGACCTGCTCGGCTACATGGTCTCGAACGGCGCCGTCCGTCCGGCCGTCGTCGCCGCTCCGGCCGCCGCCGCTCCCAAGCCGGCTGCTGCCAAGGCCTGATCGCCAACGGGCCGCGCGGCGCGGGCTACCTGAGCCCCGCCGCGCTGTCCCTTCGCTCGGTTATACTGGCTTCGGCCTAGATTTAGGATTTTGACCGATGGCAATGAGTAGTGGGGGTGGTGGCGATGACACCCCGATGTCGGACATCAATACGACGCCCCTCGTGGACGTCATGCTGGTGCTTCTCATCATCTTCCTGATCGCGGTTCCGGTCGTGATCCAGACGGTGGAAGTGAAGCTGCCGAAGATCGCCTTCGAGCCGACGACCACCAAGCCGGAGAACGTCTCGCTCACCGTGCGTGCCGTTGACGGCAAGTGCGAAGTCTTCTGGAACATGACCAAGGTCGATGCGAGCAGCCTGCTCAATCGTGCCGTGGAAAAGCTCAAGAAGGACATCGAGAATGCCGGCGGCGTCGAGAACATGAATCCCGACGACCTGCCCGAGGCGCACATCCGCGCGGATATCGATACGCCTTATCGGTGCATCGGCGGCACCATCTTCACGATGCAGCGCGCCGGTTATCCGAAGGTCGGGTTCATCTCTGAGCCTGAGCCTGGTTCGATCCAGGTCCGTCGTCTCTGACGCCAAGATTAGGAGACCAGTAACATGGCAATGAGTGGCGGCCGCGATGACGGCGAACCGATGATGGAAATGAACACGACGCCGTTGATCGACGTCATGCTCGTGCTCCTCATCATGTTCATCATCACGATCCCGATCCAGACCCACGCGGTCAAGATCGACCTTCCGCAGAACGCGCAGACCCCCGAGAACCTGATCGATCCGGTGAAGAATCGTCTCACCATCGATCCGGCGGGCATCATCTACTGGAACGGTAGCCCGGTCAGCAAAGTCCTGCTGCGTCAGTATCTCGAGCAGACCGTGCGCATGACGCCGGAGCCCGAGCTGCAGTTCGAGCCCGATCAGTCGGCGCGCTACATCGTCGTCGACGATGTGCTCGCGATCATCAAGCGGGCCAAGGTGACGAAGCTGGGTTTCGTGGGCAACGAGCGCTACGGCGGCGTGTTCTGAGACCTGCGGGCGAACCGCCGCACCGCGCGGAACGCCTGACAACCAGTCAGTCTTGCAAAGGGGGCTTCGGCCCCCTTTCTTTTTGCGCTGCAGCTGTCGCAGGATGGGGCAGAACGCGTGCAGGAGGGGCTTGCGCGTTAGGACATTGGTAATCTCCGTCGCGCTACGTTCCCTCGGATTACGCGAGCAGGGTAGAGATGAGCGCGCTTCCTGAGAAAATAGACCAGCATATTTCACGACTGCACAACCGGCAGACCGTGCTCATTGGCGTCCGCGTGCGTCGCAAGGGCGAGAGCTGGTTCAAGAGCCGCATCACCGATATGTCGCTCGGCGGCTTCCGCCTGCTCAGCTTCGTGAAGCTGAAGATCGGCATGGAAGTCTGGGTGATGTTCCCCGGCTTCGAAGGGCGTAAGGCCTATGTCGTGTGGACCGCCAACCATGAAGCCGGCTGCGAGTTCGAAAGCCCGCTGCACCCGGCGATCTTCGACCATATCGTGCGCATGTCGGATCCGCTCGCGCGGGGTTGAGCGCTGGCCTGTGCCCGCCTCCGCGCGCCTGCCGACCGGCGGCGCGCCCTCCGATGGATGATGCTGCCCGCCGGGCTCAATGCGCCTCGGCGAACTGCAGCGAGGCCAGCCGGGCGTAGAGACCGCCCCTGGCGGTCAATTCGGCGTGGTTGCCGATCTCGACGATCCTGCCTTCATCCATCACGACGATGCGGTCCGCGGCGCGGATCGTGGCGAGGCGGTGGGCGATGACGATGGTGGTCCGGTCCTTCATCAGGCGCGAGAGCGCGTCCTGCACCAGCCGCTCGGATTCGGCGTCGAGCGCGGAGGTCGCTTCGTCCAGCAGCAGGAGCGGCGCGTCCTTGAGGAGCGCGCGGGCGATGGCGATGCGCTGGCGCTGCCCGCCGGAGAGGCGTGCGCCGCCCTCGCCAAGCTCGGAATCGAGGCCCTGCGGCAGATCGAGCAGGAAATCCTCGGCATGGGCGGCTCGCGCGGCCTCGAGCAGCGCGTCGTCGCTGGCATCCCATTGGCCGTAGCGCAGGTTGTCGCGCGCGCTGGCAGCGAAGATCACCGCCTCCTGGGGCACGAGCGCGATCATGCTACGGATCGTCGCCGTGTCCGCGTCGCGCAGGTCGACGCCGTTCAGCAGGATGCGGCCCTCGGCCGGATCGTAGAAGCGCTCGGCGAGCTGGAGCAGGGTCGATTTGCCGGCACCGGAGGGGCCGACAATGGCGACGGTCTCGCCCGGCGCCACGTCGAGCGAGAAGTCCATGAGCGCGGATGTGTCCGGCCGGGTGGGGTAGCGAAACCGGACATGGTCGAACGTGAGGCGCGCCTGGTGCGTCGCGGGGATCGGCCTGGGATCTGCGGGCGGGCGGATGGCGGGAACGGCGGCGGTCAGCTCGCTGAGCCGGCCGGCCGCGCCCGCGCCCCGCAGCAGGTCGCCATAGACCTCCGTCAACGCTCCGAAGGCGCCGGCGACAAGGCCGCCGGTCAGCACGAAAGCGGCGATGCTGCCGCCGGACATGCGGCCCGCCGCGACATCGAGCGCGCCTTGCCACATGATGAGGGTGATGGAGCCGAAGACGACAAGGATGATGATCGCCGTCATCCCGGCCCGCACGCGGATGCGCCGGCGCGCGGTGCGGAAGTTCTCCTCGACCGTCTGGACGAAACGGCCGGCCTCGCGGGTCTCCTGCACGAAGGCCTGCACGACTTTCATGGCGCCCAGCACCTCGGTCGTCAGGCTGCCCACGGCGGCAAGCCGGTCCTGGCTCGAGCGGGACAGGGCGCGCAAGCGCCGCCCGATGAATACGACCGGCCCAAGCACCAGCGGAATGCCGAACAGGAGCATGGCGGTCAGGCGCGGGGCGAGGGTGAAGAGGTAGATGAGGCCGCCAAAGCCGGTCAGCACGTTGCGCAGCGCGATGGAAACGGTCGAGCCGACGACCTGCTCGATGACGGCGGTGTCGGCGGTCATGCGGGAGGCGATCTCGGACGGCCGATTCGTCTCGAAGAAGGCCGGCTCCATGCGCAGCAGGTTGCGCTGCGCCGCCACGCGCATGTCCGCGACCACGCGCTCGCCGAGCCAGGAAACGAAATAGAAGCGCAGCGACGTGGCGATCGCCAGCACCACCACGATGACCATCAGATAGTTGAACCAGCGGCCAATGTCGCCGCTCGCGCCCGCCGCGAAGCCGCGATCGATCACCAGCTTGAAATTATTGGGTATGGCGAGCGTGGCGGCCGATGCCGTGGCCAGCGCCAGGATCGCGCCGATCAGATGGCCGGGATAGCGCCGGGCGTTCGACCAGATGAGCCGGAGGTTGCCGAGATTGGCGGCTTGCGGCGCTTCATCGCTGCTTCTGCTGGTAGGTTTGCGAGCCATCGCAGCGCCCTAAACCAACTTTGCAACCTTGGGGAGCGCTTTTGCATCTGCGCACAGCAGCACGATATGGCATAGCGCCGGCCAAGAATCTTAAGGCGTAGCCGCTAAAAGCTGCTTTATTGCATCGCAACAGCGCGCGCATCTGCTTATAAGAACGGGTCAGGCTAAGGAAACGCATGCTTTACAACGCCTACGAAATCCAGCGCAGCTGGCTGGCCAGCGCAAGCGCGGTCGCTACGGCGAGCGCGGAACTGTTGCAGAATCCGGCGAATCCGTTCGCCTATTTCGGCGGTGGGCCGATGATGGCATCGGCGCTCGACGTGTTCGCACATGCGGCGGCGCCGCGCGGAAAGCCTGCCTTCGATCTGCCGACGACGGAGATCGACGGCGAGATCGTGCCGGTCCACGAGACGATCGAGGCCCGCAAGACCTTCGGGCAGCTCAAGCACTTCATCCGCAAGGGGCACGAGACCGACGCGCCCAAGCTGCTGATCGTCGCGCCGATGTCGGGCCATTTCGCGACTCTGCTGCGCGGCACGGTCGCGCGGCTGCTGCCCAAGCACGACGTTTACATCACCGACTGGCGCGACGCCCGCAACGTGCCGCTTTCGCAGGGCTCGTTCGATCTCGACGACTATGTCGACTATCTGATCGACTGGCTCGACCATATCGGTCCGGGCGCACACATGTTGGCGGTCTGCCAGCCCTCGGTGCCGTGTCTCGCGGCGGCCAGCCTGATGTCGGCCTCGCAGCATCCCTGCCGGCCGCGCACGCTCACCATGATGGGTGGGCCGATCGACACGCGTCAGGGCCCCACGGCCGTCAACGAGCTTGCGATGGACCGGCCGCTCAGCTGGTTCCGGCAGAATGTCGTGGCGACCGTGCCGTTCAGCTATGCCGGCGCCGGCCGCATGGTTTATCCCGGCTTCATGCAGCTTGCCGGCTTCATGACAATGAACCTCGGCAATCACCTGATGAGCCACTGGCAGATGTTCCGCCATCTGGTCCAGGGCGACGAGGACAGCGCCGACGCGACCAAGAAGTTCTACGACGAATATCGCTCGGTCTGCGACATGACGGCGGAATTCTATCTCCAGACCGTCAATGAGGTGTTCAAGAAACACAGCCTGCCCAAGGGCGAGTTCATGCATCGCGGCACGCTGATCGACACCGGCGCGATCACCGACATCGGGCTGCTCGCCGTCGAAGGTGAGAATGACGACATTTCCGGCATCGGGCAGACCGAGGCGGCGCTGCACATCACGCCGCACCTGCCGGACGCATACAAGCAATATTATCTCGCCAAGGATGTCGGCCATTATGGCATCTTCAACGGCTCCAAATGGCGAAACCGCATCGCGCCCGTGGTCGAGGAATGGATCGCGCGGCACGACGACCTGCCGCGCGGTTAGGCGGACCGGGCGGGTGGGGACAGCGCAGGCGACAGGTGCGATGCGATTGCACTCGGTCGCCGTGGAGCGCTTTCCGGTCGCTGGCGCCTTCACGATCAGCCGCGGCGCCAAGCGCTTCGTCGACGTCGTCCTCTGCACGGTGACGGACGGCGTCCATGCGGGCCGCGGCGAAGCGACGCCGATCTAATATCATGGCGAGGAAGCGCGGCAGTGCGCGGATACGATCGAACAGGTGGCCGGGCGGGTGCGGCTTGACCGGCAGGAGGTGCAGGGCCTGATGCCTCCGGGCGCGGCCCGCAACGCGCTCGATTGCGCGCTGTGGGATCTGGAGGCCCGGCAAGCCGGCGTCCCTGTCTGGGCGCTGGCGGGCCTTGCGCGCCCGGAACCCGTCCGCACGGCCTACACCATCAGCCTCGATACGCCGGACGCGATGGCCGACGCCGCTCAGCGCGCGCGGGCGAGGGGATTCACCCTTCTCAAATGCAAGCTGAGCGGAGAGGCCGATCTCGCGCGGATCGCCGCGGTGCGGAGCGGGGCGCCGGACGCGGAGATCATCGTCGACGCCAATGAAAGCTGGTCGGAGCGCGACCTTTCGACGCAGATCGCGTCGCTTGCCGCATCGGGTGTGGCCCTGATCGAGCAGCCCTTGCCGGCCGGCGGAGATGGCGCCCTTGCCGGGCTTACTCCGCCGCTGCCGATCTGCGCGGACGAAAGCTGCCAGAGCGTGGCCGACCTCGATAGGCTCGCGGGCTATCAGGCCATCAACATCAAGCTCGACAAGGCCGGCGGCCTGACCGAGGCGCTGGCCATGGCGCGGGAGGCGCGCTCGCGCGGCCTGCGGATCATGGTCGGATGCATGCTGGGGACGTCGCTCGGCATTGCGCCGGCCTTCCTGCTCGCGCAGCTCGCCGATTGGGTCGATCTGGATGGCGCCTTGTTGCTGGCACAGGACCGGGATGGAGCGCTCGGCATGGAGGACGGGTTGTTGCATCCCGGTCCCTTGTGGGGTGATCCAAAGAGCTTTAACGGTTTACTCGCTTGACCGGGCCTATACCAATGGTCACTTGGTCTGGAACCGATCCCACGGGCGAGCGTAGGCCTTTGGTCATGAACTGAGGAGGTGCTGCGTGCGATTTGCACGAATTCTCGCTTTGTTGCTCGCCGCGGCGACCTTGGGCATTTCGGGCTATCTTCTTTACAGGATGCCCTTTGCTTGGATTCATCTGATCCCGGCAAATATTGCCGTGCTCGCCAGTCTCTATTTCTGGCGCAAACCGCCCAAGCGGAAGAAGGCCCGCAAGGCTGCCGCACTGGCCAGTTGCGCCATCGTGCCGTTCATCGCCCTCAGCGGGGCGGCCAGCCTTTATTTCTCGCCCACGCGCGTATGGCCGCTGTTTCTGACGCTTGCAGCGCTGGGCGTGATGGTCGCGGTGGTCGCGCTGATGCGGATCACGCGCAAGCAGGCCCATGTCTGGGCTGACTACTACTCCGACGTGACCTGACGCGGGCTGCGCCTAGCGGCCGCTTTCGGCTTCTCCGGCGCCGCTTTCATTTCCTCTGATACCGGATAAGGCATCACCATTCGCCCGTCCGGCGCGGCGGTGAAGCTCGTCTGCGTGGGATAGGCGAAAGCGATGCCCTCGGCCTTGAAGCGCTGCAGGATGGCGATGGCGACGCGATGCCGGCTCATGAAATAGTCGGTGTCGTCGGGATCCGGCACGTCGAACTCCAGCTCGAAATCGAGTGAGCTGGTGCCGAAGGCGACCATGCCGGCATGGACGAATTCCTGGTCCTGGCTTTCCACCACCTCGCGCAGAATCTCGGGGATGCGCGTAATCACGTCGAGCGGGGTCTGGTGGATGATGCCGAGCGCGAACTTGACGCGCTTGCTCTCAAGCCGCTGCTGCCCGGTGATCTCCTTCTGCAGGAGATTGGCATTGGAGATGACCTTGCGCTCGCCCGTGACGGCGCGAAGGCGCGTGCTCTTGAGGCCGATCCGCACGACGCGGGCGGTCGTGTTGTCATAGGAGATGACCTCGCCTTGGCGAAACGGCTTGTCGAACAGGATCGAGAGCGCGGCGAACAGGTCCGCGAAAATGCCCTGGGCGGCGAGGCCGATCGCTATGCCGCCGATGCCGAGGCCCGCGATGAGGCCGGTTACGTTCACGCCGAGATTGTCGAGGATAACGATGAGGGCAATCGCAAAGACGGCGACCGAGACGAGAATGCGGATGATGCCCACCGCATTCACGAGCGTCTCAGAGCCTTCCTGGTCGGCGCGCAGTTCGACCAGTCCGACGATGATCTCGCGCAGCCAGAGGGCGACCTGCACGACCGTCGTTATGGTGAACAGGAAGCGCACGGTCGTCATCAGCAGGTCGGGGGGGCTGGCATAGCCCGCGACGATCCGGACAGCGACCATCACCATGAAAAAATGCGAGGTTTTCTGCGCCGCGCGCCCCATGACGCTGAGCAAGCCGGGGATGTGCTCGCGCCGGCAGACCTTCTTCACAAGACCGCGCAGGAAATTGAGGCCGAGGTAGATCGCAATGCCCAGCCCGGCCGACACGGCAATCTGGAACCAGTGGATTGCGAGCCAGTGCGACATGTCGTTGATGACGATCATCGGATTGCTGATCGTGGGGAACGGAGACGTGTCGGCGGCCATGCAGGATCCTCAAAAGGCGCGGCGAAGGGCGCCGCAGTCACCCGGTCAACGCGCGGGCTATGCCCGGGTTTCACCTGAGGCTCTCGCTGCCGACAGGATGTAGTTGACGCTGAGATTGGTTCCGAGCGTGAAGCCGTAGCGTGGATCGGCCATGATTCCGGCCGTATCGCCGACGACGAGGCCGCAATCTGCGAGCAGGGCAGTGACGTCCTCCGGGGTCAGAAATTTGTGCCAGTCATGCGTGCCCTTGGGAATCCGGCCGAAGCCTTCCGCGAGAGTGACGATCAGCAGCTTCGAGGCCGGCGTGCGATTGGGCGTCGAGAGGATGAGCAGGCCGTCGGGCTTGAGCAGCCGGGCTATCGCGGCGATGAACAGCGACGGATCGGTGACGTGCTCGATCACCTCCAGGGCGGTGATGAGGTCATAGGGCGGTTCGTCCAGCGTCTCGACCCCGCAGGCGCGATAGTCGATCGCCAGGCCCATTTTTGCGGCATGATCGCGCGCCACGGCGATGTTCTCCGGCGCCGCGTCGATGGCGGTGAGGGTCGCGCCCAGCCGGGCCAGCGGCTCGGCGACCAGACCCGCGCCGCAGCCGATGTCCAGCGCGCGCTTGCCGGCCAGCGGGCGCAGCGCGGCGGCGTCACCGTCCCAATGCCGGTCGATCGCATCGCGAATATAGCGCAGGCGCACCGGGCCGAGCTTATGCAGCATGGCGCTGGCGCCGTTCGGGTCCCACCAGTCGGCCGCTTGTGCGCCGAAATGCGCGGCTTCCCGCGGATCGATGGTGCCGGTTCCCGGCTCGCTTGCCATTGCCAATCCTGCTGACTAAGAGGGCGCCGGCTCGAAGGCCGGAAAGAGGGTTACGCCCGGTTTTCCTGCCCCTTGATAGTCGATGAAAGGTTCGCGACAAGCCCATGGCGCGCATTGTGATGAAATTTGGCGGCACTTCGATGGCCGGCATGGAGCGTATTCGGAAGGTCGCCGCGCGCGTGAAGCACGAGGTGGAGCGGGGCAATGAGGTTGCCGTGGTCGTCTCTGCGATGGCCGGCGAGACCGATCGCCTGGTCGGCTTCTGCAAGGAAGCGAGCCCGCTTTACGACGAAGCCGAATATGACGTGGTCGTGGCGTCGGGCGAGCAGGTAACCTCGGGTCTCCTCGCCATGACGCTGAAGGCGGTGGGTGTGCCCGCGCGCAGCTGGCTGGGCTGGCAATTGCCGATCCGCACCGGCGAGACGCACAGCAAGGCGCGCATCGAGACGATCGAGACCGACGGGCTGATCGCCGCCATGGCCTCGGGTCAGGTCGCCGTTATTCCCGGTTTTCAGGGGCAGATGGGCGATGGCCGTGTCTCCACCCTGGGCCGTGGCGGTTCGGACACGTCGGCTGTCGCCGTCGCTGCCGCCGTCAAGGCGGATCGCTGCGATATTTATACCGATGTTGACGGCGTATACACCACGGATCCCCGCATCGTGTCGCGCGCCCGGAAGCTCGACAAGGTGACGTATGAGGAAATGCTGGAGCTGGCGAGCGTCGGCTCGAAAGTGCTGCAGACGCGGTCCGTCGCGCTGGCGATGAAGGAGAAGGTGCGCGTTCAGGTGCTCTCCTCCTTCGAGGAGCCGGGCGACGACCCCGAACCAGGCACGATGATCGTCAGCGAAGAAGAAATCGAAGGAAGCGACATGGAACGTCAGCTCATCACGGGCATCGCCCACGACAAGAACGAGGCGAAGATCGTGCTCACCCGCGTGCCGGATCGGCCCGGCATCGTGGCCGCCATCTTCGGCCCGCTCGCCGACGCCGGCATCAATGTCGACATGATTATCCAGAATGTCGGGCACAGCGGCATCGTGACGGACGTGACCTTCACCGTGCCCCGCGCAGACGTGGCCCGAAGCGTCGACATCCTTGAAGGCACCAAGGAAAGCATCGGATTCGAGACGATCATCACCGACATCGAGGTCGCCAAGATCAGCGTCGTGGGCGTTGGCATGCGCAGCCACGCCGGCGTCGCCGCGACGATGTTCAAGACGCTGGCCGACCGCGGGATCAACATCGAGGCGATCTCGACCAGCGAGATTAAGGTCTCGGTGCTCATCGACGAGGACGAGACCGAACTGGCCGTGCGCGTGCTGCACAGCGCCTATGGGCTGGACGCGGAGCTTCCGGCCGCCTGACCTGTTGCCGGCGTCCCGCAGCAGTGCGGGGCGCCGTGACGGCCGCTTCAGCCTGGGGTGGCGTCGAGCGCTTCCACGCTTTTTACGAAATATTTGTCCTCCAGATAATTGCTGGCGTAGCTGCGTACGTCGACGTGTACCCAGGTGGGTGCGACTGTCCCCGGTTCGCAGGATTTGCGGTCCGGCACGTTCCAGCCGCTTTGGCAGTTCGCCTTTTCCTGAAGGATGTGCCGCAACGCGTCGCAGCGTTGCGCGTCTGTCCCGCCTTCACCGATGATATCGAGATCGATCGCCTTGCCGTGATGATTGGTGCTCGTTCGGGGTGTTCCGTTCGCATTGGGGTGATTGGCGTTGTCGATCGAGCATCGATAGGCGGAATTGATCGTCAGCCGCCAATCCTTCGCGGCGGCATGGAACATCGCCGCACGAACCGTCCACAGCAGCATGTGATGGACGCCGGGATATTCGTAGCGATGATAAACCTCCAGTTGCGCGCTCGACCGGTATAGCCCCTTGAACTTGCCTCGCCCGAAACCGCCGCACTGACCGCACGGGCAGCGCAGCTTCGCAAAATCGATGGGATGATCGTCGCCGAACTTGACGATGGCCGCCATGGAAGTGGCGTCGGCCTCGCCGCTGGGCGTTGACTGGCCCATGACGAGGCGCTGGAAAGCCTGAACCTGTAGCTCGGTGCCCGGACCATAAATGCCGTCGGGGATCGTGCCGCGGAAGCCGGCAAGACGCATCTGGAGCTCGACGACGTCAGGCCCGGTGTCGCCACGCTTCAAGGCAGGCAGGAGGGCGGCGCTCATTGCTCGGGTTCCTGCGGATCGAGCTTGCCGCTGAGGCGGGTGCGGGCGTCGTCGAATTCATCCGCTTCGGTGCGATTGGGCGTGTCCGGGTCGTGCGGAGGCGGGGGCGTGGGTGGCTGCTTCGTGCCGCTGCCGCTCCCATCATCATTCTTGCCGTCGGGATCGGCGACAGTCCGCTCGGTCTTACCCGAGGGAGACCGCGTCTCGACGGCGTGAGGCTCAAGCCGCCAATGAAATTGGCGACCAGTCGTTCGGTGAAGCCCGTCGTGAAGGAGAGAATGACGAGCCATGCGGCCTTGCCGTCTTCGCCATCGGGCAGTTGAAGCGCCGCTCCACCCAGTTGAAGGGTGACGAGCTTGCCGTCGAACAGTGCGAACAGGATTGCGGCCGATACAGCGCCGATGCCGATGCGCAGGACAGCATCGAGGAAATTGTCCCGATTGGTAATGTCCACGGGGATGTCGCGCGCTCGTATGCGGAAGGCGATCGAAGCGAGCGCGCCAATGCCGCCGATGGCGGCCGCAGCCCAGTAGTCCGGCGTGTAATGGCCGAAATCATGCAAGCTACTTTGGAACCAGGCGGTCGAAAACCATTTGCAGAGCAGGATGATCGCGAGTGTCGAGAGCAGCGCGAAGATCAGATGCGATGTACGAATGACTGAAGCCCTACTGTTGCGGATTTCGTCGCGCTGACGGGAAATTTCGGCAAGGGCGCCGGCCTGATCGCCTTGCAGGGCCATCAAGAGCGTGCGCGCGAGGCGGGCGGCGTGAGCCCTGGCTTCCTGCTGGCCTGCCTCGGCGTCCTCAGCCGATCGGCGCGCAAGGAAGTCCCAGGGCAGCTTTCGGCCAGGCAATGCCTCGATCTCGACCTCGATTTCGCTGCGCATGGGGCCGAGCGGGGCGAGTTCTGCCCTTTGGTTCGCGCCCTGCGTGTCGGCGTCCGCGAACTGAACAAGCACTTGATTGTCCGCAGTGCGGTAGACGGCGTAGAGTTTTGACACCTTTCCGTAGATCGCTTCGATGATTTTGTTCTGGAAGTTCTTCTCGCCGATCCGGATATCTGCGACAGTCGTTTCAGGCATAGCAATGCCTCCATGTCGTGCGCCGTGCGGTACGCTTCTGCGGCCTTGGGGCCGGGACGCTCGGACCTTTCCCAAGGTATAAATTTCGGCACCGGCTCCTCCCAGCCGAGATAGTTCCATTACGGTTTTAATCGGCTCGCCAATCTCCTGTCGCCAAGCGGGCGCAGAGCGACTATCCGCGGCGCAGAGACGCAAATTCCGGCGTGATGGAGCAAGAATGAACGACGCGATCCCGACGACTGACCGATTGAACAGCCTCATGGCCCGCGGCGCCCACTTCCTCGGCACCGAGACCGCGATCATCTGCGGGGCGATGAGCTGGGTTTCGGAGCGGCATCTGGTTGCGGCGGTCAGCAATGCGGGCGGCTTCGGCCTCATCGCCTGCGGTGCGATGACGCCGGACCTGCTCGACAAGGAGATTGCGGGGACGAAGGCGCTGACAAGCAAGCCATTCGGCGTGAACCTCATCACCATGCACCCGCAGCTCTTCGACCTGATCGAGGTCTGCAACCGCCATGATGTTGGCCATGTCGTGCTGGCCGGTGGCCTGCCGCCGCGGGGCAGCATCGAGGCGATCAAGGCGAACGGCGCCAAGGTGATCTGCTTCGCCCCCGCGCTATCGCTCGCGAAGAAGCTGCACCGCTCGGGCGTCGACGCGCTGGTGATCGAGGGCATGGAAGCGGGCGGCCATATCGGCCCGGTCGCGACCGGCGTGCTGGCGCAGGAAATCCTGCCGACGATGGCGGACGAGCTGCCGGTGTTCGTGGCCGGCGGCATCGGTCGTGGCGAGACGATCGCCGCCTATCTGGAGATGGGCGCGGCGGGCGTGCAGCTTGGCACGCGCTTCGCCTGCGCAACCGAGAGCATCGCCCACCCCAATTTCAAGAAGGCGTTCTTCCGGGCCTCCGCACGCGACGCGACTGCCAGCGTACAGGTCGATCCACGCCTGCCGGTGATCCCGGTGCGCGCGCTCAAGAATGCCGGGACGGAGGCGTTCACAGCCAAGCAGCGCGAAGTCGCGCAGATGCTCGACGAGGGGAAGGTCGACATGGGTGAGGCCCAGCTCGAGATCGAGCACTACTGGGCGGGCGCCCTGCGCCGCGCGGTCATCGACGGCGATGTCGAGAACGGCTCGCTGATGGCCGGCCAGTCGGTCGGCATGGTGACCGGCGAGGAGCCGGTGGCGGACATCATCGCGACCTTGATGACCGAGGCGCGCGCGGCGCTCTCGCGGCGCGGCTGACAAGGTTGGACCCCGCGGCTCGCGCGGGCATGACCCCGTCATGATCTAAGGTAGGCTTGATATCGGCTTCCCGTTCTAGGGCGGCGGTGAGCGGTTGCGCATCTCCGCTTGACGACCCGCACCGCTTCGTTGACATTGTCCGAAAAGTGCACGGCAGATTGCGCGTCGAGGAGAGAGAAGCGTGCCTATCCGGACGGAACGATATCGCGTGCCCGCATGTCATGAGCGGGAGGGGCAGGCATGAGCGAGGCGGCGGCAAGTGCGGCCGAGCCGCGCTACGAATCGGACTTCTCCCTCCGCAAGCTCAAGCTCGTCACCATCATCACCATCGCAAACATGTTCGCGACCAGCCTGCTGCCCTTCGGCGCGATCACGCTGGTCAACGTGCCGATGACGAAGGAGTTCGGATGGACGCAGGCCGAATATGGCCTGGCGATGACCTCGCTCATGTGGTGCGGCGCCTGCACCCTGATCTTCTACGGGCGCTTCATGGACAAGTTCGGCGTCCGTCTCGCCATCATCTTCGGTACCGTCGGCGTGGGGCTCTCGACGCTGGCGCTCGGCTTCGTGCAGGAGCTCTGGCAGTTTTACCTGTGCTTCGCGTTGCTCGGCGTCTTCGGCAGTACGGGCATCGGCTACACCAAGATTGTCAGCGCGCTGTTCACCCAGCATCGCGGCAAGGCGCTCTCGCTGTTCGGTGTCGAATCGACGCTTGCGGGTGCCGGAATCCCCTTCCTGCTCAACTGGCTCATCACCGATTTCGGATGGCGAGGCATGTTTATCGCCTGCGCGTGCATCATCTTCTCACTCATCCCGCTCATCTATTTCCAGATCGACGAGCCGGGCGAGATCAACAGCGACCGGCGCCTGATCCGGTCGAAGGAAGCGCCGAAAATCGACCGATCGGCCACGCTGGAGGGTCTGAACGAGCGACAGATTCTGCGTGATCGCGTCTTCTGGCTGATCGTCATCGCCACGATCATCGGCACCGCGCCGCGCACCGGCATGATGCCCTCGCTGGTGCCGATGCTGCTGGAGAAGGGATTTACGCAGGCCGACGCCGTCACCTATATGAGCGTATCTAGCTTCCTCGCGCTCGCCGGCACGATCGTCGGGGGCTGGGCGGTCGACCGCTTCAACGACAGCCGCATCGCGATCCCCTTCAAGGTCATTTCCTTCCTGGGGCTTATCTTCTTCATCTTCGTCACGGCGAGCTTCGGCGGTTGGTATCTGCTCGGGCTGGCGGTCGGCTTTGGGGGTTTCTCGCTGGGGACGGCGCGGCCGATCGGCACCTATCTCCATGTGCGCTTCTTCGGCCTCAAGTCCTTCGGCTTCTACCATGGCTTCGAGAACATGTTCCTCGCCTTCGCCATGGGCTGCGCGCCGCCGATCGTGGGCTATCTGCGCGACACCAGCGGTTCCTATATGAGCGGCTATGTCATCATGGCCGTCTGCCTTGCCATAGGCACCGTGCTTTACTGGGTGCTGGGCCCTTATCGCTATGCTGCGAATATCGGTGCGGTGCCCTTGCCGGCGGAGGAGGAGGGGAAACGCGCCACGACGGACGGCCCCGGCAAAGTTGCGACGGCTGCGGTTTGAGGGGCGCATGCTGCGCCTTCGGGGCGCACAATAATCCCTTGCTGCGCAGTGTCGGCGTGGGTGTTGGAGAGTCATGACGGTTTCTGATAGCAGTGCTGGCATGGACACCGCCCGCCGTCAGGACCCGTCATCAAGTTCCGCCGCAGCCGCCGCGCGCAAGATCCTGCTGCGCCTGCACGAGGTCATGGCCGCGCGGACCCATGCGCAGAGCAAGCTCAACAAGGTCGTGGAAATCATCGGCGAGGAATTGTCGAGCGAGGTCTGCTCGATCTACCTGCTGCGCGAAGGCATGCTGGAACTATTCGCGACCCGGGGCCTCAAGCAGGAGGCCGTCCATGTGACGCGCCTGGCACCCGGCGAGGGCCTTGTCGGCACCATCGCCCAGAATGTCGAGACGCTGAACCTGGAGGAAGCCTCGGGCCATCCCGACTTCGCCTACCGGCCGGAAACGGGCGAGGAACTGTTTCACAGCTTCGCAGGGGTTCCCATCGTGCGCCGCGAGAAGGCGATCGGGGCGCTCTGTGTGCAGCATGTCGATCCGCGCGCTTATGAGGAAGTCGAGATCGAGGCGCTGCAGACGGTGGCCATGGTGCTCGCCGAGCTCATCAGCAGCGCCGCGCTGGTCGACGAGAATCCCGGCGAGACGCGCACGGTCGAGACCGGTGCGACGATCCTTTCCGGGCTTCAACTCGTCATGGGCATGGCGCGCGGGCAGGCCGTGTTCCACCAGCCGCGCGTCACCATCGAGCATACCGTCGCCGAGGATATCGAGGTCGAGCGCCAGCGCGTCTATTCGGCCTTCACCAAGATGCGCGAGCAGATCGATCGCATGGCGGGGCAGGCGGAATTCGGGGTCGAGGGCGAGACCAAGGAGATTCTCGAGACCTACAAGATGTTCGCCTATGACGAGGGCTGGTCGCGCCGCATCAACGAGGCGATCGACGCGGGCCTGACCGCCGAGGCTGCCATCGAGCGCGTGCAGCAGAGGACCCGCATGCGCATGCGCCAGATTGACGATCCGCTGCTGCAGGATCGCATGCACGATCTGGAGGATCTCTCAAACCGGCTGCTGCGCATCGTGGCCGGGCAACTGGGCACGGCCGCACAGCTCGGCCTACGGCAGGACACCATCCTCATCGCGCGCAATCTCGGCCCCGCCGAACTGCTGGAATATGACCGGCGGCGCCTGAAAGGTCTGATCCTGGAGGAAGGATCGCTGACGGCGCACGTCACCATCGTCGCACGCGCCATGGGCGTGCCCGTGCTCGGCCGGGTCAAGAACACGCGCCAGCTCATCAACGATGGCGACCTGCTGCTGCTCGATGTGAACCAGAACCGGCTCTACATCCGGCCGTCCGTGCCGATGGACGAGGCGTTCGAAAGCGGTCTCGCCCTCACGCAGAAGCGCCGGGCGGCCTATGCGGCGCTGCGCGACAAGCCGGCCGAGACTCTGGACGGCACCCGCATCGAGCTGATGGTCAATGCGGGTCTGCGCGATGACGTGGCCGCGCTCGACGTGACCGGCGCGGACGGCATCGGCCTGTTCCGCACAGAGTTCCAGTTTCTGGTGTCGGCGACCCTGCCGCAGCGCGAGCGTCAGCTGCGGCTTTACCGGGACGTTCTGGATGCGGCCGGGAACAAGCCGGTGATCTTCCGGACGGTCGACATTGGCGGCGACAAGGCGCTGCCTTATCTTCGCAAGACCGACATCGACCAGGAGGAAAATCCTGCCATGGGCTGGCGCGCGGTGCGCCTGGCACTGGAGCGCGACGGCCTGATGAAGGCGCAGGCCCGTGCCTTGCTGGAAGCAGCCGCCGGGCGCACTCTGCACGTCATGTTCCCAATGGTGTCCGAGCCGTGGGAACTGGTGCAGGCCAAGGCGCTGTTCCAGGAGCAGCGCGACTGGCTGGCGAAGCGCGACCGGAAGCAGGCCAAGACGGTGTTCTACGGGACGATGCTGGAAGTGCCGGCACTCGCCGAGACACTCGATTTCGTCCTGCCGGAGCTGGATTTCCTCTCGATCGGCACGAACGATCTTACCCAGTTCCTGTTCGCCGCCGATCGGGCCAACCCGAAGCTGGCCGAACGTTATGACTGGCTGAGCGTCGCCATCATGCGCTTTCTTTCACGGATCGTGAACACCGCTGCGGAGTATAACGTGCCGCTCGGCGTGTGCGGCGAGATGGGCGGGCGCACGTTGGAGGCGATGGCGCTGCTTGGCATTGGCATCCGTCGCCTGTCGATCACCCCGGCCTCCGTCGGTCCGGTGAAGGCGATGATCCGCTCGGTGGATCTGGCGGCGCTCAGCGAGCATTGCGCCGAGCTCATCAAGGCTCGCGTCGTCAACCTGCGCGAACCGCTGGCCCAATGGGCGAGCGAGAATGGCGTGGAACTCAACTGATCCTGACAAACGCTCTACCTGCGGCAGCGCGCGCGCCAAGACATTAAGCGCGTTGACACTGCGCGCAGTGGCGTGAAACAAGGCATCGCCCTGAAACGGACCGGAAAAGCGGACGACCATGGCCAAAGCGCCCAAGACGGCAGACGTAGAAGTTGAGGTCGTACCCGAGAACGTGAGCGCACCGGAGCTGATGCGACGGGCTCGGACGGCCGCAGGACTGTCACTCGAAGATCTGGCCACCCGGACCAGGGTGCCCATGCGCCATCTGGCGTCCTTGGAAGCCGGGGAATATCAGGCGCTTCCGGGCACGACCTACTGCGCGGGCTTCGCGCGCGCATTCGCGCGGGCGGTCGGCCTCGACGAGACGATGCTGGTCGCCAAGGTGCGTGCCGAGATCGACGACATGGGCGGCGTCGGCCAGGGCCATTACGAATTCGAGGAAGCGGTCGATCCCAGTCGGGTGCCGCCGCGCATGCTCGCCTGGGTTGCGGCCGTGCTCGTGCTGCTGATCGGCGGCGGCTTCGCAATCTGGCGGATGCAGCTCAACACGCCGCCCACCGACGAGCAGCTTGCCGCCGAGCGCCGGACCGAGACCCGGATCGCCAATCCGGCAGCGCCCTCCCGCGCGGCGACGGCGCAGCCTGCCGCTCCCTCCGGCCCGGTCGTGATGACGGCGGTCAATGAAGTGTGGCTGCGCATCTATGAACCGGATGGCACGCGCCTGTTCGAGGGCACGCTGGCCAAGGATCAGAGCTACACCATCCCGCCGACGGCCCGCAGCCCGATGATTCTCACCGGCCGGCCGGACGCGCTGGCGGTGACGGTCGGCGGGCAGGCGATCCCTCCGCTCGGCCCGCCCGAGCGAACGATTTCGGACGTACCGGTCACCGCAGCCGCATTGCTCGCCCGCAAGGCGGCGCCGGCTGAAGGCGAGGAAGGTCCGGTTGCGCCCGCCAACGCGGCGACGCCGGCCGCTAATTCAGCCGGCTGACAATTCGATCGTGCAGGGCCGGCGCACGGCGCTTTACCCGCTGCCGGGATCGGCTATGGATGCCCACAGACTTTCAGGACCCTAACGCTCAGGACCCCCGCGCCATGCCAGCTATGCTTCGCAGCACCCGTCTTTTCCGTACCCTATTGTCGCTCGGCGTGGCCCTGCCGCTGCTCGGCGGCACCGCCGTTCTGGCGCAGGGGACGAACCGGACGGTGGAGGGCCGCGTCGACCGGCTCGAGCAGGAAATGCGCGCCGTGCAGCGCAAGGTCTTCCCGAACGCGGCCGGTGGGCAGGTGCTGGCGCCCGAGGTCGGCCCGGCGGCCCCTGTGCCCGGTTCGCCCGCCGGCACGCCCGCAACCTCGCCGGTCGCCGATCTTACCGCGCGTGTCACTGCCATCGAGGAACAGCTCGCGCGGCTGACCGGGCAGGTCGAGGAGAATGGCTACCGCCTCAAGCAGCTCGAGGAGAATTTCGCGAAGCTGAGCGCGCCGCCGCCGCTTCCCGCCGCTGCGCCCATCGTGCCGCCGCCGGCCGCGCCGGCCGCCAATGCGGCTCCGACCCGTCCTCAGCCCGCTGCCGCCGCGCCCAGCCCGGCCAATGGCGCGCGCAACGAGCAGGTCGCGGCCGTGGAGCGCCCCAGCACCGGCAATGCGGCGCTAGACGGCTACACCTATGGCTATCGCCTCTGGCAGGCCAAATTCTATCCCGAGGCGCAGACACAGCTTCAGGCGACGCTAGACAAGTTCGGCAGCGATCCGGTCGCCAGCCGCACGCAGAACCTGCTCGGCCGCGCCTATCTCGACGACAAGAAGCCTTCGATGGCGGCCAAGGTGCTCTACGAGAATTATCGCGTCCGCCCCAAGGGCGACCGCGCGCCCGAAAGCCTGGCCTGGGTCGGCGAATCGCTGATCCAGCTCAACCGGCTGAAGGAAGCCTGCCTGGCCTATGACGAACTGGCGGACGTCTTCGGCCAGACCATGCCGGCCGGCGTGCGGGACATGATGACCAAGGGCCGGGTCCGCGCCAAATGCAGTGCCTGAGGGCCTCGAGGCAAGGCTGAGCGCGGCGACGGCGCGCCTGATCGGGCGCCCGGTCGCACCTGACGAAAAGATTGGTATCGCGGTCTCCGGCGGCGCCGACAGCATGGCCCTGCTGGCTGCGGCTCATGCCGCTTGGCCGGGGCAGGTCGAGGCGGCGACCGTCGACCATGGCCTCCGCGCGGAAGCGCAGGTTGAAGCGCGGATGGTCGCGCACTGGTGCGCCGGGCAAGGCGTGCCGCATATCATCATGACGGTGACGGCACCTCTCCGGGGCAACCTCCAGGCCGCGGCGCGCGAGGCGCGCTATGCGCTGCTGGAAGGCTGGCGGGTTGAGCAGGGGCTTTCCTGGCTCATGACGGCGCATCAGGGCGACGATCAGGTCGAGACGCTGCTGTTGCGGTTCGGGCGCGGCTCCGGCGTGGGTGGCCTTGCTTCGGTGCGGGCACGGCGCGGTCATTTGCTCCGACCGCTGCTCGAGGAGCGACGCGCAACCCTGCGGCGCTACTGCGAGGAGCGGCGGGTGCCCTTCGTCGACGATCCCAGCAACAGCGACGAGCGGTTTGATCGGGTGCGGCTGCGGCAGGCTCTGGAGGGCAGGGCGCTCGTCGATCTGGCCGGCCTTGCCCGCTCGGCTGAGGCGCTTGCCGATGCCGAGGCGGCGCTGGCCTGGATGACCGACACGCTGGCGAGCGATTTTCTCGATCTCAGTGACGGGCAGGCGACGCTGCACCGAACCGACCTGCCGCCCGAGATCCTGCGTCGCCTGCTGCTCCGCATGATCGCTTATCTGAACCCCGAGGCCGAAAAACCGCGCGGTCCGTCGCTGGATCAAGCGCTTGTTCAGCTTTTCGATGCTAAGAGTGTCGCCCTCGCCGACTGCATCGTGAAGGGCGGAGCGGCATGGACAGCGCGGAGAGCACCCCCGCGAAAGTCGGCCTGAACCATTGTGTTCCGGACGGGATGTCCTATTTTGGAGCGCGAAAGCGAGTTGAGATGAACGATCAAAAAGAGCCGCAAGGCAATCCATGGATCAAGAGCGCGCTCATTCTGGCTGGCGTGTTTCTCGCGCTGCTGATGTTCGTGACCGTGTTCGATAACAAGGGCGTGAGTGCCAAGGGCACGCCGATCGCCTATTCCGATTTCCGGGAAAAGGTCGTCGCGGACGCCGTCAAGGAAGTCTCGATCGGTCCGGATCGCATCAGCGGCGTCCTCAAGAACGACCAACGCTTCACGGCCTATGCGGTGCCCGATCCGCAGCTGACCGCGCTGCTCGATGAGCATCGCGTCAAATATTCCGGCCAGCCGGAGGAGCAGCCCAATTTCTGGATGATCCTGCTCTATCAGTCGCTGCCGTTCGTCCTCATCCTCGGCATCGCCTTCTTCGTGCTGCGCCAGATGCAAAAGGGCGGCGGCGCGGGCGGGGCCATGGGCTTCGGCAAGTCCAAAGCCAAGCTGCTCACCGAGAAGCAGGGCCGCGTCACCTTCGACGATGTGGCCGGCATCGACGAGGCGCGTGAGGAACTGCAGGAAATCGTCGAATTCCTGAAGGATCCCAGCAAGTTCGCGCGCCTGGGCGGCAAGATCCCCAAGGGCGCTCTGCTGGTCGGCTCGCCCGGCACCGGCAAGACGCTGCTAGCCCGCGCCATCGCGGGTGAGGCGGGCGTTCCCTTTTTCACCATTTCGGGTTCGGACTTCGTCGAGATGTTCGTCGGTGTCGGCGCGAGCCGCGTGCGCGACATGTTCGAGCAGGCGAAGAAGAACGCGCCCTGCATCGTCTTCATCGACGAGATCGACGCGGTCGGCCGCCATCGCGGCGCCGGCCTCGGCAACGGCAATGACGAACGCGAGCAGACGCTGAACCAGCTCCTGGTGGAGATGGACGGCTTCGAATCGAACGAAGGCATCATCATCATCGCCGCGACCAACCGTCCGGACGTGCTCGATCCGGCGCTGCTGCGTCCGGGCCGTTTCGACCGCCAGGTGGTCGTGCCGCGCCCGGATATCGATGGCCGCATCAAGATCCTGCAGGTCCACATGAAGAAGGTGCCGCTGGCGCCTGATGTCGACGCGCGCACCATCGCGCGCGGCACGCCGGGCTTCTCCGGCGCGGACCTCGCGAATCTCGTCAACGAGGCGGCACTGATGGCGGCGCGGCGCGGCAAGCGCCTGGTCGCCAGCGCCGAGTTCGATGCCGCCAAGGACAAGGTCATGATGGGTGCCGAGCGGCGCTCCATGGTGATGACCGAGGACGAGAAGAAGATGACCGCCTATCACGAGGCCGGTCATGCCATCGTCGCGATCCACGAGCCGGCGTCCGATCCGATCCACAAGGCCACGATCATTCCGCGCGGCCGCGCGCTGGGCATGGTCATGCGTCTGCCGGAGCGGGACAATTACAGCTACCACCGCGACAAGATGTACGCGAACCTCGCCGTCTCGATGGGCGGCCGTGTCGCCGAGGAAGTGATCTTCGGCTACGACAAGGTCAGCTCGGGTGCATCCAGCGACATCCAGTATGCGACACGCCTTGCCCGCGACATGGTCACCCAGTGGGGCATGTCGGACGAGATGGGCCCGCTGCAATATGAGGAGCCGCAGGGCGAGACGTTCCTCGGCTATTCGCAGAGCCAGCGCGTCCACATGTCGGACGAGACCGCCAAGAAGATCGACACGGAGATCCGCAAGATCGTCGAGACCGGCTACAACCGCGCGCATCAGCTGCTGAAGGATCATGGCGATCAGCTTCATCTGCTCGCACAGGCGTTGCTCGAGTTCGAAACGCTGTCCGGCGACGAGATCAAGACGTTGATCGAGAAGGGCGAACTGACCCGCGAGGGCGAGACAATCCGCCCGGTCCCGGTGCCGGTGGCAGGCACGTCCATCCCCAAGACGGGGCGTCGCAAGGGCTCTTTCGGGGACACCGCGCCGCAAGGCGTCTGATCCCGGATCCAAACACACGTCGTCAAAGCCCCGGTCGAAAGATCGGGGCTTTTTCGTTGACCGTCGCAATGCAGAGGGCTGCATTTGGCGAATGTTCGAAGTGCCGCTATCGCGGTTGTCGAACTTGGGGAGCGAGGGACTGCGCCGAATGCCGATCTATGTCGATGAGAGCGGTGGGCTGCCGGCCGGCGCGATGATCGTGGCGGGAGTGGAGATCGATGCGGACGACGCTGATCGCCTGCTCCAGCGCTTCCGCACCGTCACCGGCCTGCGCGGCGAACTCAAAGGCAGCCGCATTTCCCTGGTCGAGCGCGCCTTCTTCTTCGAGCTGTTCGAACGCTTCGGCGGGCGGGCGCGGGTCTGTATCGCGCATGACGACAGCCGGGGAATCACGGAGCGCGCCTATGACCTCGACGTCTATGTGGCACTGCTCAAGCTGCTGGTCGACGACTGGCTGAGCGGCGGAAGCGCATGCCCCAATTTCGTGATCGACGAGGGCCGGTACGACGCGCTGGTGCTGGAAAAGGTGCGGGAGGACATTGCCGCATTGCTCGCCAGTTGCGGGAGCGCGCGACTGGTCGACAGCCGGCGTTCGTCGGGCGTGCAGATCGCCGATGTGGTCGCTAACAGTTTCTACAATATTGCCGTCAGCTCGGGCCGAGCGGGGCGCATCCAGGCGATTCTCGATCCCTTCATCCACGCGGATCTTATCCGCATCCACCGACTCAAGGATCTGCCGGCGCCCAGACAAAAACATCCGGCATTGCAGGGCAATGCCGGACGTCTTGAAACACCGCAATCGAGGCTGGTTCAGCCGTCGTAGTCGGCGCCCAGATTGTGCGTGCGCGGCGGCGTCGCGGCGGTGAGGCGCAGCGCCTCGGCCGAGCGAGCAATCGAGCCGATCTCGTCGGGCGTATCGTCGTCGTCGATCTGCAGCTTTTGCATCGATCCGACCAGCTCATGCTTCAGGTCTTCCGGCGTGACCGTCTCTTCGGCGATCTCGCGCAGGGCGACGACCGGATTCTTGTCGCGGTCGCGATCGAGGGTCAGCTCGGCGCCGCCAGAGATGGCACGGGCCCGCTGGGCCGCGAGCAGAACGAGATCGAAACGATTGGGAACCTTGTCGATGCAATCTTCGACAGTAACGCGCGCCATATTCTGGCTCCTGGACAGCTGATAGGTCTGGGAAAGACCGATCCGCTATCAGCGTGGCCTGCCCAAGTCAACGAAAAGCGGGGAAAGCGCCGTTTTCCGCGCTCGAGCGAACAAGCAGCCGATCTTCCGCTTCTTTGCCGTAGCCCTCGTCCGGTCGTGAAACGATGTCTGTCGTGTCGCCCGGTCATTGGCAAGTGTCGCTGCTTGTCCCATGAAGAGCGCGATGGAGAGCACAGCCGACCCCCTTGCACAGGCCGACGCGATCGCGCGGCACATGGTCGAGGGCAACGAGCTTGCATTGCTGGAGGGCGGCGAAGAGCGGCTCAAGGCGTTGATCGAGCTGATCGAATCCGCGGAGCGTCAGCTCGACATCTATTTCTACATCTTCACCCGGGATGAATGCGGCCAGCGCGTTGTGGAGGCGTTGATCGATGCGCGCAACCGCGGGGTGGGTGTCACGCTGATCGTCGACGCATTCGGCTCGGCGCTGACGCCGCAGAGCTTCTTCGCGCCATTGGTGGATGCGGGCGTGCGTTTCGGCGTGTTCGGTGCGCGCCGGTCCACGCGCTACCTGATCCGCAACCACCAGAAGATGGTGATCGCGGACAGCAAGCGCGTGCTGGTTGGCGGGTTCAATTGCGACAAGCTCTATTTCGGCTCCCGCACGGAGGCGTTGGCCTGGTGCGATCTCGGCCTGCTGGTCGAAGGTCCGTTGGCAGCCGAGTTGCAGCGTTGGTACGACGCGCTGGAGCAGTGGACGATGGATGGCCAGACCTTCCGCGCGTTGCGCCGGCTCGTGCGAATATGGAGACCCGGCGAGGGTAAGGTGAGCTGGCTCATCGGTGGCCCCACGCGCAATCTCAACAGCTGGACTCGCAAGGTGAAGGGCGATCTCCAGACGGGCCGGCGACTGGATCTGGTCGCGGCCTATTTCTCGCCCAGCCGGGGGATGATGCGGAGGATCAACGGCATCGCCCGGCGCGGTTTCGCGCGTCTGGTGACGCCGGCCAAGTCCGACAACACGGCGACCATCGGGGCGCAGCGCTATCTCTATCACCGGTTGTTACGGGCGGGCGTGCGTATCTTCGAGTATCAGCCGCAGAAGCTGCATATGAAGCTGATCGTGATCGACGACATCGTCTATATCGGCTCTGCAAATTTCGACATGCGCAGCCTTTTCATCAACCTCGAACTTATGCTGCGCATCCAGGACCAGCGCTTTGCAGACGAGGCCCGTGCGCTGGTCGATCGCCTGACGGAGCAAAGCAAGGCGATCGACGAGCCCGCTTATGAGGCGATGTCGGGCTTTTTCTGGAAGATACTCTGGTGGCTGGATTACCAGCTTGTCGCCGTGCTGGATTATACCGTCACGCGGCGGCTAAACTTTCGTCGTCAGCGGCAGTGAGACGCGCGGCGCCCTTCCAAGCCCAGAAGATCCGGGCCGGGGGAATGCAGCGCAGTACCATCCCCTTGTCCACCCGCTCGAAGCGGTGCGAGAGGAAGGACAGCACGAATTGCGAATATTGGTAGATCAGAAACGCGCCGCCGGGCTTCAGCACGCGGGCGGTCGCGTCCATGATGGCGTCGGCGATGCCGTTCGGCAAAGTGGAGAAGGGCAGTCCGGAGACCACATGGTCCGCCGCCGAGAAGCCGTGGCGCTGCACGATCGCTTCGACGTCCGCCGCCGATCCCTCGACGCAGATCAGACGCTCGTCGGCGATCTCGGCGCGCAGAAGCTCGATGAAGGATGCATTGGTGTCGATGGCGATCAGCCGGCCATCCGGCCCAAGCCGGCGCAGAATCTCGCGGGTGAAGACGCCGGTGCCCGGTCCATATTCGACCGCGCATTGCACCCGGCGCCAGTCGATCGGATCGAGCAGCGCGCGAACAGCCGTGCGGGAGGTGGGAATCACGGAGCCGACCATCCGCGGATTTCTAAGAAATTCTTTTAGAAAGAATAATTTGGAAGACGCGGCTCGCGGTGCGGCGGTCATCTGCTGTGCTCTCCCATAGCGCTGCCGTGACAAAATAACGCGCCACTGGCAAGGACGTTTCGCCGAAGGAGGAAAGATGAGCCAGCCGTCAGACAGCCTGCCGCCCGAGGGCGCGATCGCCGTGATCTTCGTGGCCCAGAGGACAGCCGACGACGAGGAAGGCTACGGCCGGGCCGCCGGAGCCATGGACGCGCTGGCCGCCCAACAGCCCGGCTATCTCGGTATCGACAGCGTGCGCGGCCCGGACGGTCTCGGCATCACGGTGAGTTATTGGGCGGACGAGGCAAGCGCGCTCGCCTGGCGCGCCGAAGCGGAGCATGCCGCCGTGCGGGAAATTGGTCGCGAGCGCTGGTATGCCTGTTACCGCTTGATGGTGACGCAGGTGACGCGCGCCTACGCTTGGAAAAAGGACTGAGCGGCGGCGCTCAGGCGTCCTTGCCGGCCACGTTCAGCCCGTGCCGGAGCAGCATCGGCAGATTTGCCGCCGCGAACACCATCGAGACGATGGTCACGCCCCAGACCTTGACGGTCAGCCAGGTGTCGAAGCTCAGCGCCGCGCGCATCCCCTCATTGGCGAGCGCCAGCACCGCGAAGAAAACGCCCCAGTTGCGCGAGAGCTTCAGCCAGCCGGTCTCGGTAAGCCCGTCATAGGCGGACTGGAGCAGGTAGCGCAGCAGCGGCTTGCCGCGCGCCCAGCCACCCAGCAGCATGACCGCGAAAAAGGCGTAGATGATCGTCGGCTTGATCTGAATGAAGCTCGGATTGCGGAAATAGAGCGTCAGCGCGCCGAAGAAGATGACGAGGATCGCTGAGAGCCACAGCATCGGCGAGACCTTGCCCAGCTTCACCTTGCTGACCACCACCGCGATCAGGATCGCCGCCATGAAGGCCGCGGTCGAAACCAGTGTCGCCGTGATCGGGTTGGTCTCGCCGAAATGCCAGCGCGCCAGCCGGTAGCCCAGGAAGAAGACCAGCAGCGGCCCGAAATCCAGCGCCATCGGCAGCCAGCTCTCACCCTTGGGGCCGGGTGCGACGGGGCCGCCGTCGATGGTCGCATCGACGCGCTCGGACGGACTCTGCTCAGCGGGCATAAGCGGCTCCTGCAATGGCGCGGGCGGTTTCGGCCGGATCGAAGGGGCGCAGGTCGTCGATCTTCTCACCGACGCCGATAGCGTGGATCGGCAGGCCAAATTTCTCCGCCGCCGCGACCAGCACGCCGCCGCGCGCCGTGCCATCCAGCTTGGTCATGACGAGGCCGGTGACGTGGGCGACATCGCGGAAGATCTCGATTTGCGAGAGCGCGTTCTGGCCGGTGGTCGCATCCAGCACCAGCACGACATCATGCGGCGCAGCGGGATTGAGCCGGCCGAGCACGCGCCGGATCTTCGCCAACTCATCCATCAGCTCGGTCTTGTTCTGCAGTCGGCCCGCGGTGTCGACGATCAGCACGTCGATGCCCTGCGCCGTGGCCTGTTTGACCGCGTCGAAGACGACGCCGGCCGCATCGCCGCCCTCGGGGCCGGTAACGATCGGCACGCCGAGGCGATCGGCCCAGACCTTGAGCTGGCCGATGGCCGCCGCGCGAAACGTGTCGCCCGCCGCCAGCATCACCCCATAATCCTGCTCCTGGAACAGGTGCGCGAGCTTGGCGATGGTCGTGGTCTTGCCCGATCCGTTGACGCCGATGACGAGGATGACCTGCGGGCGCGGGAATGCCTCGATCTCGATCGGCCGGGCGACCGGCGCCAGCACCTTCTCGATTTCCTCGGCGAGAATCTCGCGCAGATAGTCCTCGGTCAGTTCACGGTTGAAGCGGCCCTCGGCCAGCCGGTCGCGGATGCGCGCGGCCATCGCCGGTCCGAGATCGGTCGTGTAGAGCGCTTCCTCGATCTCATCGAGCGTCTGCTCGTCGAGCGCCGCCTTGCCGATGATGCCGGAAAGATTCTCGCTCAGTCGGTCGGAGGTGCGCTTGAAGCCGCCGAAAAGTCGTTCGCGCCAGGATGTTTCAGCCATGATCCGGTCCATGCGCGATGAGCGCGCCGTCCTCAAGCCCCGTGATGCGCGCGGCGACGATCTTGCCCACGGCCTGCGCCGTCGCGAAGCGCACCGGTGCGAAGCTTTCGCCATGCCCGGCAATGCCACTGGTCTCGATCAGCACGCGCTGCTCCGTGCCGACGAGGGTCGCGAGCCACGCCTGCCGCCCGACGGCGCAGGCTTCCCGCAGCCGGGCTGCCCGATCGCGGATCAGCGCCTTGTCGACCTGCGGCATGCGCGCCGCCGGCGTGCCCTCGCGCGGGGAATAGGGAAAGACATGGCCGTGGACGATGCGGCAATCCCGCACCAGCGCCAGGCTGTTCTCGAACATCGCCTCGTTCTCGGTGGGGAAGCCGGCGATGATATCCGCGCCGATGGCGATCTCGGGCCGCCGCGCGATCAGTCGCTCGGCCAGGTCCACGGCCTGCGCGCGGCTGTGGCGGCGCTTCATGCGCTTGAGGATCATGTCGTCGCCGGCCTGCAACGAAAGATGCACATGCGGCATCAGGCGCGTCTCGCCGGTCAGCAGGTCGAAGAGCCGCTCATCGATCTCGATGCCGTCGAGCGAGGAGAGGCGCAGGCGGGGCAGGGCCGGCACATGCTGCAGGATCCGCTCGACCAGCGCACCGAAGGACGGACTGCCGGGCAGGTCCGGCCCGTAGCTGGTGACGTCCACGCCGGTCAGCACGATCTCCTGCACGCCCTCGTCAACCAGTCGCTTGACCTGGTCCACCACCAGACCCGCCGGCACGGACCGGCTCGGCCCACGGCCGAAGGGGATGATGCAGAAGGTGCAGCGATGGTCGCAGCCATTCTGCACGACCACGAAGGCGCGCACTCGCTCGGCGAAGGCGGAGAGAAGCTGCGGCGCCTGCTGCTCCACCGTCATGATGTCGGCGACGCGAATCTTCTCGTTCGCGGTCAGCTGCGATTTGAAGACCGGCTTCTCGCTATTGCCGACGACCAGCGCCACTTCCGGCATGGCCGCAAACATGGCGGGGTCGATCTGCGCGGCGCAGCCGGTGACGACGATACGGGCCTCGGGCCGGGCGCGGTGCGCGCGGCGAATCGCCTGGCGGGTCTGGCGCACCGCCTCGCCGGTCACGGCGCAGCTGTTGACCACGATGAGATCGTCCCGTGCGCCGAGCTGCTGGCGGATCGCCTCACTCTCGGCGATGTTCAGCCGGCAACCCAGCGTAATGATGTCGGGAGCGCTCATGGCCGCGCGGGCGTCAGGGCGTCCAGATCGATCGAGCCGTCGAAGACATGGGCTGCAGGTCCCGTCATGGTGATGTGCCCGCCCGGCGCCCAGTCGATGAGCAGATCGCCGCCCTCCAGGCTCACGCGCACCGGGCCGACTGCGATCTTGCGGCGAATCGCGGCGACCGCCGTGGCGCAGGCGCCGGTGCCGCAGGCGCGGGTGAAACCCACGCCGCGCTCCCAGACGGTGAGGCGGATATGATCGGGCGAGAGCAATTGCGCGAAATTGACGTTCACGCGCTCGGGAAACAGCGGATCATGCTCGATCAGCGGACCGAGCCGCGCCATATCCGTCATGGCAAGATCGTCGGTGAAGAAGACCACATGGGGATTGCCCACGTTCACGGCCGAAGGCGCGGGCAGTTCTTCCCAACTCGTCGGCATCTCCAGCGTGTCCATGGCATAGGCGAGGGGGATCTTGTCCCAGCCGAACCGCGGCTCGCCCATGTCGACACCGACGAGATCGCCGCTGCGGCCGGCATGCAGGATGCCCGCCGCCGTCTCGATGCTCACGTCGCGGCCGACGAACAGCGGAACGCAGCGCGTCGCATTGCCGCAGGCCTGCACTTCGCTGCCGTCCTGGTTGAAGATGCGCATGCCGACGTCCGCGCGTTGCGACGTGCCGATCAGGATGAGCTGGTCGCAGCCGACGCCGACCTTGCGATCCGCAAGGGCGCGTGCCAGCTCGGCCGTCATTGCGACCGGACGCTCGCGCGCGTCGATCACGACGAAATCATTGCCTAGGCCGTGCATCTTGGAAAAGGAAAGCGACATGCCGCGCATTTAGGGATGCGGCGGCGGGAAGTCCATTGCGCGGTTCGAAGCGGGCCTTCCCTCCGCATCGAATTCCCTGCCGGAACGTTCCTCTCGAAGAGCCTGCTGGGCAATGAGAGAAACCGATGGTTCGGCTCGATCCTGATCTGTTCGATGACGAGGCTCCGCCGCTGAGCCTCAAGGCGATCGCCGGCAAGATCCAGTCCTGCCGCCGCTGCCCGATCGGCTGCAGCGGCACCGATGCGGTGGCGGGCGAGGGGCCTCGCGACGCGCCATTGATGATCGTCGGCGAGCAGCCGGGCGACATCGAGGAGCAGGAAGGGCGGCCCCTCGTCGGCCCTGCCGGGCGCCTGCTGCGCGATCATCTGGAGCATGCCGGGATCGATCCCGCGCAGGCTTTTCTCACCAATGCGGTCAAGCACTTCAAGTTCATGCCGCGGGGCAAGCCGAGGCTGCACCAGACGCCGACGGCAGGCGAGATCGATATCTGCCGCTGGTGGCTCGACGGGGAGCGGGGAAGCATCGCGCCGAAGTTGATCCTGACGCTGGGGGGCAGCGCCGCGCGCGGGATTCTGGGCAAAGCTGTCAGTGTGCAGAGGCTTCGTGGTGCCGCGATCGCGCTCAATCGCGGCGAACTTTAGGTGACGACGCACCCGTCCTAATCTGCTGCGTTTGCCGCAGGAAGATCGTCCTGCCGCCGAGCGCCGCTTCGATGCGGACCTGCGCGCGGTGGCGGCCCGTCTGGTTGAACGATGATGTGCGGGGAGAAACGACGCGGGCGGGCTTACCAGCCCCACACCCGGTCGATCATTTCCAGCGCGTCCTGCAGCGTCACGATCGGCTTGGCACATGCGGCATGGTAAAGGCCGTTCATGTGAGTCAGCTGAGGATCGTCGAACCGCACGGTCCGCGTTTCGTCCTTGTAGCCGATGATGCTGCGGCAGGAATGGCAAGCCGGGGGCTCGCCCTGCGCCTTGTCAGCGAGAAACACGATTAGCTCCTATAGCTTTGCTCGACCCGATGCGGTCTGTTTGCGACCGCTTTCACGGTGCCTTCTGAACCTTTTGGGCTGAACGGCACCTGACGCTAATATGCTTAATATCTCGAGAAGATTGTCCGGTAGCGGCGCCTGCGGAACAAATAATTGCAGAAAATGGCCGGAAATTGCTCGCGCCGCCGCTCGCCCGGGGCTCAGGCACCCGGGCGGCGTCGAGAATCGCGCTGCAAGAAATAAATGGTCGGGGAGAGAGGATTCGAACCTCCGGCCCCTGCCTCCCGAAGACAGTGCTCTACCAGGCTGAGCTACTCCCCGACCGGGCCGGTCGCTCGGAAGCGCCGGCAAGGCAGGCGACGCCCTATAGTGACGGCATTTGCCGCTGGCAAGCGCCGCATCATAAATCTGTGCGGAAGCTCAAATCAGGCCCTGCGCACGAAAGCTGAAGCGCGCATCTCCGCCGATTATCACATGGTCGTGCAGCCGCATGCCAAGGAGCCGCAGCAGCCCCGCAAAGGTGCGTGTGGCGGCGATATCGGCTTCGCTGGGCGCGGCGATGCCCGACGGGTGGCAATGGTGGAGCACCACGGATTCGCACGAGAAGGTGAGGAGACGCGGGACGATATGGGCGAGATCGATCACCAGCGAGTGGTGATCGCCGACGAGTTCGATCCGCTCGATCAACTGGCCATCGCGATCATACAGGTCCAGTGCGCCGAGCTCGCAGATGCCCGGCGCGGATAATTGACCTGAATCCGTAAGGGAAAACGGCGCGTTAACCATGATGCGAGACTGACTGCGACACTGCGCCGATGGCACAGCAGACTGATCCGATCTCGTTGTATCCCGATTTGAGCGGCGAAATTCGCCCGTAGAATCATCCATCATGGAGCGAGTCGGACGGGCTAGTCAGGGGAATGCCTTAGCCGCCGATTCGCGCGTTGCCGCTGGCGCTCGCAGCAGGGGGGCGTTAAGACTCGGGCCATGCCGATCCAAGCGTCCTTCGCCGAGCCTTCCGCCGTTCCGGCGGACGGCGCTGTCCATTACGAGCAGCAATATCTCGACCTGATGCGCCACATCTGGGCGAACGGCCATGAGCGGATCGACCGCACCGGAGTCGGCACCCGTTCGATACTGGGCGCGACGATGCGCTTTTCCCTGGCCGATGACGCGATCCCGCTGCTCACCACCAAGCGCGTGTTCTGGAAAGTCGCGACACGCGAAATGCTCTGGTTCCTTTCCGGCGAGACCAACATCCGTCCGCTGGTCGAGCAGGGCGTGCATATCTGGACGGACTGGCCGCTCGATCGCTACCGGCGCGAAACCGGTGAGGACATCTCGATGGAGGCGTTCGAGGCGCGCATCCTCGCCGATGAGGCGTTCGCCACGCAATGGGGCGATCTTGGTCCTGTCTATGGCCGTCAGTGGGTCGATTGGCCGCGCTACGATCCTGCACCGGAAGCTGGCGATGGCCTCTATCGCCGGGCTGCGCGCGGGCACAACCAGATCGCGGCGCTGGTCAAGGCGATCCGGACCAATCCCGGCTCGCGCCGCCTGCTGTTCACGGGCTGGAACGTCGACCAGATCGACCGCATGGCGCTGCCGCCCTGCCACATGACCTATCAGTTCCATGTCGCGGACGGGCGGCTCAGCGGGCTGCTGTTCCAGCGCAGCTGTGATCTCGGCCTCGGATTCGCGTTCAACATATTCGGCCTGTCGCTGCTGACGCGGATGCTGGCGCTCCAGTGCGATCTGGAGCCGGGCGAGGTCGTCTGGCAGGGCGGCGACGTCCATCTCTATCTCAATCACCGGGACCTGGTGGAGGAGCAGCTGTCGCGCACCCCGGCGGGCGCGCCGCGCCTGCGGATCCTGCGGCGGCCGGAGACGATCTTCGATCATCGGATCGAGGATTTCGCTGTCGAGAATTACGAGCCCCAGCGCAGCATCGCCGCGCCGATCGCTGTCTGAGGAGGCGCTGGTGCCGCTGCGGGACATGTATCAACGCGACGAGAAGGAGAAGGCGGCCGGTGAGCATCGCTCGGGTGCCCGGCCGAGCGCGTTCAATCGCGACGCCTGGGAGCGCAACCGGCTCGCGGCCTCTATTGCTCTCTTCACGGGCACGGGCTTCCTGCTGGCCCTTCCTTTCGCCTTGCGGGCCGGGGCGGAGTTTTTCCTCCCGCTGACCGCAGCCTTGGTCATCGCGGTCTGCCTCGTGCCGCTTCTCGAGTGGCTGGAGCGGCGGCGCATTCCATCGCCGCTCGCAGCTCTTATCGCCATGTCGGCCTTCCTGTTCGTCGCGAACACGGCGCTGGTCCTGATCGTGGTGCCGGCGACGGACTGGATCGCCCTGCTCCCGGAGCGCATCAGCCAGATCAAGCTGACGCTGGCGCCCGTCATCCGCCTCTATACACAGGCGCAGGGCTTCATCGACGGACTGCTGCGCATGGTCACGGAGACGCAGAGCCTCGGCAATGACGTGGGCGATTTTGCGAGGCCTGGCTCCATCCTCCAGATGCTGACGAGTTCCGCGCCGAGCGTGGTCATCAATGTCGTGTTCGGGCTGCTGGTGATCTTCTTCTTCCTGTCCGGATGGACGCGGCTGCGGCGTCGCACGATTCGCGGGCGGGGCAGCTTTACCGGTGCGCTCACGATCGCGCGGGTCATCCAGAACGTTGTCGACGCGACCTCGCGCTACGTGCTGACGATCACGCTCATCAACATCATGCTCGGCCTGACGGTAGCACTGATGTTAAGTGTGATCGGTATGCCGACGCCCTTCATGTGGGGCGGCTTCGTCGCCTTGCTGAACTTTGTGCCGTATTTCGGGCCGATCGTTGCGGCGATCCTGCTGGGCCTGGGTGGGCTCATGACGTTCGACACGGTGGGAATGGCGACGCTGCCGGCCGTCATCATGATCGGCTCTCATCTCATCGAGGCGAATATCGTGACGCCGCTGGTGCTCGGTGAGCGGCTCAAGATGAGTCCCTTGCTGATTCTCGTCTCGCTGAGCTTCTGGACCTGGGTGTGGGGCACGGCGGGGGCGCTGCTTGCCGTGCCGCTGCTCATCATCATCCAGACCGTTCTGGCGGCCGCGGGCAAGCCGGATATCGCCGGATTCCTGTTCGAGGCGGGCACGCTCACCAGCACGCTGCACGACCCGCCGAACAATTATGACGAGACATGACGGAAGCGTGTTGACAGGGGGAGCGTCCGCATCTAACTGGCCCCTCCTCAGCCAAGCGCGGGTGTAGCTCAGTTGGTTAGAGTGCCGGCCTGTCACGCCGGAGGTCGCGGGTTCGAGCCCCGTCACTCGCGCCATTTTCCTCGGAAAATTGGATCTTTGCGTCGCGCTCCCTCAGGGGAGCGCGATCGCGGATCATTGCAATGTCGAGAGCCTCGGCCCGGCGTTCGTGCCGGGACAGTTGAGCTTATTTGGCGGGACGGAAGCGCCCGGTCTCCATCCAGACGAGCAGCGGCCGCACCGGGAAGATCCAGATGATTCCCGCGACCACGTAGAAGACGGTCTGCACAGGGCCTGGCCAGCGGCCGATCGCGCCCGAGAAGCTGCCGATGAGCGCCGCCCAGGCGGTGATGATGGCGAGAATCGCGAGCATCCCGGCGGGCTTGCGCCAGCTGGGCGGGGGCGGTGCTCCGATCATGCCGCGTCCCGCACGAGGATTCGCTGCTCGGTCACGAGCATGTCCAGCGGCATGTCCCAGGCCTCGACCGGAAGCTGGTCGACCATCTGGCAGCTCCAGGCGATGCCGATCCGCTTTGCGTTCGGCATCTGGGCGAAGGCGCGGTCATAATAGCCTGCGCCATGACCGATGCGGTTGAGCTGCTTGTCAAAGCCGACCATCGGCGTCAGGCAGACGTCCGGAATCACGGTCTCGGCCTGCGGCGCGGGCTGGGGAATGCGCATCTGGCCGGGCACGAGCATGTCGCCCGGCGTCCAGTCGGCGAACTCCATGTCTTCCTTGATGCTCTTGCCCAGCCGCGGCAGGCACAGCTTGAAGCCACGTTCGTGCAGGAATTCCATCAGATTGCCGGTCGGCGCCTCGGTGCCCATTGAGAGGTAGCAGGAGATGCGCGCTCCGGCCGGAATCTGCTCCAGAACGGGATTGGGCAGCACGCGAAACGCAAGGTTCCGCACCGAATTGGGGAGTCCGGCGACGAACGCGGCCCGTTTGGCCAGCAGTTCGGTTCGCAGCGCGGCGCGCTCATTGCTCATTGCTGGACGATCCCACCATGAAAACCGAAAAAGGTGACGGGACCGCCATGGCCGTGTGCTGGAATATCCTCTGACGCCTCAACGTCAGGTGGGAACCATTTAGTCCGGACCAGGATCCGGCCAGAGACAGCCCCCTAGGATGTATTATCGCCTCAGGGATGTTCGCTAAAGCTCGCACCGGGCAGTACCCGTCCCGGCTTATCTAGGCGCTGGCGAGCTGCGCCGCAAGGCTGTCGCCAAGCGCTTCGATGCGATCTGCGAGGCGGGCCAGCGCGGCGAGCGTATCGCTTTCATCAATGGGCTCGGGTGCCGGAGGGGGCGGGGCGGGCGCGGCAGCGCTCGCCTGGCGGGTGCCAGGGTGATCGGAGATAGTATCGGCCAGAAGAAGTCCAGCGAACAATAGTTGGCGCACCTCGGTAAGGCCCGGGCTGCCCGTCTTCACCTGATTGACCCTGTCCGACATCATGTCGGCGAGCTGGTGCAGGCGCCCTTCCTCGCCGTCGCGGCAATGGACCGCATATTGACGGCCGCCGACCATGATCTTCACCTCAGCCATCAGGCTTCGCTCCGCGCTTTCTGGAGGTCGCCGATGAGCGCATCGAGCGACTTGAGCGCCGCGATGGCCTTGTCCCGAGAGAAGGGGTCGATCTCGACTGAATTGGCGGAATCCGCTGCGTCTTCGGCGGCAAGCTGGGCCTCGATCGCCTGGGCGTGTTCCTCGGCGATCTGCTTCGCCAAGGTCTCCGCGCGGGTCAGTGCCCGTTCCAGTCGTCCGATTGCCTGCATCATTGCGTCGCTTGCCATGCCCGAACCCTTAACATGCCAATCGGAGATTGCAAAAGCCCGTTCCCCAGCCTTTTTGGAGGGTGCGGAGGGGCCGACCGAGGCTAGGTGTCAGCGCTGCTGATGCCCCGCAGGTTGACGCTCGCGACTCGAATCGACATTGAGGCCGCGCGACGACTCGCTGCCCGTCCGGACAGTTGGAGGCGCTGTCGCTCATCGACCTTCTTCACGGTCTTTGATCGCTCTGTCGACTGCGCCTCCGGGCCGAATAAGAGAAAGGGGCCGTTCGCCCATGTCTGTCACCGAAAAGCGGCTTGCCGACACCATTCGCGTCCTTGCGATGGATGCTGTGCAAGCAGCCAATAGCGGCCACCCCGGCATGCCGATGGGCATGGCTGACGTCGCGACGGTGCTGTTCAAGGACTATCTCAAGTTCGATCCCGATGCCCCGAAATGGGCGGACCGCGACCGCTTCGTGCTGTCGGCGGGCCACGGTTCGATGCTCATCTACGCGCTGCTGCACCTCACCGGCTATCATGAGCCAACGATGGAGCAGATCGCCAATTTCCGTCAGCTCGGCAGTCCTTGCGCCGGCCATCCCGAGAATTTTGAGCTGCCCGGCGTCGAGGCGACGACTGGCCCGCTCGGCCAGGGCCTTGCCATGGCCGTCGGCATGGCAATGGCGGAGCGTCATCTCAATGCGACCTTCGGCGATGATCTGGTGGATCACCGCACCTGGGTGATCGCCGGTGACGGCTGCCTCATGGAAGGCATCAATCACGAGGCGATCGGGCTTGCCGGCCATCTCGGCCTCGGCCGGCTCAATGTCCTCTGGGACGACAACAAGATCACCATCGACGGCGCCGTGAGCCTCTCGTCCAGCGAAGACGTGATGGCGCGCTATGCTGCGACGGGCTGGCACGTGACGGCCTGCGACGGTCACGACGTCACCGACGTTCGTCGGGCGATGGATGAAGCCATCGCCGATCCGCGTCCCTCGCTGATCGCTTGCCGCACCCGCATCGGCCAGGGCGCGCCCAATATGGCTGGCTCGCACAAGGTCCATGGCGCGGCGCTCGGCGTCGACGAGGTCGCCGCGACGCGCGTTGCGCTCGATTGGAACCTGCCGCCGTTCCAGCTTCCGGAGGACGTCAAGGCGGCCTGGCTGGAGATCGGCAAGGGCAGCAAGAAGGCTCATGCCGATTGGCAGGCACGCCTTGCAAGCAATTCGGAAAAGGCCGAGTTCGAGCGTCGCATGGCCGGCAAGATTCCGGCCGGCTTCTCGCTGCAGCCCTATTTCGACAGCCTGATCGCCGAGCCCAAGAAGGTGGCGACGCGCAAGGCGAGCGAGATGACGCTGGACGCCATCAACGTGCAGCTTCCCGAGACGCTCGGCGGTTCGGCCGACCTGACCGGCTCGAACCTCACCCAGTCGAAGGACCAGAAGGTCGCCTTCACACCGGCCGACTATTCCGGCCGCTATGTCTATTACGGCATTCGCGAGTTTGGCATGTCCGCCGCGATGAACGGCATGGCCCTGCACGGCGGCGTCATTCCTTATGGCGGCACCTTCCTCATCTTCTCGGACTATGCGCGCAACGCGATCCGCATGTCGGCGCTGCAGCGCGTCCGCGTCGTCTATGTGCTGACGCATGACAGCATCGGCCTCGGCGAGGACGGTCCAACCCACCAGCCGATCGAGCAGATCATGTCGCTGCGCATGATTCCTAATCTGGAAGTGTTCCGTCCTTGCGACACGATCGAGACGGCGGAATGCTGGCAGCTTGCGCTGGAGAACGAGACGACGCCGTCCGTCCTTGCGCTGAGCCGCCAGAACCTGCCGCAATTGCGCGATTCGGCCACGGAAAACCGTTCGGCGAAGGGCGGCTACACGCTTGTCGCTGCTGCGTCGGCACCCAAGGCTGTGATCATCGCCACCGGCTCGGAAGTCGAAATCGCGGTCGCTGCGGCCAAGCTGCTTGAAGCGCAGGGCGTCGCAACCAACGTTGTCTCGATGCCGAGCGTGTCGCGCTTCCTCGCGCAGGATGAGGCCTATCGCGCCTCCGTCCTGCCGTCCGGCGCGCTCCGCGTCTCGATCGAGGCCGGCACGACCTTTGGCTGGTCGACGCTCACCGGCAGCGACGGCCTCAATATCGGCATCGACACCTTCGGCCTCTCGGCGCCTGCCCAGGCCATATACGACCATTTCGGGCTGAACGCCCAGTCGGTCGCTTCGCGCGTCGTCGCGGCCCTCAACTGACATCTGGCAAGGAGATCAACATGGCCATCAAGGTTGCAATCAATGGTTTCGGGCGGATCGGCCGCCTCGTCGCGCGCGCTATTCTGAGCCGCACCGATCATGATTTCGAGCTGGTGGCGATCAACGATCTGGGTGACGCGAAGTCCAATGCCCTGCTGTTCAAGCGCGACAGCGTCCACGGCAACTGGCCGGGCGACGTGTCGGTCGACGGCGATACGCTGGTCGTCGACGGCAAGCGCATCAAGGTGACGGCCGAGCGCGACCCCGCGAACCTGCCGCACGCAGCGCTGGGCGTCGAGATCGCGCTCGAGTGCACCGGCATCTTCGCCGACAAGGCGAAGGCGAGCGCACATCTGACCGCCGGCGCCAAGCGCGTCGTCATCTCGGCTCCGGCGACGGGCGTCGACAAGACCATCGTGTTCGGCGTCAACCACCAGTCGCTGACCAAGGATGACATCGTCATTTCTAACGCGAGCTGCACCACCAACTGCCTCGCGCCGCTCGCCAAGGTGCTGCACGATGCAGTCGGCATCGAGAGCGGCTTCATGACGACGATCCACAGCTACACCAACGACCAGAACACGCTGGACCAGATCCACAAGGACATGCGTCGCGCTCGCGCCGCGGCCCTGTCGATGATCCCGACCACCACGGGCGCGGCCCGCGCTGTCGGCGAGGTGCTGCCGGAGCTGAAGGGCAAGCTGGACGGCTCGTCAGTCCGCGTGCCGACGCCGAACGTCTCGGTTGTCGACCTCAAGTTCATCGCCAAGCGCGACACCACGATCGACGAGGTCAACGGCCTGCTCAAGGCCGCCTCGGAGTCCGGTCCGCTCAAGGGCGTGCTGGGTTATTCGGACGAGCCGCTGGTCTCGATCGACTATAACGGCGATCCGCGCAGCTCGACGGTCGACAGCCTCGAGACGGCCGTGATTGACGGCAAGCTCGTTCGTGTGCTGAGCTGGTACGACAATGAGTGGGGTTTCTCGAACCGCATGATCGACACCACGAAGGTTGTCGCCGGGCTGATCTGAGCGACGCGCGACTGAGGAATTTTCGGGCCGGGCATGTTTCGACACGCTCGGCCCGAACCATGATGGGAGACTGAGACGTGGCCAAGAGCTTCAAGACGCTCGACGATATGGGCGATATTGCCGGCAAGGCCGTGCTGGTTCGCGAGGACCTGAACGTGCCGATGCAGGAAGGGTCGATCAGCGACGACACGCGCCTGCGCGCGGCGGTGCCGACGATCCTGGAGCTGGCGGACAAGGGCGCCAAGGTGCTGGTGCTGGCGCATTTCGGCCGTCCCAAAGGGCAGAAGTCGCCGGACATGTCGCTCAGCCTCGTGACCCGCGGCCTCAGCCAGGTGCTTGGCCGCCAGGTGCAGTTCATTCCCGATTGCCAGGGCGAGGCGGCTGCGGCCGGCGTTGCCGTGATGCGCGGGGGCGACATCGCAATCCTCGAGAACACCCGTTTCCATGCCGGCGAGGAGAAGAACGACCCCGCGCTGTCGGACGCGATGGCCGCGCTTGGCGATTACTACGTCAACGATGCCTTCTCGGCGGCGCACCGCGCGCACAGCTCGACCGAGGGCCTGGCCCATCGCCTTCCGGCTTTCGCCGGTCGCTCGATGGAGAAGGAGCTGGACGCGCTGGAAGCCGCGCTCGGCAATCCCCAGAAGCCCGTCGCGGCCGTCGTCGGCGGCGCCAAGGTCTCGACCAAGCTCGCCGTCCTCGAACATTTCGTCGCTCAGGTCGATCACCTGATCATCGGCGGCGGCATGGCCAACACCTTCCTGGCCGCGCGCGGCGTTGATGTCGGCAAGTCGCTGTGCGAGCATGACCTCGTCGCCACCGCCAACGAGATATTCGACAAGGCCGAAGTTGCAGGCTGCACCATCCACCTGCCCTATGACGTGGCCGTGGCGAAGGAATTCGCGGCCAATCCGCCCAGCTATCGCATCTGCAACGTCAATGAGGTCGCGGCGGACGAGATGATCCTTGATGTCGGCCCGGCTGCGGTCGAGTCGCTCGGCGACGTCCTCAAGACCTGCAAGACCTTGGTCTGGAACGGCCCGCTCGGCGCGTTCGAACTGGCGCCGTTCGATACGGCGACGGTGGCCCTGGCCCGCACGGCGGCTGCGCTCACCGCCGAGGGCTCGCTGGTCTCGGTCGCCGGGGGCGGTGACACGGTCGCCGCGCTCAACCATGCCGGCGTCGCGGACGATTTCTCCTTCGTCTCGACCGCAGGCGGCGCTTTCCTCGAATGGATGGAAGGCAAGGAACTACCCGGCGTCGCAGCGCTGACGGCGAAGTAAGGGCTAGCGGACAGGTGACGGGGCCGGCGCCGCCGTGCCCCGTCGCTCGACATAGGGTGCCCAGTCGGTCGGGCATTGCTTGACCGACTGGGGCTTGGCCTGCGCGCCGTCGATGATCCAGCATTCGTCGAAGATCGAGCAATAGCAGGAGCGCACCCGTAGCTTCCAGCGCTCGACATTCAGCTTGTCCCAGATCGTCTGGTTCTCCGGTGTCGCGACCACCCGCAGGAATTTGACGTTCTCTCCGGGCGGCATGACGATCTGTGCGGACGGGGAAGTCGACATCGGGAAGGGTTGGTCGGGCTTGAGGCCGCAGCATTGCTCCAGGAAATCGCGCGGATTGTTCACCGGGCGGCCCCGGTAGGTCAGCTCGATCGCGCTGAGCAGGGCCGGGCCGACACCGTTGTTCTGCAGCTCCAGCGAGATGCGTTGCTCGCCATTTTCTCCGACATTGCTGGTGCCGTAGGAAAGGAAAGGCCAGGCACTGGCCTGCTGGATCTTCCGCGTCGCGTCGGCCTGCACGAACGTGCCGTATGCCACGACCAGCGAAATCAGCAGTGTCGGCAGTCCGACAAACAAATGGCTGAGCAGCAACAGTGGAGCGAACTTGATCAGACGATCTAAAGTCGCCTGCTTGTCATCGCGGGGCTGGGGCGCGCACTCCTCGCGGCGCTTCACTCGGTCCTCGGTGGAGTCCGTCTGATCCATCGCTCTATTTTTAGAGATCGGTGCGAGGCCCGCAAGTCAGCGCTCTCGCGTCACCTCCGCGAGGCGGACTGCCAATCCTGAACCCCAAGAGTGTGCCGCTATTGGGAAGTGGCTGGCGCCCGTTCGTTCAACAGCGGGATGAGTACTTCGTTCAGTTTATCGAGAGTCATTGCGCCAGCCTCCGCGTACCGTATCCGACCGTCGCGACCGATCACGATGTTGGTCGGAACGGCCTTGATCGCTCCATAAGGTCCCTTCGTGCGGGATACGGCCGGAATTCTCATCACCTCGAACAGTTCCCTGAGTTGCCGGAGCGGCGCGGAGTCCTCGGTCGTGATGGCGTAGACGCGCAGGCCATGCTGTCGGTTGATCTCATAATAGGCGTCGAGAATGGGCAACTCCTTCTTGCAGGGGGCGCACCAGGTCGCCCAGAAGTTCAGAATGACGACCTGTCCCTGCACGTCTGCCAGTGTGACTTTGCCGCCCTTCACAAGGTTGAGTGTGAAGTCCGGTGCCGGTTCGCCAACCTTTACCCGTGGCTTGCCGGCAATCGATGCGCCCGGCATTGCAAAAACGGTGGCCATGGTCAGCAGGCCGAGCGCGCGCGCAATCATCTTCTTCATCTTTCGATCCCCCTCCACTCATCTTGTATTGGGGGGAGGAGACTGGTCAACATGGTTGAGCGTCTTGCAATTTTGACACCGAAGAGAGAAGAGGCTGGCCACTGCGCGTGCTACGCGACTGTGGATAAAAATTCTAACCGGGATGAAATGATGCAGCACTCTGACATGACCGCAAAAGTCGCCTCCGGCAAAGGCTTCATCGCAGCACTGGATCAGAGCGGCGGCTCTACTCCCAAGGCGTTGAAGGGCTACGGCATCGAGGAGGGCGCCTATTCGGGCGACGAGGAGATGTTCGGCCTCATCCACGCGATGCGCAGCCGCATTATCACCGCGCCGGTGTTCACGGGCGACAAGGTGCTGGGCGCCATCCTGTTCGAGAAGACGATGGACGGCACGGTCGACGGCAAGCCGACCCCGACCGCACTCACCGACCGCGGCGTCGTCCCCTTCATCAAGATCGACAAGGGCCTCGAGAACGAGGTGAACGGCGTCCAGCTCATGAAGCCGATGCCCGAGCTTTCCGCATTGCTCACCCGTGCCAAGGGCCTGGGCGTGTTCGGCACGAAGGAGCGCTCGGTCATCAACCTCGGCAATCGCGAGGGCATCGCCGCCGTCGTCAAGCAGCAGTTCGAGGTGGGCAAGGAGGTGCTCGCGCACGGGCTGATGCCGATCATCGAGCCGGAAGTGAACATCAAGAGCGCCGAGCGCGCGCAGGCCGACCAGATTCTGCTCGAGGAAATCCTCAAGGAGCTGGACGCGCTGCCGGAAGGCCAGCAGGTCATGCTGAAGCTCTCCATCCCCGCCAAGGCCGGCCTGTTCGATCCGCTGGTCGATCACCCCAAGGTGCTGCGCGTCGTTGCGCTCTCTGGTGGCTTCGCGCGTCCCGAGGCTTGCGCCGAGCTCGCCAAGAACCGCGGCATGATCGCCAGCTTCAGCCGCGCGCTCCTGGAGGATCTGCGTCACCAGATGACCGACGTGGAGTTCAACGCCTCGCTCGGCGGCGCGATCGACGAGATTTTCGAAGCCTCGACCGACAAGGTCTCGGCCTGACGGGATTTGTCTCTCCCGCTTGCGCGAGGGGCGTTTTCTTCATGTCCTCCCCATCGGCGATGGGGAGGACTTGTTTTTTAGGCGAGCTGCTTCTTGAGCTCGCTGTTTTCCTTGTAGAGATTCATGATCGAGCTGAACGGGCCGCGCAGATAGTGGCCGAGCACGGTCAGGCTCTCCGGCGTGCGTCCGGCCTGCGCGGCCAACGCTGCCACGATCCCGTCGGAATCGGCGATGAACAGGCCGGGTTCGATCTCGGCGGCCGGGAATGTCACTTTCTCGAATTTGGGCGCCAGCGTCTCGCGGATCTGAGCCTCCTCCGGCTCGCCGGGGACGAAGTCGCGGACGATCACCTTGTCCGTGAGCCCCGTCTCCGCGATCGCCACGCGAACCTTGAAGCAGAAGGGGCATTTGTCCTTGAGATAAATGGTAGGGGTGAAGTCGGCCATGGAACTCTCCTGCGGGAACGCGCTTTTCTCTCTCGCAGCCATCTTGTCCCAGGGATCGTCGCGATGACAAGCCACTATCGCCGCGCTAGACCCGGAGCGGGACGGATGGTCCCATCTGCCAGGGAGATTTGCCATGACCGCGCTTGCCGACATCCCGCTCAAGACCATCCGCGGCGCCGACGCCTCGCTCGGCGACTATGCCGGCAAGGTGTTGCTGGTGGTCAACGTCGCATCGAAATGCGGGCTGACCCCGCAATATGAGGGGCTCGAGAAGCTCTATGGGGACTACAAGGAGGACGGCCTCGTCGTCCTCGGCTTTCCGGCCAACGACTTCGCGGGGCAGGAGCCAGGCACCAACGGCGAGATCGAGAACTTCTGCACCACCAATTTCGGCGTCGATTTCCCGATGTTCGAGAAGATCACGGTGAAGGGCGAGGACAAGCACCCGCTCTACGCTGAGCTGATCGCGGAATCGGCGAGCCCCGGTGAGGAGATTGCGTGGAACTTCGAGAAGTTCCTGGTGAGCCGCGACGGGCATGTCGTGCGCCGCTTCTCGCCGCGCACCACGCCGGACGATCCGGACCTCGTCGCCGCGATCGAAGCGGCGCTTTCCGGTTCCGCTGCGGCCGGCTGATCCGGGACCACGTTGCCAGACCTCCGTCGCGGCCCTAAAGGGGGCGCGGATGACCGACGACGACGATCTCTCCCTGGATCCCGATTTTGGCGCACGGTTCGAGAGGGATCTCGATCGACCGGCTTGCCAGTTCTATCTTATTTCGCCGCCGGCGATCGATGCGAGCTTCGTCGAACAGCTCGAGGCTGCGCTCGATGGTGGCCCGGTCGCGGCGTTCCAGCTGCGCCTCAAGGGCGCGAGCGAGCACGAGATCGCGGCGCTTGCCGGGCCGCTCCAGACGCTCTGCGCACAGAGGGGCGTGGCGTTCATCGTCAATGACAGCATCGCGCTGGCCAAGCGCCTGAACGCAGACGGCGTGCATCTGGGGCAGGGGGACGGCGATCCGGCTGAGGCGCGGCGCATCCTTGGCCCGTCGGTGCAGATCGGCGTGACCTGCCACGCCAGTCGCCATCTTGCCATGGAAGCCGGGGAGGCGGGGGCGGATTATGTCGCGTTCGGCGCCTTCTATCCGACCACGACCAAGGCAACCGAGCATCGACCCGAGGTGTCCATCCTGAGCTGGTGGTCGACCGTGTTTGAGCTGCCCTGCGTGGCGATCGGCGGTATCACGGCCGAGAATGCCGGGCCGCTTATCGAGGCCGGCGCCGATTTCCTCGCCGTCAGCAGCGCCGTCTGGAGCCATCCGGAGGGGCCGGGCGCCGGCGTCGCCGCCTTCGCGCGGGCGCTGGGATGAGGCGCATCCGCATCGCCATCGCTCTCGCGGTCACGCTGGGGGCAGGGGCGATGCTCCCGCTCGCCGGCCGCGCACAGACGCCCGCGGTCGTCCAGCCCAAGCCGCTCCGCATTGCCTATGCCGGCCCGGTGACCGACGCGGCCGACATTCTCGCCGTCGGCCAGCGTGTGTCGCTCGCGCAGGATCTCGCCCGCATCGAGGCGCGCACCCGCCGCCAGATCGTCGTCGCCACCGTGCCGACGCTCGGCGGCCAGGACATCGAGCGCTATGCGCACGATCTCGGCGGCCGCTGGGGCGTTGGTCACAAGGATCGCGACGATGGGATCGTCATCCTCCTCGCGCCCAACGAGCGCCTTGTCCGCATCGCCGTCGGCGATGGGCTGGATTCCGTCCTCACCGATGCCGTCTGCCAGCAGATCATCGACGAGGTGATGTTGCCCGAGTTTCGGGAAGGCCGGCTTTATGAAGGGCTATCCGGCGCGGTCGCCGCACTGAACGCGCGGTTATAGGGCGCGGGGTCGTCCCGAGCCTCCGGTGCAGTGCAAGGGCTGTCCTACAGGCACGCGCCATGGCAATCTCTTGGATCCGCGCTCCACACGAGGCGCGACGACGCATCGTAGGCCGCGCTCTCCGCTCCTTCTCATCGTCCGACATCGACAATATGATCGCGGGCCGCTTCAGGCGCCGAACGGACTTTTGCCGAATCCGCCATGCATCACACGCGCGAGCATGGAGAAGTTTCGCTCATAAGCTTTTGAAATATCGCGCCCGCGTCAGGCCCCGTTCTCGAACATCGAGTTGGGATTGACCGGCTTTTCCGGGATTTCCTGCAAAACGTCCCAATGTTCGACGATTTTGCCGTCGGCGATGCGGAAGATGTCGCACACCGCAAAGCCCGTGTCGCCCGGCCAGCGGATGACGTGCTGGTGGGTGATGACATGATCGTCCTCGGCGAAGACACGGTAGATCTTCTGGGTGGCCTGCGGTGATTCCACGCGCACGAAGTCGAGCCAGCGCTTCAGTGCGTCGCGGCCCGGCTCGGCCAGAGAACTGTGCTGCAGATAATCCTCGGCGATGAAATCGTCGACGAGCGTCTTGTCCATCGGGATCAGAACTTTGTTGAACAGGTCCAGCACGAGTTGGGCATTGGCTTCTTCTTGTGGCGTGCGCGCCATGATGGTCTCTCTCCCGATGTTCAGTCGACGCTAAGGTGGCCGGCGCCATGTAGCAAGCGAACGGTCGCGCGACGCTTGCCGATTCAGGCCAATATCGCTAGAGGGCGCCACGGCTCTTTCCAACAATCAAGACAGACAGGCGATCCCAATGAAGATCAGCGGCGTGGACATCCGTCCCGGCAACAACATCGAATATGAAGGCGGGCTGTGGCGCGCGGTCAAGATTCAGCACACGCAGCCCGGCAAGGGCGGCGCCTACATGCAGGTGGAGCTGAAGAACCTGATCGACGGACGCAAGAACAACGTCCGCTTCCGTTCGGCCGAGACCGTCGAGCGCATTCGCCTGGACACCAAGGATTTCCAGTATCTCTATGCCGAGGGCGACATGCTCGTCTTCATGGACACGGAGACCTATGACCAGATCAACCTGCCGTCCGACCTCGTCGGCGATGCGGCCGCCTTCCTCACGGACGGCATGATGGTCACGCTCGAAATGTACGAGGAGCGCCCGATCAGCGTGGCCCTGCCCGAGCAGGTCGAGGCGACGGTGGTCGAGGCGGACGCCGTGGTGAAGGGCCAGACGGCCTCCGCCAGCTACAAGCCCGCGATCCTCGACAATGGCGTGCGCGTCATGGTGCCGCCGCACATCGTCACCGGCACGCGCATCGTCGTGGACGTGTACGAACGCGAATATGTGAAGCGGGCCGACTGATGGCCCGCCGTTTCCGCCTCGCGCTGCCGCTGGCTCTCGCCTCCGCCGCGCTGATGCCGGGCGTACTTCACGCCCAAGCGAAGCCGGCGGCGCCCAAGCCGCCCAGCCAGGCGGAAATGCAGCGCGCGGCGGACAATTTCCGCGTGCTGATGAGCGCCATGCAATCGGACAAGGTGCCGCAGCCTGTGAAGAACGTACTATTCGTCTGCCTCTATTCCAATCCGTTCAGCAAGATCACGGACGGCACGGACAAGGCGCTGGCCGCCAAGAAGGCGGACAAGAACAACCCGACCATGGTGCTGGGCGCCATGGCGGCGGTCTGCGGCTTCAAGCCCGAGATGCTGCCGAAGCCCGCGCCGAGCAAGTAACCGTCCGACAGATAAGGAACTTCCGCGCAGGAAGAAGAGAGAGTTTATGGTATCCCATTCAGGCCTGTTGACCGTGATCGAGCGCGCCGCCCGCAAGGTGGCGCCGCAGCTCCGGCGCGACTTCGGCGAAGTCCAGCATCTTCAGGTGAGCCGTAAAGGGCCCGCCGATTTCGTCTCGATCGCCGACAAGAAGGCCGAGGACACGCTCGTCGCCGAGTTGCGCAAGGCGCGGCCGGACTGGGGCTTCCTGCTGGAAGAGGGCGGCGAGATCGCCGGCGACCCCATGAAGCCGCGCTGGGTGATCGATCCGCTCGACGGCACCAGCAATTTCCTCCACGGTATCCCGCATTTCGCCGTCTCAATCGCCGTGCAGGAGCCGCACAAGAGCGGCAAGGGCTGGGGCGAGGTTACGACCGGCCTCATCTACCAGCCGATCACCGACGAGAGCTATTGGGCGGAGAAGTCGCGCGGCGCGTGGCGTCACGACCAGCGCCTGCGCGTTTCGGCGCGGCGCGATCTGACCGAATCGCTGATCGCGACCGGCTATCCCTATCACGGCCATGGCGAAATGGCGCAGTTCAGCCGCATCTTCGGCGCCATCGCGCCGTCGGTCGCCGGGGTTCGCCGTTTCGGCGCCGCGGCGCTCGATCTCGCCTGGGTTGCTTCCGGACGCTATGATGGCTTCTGGGAAAGCGGTCTTCAGCCTTGGGACGTGCAGGCCGGCATCCTGCTCGTGCGCGAGGCGGGCGGGTTCGTCACGGATTTCCGGGGCGGCACGGAGCCCGTCGAACGGCGCGAAATCCTCGCCGCTAACGACGCGCTTCACTCCAAGCTGCACAAGCTGCTCGCCGGCTCGCTGCGCAACGCCTGATCGGTGCGCCGGCATCCCACCCTCGGGGCGAGGGTGGGGATAGGCACAGTCAGCCCTCGACGGCCTCGCTGTTGAGCTGGATGTAGTTCTGCAGACCCATGCGCTCGATCATCTCGAACTGGGTCTCGATCGTATCGACATGCTCTTCCTCATTGTCGAGGATGTGCTGGAACAGGTCGCGGCTGACATAATCACGGACGCTCTCGCAATGGGCGATCGCATCCTTGAGGAGCGGGATCGCTTCCCACTCGGTTTCGAGATCGGCCTTGAGGATTTCCTCGACCGTGGAGCCGATGCGCAGCCGGCCCAGCAGCTGGAAATTGGGCAGGCCGTCCAGGAAGAGGATGCGCTCCGCCAGCTTGTCGGCGTGCTTCATCTCCTCGATGGACTCCTCATACTCGAACTTGGCGAGCTTCGAGATGCCCCAGTGATTAAGAAGCCGGTAGTGCAGGAAATACTGGTTGATCGCGGTCAACTCATTCTTGAGGGCCGTGTTGAGAAATTCGATGACCTTTTCGTCGCCCTTCATGGCAAATGCTCCGCCCGATCTTGAATGCGCGCAACTCTAGCACCGCGGTGGGCCAAATTCACGCGCGAACGTCTCGCAACCGAAATAGATAATGGCTCGCAAAGGCGGCGCTATTGCCAATGACCCGCAAAAGCGGCGGCGATTTCAGGCAGCGACGAAGGCGCCGGGCAAGGTGAGGCGGCGTCCCGGGCAGCGGCCCGCGCAACGCTCGCGCTCCTGCTCGTCGCAGATCACGTCGTCGGCATGGTCAAGGCAGACCCGGCACTGCGGGGTCTTGCCTAGAATGGCATAGGCGGCTTCGGAATCGGTCACGCCGTGGCGCGCGACTTCCCGCAGATCGGTTTCCTTGATGGCGTTGCAGATGCAGACGAACATGACGTTCAGGTAGCGCTGTTGCGAGGCATTTGCAATAGCGATTGCCGATTTTGCGGCGGATCGAGTGCGCTTTCCGGCCTTGGTGTGGCGCGTGAGGCGCGCGGCGCGGAAATGCTTCTTTTTGCGAGTCATTCTCAGGCTCCGTTGGACTTGCACCGTCGGTGTAGCGGTCCTAAAGCGCGCCCAAGAGGCCGGTTTGGCCAAGGGGACTCACGTGGTCGATCTGTCGCAATATCTCCCGATTCTACTGTTTCTTGCAGTCGCATTGGGCCTGTCGAGCGCATTTGTCTTTCTGCCGATGGTCGTCGGTCGCCTGACCGGTGCGCACAAACCCGATCCCGAGAAGCTCAGCGAATATGAATGCGGCTTCCCGGCCTTCGAAGATCCGCGCAGCCAGTTCGATGTGCGCTTCTATCTGATCGCCATCCTCTTCATCATCTTCGATCTCGAAGCTGCCTTCCTGTTCCCCTGGTCGGTGAGCCTTGGCGAGATCGGTTGGGCCGGGTGGATCACCATGATGATCTTCATCTTCGAGCTGGTGCTCGGCCTTGTTTATGCCTGGAAGAAGGGAGCCCTCGATTGGGAGTAGAGCTTGAACGGCCGGGCACGCTCGGCGCGCCGCTGATCGGCGTTCCGCCCGCGACCCAGCCCGATCCGGAATTCTTCAAGGCGCTGTCCAGCGAGGTCAGCGACAAGGGCTTTCTCGTCACCTCGACCGAGGACCTGTTCACCTGGGCGCGCACCGGCTCGCTGTGGTGGATGACCTTCGGCCTTGCCTGCTGCGCGGTCGAGATGATTCACGTCAACATGCCGCGCTACGACATGGAGCGCTTCGGCGCCGCGCCGCGCGCGTCTCCGCGCCAGAGCGACGTGATGATTGTCGCCGGCACGCTGTGCAACAAGATGGCTCCCGCGCTCCGCAAGGTCTACGACCAGATGTCGGAGCCGAAATACGTTATCTCGATGGGTTCGTGCGCCAATGGCGGCGGCTATTATCATTATAGCTACAGTGTCGTGCGTGGCTGCGATCGCATCGTGCCCGTTGACATCTATGTGCCGGGCTGCCCGCCGACTGCTGAAGCGCTGCTCTATGGTATCATGCAACTCCAGCGGAAGATCCGCCGGGTGGGGACGATCGAGCGGTGAGCGAGCTTAGCCCAGCCCCCCGGATCAAGGCCATCGAAGGCCTTGGCGACGCCATCAAGGCGGCGCTCGGCGATGCCGTCTTTGCGGTCAAGGATCAGCATGGCGAACTCAGCGTCGGCGTGTCGCGCGAGGCGCTTGCGGACGTCATGCAGACGCTGCGGGACCGGTTCGACTACCAGCAGCTCATGGAGATTGCCGGTGTCGACTACCCCGAGCGTGCCGAGCGTTTCGAGGTCTGCTACCATCTGTTGAGCGTCACGAAGAACCATCGCCTGCGCGTGAAGGTGCGCACGGACGAGGACAATGCCGTTCCGACCGTCACGCATCTCTGGCCCGTCGCGGGCTGGCTCGAGCGTGAAGTGTTCGACATGTATGGCGTGCTGTTCTCGGGCAATACCGATCTGCGCCGTATCCTCACCGACTATGGCTTTCGTGGCCATCCGTTCCGCAAGGACTTCCCGCTGACCGGCTATGTCGAGCTGCGTTACTCGGAAGAGCAGAAGCGCGTCGTCTATGAGCCGGTGAAGCTGGCGCAGGATTTTCGCAGCTTCGATTTCATGAGCCCGTGGGAAGGCGCGCAATATGTGCTTCCCGGTGACGAGAAGGTGCAGGGCCAGGCGCCCGGAGCGCCCAGCCCGCCTCCGCCACCCCCGCCGCCTCCGCCACCGCCCCCGGCTTCTCCGCCGGTGACGACGCCGAAGACCACGGCGAAGAAGGAACAGACCGGTGCCGGCGAGCCTGCCAGCACCCATGCCGCCAAGCGCAGCCGCGCCAAAAAGGGCGAGGCCGAGGCGGTCGCGCCGGCGGGCGAGAAGCCCAAGGCGACGCGCACCCGCAAGCCCAAAGCGGCGGAAGGTAAAGCCTGATGGCCGACTACATCGACAAGCTGGATCATCTGACGGACGCCGCCGATCCGGAATATGGCGATACCGCGATCCAGAACTATACGATCAACTTCGGCCCGCAGCATCCGGCCGCGCACGGCGTGCTGCGCCTGGTCATGGAACTGGACGGCGAGATCGTCGAGCGCTGCGACCCGCATGTCGGCCTGCTGCATCGCGGCACCGAGAAGCTGATCGAGTACAAGACCTATCTGCAGGCGCTGCCCTATTTCGATCGGCTCGACTATTGCTCGCCGCTCGGCATGGAGCACAGCTATGTGCTCGCCATCGAGAAGCTGCTGAACCTCGAGGTTCCGCTGCGCGCGCAATATCTGCGCGTATTCTTCGCCGAGCTGACCCGCATCTGCAATCACATGCTGAACCTCGGTAGCCATGTGATGGACGTCGGCGCGATGACGCCGAACCTGTGGCTGTTCGAGATCCGCGAGGATTGCCTCAACTTCTTCGAGCGAGCGTCGGGCGCGCGCATGCACTCGGCCTATTTCCGGCCCGGCGGCGTGCATCAGGATGTGCCGCTCAAGCTGCTGACCGACATTGGCGACTGGCTCGACAAGCGCATGCCGACGCTGTTCGAGGATGCGATCAGCCTCGTCGCGGACAACCGCATCTTCAAGCAGCGCAATGTCGATATTGCCGTCTGCTCCAAGGAAGACGCGCTCAAGTGGGGCTTCTCGGGCCCGATGCTGCGTGGTTCCGGCATTCCCTGGGACATCCGCAAGGCGCAGCCTTACGACGTCTATGATCGCATGGAGTTCGACGTTCCGGTCGGCACCAACTTCGACTGCTATGACCGGTTCATGGTGCGCGTCGAAGAAGTGCGGCAGTCCGTGCGGATCATGAAGCAGTGCCTGAGCGAAATGCCGGATGGGCCGATCGCCAGCCTCGATCGCAAGGTCGTCCCGCCCAAGCGCGGCGAGATGAAGCAGTCGATGGAAGCGCTGATCCACCACTTCAAGCTCTACACCGAGGGCTTCCACGTCCCCGAGGGCGAAGTCTATGTCGCGACCGAAAGCCCCAAGGGCGAGTTCGGGGTCTATCTGGTCAGCGACGGCTCCAACAAGCCGTATCGCTGCAAGATCCGCCCGACGGCCTTCAGCCACCTCCAGGCGATGGACTTCATGATGAAGGGCCACATGCTCGCCGACACGACCGCGGTTCTCGGTGCGATGGACATCGTGTTTGGGGAGTGCGACCGGTGAGCGTTGCTGACGTCATTGATCGCCTCGCGACCGCGGAGGCCATGATCGCCGCTTATAATGCGCAGGATGTGGACACCTACGTCTCCTACATGACCGACGAGGCCAGCGAGGCCAATTATCGTGGCGTCGTCGTGCGCGAGGGCAAGGAGGGAACGCGCTCCGGTCTCGCCGCGGCGTTCGCCAAATGGCCGGAGAACAAGGCCGAGATTCGCGAGAAACAGGCCATCGGCGATTATGTCCTGTTCCGCGAATATGTGACGCGTGGGCCGGCCACGGACGGGTCTGATCTGGTCGAGCCGTTCGAGGTCATCGCTATCTATTCCTTCGAAGGCGACAAGGTGTCGCGCGTGGAGTTCATCCGTTAATGGCTGACGCACCCCAGATTCCAGACGAGGCGGAAGTCCGCGCTCAGTGGGGCGGTTTCGCCTTCACCGAGGCGAATATGGCGCGCGCCAAGGAACTGATCTCGCATTATCCCGAAGGCCGCCAGGCCAGCGCGGTCATGGGCCTGCTCGATCTCGCCCAGCGCCAGGTCGGCGCCGAGACCAACACGCAGGGCTGGTTGCCGGTCCCGGTGATCGAATATGTCGCGGCGCAGCTCGATATGCCGTTCATGCGCGCTTATGAGGTCGTCACCTTCTACACCATGTACAACATGGTGCCGGTCGGCCGTTTCCACTTGCAGGTCTGCGGCACCACACCCTGCATGCTGCGCGGTTCCGACGATATTCTCGATGCCTGCTACAAGCGCGGCATGAAGAAGGGCGCGACGACCAAGGATGGCCTGTTCACGCTGACCGAGGTTGAGTGCATGGGCAATTGCTCGTCCGCGCCGATGGTCCAGATCAACGACGACAATTACGAGGATCTGACGGCCGAGCGGTTGAACTTCGTCCTCGACGAACTCGCCGCCGGTCGCCAGCCCAAGGTTGGCACGCAGGAGCCCGGCCGCCACACGGTCGAGCCGCTCGGCGAACCGACCAATCTGGCCGCGATGGTCACCGAAAACCACGACTATCGGGGGGAATGGTGATGCCCAGGACCGCGACTGTCGGCCTGCCGATCATCGGGATCTTGTTCCTCGTGTTCGGCCTCATCAGATTTCTCGACGGCGGCCCGTCGGCGGTCTGGATCATTATCGGTTTTCTGTTCGGTGGTTTCAGTCTCTTCAAGCTGAGTGGTTCGCGGGAGAATGCTAATGGCTGACGAAACCGCGCCGCCGCCTCCGCCGCCCTTCGTGGGCCCGCTCGAGGACAGGGACCGTATCTTTACCAACGTCTACGGCTTCCAGCCGTGGAACCTCGCCGCTGCGCAGAAGCGCGGCGACTGGGACAACACCAAGAAGCTGCTCGAGCTCGGCCAGGACCAGATTATCGAGGTGATCAAGGCCTCGGGCCTGCGCGGCCGCGGCGGCGCAGGGTTCCCGACCGGCATGAAGTGGAGCTTCATGCCCAAGGAAAGCCGCGACGGTCGTCCGAGCTTTCTGGTCATCAATGCCGACGAATCCGAGCCCGGCTCCTGCAAGGACCGCGAGATCATCCGCCACGACCCGCACAAGCTGGTCGAGGGCGCGCTGGTCGCGGGCTTCGCGATGCGCGCTCGCGCTGCCTACATCTACATTCGCGGCGAATATATCTACGAAGCCAAGGTGCTCGAGGCGGCCATCAAGGAGGCCTATGAGGCCGGCCTGATCGGCAAGAATGCCTGCAAGTCGGGCTATGACTTCGACGTGTTCCTCCATCGCGGTGCCGGCGCCTATATCTGCGGCGAAGAGACGGCGATGATCGAGAGCCTGGAGGGCAAGAAGGGACAGCCGCGCCTCAAACCGCCGTTCCCGGCCGGCGCCGGCCTTTATGGCTGCCCGACCACGGTCAACAATGTCGAGAGCATTGCCGTCGCGCCGACGATCCTGCGTCGCGGCGCCGCCTGGTTCGCGCGTTTCGGGCGCGAGAACAACCGCGGCACCAAGCTGTTCCAGATCAGCGGCCACGTGAACCGGCCCTGCGTGGTCGAGGAAAGCATGTCGATCCCGTTCAAGGAACTGATCGATCGCCATGCCGGCGGCATTCGCGGCGGGTGGGACAATCTGTTGGCGGTCATCCCGGGCGGCTCCTCGGTGCCGCTCGTGCCGGCCGCGCAGATCATGGACATGCCGATGGACTTCGACGGCTGCCGGGCGGTCGGCTCGGGCCTCGGCACCGCGGCCGTCATCGTCATGGACAAGTCGACCGACATTGTCCGCGCCATCGCCCGCCTCAGCTACTTCTACAAGCATGAGAGCTGCGGCCAGTGCACGCCGTGCCGCGAAGGTACGGGCTGGATGTGGCGGGTCATGGAGCGCCTCGTGCGCGGTGACGCCGATCCGTCCGAGATCGACATGCTCTTCGAGGTGACCAAGCAGGTCGAGGGCCACACCATCTGCGCGCTCGGCGACGCGGCCGCCTGGCCGATCCAGGGCCTCATCCGTCACTTCCGTCCCGAGATCGAGCGTCGCATTGCGGTTCATCGCGGCGGCGACGTGGCGGCACTGGAAGCCGCTGAGTGAGCCGCAGGCTCGCCTTTTTGCTGTTTAGCGGCGTGTGCGGAAGCCTTGCGGTTCCCGTTGCTGCGGTGGTGGTCAAGAAACCATTGGCCAGCGCGAAGCCCGCGGCACCGGCCGCACCGGCTCGGCCGTCGGTCACGGCTCCGGTCGCGGACAGCGATGGCGAGCGGCAGGCGATGGCGCGGTTCGCCGATTGCATCGTGACCGAAGATACGCGTCGGGCGAGCCAATACAGGGATATGCGGTACGACGACGCGAGAGGCGCGGTGCTGCTCCGTGATATCGCGTCCAACGGTTGCCTGCGTTTTGGCGAACTTTCCAAGTCCACCGACATGCTGCGCGGCGCGATCTTCAAGAGCTTCTATCAGCGCGAGCAGAAGAACGCGTCAACAATGCCGGGCGAGGTGCCCGCGAACTTTACCGCCTTTGTGCGGGATGCCAAGGCGCCTGAATCCATGCGTTATCTTGCGCGCATGGACTTCGGCGCCTGCGTCGTGCGCGCAGATCCGGCCAATGCGCGGTCGTTGACGCTTGCCACGCCAGGCGGCCAGGCGGAGAAAGCTGCGCTGGTTGCGCTGCGGCCCAGCCTTGGTGCGTGTGTGCCGTCAGGCCTGCAGGTCGCGCTGACCAAGACGACGATTTCCTCTGCGCTGGCCGAAGCGCTCTATCGCGAGACGCAGGCAGGGCAGGCAACTCTGGCGGGAGTGGCCAAGTGAGGGCAGGGCGCGCCTTGTTCGCGATGGTGCTGGGCCTTGCGCTTTGCTCTGGCGCGGTGGCCCAGCAGGAGCCGCTACTCCGGCAGGAAGATCCGAAACCGGCTCCCTGGCCGGACCAGGTGCGTTTCCCGCAATGGGGCCTTGGCCCCGATGCGTCCGTCAATGCAATTGCCGCTTCGCTTCAGGCCGTGCAGCATTTCGGGGCCTGTATCGCCGACGGCAGTACCGAAAAGGCGAGCCGCACCCTGGCGAGCGACTTCAATTCCTCCCCCTATCGCCGCGCGTTGGATCAGATGATCGGCGCAAATCGCGGCTGCGCGCATTCGCGGGGATGGGGGCGCATGGAGACGAGCCGGCTGCTATTGGCTGGCGCCATTGCCGAGCGGCTAATCGAGCGCGATCCGACGCCGATCAACAAGAGACTGGTTCTCGCTGCCGGACGGCCCGGCGTACAACCTTTCTCGCAGTCGGATGCAGGCGCGATCTGCGCAGTTCGCTCGCTGCCCGACGACGTGGGCAAGCTGCTTGCGACCGAGCCCGGTAGCGAGGAGGAGGCCGAGGCGGCCGCACCGCTCAACAAAGTCGTGTCGCTCTGTCTGGGTGGACAACCGGTAGAGATCACTGTTCCAGGGCTCCGTGCGATCCTGTCCACGGCAGCCTTTCGCAGCATAAATTCCGAGGCAGGAAGCTGATGCCCATAGTCAAAGTAGACGGCCAAGAGATCGAGGTTCCCGCTGGTGCCACCGTGCTCCAGGCGTGCGAAGCCGCGGGCAAGGAAATCCCGCGCTTTTGCTATCATGAGCGGCTGTCGATCGCCGGCAATTGCCGCATGTGCCTCGTCGAGGTGAAGCCGGGGCCGCCCAAGCCGCAGGCGAGCTGTGCGCTGCCGGCCGCGGACAATCAGGAGATCTTCACCAACAGCGAGATGGTGAAGAAGGCCCGCGAGGGCGTGATGGAGTTCCTGCTCATCAATCACCCGCTCGATTGTCCCATCTGCGATCAGGGGGGCGAGTGCGACCTGCAGGACCAGAGCGTGGCCTATGGCCGTGGTCACAGCCGCTATGACGAGAACAAGCGCGCCGTCACCGAGAAATATATGGGCCCCATCGTCAAGACGGTGATGACCCGCTGCATCCAGTGCACCCGCTGCGTGCGCTTCGCCGAGGAAGTCGCCGGCGTTCCGGAGATCGGCGCGATCTATCGCGGCGAGAACATGCAGATCACCACCTATCTGGAGCATGCCGCCAAGAGCGAGCTTTCCGGCAACGTGGTCGATCTCTGCCCGGTCGGCGCGCTGACGTCCAAGCCCTATGCCTTCGAGGCGCGCAGCTGGGAACTTCGCAAGACGCTCGCCATCGACGTGATGGATGCCGTCGGCACCAACATCCGCGTCGACAGCCGCGGCCGCCAGGTGCTCCGCGTCCTGCCGCGCATCAATGACGACGTGAACGAGGAGTGGGCAAGCGACAAGACCCGCCATGCGGTCGATGGTCTCGTACGCAAGCGGCTCGACAAGCCCTATGTCCGCAAGGACGGCAAGCTGGTCGCCGCAAGCTGGGACGAAGCGTTCGCCGCCATCGCGAAGGCAGCCAAGGGCGCCGGCGGTTCGGTCGCGGCGATGGCCGGCGATCAGCTCGATTGCGAGACGATGTTCGCGGCACGTGAACTTGTTCGCGCGCTCGGCGGCACGATGCTGGAAGGGCGTCAGGGCGGTCTGTTCTACGACACATCCAGCCTCGCGGCGGTCAATTTCAATTCGACCATCGCCGGCATCGAGACGGCGGACGCAATCCTGCTGGTGGGCACCAATCTGCGCTGGGAAGCGCCGCTCATCAACACGCGTATCCGCAAGGCGATCAAGAAGGGCGCCAAGGTCTACGCGATCGGCCCCGAGATCGACCAGAGCTACAAGCTGACCTGGCTCGGCAACGACATCTCCGTGCTGGCCAAGCTGCCGGCCGAGATCGTTGACCAGTTCAAGAGCGCGCATCGTCCGGCCCTGATCATGGGCGGCGGCGCGCTGGGCATCGAAGGCGCGCAGGGCGCTGCGCTGGCCGCGATCGAGACGCTGGGCCTGATCCGCGATGGCTGGAACGGCTTCAATGTCGTCCACATGGCGGCGGCGCGCATGGGCGGCCTCATGCTGGGCTATGCGACCGATGGCGGCGTGAAGGCGATTGCCGAGGCTGCGCCCAAGCTGCTGTTCCTCATGGGCGCGGACGATGTGCCGTTCGATCTCTTCGGCAAGAGCTTCAAGGTCTATGTCGGCCATCATGGCGACAAGGGTGCGCATGCGGCGGACGTGATCCTGCCTGGCGCGGCCTATACCGAGAAGGCCGGCACCTACGTGAACACCGAAGGGCGGGTGCAGCGCGGCGACAAGGCCGTGTTCGCGCCGGGCGATGCCCGCGAAGACTGGACGATCCTGCGCGCGCTTTCGGACGTGCTGGGCAAGACGCTGCCGTTCGACAGCTTCGGGCAGCTTCGCGCCGTCATGTATGCCGCCGTTCCCGCGCTCGCGCAGGAAGGGCTGGTGGACTATGGCTGGTCGGCTCCCAAGCTCGCCGCCAAGCCGAAGGCGGGTGAAATCCCGTCCCCGATCAAGGACTTTTACCTCACGAACGCCATCTGCCGGGCCAGCCCGACGATGCAGCGCTGCTCGGCAGAACTGCTCCATGGCGAGGAATTCGTGGAGGCCGCGGAATGACCTCCTTCATTCAATCCTATCTCGGCACCGGCTTTGGCTGGTTCGTCGCACACCTTATCTACATCCTGCTGATCGCGCTGCCGCTGATGCTGGCGGTCGCGATGATCATTTATGCGGACCGCAAGATCTGGGCGGCTATGGCATTGCGCCGCGGGCCGAACGTGGTCGGCCCCTTCGGCCTGCTCCAGTCCTTCGCGGATGGCCTCAAGGTGTTCCTGCAGGAAACGATCATTCCGAGCGCGGCCAACAAGGGGCTGTTCCTGCTCGCGCCGATCATCACCTTCACGGTGGCGCTCATGGCTTGGGCGGTGATCCCGTTCGACGCGGGGCTGGTGCTGGCGGACATCAATGTCGGCCTGCTCTACATTCTCGCGATCAGCTCGATCGGCGTTTACGGCGTCATCATCTCGGGTTGGGCGTCCAACTCCAAATATCCGTTCTATTCGGCGATGCGCGCCTCGGCGCAGATGATCAGCTATGAAGTCTCCATCGGCTTCGTGTTGGTCTGCGTTGTCCTTTGGGCGGGGAGCTTCAATCTCTCGGCGATCGTGCTGACCCAGAAGGGCTACTACGCCGCCTGGCTCGGTGGCATCGGCCTTAACGGCAACGCGTTCAACCCGCTGCTTTTCCCCATGGCGATCGTGTTCCTGATCTCCGCGATGGCGGAGACGGCACGCGCGCCGTTCGACCTCACGGAGGCGGAGTCCGAGCTCGTCGCGGGCTACCAGACCGAATATTCGTCCATGGCCTTCGCGCTGTTCTGGCTCGGCGAATATGCCAACGTCATCCTGATGTGCGCGCTCAACGCCATCCTGTTCTGGGGCGGCTATCTGCCTCCGATCGACTGGGCGCCGCTCTACTACATCCCGGGCATCGTCTGGCTGTTCGCTAAGATTTTGTTCTTCTTCTTCGTGTTCAGCTGGGTGAAGGCGACGGTCCCGCGCTATCGCTACGACCAGCTGATGCGCCTTGGCTGGAAGATATTTCTGCCGCTGTCGCTGTTCTTCGTTTTCCTCGTCTCCGGGTTCCTCATGCTGACCCGTTATGGAGCTGCCGGATGAGCCTCGCTCACATCATCAAGTCCTACACGCTCTGGGAGTTCGTCAAGGCGCACTGGCTGACCTTGAAGTATTTCTTCAAGCCCAAGGCGACGATCAACTACCCGTACGAGAAGAACCCGATTTCGCCGCGTTTCCGCGGTGAGCATGCGTTGCGCCGGTATCCGAACGGCGAGGAGCGCTGCATTGCGTGCAAGCTGTGCGAGGCGATCTGCCCGGCGCAGGCGATCACCATCGAGGCGCAGCCGCGTGACGATGGCAGCCGCCGCACCACGCGCTACGACATCGATATGGTGAAGTGCATCTATTGCGGCTTCTGCCAGGAAGCCTGCCCGGTCGATGCGATCGTGGAAGGCCCGAATTTCGAGTTCGCGACGGAAACGCGCGAGGAACTCATTTACGACAAGGCGAAGCTTCTCGCCAATGGTGACAAATGGGAGCGGGCAATCGCGGCAAACCTTGCCGCCGATGCGCCCTACCGTTAAGCGCACGCGCAGGACCAGGGGGACGACAGTCCGGTGATTCAAGTCTTTGCCTTTTACCTGTTTGCGACGATCGTCGTGGCGTCGGCCGCGATGGTGATCCTCGCCCGCAACCCGGTGCACAGCGTGCTCTGGCTCATCCTCGCCTTCTTCAATGCGGCGGGCCTCATGGTGCTGCTCTCGGCCGAGTTCGTGGCGATGCTGCTTGTCATCGTCTATGTCGGCGCGGTTGCGGTGCTGTTCCTCTTCGTCGTGATGATGCTCGACATTGATTTCGCGCAGTTGCGGGCCGGTTTTGTGAGCTATTTCCCGCTAGGCGGCGCCATCGCCCTCGTGCTGCTGGCAGAGCTGGTGCTCGGTATCGGCGCGTGGAAGGCCGGCGCGCTCAACCTCGCGCAGCGCTCCGCGCCGGTGCCGGAAGCGACGCCGAACATCGAGGCCATCGGGCAGTTGCTCTATTCGCGCTACATCTTTCTGTTCGAGGCGGCGGGTCTCATCCTGCTGGTCGCGATGATCGGCGCCATCGTGCTCACGCACCGTGCGCGGGGCGGTACCCGCCCGCAGAATATCGATCGCCAGAACCGCCGTCGTCCGGAAGAGGCCGTGCGCAATGTCAATCAGCCCGTCGGGCAGGGGGTGGAGCTGTGATCGGGCGTTGTTTGATCGGAGGCGCCGCATGATCGGCTTGGCACATTATCTCGTCGTCAGCGCGATCCTGTTCGTGCTCGGGGTCCTCGGCATCTTCATCAATCGCAAGAATGTCATCATCATCCTGATGGCGATCGAGCTGATCCTGCTTGCCGTGAACATCAACCTCGTCGCCTTCAGCGCCTATCTGGGCGATCTGGTGGGGCAGGTCTTCGCGATGTTCGTGCTGACCGTCGCCGCAGGTGAAGCGGCCATCGGCCTGGCCATCCTGGTCATTTATTTCCGTGCGCGCGGCACCATCGCCGTCGACGACGTCAACCGGATGAAGGGCTGAGACCGGCGCCATGATCTCTATCATCGTCTTCGGCCCGCTGCTCGCCGCGATCATCGCCGGCCTCGGCAATCGCATGATCGGCAATGTGCCCGCCAAGGTCATCACGACCGGTGCGCTGTTCCTGTCCTGCGCGTTCTCCTGGCCCATCTTCATCAGCTTCCTGGCCGGCCATGGCGCCGAGCAGGTCACGCCGGTCTTCACCTGGATCAAGTCCGGCTCGCTGGACGTGAGCTGGGGCCTGCGCGTCGACACGCTGACCGCGACCATGCTGGTCGTCATCACCAGCGTCTCCGCGCTCGTCCACCTGTATAGCTGGGGCTATATGGAGGAGGATCCGGATCAGCCGCGCTTCTTCGCCTATCTGTCGCTGTTCACCTTCGCGATGCTCATGCTCGTGACGGCCAACAACTTGCTGCAGATGTTCTTCGGGTGGGAGGGCGTGGGCCTGGCGTCCTATCTGCTGATCGGTTTCTGGTTCAAGAAGCCCTCGGCCGGTGCCGCGGCAATCAAGGCTTTCGTGGTCAACCGCGTGGGCGACCTCGGCTTCATGATGGGCATTTTCGGCATCTATCTGGTGTTCGACACCATCGATATCCCGACCATCCTCGAAACCGCGCCTGCCATGGCTGGATCGACGATTGGTTTCCTCGGCCATCGTTTCGATACGATGACGGTGATCTGCCTGCTGCTGTTCCTCGGCGCCATGGGCAAGTCGGCGCAGCTCGGCCTGCACACCTGGCTCCCGGACGCGATGGAAGGCCCGACCCCGGTCTCCGCGCTCATTCACGCGGCCACCATGGTCACCGCCGGTGTCTTCATGGTCTGCCGTCTCTCGCCGCTGTTCGAGACGAGCGAAGTGGCGCAGAACGTCGTCACCTTCGTCGGCGCCGCCACCTGTCTCTTCGCGGCGACGGTCGGCACTTGCCAGAACGACATCAAGCGCGTGATCGCCTATTCGACCTGCTCGCAGCTCGGCTACATGTTCTTCGCGGCGGGCGTCGGCGCTTATGGTGCGGCAATGTTCCACCTGCTCACCCACGCCTTCTTCAAGGCGCTGCTGTTCCTCGGTGCCGGCTCGGTCATCCATGCCATGCACCACGAGCAGGACATGCGTTACTATGGCGGCCTGCGGAAGGAGATCCCGATCACCTTCACCGCGATGCTGATCGGTACGCTGGCCATTACCGGCGTCGGCATTCCCGGCACGCTGTTCGGCTTCGCTGGCTTCTTCTCGAAGGACGCCGTGCTTGAGAGCGCCTATGCCGCCGTGCGTGGTTCGGGCGCGTTCTATCCGGGCATCATCGCCGCACTGCTGACCAGCTTTTACTCCTGGCGTCTCATGTTCCTGACCTTCTGGGGCAAGCCGCGCTGGGCGCAGAGTGAGCATATCCAGCACGCCGTCCATGGTCATCATGAGCATCCGGACGAGGAAAGCCCGGCGCACGACGATCGTCATGCGCCCGCGCATGCCGCGCACGACCATGACGACCACGGCCATGATGGCAAGACGGTCGACGGGACGGCGGGCTATCATCCGCATGAGAGCCCGTGGTCGATGCTGATCCCGCTGATCGTGCTCAGCATCGGTGCGGTGTTCGGTGGTCTCGCCTTCCACCACGCGTTCGTGGATGCCGAAGGTGGCGTGCATTTCTGGCAGGCCAGCACGCTCGTGTTCAACGAGCACCTGATGCACATGGCGCATGAAGTGCCGACCTGGGTAAAGTGGACGCCGATCGCGGTCATGCTCGCGGGCTTCACCATCGCCTGGCTCGCATATATTCGTCACACCGATTGGCCCGCAAGGTTCACGGCGCAGTTTTACGTGCTCTACGACTTCCTGCTGCATAAGTGGTATTTCGACGAGCTGTACGACGTGCTGTTCGTGAAGCCGGCCTTCTGGCTTGGCCGCCTCTTCTGGAAGGGTGGCGACCAGGGCACGATCGATCGCTTCGGTCCCAATGGCTCAGCGGCCGTCGTCGTCGCCGCTGGCCGGGTCACGCGCTCGCTGCAATCGGGCTTTCTCTATAACTACGCGCTGGTGATGCTGCTCGGGCTCGCCGCCTTCGTAACCTGGGCGATCTTGCCGAAATGAACCAGCTAGGCTTCCCCATTCTTTCGCTGATGCTCGCCATTCCGATGGCGGGGGCCATCGCGTGCCTGTTCGTCAATGCACAGACCGCGCGCTGGATCGCATTGCTTGCGACCCTGGCCGATCTGGTGCTGGGCATCATCCTGTGGCTGAGTTTCGATCTGACGCCCGGCGCGCCGGAGTGGCAGTTCGTCGAGCAGAGCCGCGAGCTGTTCGGCCGCTTCTCATGGGCACTCGGCATCGACGGCATCGCGCTCACCTTGATCGCGCTGACCGTCTTCCTCATGCCGATCTGCATCGGCGCGAGCTGGGAAGCGATCGAGGATCGTGTCGGCGAGTATATGGCCGCCTTCCTGTTCATGGAGACGCTGATGATCGGCGTCTTCACGGCGCAGGACATCTTCCTCTTCTACATCTTCTTTGAGGCCGGTCTCATCCCGATGTATCTCATCATCGGCATCTGGGGCGGTGCGGACCGCATCTACGCGAGTTACAAGTTCTTCCTCTACACGCTGCTCGGCTCTGTGCTGATGCTGATCGCGATGCTGTGGATGACGCGCGAGGCGGGTTCGACCAGCATTCCTGTGCTGATGGCCTATGATTTCCCGCCCGAGGCGCAGACCTGGCTCTGGCTGGCCTTCTTCGCGAGCTTCGCGGTGAAGATGCCGATGTGGCCGGTCCACACCTGGCTGCCCGACGCGCACGTTCAGGCGCCCACGGCGGGCTCGGTTATCCTGGCCGGCGTGCTGCTGAAGATGGGCGGTTACGGCTTCATCCGCTTCTCGCTGCCCATGTTCCCCGAGGCGTCGGCCCAGTTCGCCTGGCTTGTCTTCGGCCTGTCGATGGTCGCCGTAGTCTATACGAGCCTCGTCGCCCTCGTTCAGCAGGACATGAAAAAGCTCATCGCGTACTCGTCTGTCGCCCACATGGCGATCGTGACGGTCGGCCTGTTCGCCTTCAACCAGCAGGGCATCGAAGGCGCGATGATGGTCATGCTCGGCCACGGTCTCGTCTCGGGCGCGCTCTTCCTGTGCGTCGGCGTCATCTATGACCGCCTGCACACGCGCGAGATCGATCGTTATGGCGGCCTTGCTATCAACATGCCGAAATATGCGCTGCTGTTCATGCTCTTCACCATGGCGTCGGTGGGCCTGCCCGGCACGTCCAACTTCGTGGGCGAATTTCTGAGCCTGATGGGTGTCTATGAGGCGTCGAGCTGGGTTGCGCTGGTCTGCACGACCGGCATCATCCTCGGCGCGGCTTACATGCTCTACCTCTATCGGCGCGTCGTGTTCGGTGATCTCACCAAGGACGATGTCCGCGCGATGCCGGACCTCTCGATGCGGGAAGTGCTGCTGCTCGGCCCGATCGCGCTGGCGGTGCTCTGGATGGGCATCTATCCGGAAAGCTTCCTGGCGCCGATGCGTGGCAACGTGTCGAGCCTCGTCGCGCGGGTGGAGCGCGCCAAGCCCGAAGGCGATGCGCAACTGGCCCTGGGCAAGCCTAAGCCCGCCCAAGAACAGAATGAAGTCCATGGCGCCGTGGCGCATGGCGGGGAGTCGCACTGATGGATAGTCTCGGCGTCTTCGCCTCCGTTCTCCCGGAGATCGTCCTCACCGTAGCGGGCCTCGTGCTGATGCTGGTCGGCGCTTATGCCGGCGACGGGTCCGCGCGTCTGGTGAGCTGGCTGTCGGTCGCCTCGCTGGCGTTGGCGGGGCTCCTGCTGTGCCAGCCGGCCGTTCATGCCGGCGGCGAGATTTTCGACGGCCTTTACCGGGCTGACGCGTTCGCGGCCTTCGCCAAGGCGCTGATCTTCACGGCTGCGGGTGCCTGCATCCTCGTCGCGCCGCGCTTCTTCGACGGGGAAGGCGGTTTGCGCGCGGAATACCCGGTGCTGATCCTTTTCGCGTGCATCGGCATGGCGATGATGGTCTCGGCCAGCGATTTCCTGACGCTTTATGTCGGCCTCGAGCTGAACAGCCTTGCCGCCTATGTGCTGGCGAGTTTCATGCGCAAGGATGTGCGCTCGGCCGAAGCCGGCCTCAAATACTTCGTCCTCGGCGCGCTCGCGAGCGGCATCCTGCTGTACGGCATGTCGCTGCTCTACGGCTTCTCGGGCACAACCCATTTTGCTGGTGTCGCGCAGGCGATCGGCGACGGCCTCAGTGCCGGCGAGACCTTCGGCCTCGTGTTCGTGCTGGCAGGCCTTGCCTTCAAGATCAGCGCTGTGCCGTTTCACATGTGGACGCCGGACGTCTATGAAGGCGCGCCGACGCCGGTCACGGCCTTCTTTGCCAGCGCGCCCAAGGTTGCGGCGCTCGCGCTCACCACCCGCATCGCCATCACGGCGCTCGGGCCGGGGGGACATAGCTGGCAGCAGATCGTCATCTTCATGGCGCTGGCCTCGATCGTGCTGGGCGCCGTGGCGGCGATCAATCAGCCGAACATCAAGCGACTGCTCGCTTACTCGTCGATCAACAATGTCGGCTTCGCGCTGATCGGCCTTGCGGCCGGCACGGCCGAGGGCGTCGCGGCGGTGATGAGCTATCTCGCTATCTACGTGGTGATGACGGTCGGCAGCTTCGTCTGCGTCCTTCAGATGAGGGATAAGGATGGCCGTCCGGTCGAGAGCATTGCGAGCCTCGCTGGCCTCTCGCGGACGCGTCCGGGGCTCGCTGCGGCTTTCGCGATCTTCATGTTCAGCCTTGCCGGTATTCCGCCGCTGTTCGGATTCTGGGCGAAGTTTCTGGTCTTCGATGCCGCTGTCGCTGCTGGCCTCACGCCGCTCGCCGCCATCGGTATCGCGGCCTCGGTCATCGGCGCCTTCTATTATCTGAAGGTCATCAAGACGATCTACTTCGATGCGCCCGCCGAGGGCTTTGCCGAGGAGCGCGGCATGCTCGACTATGGCATCATCACTCTGTGCGCCACAATCATCGTCGTGGGCTATTTCCTTAATCCCGTGTTAGGCCAAGCCAGCGCAGCAGCGGCCGCATCGCTATTTTGAGGAGACTACGGCCGAGCCTGCCCATCCTTGCGGTTTCGCGCTTGCGGGATCCAAGGGAGCGGGGAGGGGCCGGTGATGTTGGATAGAATTCGCATCGTGCCCGAGACCGGCTCGACCAACGCCGATCTCAAGGCGCTGGCGCCGTCGGGCTGGCCGGAAGGCCAATGGCTGCGGGCCGAGCGGCAGACGGCCGGTCGTGGCAGACTGGGGCGGGAGTGGCGCAGTCCCGAGGGCAATCTCTACGCCTCGACGCTGATCCGCCTGCGTCCGACGGATCCGCCCGTCGTCGGCCTTGGTCTGATGCTCGGCGTGGCCGTGCATGCGGCGCTCGCCGGCCTGATGCCGGAGGCTGCCTTTCAGCTCAAATGGCCGAACGACGTCATGGTCGGGGCGGCCAAGCTTTCCGGCATGCTGCTGGAGCGTGAAGGAGATACCATCGTCATCGGCATCGGCATCAATGTGCGCGAGGCGCCGCGCGTGCCTGATCGGGAGACGATCGCGCTGGCGGATCTGCCGGGTGGGGAAGGGGTGACGGCCGCCGTGGTGCAGGAGGCACTGGTGCGGGCGCTCGATCAATGGCTCGGCCATTGGCGCGAGGGCGGCACCGCCGCGATCATCCCGGCCTGGCTTGAGCGCGCGCATCCGGTCGGCAGCCGATTGTCCGTCTCGTCGGCGACCCGATTGCCACAGATCGGACGTTTTCTGGGCCTCGATGCGGATGGGGCCTTGATCCTCGGGCTCGACGGCGGCACGAGCCAAATCATCCACAGCGGCGATGTGGGGGTGCTGGCATGAGTCGGCGCCGCAACGCCTGACAGGGGCCATGGCCATGCTTCTCGCCATCGATGCCGGCAACACGAATGTCGTCTTCGCCGTAATCGACGAGGCCCGGACAATCCGTGCCCGCTGGCGCATCGCCACGGACCCGCGCCGCACCGGCGATGAATATGCAGTGTGGATCCACCAGCTTCTTCAACTGGAGGGGCTGGGGATGACCGATGTGACGGCCGTCATCATCTCCACGGTGGTGCCCCGCGCGCTCCACAATCTCGAAGTACTGGCGCAGAAATATTTCAAGGTGGAACCGCTTGTGGCGGGCAAGGCACCTGCCGAGTGGCACATCAATGTCGACGTGCCGATGCCGCAGACGCTCGGCGCAGATCGCGCGCTCAATGCGATCGCGGCGCATGCCGCCTATGAAGGCGATCTCATCGTGATCGATTTCGGCACGGCCACCACCTTCGACCATATCGACTATAGCGGCGCCTATAAGGGCGGCATCATTGCCCCCGGCATCAACCTGTCGCTCGACGCGCTGGTCAGCAACGCCGCGAAGCTGCCGCGCATCGCGATCGAGGCGCCAGACGGCAATGGCTCCGTCATCGGCAGAACTACAGAGAGCCAGATGTTGATCGGCGTCTTCTGGGGCTATGTCGCAATGATGGAGGGCCTTGTCGCGCGCATGCGCAAGGAGATCGCCCGGCCCGTATGCGTAATCGCGACTGGCGGGCTCGCGGTGCTGTTCAATGAAAAAACCGACCTGTTCGACGCAATCGTGCCGGACTTAACCCTCACTGGCCTCGCTATTCTCTATGAGCGAAGCCGCGAAACGGCATGACAAAACAATGAAACCCGGCGACGAACTTCTCTTCTTGGCCCTTGGCGGCTCGGGCGAAATCGGCATGAACCTCAATCTTTACGGGTGCCGCGGGAAATGGCTGATGGTCGATCTCGGGGTCACCTTCGCCGATCCGTCAGCGCCGGGCATCGATCTCATCATGCCGGATACCGCCTTCATCGAGGAGCGCCAGGAGGATCTGCTCGGCATCGTCCTCACTCACGGTCACGAAGACCATATCGGCGCGGTGCCTTATCTTGCGGCGGATCTCGGCGTGCCTCTCTACGCGACGCCGTTCACCGCCGGCCTGCTGCGCGGCAAGCTCGTTGAGGAAAATCTTGATGAGCAGGTGGAACTGAACGTCATCGAGGAGAACGTACCGTTCACCCTCGGCGACTTCACGCTGCGCTATGTTCCGTTGGCCCACTCGATTCCTGAGGGCAATGCCCTCCTGATCGAGACGCCTTTCGGGCGGATCTTCCACACAGGCGACTGGAAGCTGGACGAACAGCCATTGATCGGCGTGCCGGCCACGAGCGAGGAGCTGACCGCGATCGGCGACGCGGGTGTGCTCGCGCTGGTTTGCGATAGTACCAACGTTTTCAATCCTGAAGCGAGCGGTTCTGAGGGATCGGTGAAGGCGGATCTGCTGAAGGCGGTGTCCGAGGCGTCGGGCCGCGTCGTGGTCACCACCTTCGCCAGTAATGCTGCGCGTTTGCAGACGCTCGGCGACGTCGCGCGTCAGACCGGGCGCAAACTCTGCGTCGCGGGGCGCTCGCTCGATCGTATCATCTCGGTTGCCAAGTCATGCGGCTATCTTGCTGATTTCCCGGCCCTCATCGATTTTGACGCGGCCATGGCATTGCCGCCACGCGAAGCGATGATCATCGCGACGGGCGGGCAAGGCGAGTCCCGCGCGGCCCTGGCGCGCATGGCGTTCGACCAGCACCCGATCATCCTCTCGGATGGCGACACGGTCATCTTCTCCTCGCGTAAAATTCCCGGCAACGAGATGGCGATCGGCCGTATCCAGAACCAGCTGGCCGAGAAGGAGGTGGCGATGATCACCGAGAGCCAGGCCCATGTGCACGTCTCGGGACATCCCGGTCGTCCGGAACTTCTGGCGATGTATAGCTGGATCCGGCCCGAAATTCTTCTTCCGGTGCATGGCGAGCTTCGCCACATGGCCGAACAGGCCCGACTTGGCCTCGAAAGCGGGGTTTCGCGCAGTATCGTGCAGAAGAACGGCGACGTCATTCGCCTGGCGCCCGACGGGCCGGAAAAGATCGACGAAGTGCGTGCCGGACGTCTCGTGCTCGATGGTGACGTCATCCTGCCCGCCGACGGTCTGACCATGAACGAGCGGCGCAAGCTCATGCTCCATGGCCATATGAGCGTCGGCCTCGCCATCGGTGGTTCCGGAAACCTTGCCGGCCGGGCCGAAATCCGCCTAATGGGCGTGCCGATCGAAGAGGATCGCGAGGAGTTTCTCGAAGAAGCGGCGGATATGGTGGCGAGCACTGTCAAGAAGAGCGGCCGCCACTCTGACATTGACGCTCTGCGTGAGGCGGTCCGCATCGCCGTTCGCCGTGTGGCGACCGAATGGACCGGCAAGAAGCCGATCGTCGATGTGACGATCGTCAAGCTCGGCTGACAAGGCACTCTACCAAATGCGTTTTACGTCGTTCCTCGCCATCTATTTCCTGTTGTGGTTCTTCAGCCTTTTCCTTGTCTTGCCATTCGGCGTTCGCACGTCCGAGGAGGCTGGCGCTGACAAAGTTCTCGGGCAGGCCGACAGCGCGCCCCATGATTTTCGGCCGTGGCGCATCATCCTGCGCACCTCGCTGGTGGCGGCCGGCCTGTTCGCGCTCTTCTATCTGAACTACATCAATGGCTGGGTGACAGCCTCGACGTTCGATTCCTGGTTCAATGCACCAAAGCTAGGGAACTGACCGTTCCCGTCAGTGCGACCGCAGCCGTTCTATCGCCTGCGCCAGCGCGACGTAGAGCTTGCCGATATCGGATGAGATCATCGTCAGCGCCAAGGTGCTGCCGTCTCGCGTCGCCATGACGGTCTTCAGCAACCCTTCGAAATCGTGGATGTAGCGGTTCACATGCTCGCGGAAATCCGCGTCCTCGTTATAGAGCGCATGGACCTGCTTGGCCTCCGAGGCGTTCACCAGACGCGTCGCCCGCCGTGCGAAAAGTCCTTGATCGCCCTTGAGATAAGAGGTCCATTCCGCTTCAGAAACATCCTTGTCGAGCCACTTGTTGACGTCGATCGCGCGCTCGTTGAGCGAGGCGATGAGCCGCGCCGATCGCTGGGCCATGAGATCGCGGTCCTGCGTCTCGATGCGCTCGGCATTGCCCGCGAGCGTGCGTTCCAGCTCCTGGCTGGCATCGGTCAGAGTCAGCATCTGGCGGGTGAGCTTGTCGGTGGCACGGTGCGCTGCCTTGACTGCATCGTCGGCGACCGACGAGAGGCGATCCAGCTGCTCGGAGACTGAGCGTGTGACCGCGCCCTCGACCGCCGCGCTGCTCGCCGCGCTCAATTCGGCGGCTGCGTTGGGAATGACGGCCGTGATGGCCTCGCGCGCCCGGGATGCAGCTGCGTCCGCCGTTTCGCGCACGCGCACCAGCGCCTCGACCATTTGCGGCCCGACCGTCTCGCCGAACTTCGCCATGCCTTCGCTCGCCTCGGCGACCGCCGTCGCGAGCCCGTCGATCTGCTGCTTCTGCGCGACGAGGGCGTTCTGCGATTTCTGCAGGGCGTCGGTCAGCGCTACGACATGGGATTTCGCGAGTTGATCGGACTCGTGCATCTGGCTGACGACGCCTTTCGCGACCATTTCCACCGCTTCGATGGCCGGGTTGGCGGATTGGATGCGCTGCTGCATCGCGCTGATCTGCTGCTCGACGCGGCCGATCGCGGCGGGGATGCTTTCGTCCAGCTCACGCACGCCGGAATCGAGCGCGACCAACAGCGCTTCCGCCTTCTTGATGAGCTGCTCGGAACTGCCTTGCCCGCCCTCGATGGCGTCGACGAGGCGTTTGGTGTCGTCGGACAGGCGCGTCATCGTCCCGGAAAGGGTCTCCGTGCGGGTAATAGCGGACTGCTCCAGCGCGTTGAATTCGCCAGCGAGTGCGGTGACCCCCTGCGCGGTGCCTTCCAGCCAAGCATTGCTCTTCTCGGCCTGGCCGATGATGCGCTTATCGAGCGCATCAAGGATCGTCTCGATCTTGCGGCAATGCTCGGCAAAGCGGTCAAGCGAATGGCCGGACTGGCCATCGATCGCCTGGCGACTCTGTTCCACCAGATCGGCAAGCGCCAGGCTCTGCTTTTCCAGGCGCTGTTCGGAAAAATCCAGTACTGCCTTCACCCGATCGAGCGTGAGATCGAGGCGAACAGAGGACAGTTCGGAGAGGTTCGCCAACTCCTCGCTCGCCTGCCGCGTGCCGTCCCGCAGATCGACGAGTTGTTGGCCGAGAAGCTTGCCGGCGCTCTGCAATTGCAGCCGGGCTTCCTCGGCGACCAAAGCGGTCGACTGGAGCTGCTGGTCCATCGCATCATGACGCTGGCCGAGCTCGCCGCCGGCGCGGGCGAGCGTCTCGCCGAGCGTCGCGAGCTTGTCTTCGAGGCGCGGCATCGCATCGGTCATCGCGGCGATCCGCTCACTGAGTGTCGTCAGCGTAGCGATCGAGCTGCTCGTGCTCTGCTCGAGCTGGCTGGTCTGGGTGGTCATGGCCTGGATCGCGCTCAGGATCGTGCTCGAGGACTGGTCCGCCATCGCAGTGAAATCGCGCGTCTGGTTCACGAGCATGGCGTGCGCTTCACCAAGCCGAGCCGACGCCTGCGCCGCCTGGTTGGAAAATTCCTGGGCATCGGCAGCCTGCCGTCGGGAGGAAATGCCGGCAGCGCGCCGGGGGCGGCGGAGCAGCAGCACACACACACCGCCGAGAAGGACCAGCGGCGCTGCAAGAACGGCGATGAGATTGATGATCGGTGCGAAGCGTGCTGCCACGTCAATGCTGGCGCCGCTGCCAACCACGATGACGAACCAGGCGAGGGCAAGCAGGCCAATGAAAACGGCAGCACCGACGCGCAACCTATGCGCCGTGGTCGCCGAGGGCGCATCAGTCGAGTGATCGGGCGCTTCTTCCGCCATCTGCCCAGATACTCTCTCTCTTCCGGAAAAACGTTCCGGAAAGGCAGGTTCGTTCCATCCCGAGTCAGATTCGCGCAACCGCGCTAGCCAAGCCTGGCTCATATTCTCTGCGCCCCCCGATGGTCCGGCTTCTGGTACCTCTGCCCCCTGTGGGGACGGATCTGTCTCTTTTCGGGATCCGGACATCCCTCGTCCTTAACATGTTCCCTCGAGCGGGAAACGGCAATTTTACGATCTCTTTACATTTGCAAGGCTATCCGAATGGCATGGTTTACGATCCCGGTACACTCGAAGCGGCGCTGTCTGCGGCAGTGGGTTCAGACATTGCGCTGATCGCCGAATTGCGCCGGGCTTTCCTCGAAAGCGCGGAGCGGCAGGTCGATCTTCTCGCCCGTGCCCGCTGCGACGCCAACTGGACGATGGCCGCCCTTCGGTTGAAGGGGCTTTGTGCGAGCTTTGGGGTGAACAACGTGATGAACCTCGCCGATAACGCGCTGGAGAGCGCGCCGGGCGATCCGGTCATCCTGCGCGAGATCAGCCGCGCGCTGGCGGCGATCCGCACCGAAGACGACGCCTGATCCGCCGCACTTGCGCGGCGACGGGCATCGAATGATCCACCCCGCTTGTGGGGGTGCCATCGGCACGAGGCCTGATCGGCCGCGCCCGTGCGACAATTCGCACCGAGGACCAAGCCTGATCCACCGCGCTTGTGCGGCGATAGGCATCGGAACCGCGCCTGATCCATCGCCCGGCTTGCAATCGGGCGGCCCGGTTGCCAGACAGGACGGCGTGTCGAAAGCCGAAGACTGAAACCCGCCATGGCGCTCGTAGCCCTGCTCAGCGCGCGCGACGGGGCGCTTGATCGCGCCGCCCCGGGGCGAACTGGCGCGCTGATCGATTTCGGCGGGCAACCGCTGCTCGAATATCAGGCGCGGCTCGCGATCAACGCGGGCGCCGAACGCGTCCTCATCCATGTCGATTCGGCCACGGCCGACCTTGGCCAGCTGCTCGATCGCCTTGCCGCCGAGGGGCAGAGCGAGATTGCGCTGGTGCAGGACATGACGATGCTCTCGCGCAGCCTCGCGACCGACGACCGCGTGCTCCTCATCACCGAGAACCTCATCCTGCCGTCCGAGGCGCTGGCCTCGCTGCTGGTCGCCGGCCCGGCCTCGATGCTGGTGCTCCCGGCGGTGCCCGCCACCTCGGCCTTCGAGCGGATCGACGCCGAGGCGAACTGGGCCGGCTCGCTCAGCCTGCCGGCCCGCAACGTGCTGGCGACGCTCGACATGCTGGGCGACTGGGACCTCTCGCTCACGCTGCTGCGCCGCGCCGTGCAGGACGATGTGCGCCGCGTCGCGCTCTCGCCCGAACTGGTCATGGATGGCCGCCTGGCGCTGGTGCGCGACCAGGCGAGCGCCGATGTCGCGCTGCAGGCGCTCAGCGACAGCAGCCAGACCGTTCTGACGGAGCAGGGCGGCGGGCTCGGCAGCCTGTTCGCGCCGGTTTCCCGCGCGATGGTGCGCGAACTGATCCGCCGCCAGATCGAACCCGGACAGCTTGCGGTGCTGGCGCTGCTGCTCGGCGTGGCGGCCGTCGCGCTCGCCGTGGGCCAATGGGTGATCCCCGCGCTGATCGTCGTGCTGCTGGCGCTCGGTCTTTCGGACCTCGGCCGGCAATGCGCGCTGGTGACCTTGCGCGCGCCCGGACCTTCCTGGCGCCACCGGCTCATCCAGGGCGCCGGTCTCGGCATCCTCGCCATTGTCGGCTTTCGTCTGTCGATGGGGCAATTGCTGGCGCTCAGCGGGGCCTGGCTGCCGCTGTTCTTCATCGCCGTGCTGGCCTTTGCCGAGGATATCGTGCCTCCCGCCGGGCTGTGGGCACGCTGGATGAAAGTCACCGTGGCGAGCGCGGTCATGCTCGTCCTCATCGGGCAATTGCTGGGCATGGGCGGACCGGCCTTCGCGCTGCTGGGCGCCCTTGCCGCCATCGTCGTCGCCGCGCGCCTCGTGCCGATCGGGCACCGCAAGGTTTAGGCACTATTAAGCCTGTTCGGCTATGGGCAGGGTATGACAGTCGGCAGAGACTCGAACCAGGAGCGCCCAGCCGCCATGAGCGGGCGCGCAAGCACGCGCCTGACCGCGCGCCTGCTCGAGGATGTGCGGCATGGCGCCGACCTCGCGCAGCTGACGGATTCCGCGCCGCGCCGCTGGACCGACGCGCTGCTGGCCGAGACCCGTTTCCACCTTGCGGGCATGATGAACGCGGTCGAGCTGGCGCTCGGACTGCACATCAACGATCCGAGCATCGAGACGCAATTGGGCGAACTCGGCAATGGCTATTCCCGCATCGCCATCGAACGGGAACTGGGCCTTCTCTCGCCGGAACTGCTGGGGCATCTGCGCCGCCGCGCCGCCGTGGCGCTGCTGTTGCGGCAGGACGATGCCGGAACCCCCGTCACGCTCACCTCACTCGGGCAGGGCGCAGCGAATGAGCGCTATCTCGATGCGCTTGCCGCCCTCGGCATCGCCGAGCGACGCTGGTGCGCGCCGATGCTGCTCGATGCGCCGATGCGGCCGGACCTGCCCGCCGAGCATTTCCACGACCTTGCCTGGACTGTCGCCGCGCTGCTGATCCGTGGTTGCGAGCGGACCTCGGGCGCCGGTGGCCCGGCGCTGGTCAAGGCGATCGCGCAGGCGGCCGAGCGGCTGATCGGGCGTCACGACGAGGGGCAGGGCGCTTTCGCGCTCGCTCAGCGCTGTGCACGCAGCCTCCCGGCCGAGACGCGGTTCGCGCTGGCTGCGGCTGCCCTGATGGACGCGCGCCTGCTGCTGTTCGCGGCGCTGGTCGAGGCCGAGACCGGTCTTTCCATGGACGATGCGCTCGACGCTGTGATCGGGGAGAGCGACGCGGCCCGCCATGCCGTGCTGCGGCTGATGCACATCGACGATGCGGTCGCGTTCCGCCTCGCAGAGCTGCTCGCGCCGCTGACCGGCCTTGCCGCCGGGGGCGACGCCGCGCTGGTCGCTTTCGTCGAGGCCTATCGCCGGGTCGAGACCGCCCATGCCGAATTGTGGCTCGCCGACGTATCGAGCCCGCGCGCGCTGACCGACAAGCTCGCGCTCATGGATCGCGCGCGATGAGTCCCGCCGTTGCCGGGTATCCGGTGCAGGCCCGTCTCGATGCGGAAGGCCGGATACTTGTCGCGGACGAAGCGCTGCTGGCGCTCCAGGTCGATGCCGGCGGGAATCCACGCGGCCCCATCGCCATTCCGGCGCTTGCGGCGCTGGTTCGCCTCGTCCAGCGGCTCGGAATCCCCATTTCCCGCGCGGTCGAGGTCGCACATGGCGACACCGATATCAGCATGTGGGTGCAGATTCGCCCGGATGGCAACGGCTTCGCGCTCGCCATCGTCGACTGGCAGGCGCGCACCCCGCGCGATTTGCCGGCCGATGTATCGGTGCTTCATCCCGAGGAACCGGAGGAAGAGAAGGGCTGGCCCTGGCAGGTCGATGCCCATCTGCGTTTCCGAGGCGCCGCGCCGGACGCGGACCTGCTGGGACATGAGCCGCCGCGCACCGGCGAGCCGCTGACCGCCTATTTCCAGCTCGACACGGAGCAGGATGACGGCGCGGCCATGCCGCTGATCGAGGCGCTGGCGCTGCGCGCCCCGTTCCGGGATCAGGCCGCGCGCCTGCGCGCCGATGCCGGGTGCCGCTATCATCTTTCCGGCGAACCGCTGTTCGACACGAACGGCAATCTGATGGGCTATCGGGGCGAGGCCCTGCGCGTGGACACCGCGCCCGTGGAGGTCGCTCCCCCGCGGGCGGAGGCGCCGCGCGGCGAGGTGGTCAACATGTTCGGCCCCGACCTGGGGCGGCGGCTCGACCAGGCGCTGCGCCAGCCTCTCGGGCGCATCATCGCCAATGCGAGCACGATCAGCGGCCAGCTCGAAGGGCCGCTTCGGCAAGATTATGCCAATTATGCCGCGGATATCGCCGCGGCCGGTCGCCATCTGCTCGAACTGGTCGATGACCTTGCCGATCTTCAGGCGATCGAGCGCCCCGGCTTCACCACCGCCAAGGAAGAGGTGGACCTGGCCGACATGGCCCGCCGCGCGGCCGGCCTGCTCAACGTCAAGGCCAATGCCCGGCGCGTGCGCATCCAGACCCCGCCGCTCGGCGAAGTCGCGCCGGCACGGGCCGAATACCGCCGCGTGCTGCAGATCCTCGTCAATCTCATCGGCAATGCCGTGCGCCATTCGCCCGAGGACGGCATCATCTGGGTGCGGGTGGACGAGGAGGCGGGGCGCGCCCGCGCCATCGTCGCGGACCTGGGCGGCGGCATCGCGCTTGAGGATCAGGAACGCATCTTCGAGCGCTTCGAAAGGCTCGGCCTCAGTGGAGGCGAGGGAAGCGGCCTTGGCCTCTACATCTCCCGCAGGCTCGCCCGCGCGATGGACGGCGACGTGACCGTCGACAGCGCACCGGGGCAGGGGGCGCGCTTCACGCTCGATCTGCCGGGTTGGCGCAGGGTCTAGAGGCGGGGCCGGTTTTGGATCGGGGCCCCTGTCGGAGATTTTTACCGGATTGCGGACTGTCCGGACACGAGGGCATGGCGGACATTCGCCTCAATGCTAGGATCACCGAGTATCTTGGGCGATTATCGAATGCAAAATGTAACTATTGTAGTGTCCGACACACGGAATGGCAGTTCCAGTCATGTCGAGACCCGCTCCGTGGAAGTGGGCACCGATCGAAAGATTACCGGTGCGACTGCTCGGCGTATTTTGCTTCGTGAGTTCCCAGAAACCGGCCCTTTATGCACGGTCCTCAAGTCAAAAGACGGTTGGGTCACTTCGCAAGCGTTGAAACCGGCGGGTGGCTGCGAATACCATTACGTCTGGCGGCGCTGGGTTCTTTCGGCCGCCTAGGCCGGCCCTCTCAACACTTTGTCGGACGTTGCCAGCGGCGAGGATCGAACCCGCACCCGTCGCCGAGATCGCTGTAGCGATACGTCTACCAATTCCATCACACTGACACACAACGGCTACGATGGCGGATCGCAGCTAACCCCGACATTTGCGCCGTTCGGCGAGCATGGCTGCCTTCCGAGAACCAGACGTGACCGCTATCCGCGATTCTTGCCGAAAAGCGGCCTATCGGGACGCGACGACATTGCTGCTCAAAACGATCCGTCACCCCGGGCTTGACCCGGGGTCTCGCTTTTCTGTCAGGTCAGCAGATCGAACAAGTCTCGCCAATCGGGATTGCCGCGCTCGATCATGTCGAACTTCCATGGCCGGCGCCGGTGCTTGAGGCGTTTCTCATGCGCGAGACAGGCCAGGATGTCGTCGCCACGTTCCGCCCAGACCAGCCGGACCAACCGTAACGCACGCGGAAATCGGGACCGTCACCGGACTGGTGCTGATGGATCCGCATGGCAAGATCCGACGTGACGCCAACATACATCGCACCGCGATAGCGATCGGCCATGATGTAGACCCAGCCGCCCAGCCATTCGCGCTCCATCCCCGATGCATGAGAAAGCGGGACCCCGGGTCAAGCCCGGGGTGACGTAGCACCTGGATGTGCTCGACCCCCGACAAAGCCGCCGTCGACGTCTAAAACCTTCTTTCTGAAAGCGGACGGTTATTCACCATCGGAAGCTATCCGCGCGGTCCTTCGGCTGACTTCCTGCCTGCTCTCCATCAGCAATTGTGCCGAGTTCGGCCGCGCCGATAATTCCCTAAGCAGGCGGCATGCGCAGGGCAGTTCTCTCGTTTGTCGGGGCGGGGCTTCTCGCGACCGGTGCCGCGCCGGCCGCGGCCAGCGAGCGCGACTGGGACAAGGCGAGCTCGGTTGTCCGCGACGCGCTGGTTGTCGTCTCGCTCGGCGTGCCGGCGGTGCAGGGTGACTGGAACGGCGCGCTGCAGGCGGGCGGGAGCGTGGCGGCGGCGAAGCTCACCACGATCGGCCTCAAGGAGATTTTCCCCGAGTGGCGGCCGGACGGCAGCGACCAGGAGAGCTTCCCCTCCGGCCACACCGCCGTTGCCTTCGCGGCCGCCGCGAGCCTGCAGAACCGCTATGGCTGGAAGGTCGGTCTTCCTGCCCAGCTCGCCGCCGCCTTCGTCGGCGTGGCGCGGGTGCAGGCGAAGAAGCATCATTGGTATGACGTCGTGGCGGGCGCGGTGATCGGGGAAGCGGCGGGCTTCCTCATCACCAATCGCCGCAATGACAGCGTGCAGCTGTTCCCCTGGGGCGACAGCAAGGGCGGCGGGATGACGGTGGCGATGCGCTTTTGAGGCGCGTTCCGGGTTGCCTTCAGGCCGCTTTGGCCGCCTTCATGCCGTAATAGGTCGTGCCGCTCGCCGCCATCTCGCGGAGCTGCTGCGGAGGGGCGAAGCGGTCGCCATGCTCGGCGGCGAGGCGGTCCAGCGTCTCGACCACCCGCTTCGGCCCGATCGTGTCGATCGCCGAGAAAGGACCGCCCGTGTAAGGCGCGAAGCCCCAGCCGAAGATCGCGCCGAGATCGCCGTCCTGCGGCGTCACCAGCACACCCTCGGCGAAGCAGCGCGCGCACTCGACCAGCTGGCGATAGAGCAGGCGCTCGCGCACCGCCTCCGGCGAGGGCTGGGCGATGGCGAGGGGATAATCCTGCGCGAGGCCAGGCCAGAGCGCCTTCTTCCCGCCATCGGCCGGATAGTCGTAATAGCCCTTGCCGTTCTTGCGGCCGAGCCGGCCGATCTCGACCATGTGCGCGGCGACCCCGTCGGCGAGGCTGTCGACATAGGCGTCGCCGAGCGCCTTCTTGGTCGCCAGCGTCACCTTGTGGCCGAGCTCGATCGAGACCTCGTCCGAGACCGCGAGCGGTCCGACCGGCATGCCGAGCTGCCTGCCCATATTCTCGATGAGCGCAGGGCCGACGCCTTCGGCCAGCATCTGCGTGCCTTCCATCACATAGGTGCCGAAGCAGCGCGAGGTGTAGAAGCCGCGCGAGTCATTGACGACGATCGGCGTCTTGCGGATCTGCGCGACGAAATCGAGCGCCTTGGCGACGGCCGCATCGCCGGTCTGCTTGCCGAGGATGATCTCGACCAGCGCCATCCGCTCGACCGGCGAGAAGAAGTGGATGCCGATGAAGTTCTCCGGCTTCGACCAGGCCTGGGCGAGGCTGGTGATCGGCAGGGTCGAGGTGTTCGAGCCGAAGATCACGTCCGGGCCGAGCACGGCCTCGACGCGCTTGGTGATCTCCGCCTTGATGTCCGCCGCCTCGAACACCGCCTCAATCACGAAGTCGCAGCCCTTCAGCGCCTCGACATCGGTGACGGGGGTGATGCGGGCGAGCGCGTCGGCCATCTTCTCCGGCGTCATGCCGCGGCCGAGGCGCTTGGTCATCTGCTCCTGCGCATGCGCCTTGCCCTTGTCGGCGGCGGCCTGGTCGCGGTCGAGCAGGATGACCTCGATGCCGGCCTGCGCCGCGACATTGGCGATGCCCGCGCCCATCATGCCCGCGCCGAGCATGGCGAGCTTCCTGGTCGGCGCCTTCTCGACGCCCGCCGGCCGCCGCGCGCCGCGCTCCGCCGCCTGCTTCGAGACGAACAGCGTGCGGACCATGTTCATCGCCTGCGGATCGGACACGACTTTGGCGAAATATTTGCTCTCGATCCGGATCGCCTTGTCCATCGGCAGCTGGATGCCCTCATAGACCGCGCTCAGCAGCGCGTGCGGGGCATGGATGTTCCGCTGCGTCGTCTTGGTGGTCATGACGGTCGCCGCCATCATCACCTGGATGAAGCCCGGATTGAACTGGCCCGAGCCGCCCGGCACCTTGAACCCCTTGACGTCCCAGGGCTGGGTGTTCGCGCCCGGATTGGCCTTCACCCAGGCCCTGGCCGCTTCGACCGTCTTGCCCGGTTCGGCCAGTTCGTCGACCACCTTCATGCCCAGCGCCTCGGCCGGCCGCCAGTTCTTGCCCTGCAGCATGTACATGAGCGCGCCCTGGATGCCGACCAGGCGCGGCAGCCGCTGCGAGCCGCCGCCGCCGGGGAAGAGGCCGACGAGGATTTCGGGCAGGCCGATGGTGACGCGCGGGTCGCTGGTCAGCACCCGGTGATGGCAGGCGAGGGCCAGTTCCAGACCGCCGCCCATGCAGGTGCCCTCGATGGCGACGGCGACGGGCTTGCCGCAGGTTTCCATCTTGCGGAACAGGTCGTTGAGCACGAACACCTTGTCGAACAGCGCGCCCATGTCCGTGCTGCCGCCACCTGCGGTCGCGTCGCGCAGCATGGCGTTGAGATATTTAAGGTCCATCCCGGCCATGAAGCCGCTGGCCTTGCCGGATGCGACGACCGCCCCCTTGATCGCCTCGTCGCTGCCGATCCGCGCCACCGCTTCTGCAAAGTCGGCGAGGAATTCGGGCGTGATGACGTTCATCGACTGGTTCGGCACGTCGATGGTGAGGAGGGCGATGCCGTCGGCGTCGATCTCGGTCTTGATGGTCGTGGCCATGGCTGTCGCTCCTCTCAAACCCGCTCGATGATGATGCCGGTGCCCATGCCGGCGCCGACGCACAGGTTGATGAGCGCCGTGCCCTTGCCGGAGCGTTCCAACTCGTCGAGCGCGGTGCCTAGCACCATGGCGCCGGTCGCGCCGAGCGGATGACCCATGGCGATCGCGCCGCCGTTGACGTTGATCTGGCCGTGGTCGAGGTCCATCGCCTGCATGTAGCGCAGCACGACGCTGGCGAAGGCCTCGTTGAGCTCCCAGAGGTCGATGTCGCTCTTGGCCATGCCGGACTTTCTGAGCAGCTTGTCGGCGATGCTCTCCGGGCCGGTGAGCATGATCATCGGCTCCGAGCCGACCGAGGCCATGGCCTTCATCCGCGCGCGTGGCCTGAGGCCGTATTTCTCGCCCATCGCCTTGTTGCCGACCAGCACGGCCGCCGCGCCGTCGACGATGCCGGACGAATTGCCGGCATGATGGACATGGTTGACCTTTTCGAGTTCGGGATAGCGCAGCAGCGCGATCGTATCGAAGCCCGGCATCTCCTCGCCCATGGCGGTGAAGCTGGCCTTGAGGCTGGCGAGGCTCTGCATGCTCGTCTCGGGCCTCATATGCTCGTCATGATCGAGCAGGGGCTGGCCGATCACGTCCCTGACCGGCACGATGGACTTGCTGAACCGGCCTTCCGCCCAGGCGGCGGCCGCGCGCTTCTGGCTCTCGACGGCATAGGCGTCGACGTCGTCGCGCGAGAAGCCGAATTTGGTGGCGATCACGTCGGCGCCGATGCCCTGCGGCGCGAAATAGGTGGCGTAGGCGACGCTCGGATCGGAGGCCCATGCGCCACCATCGGCGCCCATCGGCACGCGGCTCATGCTTTCGACCCCGCCGCCGATCGCAAGCTCCGCCTCGCCGCTGATGACCTTGGCGATGGCCATGTTGGCGGCTTCGAGGCCGGAAGCGCAGAAGCGGTTGATCTGCACGCCGGGCACGGTGTCGGCGAAACCGGCGGTGAGCACGGCCATGCGCGCGATGTTGGTGCCCTGTTCGCCCACGGGCGCGACGCAGCCCAGGATGACGTCGTCGAGATCGGCGGTATCGATGGCGCTGCGATCGCGGACAGCCTCCAGCACCTGCACGGCGAGCTGCACCGGCGTCACCTCGTGCAGCGAGCCGTCCGGCTTGCCGCGTCCGCGGGGCGTTCGCACCGCGTCATAGATGAAGGCTTCCATCGTCGCTCTCCTGTGGGTCGGTCCGGGCGCGCGAAAGGCGCCGCTCCTCGCGGTCCAATATCGGCAATCGGGTCGCCTTCTGCAAGGAAAAGCGAGCGTTTCCGGGCGCAAGCGCGGTTTCGAACGGCTTTCACGCACGCCGAAAACTGCAGCTGAATGGCCTTACCCTAACGTAAACGGAAATGAGTGTAGGCAATGCAGGGCGGGGATTTTTTGCGCGCTTCCGGCGGCTCGGAACGCCCGTCGCTTCACCACGCGATCCGGCGAGCCCCGCGACTCGGTTGAATCGATCCGCCCAACGGCCTATCTGCCCGCCAAGCACCCTTCGGCATGCCCTGTTCGCGTGTCTCCCAGTGCAACGGAGTAAGGCATGCCGAGCAAGTCCGAGTACAAGAACAAGATCGACGTTCCCCAGGACGTCAGCGACGCGATCCGCACGCTGATCCGCTGGGCCGGGGACGATCCGGAGCGGGAAGGACTGCTCGAGACGCCCGTGCGCGTCGCCCGCGCCTGGAAGGAATATTGCGAGGGCTATGAAGAAGACCCCGCTTATCATCTCTCGCGCATCTTCCACGAGGTGGGCGGTTATGACGAGATCGTGCTGCTGAAGGACATTCCGTTCCAGTCGCATTGCGAGCACCACATGGCGCCGATCATCGGCAAGGCCCATATCGCCTATCTGCCACAGGATTATGTGGTCGGCATCTCCAAGCTCGCCCGCGTGCTGGAGGCGTTCGCGCGCCGGCTGCAGGTGCAGGAGCGGTTGACAGCCCAGGTGGCCGACTGCATCTGGGAAAACCTCAAGCCGCTGGGTGTCGCGGTGGTCATCGATGCTACCCATGGCTGCATGACCGGTCGCGGCGTACGCACGCACGGCACGGTGATGCGCACGAGCCGCATGATGGGCGTCTTCAAGCGCGACGAGAAAAGCCGCGAGGAAGTGCTGTCGCTCATGGGGGTCTGAGCGGATTGAACGGGGGGACGGGACTGAATGCCGATCGCGGACACTCTCGCTTCCCTAACCTTCAGTGCGTGCTTGCTGACATCGATTGCCGACATCGTCCCGTCCCGGTCTGGTAGAACGGGGCGATGAGCGTGCAGGGAACGAGAATAGCCCTTGTTACGGGCGGCAGTCATCGCCTCGGCGCGGTGATCTGTCGGGTGCTGGCCGGGCGGGGCTGGAAGATCGTCATCCATTGCAAGACGGGCGGACCGGACGCGGACGCGCTGGCAGCGGAACTGGGCGGATGGGTGCTGCCGCTCGATTTGCAGGGAGACAATCCCGGTGAATTGATCGCGCAGACGCGGGCGCTCGTCGGTGGGCCGATCGACGCGCTGGTCAACAACGCGGCGATCTTCGACCTGGACGATCTCGACGCGCTTTCGCCCGACAAGCTGGAGGCGCACTGGCGGGTCAATCTGCGGGCGCCGATGCTGCTGTCGGAAGCCTTTGCCGCGCAGGCGCAGGGGCCGGAGCGCAGCATCATCGTGCACATTCTCGACCAGAAGATCGCCAATCCCAACCCGGACTTCCCCTCCTACACGGCGGCGAAGGCGGGGTTGGCCGGCATGGTGGCGCCGATGGCGCTCGGCTATCGCGAGAAATGCCGGGTGGTCGGCGTGGCGCCGGGGCTGTTGTTTCCGAGCTATGACCAGACCGATACCGAGTTTGAGACGGTGAGCGCGCTCAATCTGCTCGGCCGGCCGATCAATGCGGCCGAGGTGGCCGAGGTCGTCGCCTTCGTTCTCGATGCGCCCGTGCTGACCGGGCAGATCCTGTTCGCCGACAATGGCCAGCATCTCGTGCGCAGCGAGCGCGACATCATGTTCCTGACCCGGGAGAAGGAATGAGCCTGCCGTCGATCGAAGCCCTTGTCCCGCAGGCGCCCGGCACGCGGCGCTACGTCATCGTGCTCGACGGGCTGGCGCTGGACCTGTTCCTCGGCATCCACGAGCGGGAGCGCGCGGCGCCTCAGCACGTGCTGCTGAGCGTGCAGATGGTCTGTGATTATCCCGACCGTCCGCTTGGCGACGATATCGCGCAGGTGGTGGACTATGATTTCCTGCGCGGGGAACTGCACGCGCTGGCGAAGGAGCGTCGCTTCGACCTGCAGGAGAGCCTGTGCGACGCGGTCGCGGAAGCCTGCTGGGCTTTTCCGCCGGTGCAGGGTGTCTGGGTGCAATCGACCAAGACCGACATCTATCCCGACGCCGCCATCGGTTGCCGGGTGTTGCGCCTGCGCCCCGCCTGATCCGCAAAGCAAAAGGGCCGCCCGGATGATCCGAGCGGCCCTTTTCTATGTCGCAGGGACGAAGCCTCAGGCCTCGTCGCTCTCCGCCGGTTCCTCGGCGCGCTCGATGGCGATCTCGCCCGGTTCCGCGTTCGGATCGTAATCCTCGGTGAAACCAGCTTCCTCGCGCTCGAACATCGAGGCCATGACGTCGACGCCGTCCTTCTGAAGGTCGGCTTCTTCCGGCGAACGGGCAACGTTCACCTGGACGTTGACCGCCACTTCGGGGTGAAGCGAAACGCGGACGTCGAACAGGCCGAGCGTCTTGATCGGGCGCTCGAGCACGATCATCGCCTTGGAGACGATGGTGTGACCGGCTTCATGCAGCGCCTCGACGATGTCGCGAACCGAGACCGAGCCGTAAAGCTGGCCGCTGTTCGACGACTGGCGGATCAGGACGACCTGAACGCCGTTGACGCCCTCGGCAGCCTTCTCGGCATCGCCGCGACGAGCCGCATTGTCGGCCTCGATCTTGGCGCGGTTGGCCTCGAACACCTTCTTGTTGGCGTTGTTCGAGCGGAGCGCCTTCTTGTTGGGCAGCAGATAGTTGCGCGCGTAGCCGTCCTTGACGGTCACGACGTCACCAATCGCACCCAGCTTCTCGATGCGCTCGAGCAGAATGATTTCCATGTTGGGCGCTCCTTACTTAACGATGTAGGGCAGCAGGCCCAGGTGGCGGGCGCGCTTGATCGCCTGGCTCAGTTCACGCTGCTTCTTCGCCGAGACGGCGGTGATGCGCGAGGGGACGATCTTGCCACGCTCGGAAACGAAACCCTGCAGCAGGCGGACATCCTTGTAATCGATGCGCGGTGCGTCCTTCGCGGAGAAGGGGCAGGTCTTGCGGCGGCGGAAAAATGGGCGTGCCATGGTTCAGGTCTCCTTATTCGCCGTCAGAAGCTTCGTCGCGGTCGCGACGCGGGCCACGATCACCACGGTCGTCGCGGTCGCGACGCGGGCCACGATCACCGCGGTCGCCACGATCACCGCGCTCGCTGCGCTCGTTCTTGCGCATCATCACCGAGGCATCGGCCTCCAGCTCGTCGACGCGGATCGTCATGTAACGGATGACGTCCTCGTTGATCTGCGTCTGGCGCTCCAGCTCGGCAACCGTGCCGGCGGGGCCATCGATGTTGAGCATCACGTAGTGAGCCTTGCGGTTCTTCGCGATCTTGTAGGCGAGGTTGCGGAGACCCCAGTTTTCCACCTTCGTCACCTTGCCCTGCTGGGCTTCGACGATCTTGGTGGCATTTTCCGCGAGCGCATCGACCTGGGCTTGAGCCAGATCCTGACGCGCAAGGAAGACATGCTCATAAAGCGGCATGGTTCATGCGTCCTGTCGTTGGCCGATTGCTGATGGCCGCACCATGCGGACCACCCCTCCGGCTGTCGTCTCAATCGTTCCGCCCGGGGCCGGGCCGCGAGCGAAGGCGCGCCCTTAGGCCGTTTCGCGTGCTTTTGCAAGCCCCTGGAGGATCTCGCGCGCGAAGCTGGTGAGGCTGTCGTCGCGGGCGCCCATGATGACGATGCGATCGCCGGGACGGGCGAGCTCGACAAGGCGCCGGCCGCAATCAGCGCGATCCGCAATGTGCTCGGCGCGGCCCTCCATGCCCGTCAACAGAACTTCGCTGCCGACGCTGCGGTCCACGGTGCCGCCGAAATAGGCCGGGTCGCAGACGACGAGCCGGTCGTCGCCGTCCAGATGGTGCGCGAAGGCGGCGGCCAGCTCCGCGCCCATCTTGCGCAGCGGGCCGAAGCCGTGGGGCTGGAAGAAGGCGAGCACGCGGCCGGGAAACTGCTTCATCGCGGCGAGGGTCGCGGAGACCTTGTCCGGATTGTGCCCGAAATCGTCGATCACGGTGACGCCCTCAGCCTCGCCGACGATGTCGAAGCGTCGGGCGAGGCCGGAGAAGCGCTGGATGGCGGCGACGCAATCGTCGAGGGAGACGCCGGCGGAGAGCGCGGCGGCGATGGCGGCGAGCGCGTTGGCGACATTATGCGCGCCGGGCACCTTCAGGCGCACCGCGCGCTGCTCGCCGCCGGCATGGAGGGTGAAGCCGATGGCTACGGGCTCGGGCAGAAGATCGCTGGCGCGGACGTCTGCCTGCCCGGAAAAGCCGAAGGAGCGGGCATCGGGAGGCGCAGCGCCCTCGACGATGCTGCGCGTCTCGGCATCATCCGCATTCCACACGACAGCGCGCGAGACGCTGATGAAGTTCGAGAACAGGCCGCGCAGTTCGGCCATGTCCTTGTGGTCTTCGCTCACATTGGTGAGTACCGCGATGGCGGGACGATAGAGCGCGATCGAGCCGTCGCTTTCGTCGACCTCGCTGACGAAGGCGTCGCCGCGCCCGGTGCGGGCGGTCGCGAAAGGCGTCGCGGGATCGACGAAATCCTTCATCACCGCGCCGTTCATGATCGTGGGATCACGACCGGCTTCGGCGAGGATCCAGCCGATCATGCCGGTGACGGTCGACTTGCCGCTGGTGCCGCCCACCGCGATCGGCAGGGCGCTGGCGTTGAAGAGCCCGGAGAGGAGGTCGGCGCGGCTCTTGCGGGCGCAGCCCAGCGCATTCGCGCGGACGATATCGGCGACCGTGTCCTCGATGGCGGCCGAGGCGACCAGGATCTGGTCGGCCGAGACGAGGCCGCTGCCGTCCTGCGGAAACACCGCGATGCCCTGCGCGCGTAGCCAGTCGAACTTGGCGGCGATCCGGCCCTGGTCGAGAGCGCGGTCGGATCCGCTGACCGCGCCACCGCGCGCCTTGACGATCAGGGCAAGAGGCATCATGCCCGAGCCGCCGATGCCGCAGAAGAAATAAGTCTTTTCGCTCATGGGTCCCGCTCGCTATCCGGCCGGCGGGCGCGAGGCAAAGAAAAAGGGAAGGATGCCCCCCGGCCATGACTCGCAGGATCGGCATCTGTGCGCCCTCGACCGCCTTCACGCGCGACGATGCCGAGCGGGTGACTGCGCTGGCACAGGTGCATGCGCCGTCGCTGGAGCTGGTCTTTTCCGAGCAGTGCTTCTCCGTGGAGGGCCATTTCGCCGGGCCGGATGCGCTGCGCCGCGATGCCTTCGTCGCGATGGCCAACGATCCGGCGTTCGACGCGGTCTGGTTCGTGCGCGGCGGCTATGGCGCGGCACGCATGGCGCAGGATGCCATCGCGCTGCTCGGCGATGCGGCCCGCGGCAAGACCTATCTCGGTTATAGCGACGGCGGCGTGCTGCTCGCCGGGCTTTATCGCGCGGGCATCGGCCGTCCGGTGCATGGCCCGATGCCGACGGATATCAGGCGCAATGGCGGCGAAGCGGCAGTGATCCGCGCGCTCAGCTGGCTTGCTGACGAGGAGGCAAGCGCCCTGGAGCCGTCCGTGACCAGTGAAATGCCCTATGCCGCGTTCAACCTGATGACGCTTTCCATGCTGATCGGTACCCGTCTTATGCCGAGCCTCTCGGGCCATATCCTGATGGTCGAGGAGGTCAGCGAATATGATTATGCGCTCGATCGGGCGCTGTTTCATGTGACCGATGCGCTGGCGGACGCGGACCTTGCCGGGCTGCGGCTCGGCAGGGTCGGCGACGTCGTGGAGAATGACCGGCCGTTCGGCCACCATCATGAGGCGATGGCCCGGCACTGGTGCGGACGGGCGGGCATCGCCTATCTCGGCCGTGCCGATATCGGCCATGACGCGGCCAATCGCATCGTGCCGTTCGGGCGGGCGTCCGGTTAGCGGCAGGCTTGCATTGCGGCGCTCAGCGCCATAGGGGAGCGCCCCCAAAACAGATAAGGGTCAGGTCATGCGCGCATTCATCTTTCCGGGACAGGGCAGCCAGTCGGTCGGCATGGGCGCCATGCTCGCCGCAGCCTCGCCCGTTGCCCGTCAGCTTTTCGAGGAGGTCGACGAGGCGCTCGGCCAGCATCTCTTCCGGCTGATGAGCGAAGGGCCCGAGGCGGACCTGACCCTCACCGAAAATGCCCAGCCCGCGATCATGGCCAATGCGCTGGCGACGCTGCGCGTACTGGAGATCGAGGGCGGCGTCGCGATCGCCGACAAGGCCGATGCCGTCGCCGGCCACAGCCTTGGCGAATATAGCGCGCTCTCGGCGGTCGGCGCGTTCGATCTCGCGACCACTGCGCGCCTGCTCAAGCTGCGCGGCCGCTCGATGCAGGCGGCCGTGCCGGTCGGCGAGGGCGCCATGGCCGCGCTGCTCGGGGCTGACATCGAGAAGGCCGAGGCACTGAGCGCCGCCGCTGCGCAGGGCGAGGTCTGCGCTGTCGCCAATGACAACGACCCGGGCCAGGTCGTCATTTCCGGTCACAAGGGTGCGATCGAGCGCGCGGTGGCGATGGTCAAGGATTATGGCATCAAGCGCGGCGTGCTGCTGCCGGTTTCGGCGCCGTTCCACTGCCCGCTGATGCAGCCGGCCGCCGAAGCGATGGAGCAGGCGCTCGAGGCGACCGACTCTCCGGGCGCTTTCCTGCCCGTTTATGCCAATGTGACCGCTTCGCCGGTTAGCGACGCCGCGACCATCCGCCGCCTGCTCGTCGAGCAGGTCACTGGCAGGGTGCGCTGGCGCGAAAGCATCGCCGCCATGTGGGAAGCGGGCATCACCGATTTCGTGGAATTTGGCGGCAAGGTGCTCGGCCCGATGGTCAAGCGCATCGCGCCGGATGCAACGGTCACGAGCGTGATCACCATGGATGACATCGAAGCGCTGGTTGGCCGGCTCTGAACGACGGAGGAACGAGGATGTTCGATCTCACTGGAATGACGGCGCTGGTCACCGGCGCGAGCGGCGGGATCGGCTCGGAAGTCGCCCGTGCGCTGGCCGGGCAGGGGGCGAAGCTCGCACTCTCCGGCAGCAATGTCGCCAAGCTTGAGGCCTTTGCGGCCGAGCTGGGCGGCGATCATGTCTGCGTGCCCTGCGATCTGGGTGACAGTGCTTCGGTCGACGGCCTCGTACCCGCCGCCGTCGAGGCACTGGGCGGCACGCTCGACATTCTCATCAACAATGCCGGCGTTACCCGCGACAACCTCATCATGCGGATGAAGGACGAGGAGTGGGAGACGGTCCAGCGGATCAATCTCGAAGCCGCGTTCCGCCTGATCCGCGCAGCTGCCCGTCCGATGATGAAGGCCCGCTTCGGGCGCGTCATCTCGATCACCAGCGTCGTGGGCGTCACCGGCAACCCCGGCCAGGCCAACTACGCCGCTTCCAAGGCGGGCCTGATCGGCATGAGCAAGAGCCTGGCACAGGAACTGGCGAGCCGCGGCGTCACCGTCAATTGCGTCGCGCCGGGCTTCATACGCTCGCCGATGACCGACGCGCTGAATGACGCGCAGAAGGATGCGATCCTCACGCGCATTCCCGCCGGCGCGCTCGGCGAGGGCGCAGACATCGGCGCGGCTGTGGTTTATCTTGCGAGCCGTGAGGCAGGCTATGTCACGGGCCAGACCTTGCACGTGAACGGTGGCATGGCGATGATCTGAGCCGGCCGGAGGGGGCTGACATGCGGCGACCAATCTTCCTGGGTCTGCTCTGCCTCGCCACGGCGGCGATGCCGGCCCATTCCGCGGAGAATCTCGCTTGCCTTACCGGCGCCGTCGACCGCAAGCTGAGCGCCGAGGTCTTCAAGGCCTATCGGGCCGAAAAGGACATCGGCGAGGCGCTGATGGCGCGGATGGGAGACAAGGCAGCCGCCTGCGCCGCCGCCAACGACTGGTCGGCCGAAGCGCTGGAAAGCGCGTTCCGGGTGCTATTCGGCCAGATTCTCGCGCGCGGCACCCAGGCGGAACTGCGGTCCTTCCGGATCGATCGCAACGCCCTGCAGGTTTCGACCGAGAAGTATCTTGCCAGCCTGTCGTACGAAAAATACCGGCAATTCGTCGATGGCGAGTTGTCGGACGATGCGGGCGAGGACATTGTGAAGCAACTGGTCGGCGACGAGGTGGTGCGTCTGTCGCAGATTGACGAAAAGCTGGGCAACCTGATCGGCGAATATGCGGCCGGCCACGCCAACGAGATGTTTTTCGCGGCGGAGTTTTCACGCCAGTGAAGGCCCCTGCTGCTGATCCACCCTCTTGTCACGTTCATTGCGAGGCACTAGGGCGTGATCCGGAATTATGAACAAACCAAAGCAAAGGACCCCCCATGAGTGAGACTGCGGATCGCGTGAAGAAGATCGTCGTCGAGCACCTCGGCGTCGAGGCGGACAAGGTGACCGAAGACGCGAGCTTCATCGACGATCTCGGCGCGGACAGCCTCGACATCGTGGAGCTTGTCATGGCTTTTGAGGAAGAGTTCGGCGTCGAGATTCCCGACGATGCGGCCGAGAAGATCGCCACCGTGAAGGACGCGATCGACTTCATCGAAGGCAAGCAATAAGCACGACCCTGGATGCTTGCGGGAACCGCAGGCACCCATGGCCATTGCATGCATAATGTGACGGCTCTCCGGTTGCGGGCTTGCTCGCTGGTGGAGGGCCGTTTCTTTTTAGGGACTGTGAGGCGCAACATGCAGTCCGCTCATCGGAACAGGAGAGTAAGATGCGTCGTGTCGTCGTGACGGGTCTGGGCATGGTCTCGCCCCTTGGTGCGGACGTGGAGACGAGCTGGGCGAACATTCTCGCTGCCAAATCCGGCGCCGGAACGATCACCAGGTTCGATGCCACGGACTTCCACACCAATTATGCGTGTGAAGTGAAGCCGGTCGGCCATGAATATGGTTTCGACCCGAACAAGCGCGTGGATCACAAGGTCCAGCGCCAGGTCGATCCGTTCATCATCTATGGTATCGATGCTGCCGGCCAGGCGCTGGAAGATGCGGGCCTCACCGACATGCCGGAAGAGGATCGCTACCGCGCCGGCTGCTCCATCGGTTCGGGCATCGGCGGCCTTCCCGGCATCGAGAGCGAATCGCTCGTGCTGGAGCACAAGGGTCCCAAGCGCGTCTCGCCGCACTTCGTCCATGGACGGCTGATCAATCTCATCTCCGGCCAGGTCTCGATCAAATATGGTCTGATGGGCCCCAATCACGCTGTCGTGACGGCTTGCTCGACCGGCGCACACTCGATCGGGGACGCCGCGCGGATGATCGCGATGGACGACGCCGACGTTATGCTCGCAGGCGGCGCGGAATGCGCGATCTGCCCGATCGGCATTGCCGGCTTCGGCCAGGCACGTGCACTCTCCACCGGCTTCCGGGATGATCCAACTCGGGCGAGCCGTCCCTATGACGTCGACCGTGATGGTTTCGTCATGGGCGAGGGCGCGGGCGTGGTCGTGCTCGAGGAATATGAGCGGGCCAAGGCGCGCGGCGCCAAGATCTATGCCGAGGTGATCGGCTATGGCCTCTCCGGCGACGCCTATCACGTGACGGCGCCGCATCCGGAAGGCTCCGGCGCGTTCCGCTCGATGCAGATGGCGATTCGCAAGTCCGGCCTGTCGCTCTCGGACATCGACTATATCAACGCGCACGGCACCTCGACGCCGCTCGGCGACGAACTGGAGCTGGGCGCGGTGCGCAAGCTGTTCGGCAATGCGATCGGCGATCTCTCGATGAGCTCGACCAAGTCTGCCATCGGCCATCTGCTCGGCGGAGCCGGCGCGGTGGAGAGCATCTTCTGCATCCTCGCCATGCGCGACCAGATCGTGCCGCCGACGCTCAACCTCGACAATCCGAGCGAGAATTGCGCGGGCGTGGACCTGGTGCCGCATGTCGCGAAGGAGCGTCCGGTGAAGGCGGTGCTGAACAACAGCTTCGGCTTCGGCGGGACCAATGCCAGCCTCGTCATGAAGGCGATCTAAGCTCCGCATGCGCCGCGCCGGCTGCATCATCCTGATCGTCCTGGCGCTCGGGCTGGGCCTGCTGGCGTTCAACTTCGTGCATGGCTGGACGCGGTCCGGCCCGCTGGATCACGAGATCACGGTGGTGGTGCCGGAAGGCGCCAGCCTGCGCGGCATGGCGACGAAGCTGGAGGAGCAGGGCGCGATCGGATCGGCCAACGCCTTCCTCACGCGCGCCCGCTTCCTCGGCGGCAGCGGCTCGATCAAGGCAGGCGAGTATCGCGTGCCCAAGGGCGCGAGCGCGGCGCAGATCCTGCAGATCCTCCAGGGCGGAAAGACGGTCAATTATCTCGTGACGGTGCCCGAGGGCATGCCCTCGATCCTCGTCCACGAGCGGCTGATGGCCAATCAGGACCTGACGGGTCCGGTCGCCGTGCCGGTCGAAGGCTCGGTGATGCCGGACAGCTACGCCTATCAGAAGGGCGAGACGCGCGCGGCGGTGCTGGGCCGCATGCAGGGCGCGATGACGAGGTTCATCGCCGAGCAGTGGCCCAAGCGGAATGGCAATGCGGTGGTGAAGAGTCCCGCCGAAGCGCTGATCCTCGCGAGCATTGTCGAGAAGGAGACTTCTATTCCCGGCGAGCGGCCGCTGGTCGCGGGGGTCTATGGCAATCGGCTGCGCAAGAGCATGATGCTCCAGGCCGATCCGACGATCATCTACCCGATCACCAAGGGCAAGCCGCTGGGGCGGCGCATCCGCAAGTCCGAGATCGCGGCGGTCAACGATTACAATACCTATGCGATGACCGGGCTGCCCAAGGGACCGATCGCCAATCCGGGCCGCACCTCGATCGAGGCGGTGCTGCGCCCGGTGCCGACCAATGCGCTCTATTTCGTCGCCGACGGCAAGGGCGGCCACATTTTCGCCGATACGCTCGAGCAGCATAACGAGAATGTGCGCAAGTGGTTCGAGCTGCGCCGCCAGCGCGGCGAGATGTAAGCCTCGCTAGCGAAGCACGCCCTTCGCCTGCAGCGATCGCGCATACAGCGTCTGCGCCAGCGCCATGACGATGATGAAGGCGGGAAACAGCGCCGTCGTCCAGCCGCGCACCGCGAGCAGATCCGTCAGGAAGAAGGTATACGCAAACTGGACAAGCACGGCGATCAGACAGACCGCCGAGAGCCAGACGGCCGAACTGCGCCGCAGCAGCAGCGCGAGCGCGCCGGCGAGGCCGGCACCGACCGCAAGGCCATAGGCCGCCCAGGCCCATTGCGGCATGTTCTCCCAGATCCGCGCCTGATAGGGATCGGCCTTGGCCAACTCGGCAAGATCGGCGGTCGACTGCATGATGAAAGCGGCAACGCCCATCAGGGTCCACAAGAGGAAGATGATCGCCGGCCAGCGGGGCGCGCGCGCCTGATTGGGATTGGATGCCATGATGTCCCCTCCTTCCGTTAGGAGAGCGAGCATGCCGCAATTCTCCGACATTGCAATGGTGGCGGCTCGTGACTGATCGGGCCGGCCCATTGCTGGTGACGGCTCAGCTTGCCCGCGCCGACCAGTCATGGGCGGAGAGGCTGCGCCGCGCCCATTATCCGCCCGAGCGCAATCAGGTGCCGGCGCATGTCAGCCTGTTCCGGCATTTGCCGCCGTCGCTCGAGGAGGAATTGCGCGGGTTGCTGAGGGCTCTGGTTGCCTGCCCGCGTCCCGCTGCCCGCATCGAGGAGTTGCGCTCGCTCGGCACCGGTGTGGCGATCGCGATTGCCAGCCCGGAGCTGCAGGCAATCCGTGCCGCGATTGCGGAGCGCTTCGATCGCCACCTGATCCCGCAGGACAGGGCAGCACCCCGCCTGCACATCACGATCCAGAACAAGGTGACGCCTGCCGTCGCTGCCGCGACGCTCGCAGCGCTTAGTCCCATGGAGCCGCGCGCGACGCATGTCGCGGCGCTGGTTTGCTGGCGTTACCGGGACGGGCCGTGGGAGATGGTCTCCCGCCACGCGTTTCGCGGCTGAACGGCCGTCCCTTAAGCTGCGGTCATTTCCTTGAGGGGAATGTCGCCATCGGCGAGCGTCCCGCGGTCGATCCGTGCCCCGGCCAGAACCAGCGCGCGGCCCTGAACATAGTCCTTGGTCCGGTTGACGCAGTCGAGCGCGATCACCTGCCCCTGGCGCAGATAGACGACCGAGAAGCTGCGGCTCTCCGGTTCCCCGCGCACAACCGTCTGGTCATAGGCGACTGAGAGACCCACGGTCTGGAGCCGCAGGTCATACTGGTTCGACCAGAACCAGGGCACCGCATCATAGGGCGCGGGATTGCCGAGGATGTGCTGCACGGCGGTGCGCGCCTGATCGTTGGCGTTCTGCACGGATTCGACCCGCATGCGTCGGCCCGCCGCAAAACGGTTCTCGTGCGCCGCGCAGTCCCCGATCGCATAGATGTCCGGCAATGACGTCAGGCAATGCTCGTCGACATCGACGCCGTTGCCGCCGCTGGCGCCCGCCAGGATCAGCGGGCCGGTCTCTGGAACGATGCCGATGCCCACGATCACCTCGTCGGCGGGGATCACCGTGCCATCGCCCAGCACGACGCCGGTGGCGCGGCCCTGATCGTCCGTCTCGATGGCGTCCACGCTGGCCGAGAGCTGCACGTCAACGCCATGGGCGCGATGCTCGGCCTCGAAGAAGGCTGAAAGCTCCGGCCCGGCGACGCGCGCCAGCACCCGGTCGAGCGCCTCGATCAGCGTCACCTGCTTGCCGAGCTTGCTGAGGACGGCGGCCGCTTCCAGACCGATATAGCCTCCGCCGATGATGACATAATTCCGCGCGCCTGACAGGCTCGCCATCAGGGCGTCGACATCGGCGCGGGTACGGACGGTGTGGAGCCCCCTGGCGGTGCTGCCGGGGCAGGATAACTGCCGCGCCGCGCCGCCGCCGGCCCAGATGAGCTTGTCATAGCTGTGCTCGGCATCGCCCGCCGTGGTGATGCTGTGCAGATCGGGCTGGATCGCCTTCACGCGCTCGCCGAGCATCAGCGTGATGCCCTGGTCTTCCCAGAAATGCGCCGGCCGCAGCAGGATGCGTTCAAACGGTTTCTCGCCGGCCAGATAATCCTTGGAGAGCGGCGGGCGCTCATAGGGCGGGTCCGGCTCGGCGCTGATCAGGCCGATCGTTCCCTCGAACTTGAGCTGGCGCAGCAGGATCGCGGCCTGCGCGCCCGCATGTCCGCCACCGACGATAAGGCAATCGAAATGCGGCACATCCACTCCCCGGTTCCGTGCGAGCGGTCGCCTTGCCAGAGAAAGCGGGTCGCCGCAACGGCATCGGGAGGAGGGCGAGGGGCGTCTGGCCGAACCGTGAGGCACGCCCGTCGCTTCCGCGCGGCCGCCGTCCCCTAGGTATAAAAATCGAATAAAGACAATGAACCAAGCGCACTATGGTGTGTTTCAGCCTCGCGCCGGAGAGGCATGGACAGGCAGTGGAGACAATCGATGGGAAAACGGTGGGCGCTTACGCTCGGCATCCTCGGCGCGCTGGCGGCAAGTCCCGCCTGGGCAATTCGCGATACGGAACGATACACGTCGATCACCGTCTTCGGTGACAGCCTCGTGGACGCTGGAAACCTCTACATCGCCAATGGCGGAACGCGGCCCGATCCCGCGCTCGGCTATTTCGAGCATCGCTTCACCAATGGCTATGACTATCCGGACCTTCTCTCGCTGGACCTGTTCGGCGTGCCGACCACGCCATCGCTGCTCGGCGGCGGCAACTTCGCCTTCGGCGGCGCGCGAATCGTCGACACCGGTGACGCGATCCCGGATCTTCAAGCCCAGCTCGGCATGTTCCAGCTTTCCGGCCGCGGGATCGATCCGGACGGGCTCTACATCGTCAATTTCGGCGGCAATGACGTGTTCGGCGCAAAGGGCGTGTTCGGGCCGATCGGCGCCATCGGCTCCTATCCCGACATCAGCAGCTATCTCCGCGCGGCGGCGGAGCAATATGTCATGGGCGTGCAGGCGCTGATCGATCTTGGCGCGCGCAACATCCTGATGACCGACTTCCCGCTGGCGGGCGATCCGCTCACCATCGAGGCCAACGGATATCTGAGCACCGCGCTCGCCGACCTCGTGCTGGGCGCCGACGTCGACTTCTTCTTCTTCTACAGCCTCAGCAGCTTCAATCAGCGCGTGCTGATGAACCCGGCCTCCTTCGGCCTGCCGCCGCTGCGCAATGACATCACCTGCATCGCGGCGGGTGCGCAATCGACGGGCTGCGTCGGCATTTTCTCGTTCGACGGCGTCCATCCGACCGCGGCGATGCAGCAGGCAGGCTATCGCGAGATGGATCGGCTCTTCGGCCTGACCGCCGCGCAACCTGTGCCCGAGCCGCTGAGCTGGGTCATGATGATCATCGGGTTCGGCGCCGTGGGCAGCGCTCTGCGCGGTGGTCGCCGCGCATCTGTCGTTCGGACCTGATGGAAAATGGTAGCGGAGGAGGGACTCGAACCCCCGACACGCGGATTATGATTCCGCTGCTCTAACCAGCTGAGCTACTCCGCCCCGTACGGGCCTTGATCACCGTCTCCGGCGATTGGTCGGCGCGCTATACGCACGCCGATGGGGTCGGTCAATGGGCGTTGCGACGCTTATTCGGCAGGCACCACGCGTCCACCGACCGGCGCATTCTGTTCCGGCCGACGGATGATCGCTGAGATGGCGAGGATCGATAGGAACAGGATGAACGGGCAGATCGCGGCGATCGCATAGGTCCGCACCGCCGGGATGCCCGCGGTCAGGATCGCCGCGCCGATGAACGGCCCGATGAAGCCGCCCAGCTTGCCGACTGCCGAGGCGCAGCCGCCCGCGCTCGCGCGAATGGCCGTGGGATAGTAGAGGGCGAGCTGGCTAATAATCGCGGTGTGGCAGCCGCCGACCAGCATGCTCTGGACGACGATGACTGGCAGCAGCCATCCGGCCGGGACCCATTCCATGCCGACCGCGACAGCCATCGGCACGATCAGCAAGGTGCAGATCGCGGCGAACGCCAGCCCGAAGCGTGCGGAAAGGCGCATGATGACGACGCCGGCAATCGCGCCCAGCAGTCCCCCGATCGCCGAGACATTAGCGGCGACGTCGCGCGCGATGTCCATGCGCTCGAGAATGGTCGGGCCGAAGGCGGACTTGAAGAAGATGCCGAGCGCACTCGCGAAATAGCCGGTCCAGATGATCGGCGTGAGGATGCGCAGGCGCCCCTCGAACAGATCGCCCAGATGGAAGGTCCGCGCCCGCCCACCTTCGTCGCCCAGCACGAAGCGATCGTCGGGCTGGACGTCGAGCCTGGGGTCGAGACGCTTCAGCGTCGCGCAGACGCGCTCCGAGGCGTGGCCCTTGTTGATCATGAAGCGCGGCGACTCGGGCAGGAAGATGGCGATCAGGATCGCGCAGAGCACCGAGCCGATGCCGCCGGCGAAATAGACGCCTTCCCAACCGTGGATCGGCGCGATCCAGTTGGTGAGCGGGGCCGCGAGCGAGCTGCCGATGCTGAAGCCCATCATGATGAAGGCGACCACGGTTGCGCGCAGCTTGCTGGGAATGAACTCGACGTTCAGCGCCCAGGCCAGCGGCAGCGCGCCGCCGATGGCGAGGCCGTCGAGGAAGCGCAGCGCCAGCAGCGCCGGGTACCAGGTGGCAAAGCCGGTGAGGAAGGTCAGCACGCCAAAGGCCAGCGTGCATGTGATGATGGTCGGGCGGCGCCCGATCCGGTCGCCAATATAGGTGAAGATGAGGCCGCCGATGATCATGCCGGCCGTGCCGGCCGAGAAGGCACCGCTCAGCTGGAAGTCGGTCAGGTGCAACTCGCCCTGCATGTAAGGGGCGGTGAACGAGACCATCATCATGTCGAGCCCGTCGAACATGGTGACTAGCCAGGAGAGGGCGATCAGCAGATAATTGAAAGGCGTGAGCTTCCGGCCTTCCAGAAGCCCGGCCAGATCAATTGTGCGAGCCGGACGTGTCATGGGACCTTGAAAACTCCTCTCCGGGGCGGGTTCGCCCTGCGGGGGCAAACGATAAAGGCAGGCCGTGCATTTGGCTATAGGAATAGCTACACTTACTCTAATGATTAGCAAGCTTCGTATATGCTACGGGGCCTGATCCCGAGTCGCAGGAAGAGAAGAAGGATGCGTCATGGCAGATGATCAAACGCCGAAGATCCGTGAAGTCCGCCAGTCGGAGGACCGGTTCCTGGCGTCCGACGTGTTCGAGAGCAGGCGCCATACGCTGCCGCCGCGCAACGGTACCGGCACCTATGTCGAGCCCGCGCGGGAGATCCCTGTCTATCACAAGTGCGACGTGCTGGTCGTCGGCGGTGGCCCCGCGGGCACGGCCGCGGCCTGGGCCGCCGCGCAGGCCGGCGCCGACGTCGTGCTCATGGAGCGCTACAATCATCTCGGCGGTCTCTCGACCGGTGGCCTCGTCATCTGGATCGACCGCATGACCGACTGGACCGGCCGCCAGGTCATCCAGGGCTTTGCCGTCGACGTGCTGGATCGCATGCCGAAGGAAGGCCTTGCCGGCCCGCCGCGCGCCGACTGGGGCTCCAAGGATCCCAAGAAGGCGAGCTATTGGGGCCAGCGCACCGCCGCCTCGCACGGCATCGTCAACTGGTCGCCGACGCTCGATCCCGAGCGGCTGAAGCTGATCAGCCAGGAAATGCTGCTGGAGAAGGGCGTGCGCCTGGTGTTCCACAGCTGGGCGGCCGTGCCGATCGTCGGCGATGGCGCCGTGCAGGGCGTGGTGTTCGAGTCCAAGGCCGGGCGTCAGGCGCTCTACGCCAAGGTCGTCGTCGATACGACCGGCGACGGTGACGTGTTCGCCCGTGCCGGCGCCGATTTCGATACCGACATCGAGGAAGGCGACGTTCACCACAGCGCCAACACCGCGTTCATGCTCGGCGGCGTCGACATGGACCGCTGGCTCGCCTTCCGCGCCAACGAGCCGGAGCAATATGCCCAGTTCGCCGCGCTTGGCCGCGAGCGCCTCGGCTTCTTCCAGCCGCCCTATGTCTCGTGGCGGAACGACATCGCGCTGTTCCTCGGCCCGCGCCAGTCCGGCCTGTCCGCGCTGGACGTCGACGATATGACTGAGTTGGAGATCCGCTCGCACCGCTTCATGCAGAGCCATTGCGAGTTCTTCCTGGCCGAGGCTCCCGGTTTCGAAAGCGCTTATATGCTTGAGAGCGCCCCGCAGCTCGGCGTGCGCCACACCCGCCGCCTTGGCGGCATCAACGGCGTCAAGCGCAGCCAGTGGGCGGACGGCATCGCGCTGCCGGACGAGGTTGGCGTGAGCCCCTCGGTCTCGCTCAAATATCCGGTGATCTCGGTGCCCTATGGCGCGCTGGTGCCGCGCAAGCTGGACGGCCTGCTGGCCGGTGGCCGGCACATCTCGTGCGACGCCAATTCGCACGGCTTCATGCGCGAGATTCCGCAGTGCTGGCTGACCGGCCAGGCGGCGGGCGCTGCGGCGGCGGTTGCCGTCAATGCCGGCGTGCAGCCGCGCGCGGTGGACATCGGCGAGTTGCAGAAGGAACTGCGCCGGCAGGGCGTTTTCCTGCACGATCAGCCGGGCGAGGCTGCCGTTCCGGCCGCCGCCGCCACGGCCGCGGAATGACGTGACGCTTTGATTTGAAGGAATGGGAAGACTGACATGGCGGACATCGATTCGGCAATCGAGGCGCGGCTTCTGGGGGACCCCTCGGGCGCCTGGGACAGCGAGATGGGCGGTGGCGCCGAAGGGCTGACCCGCCGTTTCAGCGAGGCTCAGCTCGAGGCGCTGGATGCCGCCGTGCGCGCGACCGAGGGCCGCGAGGCGACGGACGTGACGATTGAGGATTTCGGTCATCCGGAGATCGCGGCCTATATGTCGGCTGTTCGCTATGACATCGGCGCGGGGCGCGGCGCAGTGCTCATCTCGGGCATCGACATGGCGCGCTACGACGTCGAGCAGTTCAAGCGCCTGCATTTTGGTCTCGGAACGCATCTCGGCCGCGCCGTGGAGCAGAGCCCCCGTCATGACCGGATCGGCCTGGTCCGCAAGGAGCCCAACCCCGACCGTCGCGGCTATCTGACCGATACCGAGCTCGGCCCGCACACCGACTATCACGAGATACTGAGCCTCGCCTCGGTGGTCACCTCGGTCGAGGGCGGTGTGAGCGGTCTGGTCAGCGCGGCGGCGGTCTACGACACGGTCCGTCGCGAGCGGCCGGACCTGCTGCCCGCGCTGCTCGAGGGCTATTATTATCCGACCGCGCTCGACGGCGAGCAGAAGATCACCGACTACAAGGTGCCGACTTTCTCGGTGATCGACGGCCATGTCGCGATCTACGCCTATGCGATCTTCATCGCGCAGGCTGCGGAAATTCGCGGCGAGCCGGTGCCGGAGAAGCTGATCGAGGCGTTGCGCTTCATGAGCAGCGTCGCCAAGCGGCCCGAGCTGATGGTGTCCTTCATCCTGCAGCCCGGCCAGATCATCTTCTGGCACAATTTCCGCGTCATGCACTCGCGCACCAGCTTCAAGAACACGCCGGGGCGCGAGCGGATGCTGCTGCGCCTCTGGCTGAACGCGCACGAGCGCTTCCCGCTGGCCAAGGGCTATCGCGAGATTGGTGACATCATGGAGAACCACCACCGCGAGGGCCGTTCGTTACTCATCAACACGGATGAGAGCCTCAAGGCTGTTTATGCGATGATGCGAGGCTGAGGACACGCCTACGCGAACGGTGAGGGAAGGGGGCTTCGGCCCCCTTTTTTCTGCGCGAAAGTGGCGCGCCCGGCAGGATTCGAACCTGCGACCACTCGCTTAGAAGGCGAGTGCTCTATCCAGCTGAGCTACGGGCGCCCGCACCGCCCTTAGAGCATTTGCGGGGCGGACGGAAAGCGCGTTTCGTGCGGATTGCCGCCCGGAAAAAGACTCGCCATAGAAGGGCATGGCTGCCGAACCTTCCGCTGCGCTTTCCGGCGCGTCCGCCCCGCGTCCCGTTGCCGTCGAGGCCAGCTCCCTGCATGGGCGATCGCTGCGTTATTTCGACTTCGTGATGGTCGCCTTCGTGGTGATCCTGCTGCTCTCGAACGTGCTCGGCGCGGGCAAGCGGGCGGTCATCGACTTGCCGATCATCGGGCCATGGCCGTTCGGCGCCGGCATCCTGTTTTTCCCGGTCTCCTACGTCATCGGCGACGTGCTGACCGAGGTCTATGGCTATGCGCGCGCGCGCCGCTGCATCTGGGCCGGCACGTTTGCGCTCATCTTCATGGTGTTCATGTCCTTCGTCGTCGTGGCGCTGCCGCCGGACCAGGGCTGGACGGGGCAGGCGGCCTATGAAAGCGTCTTCGGGCAAGTGCCGCGCATCGTGCTCGCATCGATCTGTGCCTTCTGGGCCGGCGAGTTCGCGAACTCGCTCGTCCTCTCCAAGATGAAGATCTGGACGAGCGGCAAGCATCTCTGGACCCGCACGATCGGCAGCACTGTGGTGGGGCAGGGGGTCGACAGCGCGATCTTCTACCCGCTGGCCTTCTATGGCGCGCCGGACTGGCCGGTAGAGGCGATGCTGGCCGTGATGGCGAGCCAGTTCATCCTCAAAGTGTCCTGGGAAGCGATCCTGACCCCCTTCACCTATCTGGTCGTGAACTTCCTCAAACGCCGGGAAGGCGTGGACGTCTATGACGAGAACACGGACTTCACGCCGTTCAAGGCGGGGGTCTGAACGATCGGTCCGATCGATCCGCAGGCGCCGCTTTTGCCTCGCAGCGAGCGGCTCCGACGGTCGACTTTCCGCAATAGGCAACCGCTCCTATCAACGGCGTCTTCGACGCCATTGTCGATACCTCGGCCGACCGGAACAGGGGCTCAGCTCAGGACGAAGCGCGCGCCTGCCGCTGCGTGGATCACCGTGCTGTCGTAGATCGGCAGCACATTGGCGTTGATGTCGACGACCAGTTCAAGCTCTGTGCACGCGAGGACGACCGCCTGGACCTCTTCCTTGGCGATGTCAGTGATCTCCGACTTCATGTAGCGCTCGGCGTCGCGCGTCACCTTGCCGGCCGCCAGCTCGTCATAGACCATGCGGTCGATGCGCGCGGCCAGTTCGGGATCCGGCGGAAGGAGCGAAACGCCGCCCGAGGCAACGAGCCGCTGGCGGAATTCGCGGTCCGTCATGACGTTGCTGGTGCCGAGCAGCCCCACGGACTTCACCTTGTCGGCCTTCAGCTTGGCGCCGATTTCGTCGATGATGTGGATCAGCGGGAGGCCGACGGCCTCCGTGACCTGCGGCGCTACCTTGTGCAGGCTGTTGGCACAAATCATGATGCCCTCCGCGCCACCGGCCTTGAGCCGTTTCGCGGCGCCCACGATATGTTCGGCCGCGCTGCCCCAGTCATTGGCCGAGGCGCAGCGCGCGACATCGGCGAAATCCAGGCTATCGATCAGCAGCGTCGCACTGTGCAGCCCGCCAAGCTCGCGCTGCACCGCGCGGTTGATCAGCTCATAGTAACGGGCGGTGGACGACCAGGAGAGGCCGCCGATCAGGCCGAGTTTCTTCATGGGGTCCTTTCAGGCGTGATGATGAAATTGGGCAGGCTGGCCAGTCGTTAAATCAACGGGCGGATCATGTCGACGGCTTCACTTGGCATTCGGACGGCTCGCCGTGAAACCGCATCGACGCTGGTTCCGGCCGCGCTCAGCCGATCTTGGCGCAGGTTTGCGCCATGGCCTGCGTGTAATTGGCCTTGGGGCCGAGGGTCCGGCCGAGAATGTCGAGGCCGGCAGCGCAGTCCTTCTTGGCCTCCTCCATGCGGCCGGCCTTGGCGAGGATCGTCGCGCGATTGACGAGCAGATCGCCGTGATTGGGATGCAGTCCGCCGTAGCTCGCGTCGTAGTTGTGCTTCGCCTCATCGAGCGTCGTGAGCGCGGCATCCACCCGGCCCAGATCGGATTCGACGAGCGCCAGGTAAACCTCGGCGATACCGATGAGGTAATGTGGGCCACCGAACGCCTTGCGATAGATGACGATCGAGCGGTTGAGGAAGTCGCGCGCCTGCGCCAGCTTGCCCTGGCCGTGCAGGATCTGCCCTTTCATCGAATAGGTGTCCGCCAGGATGCGGCTGTCCGGCTCCAAGACATGTTCCTCGATGGCGATTGCCTTCTCGATGTCCACCTGAGCCGTATCGAGATTGCCGGCGAGGAAGGCGTTCTGCGCGAGCGCGAACCAGAGCTTGCCGATGGTGATGTGCCGATCGCCGAGCGTGCGCCGGCGGATGGCGAGGGCCTCGTTCAGGGTCTTTTCGGCTTCGGCGAATTGTCGGTCGTCGGAGAGAAGCAGGCCGAGATTTTGCAGGGCGGTGGCGATCTTGTCCGGCGGGGTGGCGGGATTTTCCCGATAGATCGCGAGCGCGCGCCGGAAGGCTGAGATGCCCTGCTGGGCTTTGCCAGCGGCGGTGTCGATCATTCCCTCGGTGATGGCGGCGCGGGCGCGCAGGTCCGCATATCGGGTGGGGTCCTTGCCCAGCAGCGCTTGCGATTTCGCGAGTGCGGACCTTGCATCCTCAAGCCGCCCGACAAGCATGTAGGTCGCGGCCAGCGTCTGCCACGAGCCGGCGCCGTCAGGACCTGCCTTATTGATGGCGGGAAGCGACTGCTCGATGGTCTTGCGGGCGTCCTCATAGAGGCTGAGATTGTTGTAGGCCTGGCCCAGAACATTGATAAGCCGCGCCTGGATGACGGGCTGGCTCGCCAGATCGACGCGCGCACGCTGCGCGCCGCGCTGAAGGATGGTCTGGGCCGTGATGGTCTTGGGGTTCTCGGTTTCGGGGTCCGAGAGCTGGAAGGTGCCGATGAGGAAGTCCGCCGTAGCGCGCGCCGTCGCCGATTCCCGCTCGGCGATCTGCCGCTGCTCATTCGCTTCCTCCCGCCGGGCATTGGCGTAAAGCGCGAGGCCACCGGTCACGATCATCCCGAGTAGCGACCCCATGCTGAGCAGCGCCATGTTGCGCATGCGCCGCTGCGCTTCGCGCTGGACGATGTTGTCGAGCGGGAGGCCGGTAAGGCCGGCGACCAGCTTGAGCGTCGCCAGTCGCTTGCCGTCCGTATTCGGCCGTAGATCCGCGGCGATCGGCTCGGCTTCCTCGGTCGATAGCTCGCCGTCGATGACCTTGTAACGCAGGCTCGCCGGGAAGCATTCGAGATGCGCGTTCTCGGGCTGCAACGAGGCGTAGGGCTCGCCCGAGGCGATCACGGCGAGCACCCGCTTTTCGCCGTGCAGCCGCTTGAACGTCAGGATCTCGCGATCGACCCAGGGCGACCTCGCGGAAGCGGGCGAGCAGATCACGATCAGGAATTGCGCATTTTCCAGTGCGCTCAGGATCATCGTGTTGAGATCGGCCGATGCCGGCAATTCATCCCGATCGCGGAACATCGGCGTGAGGCGACGCGGGACGGGCCCAGCGCCGGTCATGGTGCCCACCAGCTTGGACGGGATGCGAAACCGTTCCAAGCGGGTGTGCAACCAGGTCGCGACGTCCTTGTCGCGATGACTATAGCTGATGAAAGCGCGGTAACGCCTGGGTGGGCTCGCCGCGCCCTCGATTACCTGGTCAAGCAGCACGCAAGCGAGGCGCTGCCGAACCGCGGCGCAGAGCCATGCCCGCCAGGCCGAAGCCGAAGATCATCATCGCCCAGGTGGCCGGCTCCGGGACGGTCCCGAGCAGCTGGAAGTAAAGCTTGCCGTCCTTGAACTCGGGGCGCTGGAACTTCAGCTCACCGAATTTCAGCAGATCATCCTCGGATGGTTCGAACACGCGGATGAGGCCGGGCGTTACCACCGCCATCGGACTGAACATGAGGGAGGCGAAGCCTGATTCCGGATTGACGCCGCCGCCGCGACCGACCGGATCGCCGAAGGCCGAATAGGCGAACAGGCACGCGTCCGTCGGGCTTGTGATGCAGTCCACCTGCGAGAAAGTGGTGACGGTGGTTTCATAGCGAACGGTCGCCGACTCTCCGGGAGCCAGCAAAGAACCGGCACCAAAGTCGACGCTGAAATCGGTCGCATCCCATGCCGCGCCGAACTGCTGGAAGCTGCCCAGCGCCGAGGTGTAGACGAAGCCGTCGAGCGCGGCTTCGGCCGCCGCGAGGTCCTGCACCAGCACGTTCAACCCCGAATTGGGATCGCGCACCAGCGCCACGCCGCCGGCCAGATCGTACAGGGTGTTGCCACCCCCTGTGACCTTGAACTCGAAAGAGGCGCCGGCCAGGCTGTTGCCCAGCGTGCCGAGGCTGCTGGGCGCGAAATCACCAAAGGTCGCGGCATTGGTGATCGGGTCGGATGGCGCGCAGCCGACCAGCCTGTCCATGCATGACGCGTTGTCGATGAAGAGGCCGAGGCCGGCCGGAACGATCGTGGAAATGATTTCCGGCCGGACGGCGCTGGTGCCGTCATTGCGGAAGGTGATGTCGACGATCGTATGCGAGATGGTCAGCGAATAGAGACCGCCGCTGATGTTCCCGTTCTTGAACGAGATGTAATCGGGCTCCAGTGTCGACGTCGCGGAAAAAGTAGATCCGGACCGAACACCCTCATATCCGGATTCGATCCCGATATCCGTACCGTTGAAGCTCGCGCTAATATCGAAAATCTGCGGACCGCTTTTTAGAAACAGCGCGGTCGCTGCATTTGATCTGGTGACAATTCCCGTTACCTGTGCCTGAGCCGGCACCGCACCCACAACTCCTGCTAACAGGAGCAATCGAAGCATGATCTTACGCTGCATCGCACAATCCCCCCACTACAGCTGAATGTTGCATGCTAACCTTTTGCAGATCGGGTGGCAACACAGGGAAACTCTGCACCCGTAGCGTTCGTGCCAATTCTGGACGAGCTATAACTATCGTTTGGGTACGTTGCGGGTGGCTCAATCCAGATGTGGCGAAATAATCCTGCATCGGTATTTACACTAGTAACTTTGAAATAATATCTGATTTTGATCCGATGCTAGGCAGGCTAGAGCACTGAACGGCGACAAAGCTGGAGGATTGCGCACCGTGGAAGCGATCAGGATTTGGCAATGACTCCATCGGCTCATCCGCCCCGTCCCGAATTAACTCTGTCTGTAGGTATTACGGGGCACAGGCCACCGATCCTGAACGCAGATGCGGAAAAGTTGCTTCTTCCGCAGCTCAAGACGCTCTTCCAGATTCTCGGCACATCCACCAAGGGCCTGCGGGATCGGCATCCGGGAATCTTCGCAGAAAAGCCCGCCGTTCCGCGACTCGTCTCGCCGCTCGCGGCCGGTGCGGATCAGGTCGCTGCCGAAGCGGCGCTGGCGGCAGGCTACACGCTGCAAGTGCTCCTGCCGCTGCCGGAAGGCGAGTATCGCAAGGACTTCAGCGGCGAGGAGCTTGAGCGGTTCGAGGCATTGCTCGGCCAGGCCGAACGAGTGTTCGAACTGCCTCTGCAGCCGCATGACCGAGACGAAGGCTATGAGCTTGTCGGCCGCGCGACCGTCGCGCACTGCGACATTCTCATGGCCATATGGGATGGGGAACGGGCACGCGGCGCCGGCGGTACGGCGGACATCGTGGCGCTCGCACTGCGGCGTGGTATTCCCGTGCTGCATCTGCCGGTCGACGGGAAACACACGCCGCGCATCCTGTGGACGGGCTATGGCGACTTCATCGACGCCATGGACATGGATTCAATCCCGAGCCGGGTCGCGGACAAGGAAACGCTTGCGGAACTGATCGATGAGTTGATTGGGCCGCCGCAAATGCCGGGCGAGGCCGCGAACCTCGCCAACTTTCTCGCTGAACCGGAGCGCCTTGTGCGCCCGCGCCTCGAATATCCGCTCCTGCTGGCGGCGATGGGGGTCAAGCGGCTGCGGCGCTCCGCGGTCATGGCCGCTCCGTATGAAGAGGCGACGCGCAGCGAATGGCAAAGCTTCCACGATGCCTTTGCCGATGGATCTCATGGCGTCTCGGCCTCGCTCGACAACATCGAACTGTCCTTTGCCTGGGCCGACCGGCTCGCCCAGCATTTCGCGCAGAGCTACCGCTCCGGTCATGTGCTCAACTTCATCCTGGCGGCGGCGGCGGTGCTCATCGCCCTGTCGGGGCTGCTGTTCCCGCGCCTCGAATTCTGGGCGGCGCTGGCAGAAGCGACGGCCATTTCCGGCTTCGTGGCGAACACCCTGATCGGTACCCGGCTGCAATGGCATCGGCGCTGGCTGGAATATCGGCAGCTGGCCGAACGGATACGCCCGATGCGAAGCCTCAAGTTGCTCGGCGTCGCGGCGCCGCCGGGGTCGTCGCTGAACAAGGTGCGCGAAGGGCGCTGGGTGGATTGGTATGCGGCCGCCCAGTGGCGCGCCGTTGGCTGCCCCTCGGGCCGCCTGGCAGACACCGATGCGCTCACGCAGACGATCATCGCCGAGGAGATCAAGCCCCAGCTCGATTATCATCATGCGAGCGCCCACCAGTTGCAGCATCTCGACCACCGCCTGCACCGGATCGGCATGCTGCTGCTGATCGCCTCGATCATGGGCTGCGTCTCATCGGTGACGGCAAACATTTTCGCGCATGATTTCGCCCAGGCGCATGCGCATATCTTCGTCGCGTTTTCCGCCGGCTTTCCGGCGATGGGTGCATCGCTGTTCGGGATCCGCATGCAGGGCGACTTCGGCGCGAGCGCGGAACGCTCGCTCATCACCGCCGACAATCTGAGCCGGATCACGAACGCCCTGTCCCGTCGCAACATCGGACTCGGACGACAGACGGACCTTGCGGAGGCGGCAGCGGGCACGATGCTGGCCGAGCTGGACGACTGGCATCATTCCTATTCGCAACGGCGACTGGAACTGCCCTAAGCGACAGCGAAACCCGAAGGCCCGCCGGGATCCGTTTCCCAGCGGGCCTTCGAATGCGTGAAGTTGACCAGGGTGGTGCCGCCGGAGCGGGCGCTCAGTGCCCCAGCGACTTGACGATGTCCTCGACCATCTTCTTGGCGTCGGCGAGGAGCATCATCGTGTTGTCCATGTAGAAGACGTCGTTGTCGACGCCGGCATAGCCGACACCGCCCATCGAGCGCTTCACGAACAACACGGTCTTGGCGTTCGCGACGTCCAGGATCGGCATGCCGTAGATCGGCGAGGTCTTGTCGGTCTTGGCGGCCGGGTTGGTGACGTCGTTGGCGCCGATGACGAAGGCGACGTCGGTCTGGGAGAACTCGCTGTTGATGTCCTCCAGCTCGAACACCTCGTCATAAGGGACGTTCGCCTCGGCCAGCAGCACGTTCATGTGCCCCGGCATGCGGCCCGCGACCGGGTGGATGGCATATTTGACGCTGACGCCCTCGGCCTTGAGCAGGTCCGCCATCTCGCGCAGCGCATGCTGCGCCTGGGAGACCGCCATGCCGTAGCCCGGCACGATGATGACGCTCTCGGCCTGCTTCATGAGGAAGGCGGCGTCCTCGGCGCTGCCGCGCTTCCAGGGGCGCTGTTCCTTGCCCTCGTCGCCGCCGGAGACAGCCTCCGCACCGAAGCCGCCTGCGATCACCGACAGGAAGCTACGGTTCATCGCGCGGCACATGATGTAGCTGAGGATTGCGCCCGACGAGCCAACAAGCGCACCGGTGATGATCATCGCGGTGTTGTGGAGCGTGAAACCCATCGCGGCGGCCGCCCAGCCGGAATAGCTGTTCAGCATCGAGACCACGACGGGCATGTCCGCGCCGCCGATCGGGATGATGAGCAGAAAGCCGATGAGGAAGGAGAGGGCGGTCACCGTCGCGAACACCCAGAGGCTTTGGTCGGTCACGAAATAGGCGATGAGGCCGATGATCGCGGCCAGCGTGCCGAGATTGATGACATGGCGCCCCGGCAGCAGGATCGGTTTGCCCGACATGTTGCCGTTGAGCTTGAGGAAGGCGATGACCGAGCCGGAGAAGGTGATCGCGCCGATGGCGACGCCAAGGCCCAGCTCGACCCGGCTCGCATCGTGGATCTCGCCGGTCAGCGCATCCAGAATGCCGAAGGCGGCGGGATTGAGATAGGCTGCAATGCCCACCACCACGGCGGCGAGGCCGACGAGGCTGTGGAAGGCGGCGACAAGCTGCGGCATGGCTGTCATCGCGATCTTGCGGGCGATGAAGAAGCCGATCACGCCGCCGATGATGATGGCGACGCCCAGCTTGGGCAGCGCAACGGCATCATGGGTGGCCACCGTCGTGCCGACAGCGATGAACATGCCGAGCATGCCGAAGCGGTTGCCGCGTTGGCTGCTCGCCGGGCTGGAGAGCCCGCGCAGCGCGAGAATGAAGAGAACACCCGAGACCAGATAGGCGAAAGCGACCAGCGGCTCGATGGCGAGACCTGCCAGCATCACTTGCGCTCCTTCTTCTTATACATGGCGAGCATGCGCTCCGTGACGGCGAAACCGCCGAAGATGTTGATCGAGGCCAGCACCACGCCGACCAGGCCGAGCCATTGCGCGCCCTCGCTCTGCGCTTCCGCGCTGGCAATGAGCGCACCGACGATGATGACGGAGGAAATGGCGTTGGTGACGGCCATCAGCGGCGTGTGAAGCGCGGGCGTCACCGACCAAACGACATAATAGCCGACGAAACAGGCCAGCACGAAGATTGAGAGGATCGCTACGAAGTCCATGGATAGCCCCTAATTCGCAAGCCGTTGCAGCAGTTCGACCATATTGCCCTCCGGATCCCGCAGGAACAGCACCCGGACCTTGAGCGGCGCGATCGAGACCGGTGCAACCGCCGGCTTGACGCCGCGCGCGGCAAGCGATGCCGCTGCCGCATCGAGATCCGGCACTTCCATCGTGAGATGCGTGAACCCGCGCACGCCCCCATGTGCAGGCGGCAACGCCCGCTCGGGGCCGGGCGTCGAGTTCGGCAGATAGAGCAGCTCGATGCGCTGCCCGCCCGCCTCGATCCAGCGCAGCTTGCCGCCGGTTTGGCCGAGCGGCGCGTCCAGCGTCACCTTGAAGCCCAATGTCTCGGCATACCAGTTCGTGGTCTTGTCGATATCGGCCACGGACAGCCCGACCATGAAAGGCGCGAGCTTGAGTTCGTCGGCGGCCTGAGCGGGCACCGGGGCCAGGGAGAGCAAACAGAGCGGCAGCAGGTGCTTGAATGTCACCCGAGCAGCCTTTCGCTGACGACCTTGCCGCCCTGCGTCAGGCGAATGCCCTTCACGATCTCGTCGTCGTCCGGCAGCACCGGTGCGTTCTTTTCCTTGTCCCAGAAGGCGGACAGGAAATTGAAGAGATTGCGCGAGAACAGGGCCGAGGCGTCGGCCGCAAGGCGCGAGGGCACGTTCTTGTGCCCCACGATCTTCACGCCATGCCTCTCGACGATCTCGCCCGCGAGGGCTCCCTCGACATTGCCGCCCTGCTCGACGGCGAGGTCGACGATCACGCTGCCCGGCTTCATGGACGCGAGCTGTGCGTCCGAAATAAGACGCGGGGCAGGGCGGCCGGGGATCAGCGCCGTGGTGATGACGATGTCCTGCTTGGCGATGTGCGAGGAGACCAGCTCGGCCTGGGCCTTCTGATATTCCTCGCTCATTTCGGTCGCGTAACCGCCGGTGCCCTCGCCCTCGATACCCTTCACGGCCTCGACGAAGATCGGCTTGGCGCCGAGCGATTCGATCTGTTCCCTGGTCGCGGCGCGCACGTCCGTCGCGCTCACCTGCGCGCCGAGACGGCGGGCGGTGGCGATGGCCTGGAGGCCCGCAACGCCCACACCCATGACGAAGACGCGTGCGGCCGACACCGTGCCGGCGGCCGTCATCATCATCGGGAACGCCTTGCCATATTCGCCAGCGGCATCGAGCACCGCCTTGTAGCCGGAAAGGTTCGACTGCGAGGACAGGATATCCATCGACTGCGCGCGGGTGATGCGCGGCATGAACTCCATGGCCAGCGCTTCGAGCCCGGCGGCGGCATAGCCGTCCACCCGTGCCCGCTCGCCGAAGGGGTTTAGCCCGCCCACGACCAACGCGCCGCGCAGGGCGCCCGAAAGGCTCGCCGGATCCGGCCCCTGCACGCAGAGCACGATGCCGGCGCCCTTCAGGGTAGCGGTGCGATCGCCAATGCTCGCGCCGGCAGCCGCATAGTCGGCATCGGCGACGGAGGCCGTGAGGCCAGCGCCAGCCTCCACCGCAACCTCGGCACCGAGGGCGATGAATTTGCGAACAGTTTCGGGGGATGCAGCGACGCGCCTTTCGCCCGCCGCCGCCTCGCGCAGGACCGCGATTTTCACAGCGGTGTGAATCCGGACCGGGCGCGGATCAGGAGATGATCAGGACGACGATGAAAGCCACGATGGCACTGGCAATCGTGCCCCACTTCATCAACGCGGTGAAGGCGCTGAAGGTGCCGTTTGCCTGCGTCATGTCCTGCTTAGCCATATAATAAGATCCCTGTTTCCCAATTCGGCTCGTCTTAGCCGCAAGCTTCGCCACGCTCAACCCGCTTGGCGGCCGTCATCCACACTCATGTCGTCAATCGACAAAAGTCTGTCGCGAAATGCGAAACAAACCGGCGCGATTGCCGCCATTGATCCGTGTTGCCGCGGTTATGCTTGCGTATCCGCGGCGCGCTTAATCGGCTCTTTACCTCCCTCCTTTATCACGACCTCTCGGGGACGTGCGGGAATTGACAATGAGCGACGCGGAAAATCCACTGCTGCTTCTGGTCGACGATGAGCCGGCGCAACGCCGACTGAACATCGCCATGGCCAATCGCGCCGGTTGGCGAACGGTTTGCGCAAGCAGCGCGGACGAGGCATTGGCCGTGCTCGGCACGCGCGAGGGCATGCGCCTTTCCGCCGTGATTATCGACGACTGGACGCAGGGGCTCGAAGCCACGGCGCTGATCGCCGAGATTCGCGATCGGCGCGCGAGCTTGCCTGTGCTGGTCCTTACAGCCAACGGCTCGGCGGCCAAGGCTGTCGAGGCGATGCGCGCCGGTGCGCATGATTTCCTCATCAAGCCGATCGCCCCCGACAGCTTCCTGGCCGCCCTGCAGGCAGTCCTTCAAAATCCGGTCGGCGCGGGCGAGTTGCGTCCGCTCACCGAGAAGATTCGCGCCCCGCTCGGCTTTGACGAGATCATCGGTTCATCGCCGACCTTCCGTGCCGCGCTCGCCATTGCTGCCAAGGCCGCACGTGCCCGCGTTCCGATCCTCATCGAGGGCGAGAGCGGCGTCGGCAAGGAAGTGATCGCCCATGCGATCCACGCCGCCAGCCCGCGCGCGCGCCTGCCGATGCTCACGGTCAATTGCGGCGCGATTCCGGCGAACCTCGTCGAATCGGACCTGTTCGGCCATGAGCGCGGCGCCTTCACCGGTGCGTTCGATCGCCATGTCGGCAAGTTCATGACCGCCAATGGCGGCACCATCTTCCTCGACGAAATCAGCGAACTGCCGCTCGATGCACAGGTCAAGCTGCTGCGCGTGCTGCAGGACGGCGAGATCCAGCCGGTCGGCGCGCGCCTGCCGAGCCAGGTCGACGTTCGCGTCGTCGCCGCCACCAACAAGCGGCTGATCGAGGAAGTGGAAGCAGGTCGCTTCCGCGAGGATCTCTATTACCGCCTGAACGTCGTCCAGCTCACCATTCCGCCGCTGCGCGACCGGATCGGTGACATTCCTGCGCTCACCCGTCACTTGCTCGATCGCATCGCGGCGCAGCCCGGACTGCACAGCCTCAGCATCACCAACGAGGCGCTGAACCTGCTCACCCGCCATGATTGGCCGGGCAATGTTCGCCAACTGCACAACGCGCTGTTCCGCGCCGCCGTGCTCTGCGAGGGCGACGCGCTCACCGGCGCCGACTTCCCGCAGCTTTCCGGCCAGATCCTCTCAGGCCAGCGCCCGACCCTCAACACCGGGATGACACCGATCGTGCGCAACGCGCAGGAGAACGGCATCGGCGTGACGCTCTACGAGGCCAGCGGCCACCTTCGCTCGCTCTCGGACATCGAAGCGGATGTCATCCGGCTCGCCATCGGCCATTATCGCGGCCGCATGACGGAAGTGGCCCGCCGCCTCGGCATTGGCCGTTCGACGCTCTATCGCAAGCTGGCCGAACTGGGGATCGACACGGCGGCCTGACGAGGCAGCCTCTTCGGCCAAACGGCCTCAGGCGTCGATCACGTCCTCGTCCACCTGCGCCGCATTCTCCTGGATGAAGGCAAAGCGGTGGGCCGGGTTGGTGCCCATCAGCCGGTCGACCAGATCCTTGACCCCGGCGCGTTCCTCATACTCCTGGGGCAGCGTGATGCGGATCATCGCGCGCTTGGCGGGGTCCATGGTGGTTTCGCGCAATTGCTGCGGGTTCATTTCGCCCAGACCCTTGAAGCGGCTGACCTCGACCTTCTTGCCCTTGAATTCGCTGGCCAGCAGTGCCTCGCGCGCGGCGTCGTCGGCGGCATAGGCGCTCTTGCCGCCGGAGACGAGGCGGTAGAGGGGGGGCTGCGCCAAATAGAGATGGCCGCGCCGGACAAGGTCCGGCATCTCCTGAAAGAAGAAGGTCATCAGCAGTGTGGCGATGTGGGCGCCGTCAACATCGGCGTCAGTCATGATGACAACCCGCTCGTAGCGCAGATTGTCCGGATTGCAGTTCTTGCCGGTTCCGCAGCCGATGGCGAGGATGAGGTCAGCGATTTCCTGGTTGGCCAGGATCTTGGCCGACGTGGCCGAGGCGACGTTCAGGATCTTGCCGCGGATCGGCAGGATCGCCTGCGTCTTGCGGTCGCGGGCCTGCTTGGCCGAGCCGCCGGCGCTGTCGCCCTCGACGATGAACAGCTCGGTGCCCTCGGGATCGTCGGAGGAGCAATCGGTAAGCTTGCCGGGCAGGCGGACCTTGCGACCGCTGGTCGCGGTCTTGCGCTTGATTTCCTTTTCCTGCTTGCGGCGCAGGCGCTCGTCCATCCGCTCCAGCACATGGCCGAGCAGCGCCTTGCCGCGATCCATGTTGTCGGCGAGGAAATGGTCGAAATGGTCCCGCATCGCGGCCTCGACGAGGCGGGCGGCCTCCGGACTGGTCAGACGGTCCTTGGTCTGGCTCTGGAACTGCGGATCGCGGATGAAAACGCTCAGCATCAGCTCGCAGCCGGACATGATGTCGTCCGTCTGGATGTCCTTGGCCTTCTTCTGGCCAACCAGATCACCGAAGGCGCGGATGCCCTTGGTCAGCGCAGCACGCAGGCCCGCTTCGTGGGTGCCGCCATCCGGCGTGGGGATGGTGTTACAGTACCAGCTGGTCGAGCCGTCCGACCAGAGCGGCCAGGCCACCGCCCATTCGACCCGGCCTGCGCCCTCGGGGAAATCCTGCGTGCCGCGGAAGAACTCTGCGGTGGCGCATTCACGCGAGCCGAGCTGTTCCCGCAAGTGATCGGACAGGCCGCCGGGAAACTGGAAGACCGCCTCGGCGGGCGTCTCATCCGTGATGATCGAGGGATCGCATTTCCAGCGGATCTCGACCCCGGCGAACAGATAGGCCTTGGAGCGGGCGAGGCGGTGCAGCCGCGCCGGCTTGAACTTAAGTTCGTGAAAAATCTCGCTGTCGGGCGTGAAGCTCACCGTGGTGCCGCGCCGGTTGGGCGCCGCGCCGACCTTTTCGAGCGGGCCGAGCGCATGACCCTGCGAAAAACGCTGGCGATAGAGCTCGCGATTGAGCGCGACTTCCACCTCGGTATCGATGGACAGCGCATTGACGACGCTGATGCCGACACCGTGCAGGCCGCCGGAGGTCTCGTAGGCCTTGCCGGAGAACTTGCCGCCCGAGTGGAGCGTCGTGAAGATGACCTCCAGCGCCGATTTGCCTGGAAACTTGGGATGCTGGTCGACAGGAATGCCGCGGCCATTGTCCGTGATCGTCAGGCGATTGCCGGCCTGCAGATGGACCTCGATGCGCGTCGCATGGCCGGCGACGGCTTCGTCCATCGAATTGTCCAGCACTTCAGAGGCGAGGTGGTGAAGCGCGCGCTCGTCCGTGCCGCCGATATACATGCCCGGGCGCCGACGGACAGGCTCCAGCCCTTCCAGCACCTCAATGGCGGAGGCGTCGTAACTTTCGGTCGTGCGGCTACCGGGGCGTTCGAAGAGGTCGTCTGACATGGTCGAGCTATAGGGGCAGGCGAGTCAGCCTTGCAAGCGGCTTGGGACCGTCGGAGCACGCGCCGCTCGTTCGACCGGGGATCAGCGTCTGATCGCAGCTTCCAGCGCCTGTGGTCGGGCCGCATCGTCCGTCACGACGGACGCGCAACGACGGCAGGCATCGGGCCCGCGCTCGGCCCACCAGCGACAATCGCGCCGGATCGCGCAGCGGGGCAGGGTGGACTCGTCGTCCCGCAGGATCGTGTCCACGACAGCCGCCGCGATGCCGCAGCGATTGTCGCGAAAATGGCTGCACCCGCCCTCCAGGCACTGACCGGCGAAGCGAAAGACCTCGGCCGGCGTGACGGGCGCGGCGAGGTCCAGCAGCGCCTGCGTGACCGGGCGCGGCTCGACATAGTCGATGCGTGGCTCGGTTGGCGTCCCGCCGACGACCCCGATCAGCCGTGCGACCGGCCAATAGGGGTCGGCGCTCGGGCACAGCTTCGGCGATGTCTCTGCGGATCGGCCGTCGCGGCCGGCCGTCATCCGATGCCGCTACCGCCGGTGAGCGGTCCACCGCCGCCGAGCGGGCCATGCGGGCCGCGGATGAAAGGGCCTCCGGCGCGGATCCAGAAATCGACGTTATAGCCCGAGGCCACGAGATCCTGGAAATCGAGCCCGTCGACGCGGACCTTGCGCGCTTCAAGCGCGCGCAGCACCCCGGCTGTTGCCGCGGCGACGATATCGTCAATTCCGACTTTCTGCTGATCAGCCATCATACCCTCCATACCGTTTTTGCGTTTGGGGCGGCGGGCCCTGCAGGGCCGCTCGGGTTATGTGGCAACCGTCTATCGATCATACAGGAAGAGGCGCCAGCAAGCCATTGATCGGGCAACGTTCCGGCCGGGTCTGGCCTCCATTCGGCCGGTTCGCTGTCGCCCTTGCCGGGGCCGCGCGGAGAAGATAGCCTCGCTCGCGCCGGCCGTCAGGAGCCGGAGGTCGCCAGTCCCGGACGTTGCAAGCAACTCCAGCGATGAGGTGACCCATGGCAGAGACTTATCCCGGCAGCCCGGTGGGTGTCGATTCTCCCGAGAAAACGGCCGTGCGCCAGATCCAGACGCGGCTACGCGAGTTGGACATCCCGCAGAGCAGCGGCGGCGAGCCGCTGACCGTCGACGGTGACTACGGGCCGGCGACGGAAAGCGCGGTGCGCCAGTTCCAGGCGCAGGCGACCGACAGCCAGGGCCATGCGCTGGACATCGACGGTGTCGTCGGGCCGATGACCTGGGCGGCGCTGTTCAGCACGCCCGTGCCGTCCGTGAGCGCGCCGACCGGCGATCTCCTGGCTGCCGTGGTGGAACGTGCCCAGTCGCAGGTCGGGGTCCGCGAAGCGCCGCCGCACAAGAACCGGGGGCCGGAGGTGGACGAGTATATCCGCGCGGCCGGGCTCAATCCCGCGGACGGCAGCTTCGCCTGGTGCGTCTGCTTCCTCTACTGGTGCTTCCGCGAGGCGGCGAAGGGGCAGGACGTTGACAATCCCATGCCGCGCACGGCGGGCGTTCTCGACCTGTGGAACAAGTCGCTGGCGAAGAACCGTTTCCGCCTGAGCCCGACGCTGGCGCGGCAACGGCCGGAGCTGGTGCGGCCGGGGATGATCTTCTTCATCGATACCGGCGGCGGCTTTGGCCATGCCGGGCTGGTCAAGAGCGTGCAGGGCGTCATCCTGCGCACGATCGAGGGCAACACCACCGACAAGAGCGGATCGCGCGAGGGCATCGGCGTGTTCGAGCGCAACGTCCGCAAGATCAGTGGCGTCAACCTCGGCTTTGCCGACATGACGCGTCCGAGCGGCGGCTGACAGAAGAAAGCCGCCCCGGACAGGGGCGGCTTTTCATTCCTGCGAGCGATCGGCTCAGCGAACGCGCGGGCCGCCATAAGGCAGCGGCGGCGGCGGGCGGCGCGTGCCGCGCGGCAGCTGCGCCTGATAGGCGCGGCCGCAATGCTCGACGCAATAGGGGAAGCCCGGGTTCACTTTCTCACCGCAGAAGTGGAAGTCCGGCTCGCCCGGATGGCCGAGCGGCCACTTGCAGATCTTCTCGTTGAGATCGAGCAGGCTGGTCTTGCCGGCGATCTCCGCGCTCGGCTTGGCCGGCACCAGGCGGCGCGGCGGCGCGGGCGGAATGGGCTGCTGCATCTCGCCGGGGCCCTGGCGCAGGAAGCCGCCGGGGCCGACCGAGACGATACGCGGCTGCGGCGCGGCGGGCGCATCGCTGCTGGCGGCGGCGGGGGCTGCTTCCCGCGGGGCGGGCGCAGGGCGCGGCTCGGCAGGCGCGGCGGGTGCCTTGACCTGCGGCTTGGCGGCGCGCGGTTCTTCGCTCACGGGGCTGGCGGCCTTCGGCGGCGGCGCCGCCTTTCGGGCCTGCGGCGCGGCCGCGGGCTTGGCGCTGGCGTCGGTCGCCTTGACCGGGGAAGGACGGGCCTGCAGGCCGAGGCGGTGCGCCTTGCCGATCACGGCGTTGCGGCTGACGCCGCCCAGTTCTTCGGCGATCTGGCTCGCGGTCATGCCGCGCTCCCACATCTGCCGCAATTGCTCGATGCGTTCGTCTGTCCAGGACATCGGGATTCCTTCAAGTGATGGCCGCCATATGGGCATGCGACTCGCAAAGGTCAAATGACCAGTGCGCGATTCGCGACGCGTGCGGCCGTGGTCCCGGGCCTTCCCGGTTGCCGGTGCGCGGACAAAGCGATAGGGGCGGGGCACGCGATAGGGGGCGACAATGACCGACCACCACATGCCAGACCCGGCAACCAGCCTGATCCGCCACGAACCCGGCGTCCCGGTGATCCGCAACATCAACTGGGAAGGCATGTACGCGCTGTACATGAAGGAAGTGCGGCGCTTCATGAAGGTGCAGCTCCAGACGGTCTGGGCGCCGGCACTGACCACGCTTCTGTTCCTCGTCATCTTCACGGTCGCGCTCGGCCGCGGCGGCCTGCAGGTGATGGGCGTTCCCTTCGCCGATTTCGTCGCGCCCGGCCTCATCATCATGGGCATGATCCAGAACAGCTTCCAGAATTCGACAAGCGCGCTGCTGGCCGCGAAGGTGGGCGGCACGATCGTCGACTATCTGATGCCTCCGCTCTCTTCGGGCGAACTGCTGTTCGCGCTAATCGCCTCGTCCGTCACGCGTTCGGTGTTCGTGGGCGCGGCGATCTGGGGTGCGATGCTGCTCTGGCCGGGCGTGCATGTCATGCCGCATCATCTCTGGGCGGTCGTGTTCTTCGGTCTCGCCGGCTCGGCCATGCTTGCCTCGCTCGGCATCCTGACCGCGATCTGGGCGGAGAAGTTCGATCATGCGGCGGCGGTCGGCAACTTTCTCGTCGCGCCGCTCTCGCTGCTTTCGGGCACATTCTATTCGATGGACCATGTCGCGCCGATGTTTCGCGCGATCAGCCACGCCAATCCGTTCTTCTACGCCATTTCGGGCTTTCGGTACGGCTTCCTGGCCGAGGCCGATTCGCCGATCCTGGTGGGCACGCTGGCAATGATTGCGCTGAACGTCGCGCTCGCGAGTATCTGCTACATCGCGCTCAAGCGGGGCTGGAAGATCAAGGCCTGAGCGAGATCCGCCGCCCGCTCAGTGCCAGCGCTGCGGGTCCAGCGTATAGTGGCCGTCGGCGTGCTGCGCGAACAGCGCGTCGATCGCCGGATGATCGATGGGGTCGCCGGTCTCGTCCGGCAGCAGATTCTGCTGGCTCACATAGGCGACGTAGCTCGATTCGCCGTTGTCGGCGAAGAGGTGGTAGAAGGGCTGGTCCCGCGCAGGCCGCATGGCGGCGGGAATCGCCTCATACCATTCCTCGCTGTTGGCGAAGACCGGATCGATATCGAACACGAGGCCGCGAAAGCCGAACATCTTGTGCCGCACCGTGTCGCCGATACGGAAACGGGCGTGCGCGACAAGCGGCGCGGCTCCGGGCACGGCGCTCGGCTCGGCGGAAGGGCTGGTATTCTTGCGATCGGGTGACTGGTCCATGACACAAGATTTAGTGTGCATTTGTGCAAGCGCAAGATTTGCCGTTGCGACGCTTGGCAAAGCAGATTTCATCCGCTAACAGCGCGCGCTCAGTGTTTCGCAACCCATGCCGGATATGACCACCCGGTGAGCGAAGCCCTCTGCGGAGAGGTGGCTGAGTGGTCGAAAGCACCGCACTCGAAATGCGGCGTGCCGGCAACGGTACCGTGGGTTCGAATCCCACCCTCTCCGCCACTTGCTTCCGGAAAACATGACCTGATGGATCCGCCGCCGGTCCGGCCCGTCTGTGCTCAGGTCGCGCTTACGAGCCGCTTGCGCCAGGTTCCATAGCGATACCAGTAGATGCAGAGCGCCAGTGCCGCGATGTTGGCGATCGGGTAGCTCCACCACACGCCGTAGATGCCGAAGGGCAGGGCGAGGGCGAGGAGGTAGGCGGCAGGCATCTGGAAGAGCCATTGCATGGCGACCGAGATGGTCATGGAGTGCCGCGTGCTGCCCGCTCCGCGGAAGGCGCCGAGCAGTGCCTGCGGGGCAGCGAGGACGCCGAGGAAGGGGAAATAGACATAGGCAAAGCCGTTGGCGGCCGAGACGACGTCCGGCTCGCCGGGGGCCAGCGCCGTCATCATCGTCGGCACGAAGGGGATCTGCGCGAGGCCGATGACCGTCATGCCGAGAAAGGCCACCCAGGCCGCGAGCCGGGCCGCTTCCTCCGCCCGCGTCGTGAGACCCGCGCCAATATTCTGGCCGACCACGGCCGCCGTCGCGATCGACAACCCTATCATCGGCGTGAACCAGAAGAACAGCGGGCGGCAGCCGACGCCATACGCCGCGAGGCCCAGCGTGCCGAAGCTGGCGGCGAGCGACATCAGCAGCAGCGAACTGAACGTGCGGATACCCTGCTCGATCGAGGCGGGCAGGCCGAGTCCGGTGGCGAGGCGGATATGGGGCCAGTCGGGGCGGAAATGGTGCCAGCGCAGGTGCAGCGTCGAGTGACCGACGAGCAGATGATGCAAGGCGATGAGCAGCGCGCTCACCTGCACGATGACCGTCGCCAGCGCCGCGCCGGCCACGCCGAGTTGCGGGAACGGGCCGATGCCGAAGATCAGAAAAGGATCGAGCACCGCATTGGCGACGATGGCGCCGATCTGAACCCGCATGGCGAAGCGCACCTCGCCGACCGACTGCAGCATGGCCTGCATCGCCATGATGCCGAACATGGGGATCATGCCGAGATAGCGGACGTTGAGATAGGCCATCGCGAGATCGTGAATGCCCGGCTCGACGCCGATGAGATCGAGCGTCCGTGAGGCGAGGCCCATGCCGAGCAGCATGAAGCCGAGGGCGAGACAGGCGACCATGATGAGGGTTTGGGCGGCGACGTGATCCAGCACGTCGAATTTCTTCGCGCCGGCATTCTGCGCAATCAGCACCGCACCAGCGGTCGACAGGCCGGAGCCGAAGGAAATGAGCAGGCCGAACAGCGGGCCGCCCGCAGCAACGGCCGCGATCGCGCTCTCGCCGAGGCGCCCGACCCAGAAGGCATTGACGATGTCGAAGCTGGCCTGGACGAGATTGGTGATCGTGATCGGCAGCGCCACACGAAGGAGGACGCGCAACAGCGGCCCCTCGGTCATCGTCACGCCTTTGATGCGGCTCGCCATGCTGTCCCCCCGACTCCCTCCAGAGCCGTTAGGGCGCGACCTCCGGGGAGGGAAGGGGCTTTAGCGCCCTTTCCAGACAGCGGACCGCTTCTCGATGAAGGCGGCCATGCCTTCGGCCTTGTCCTCGGTCGAGAAGAGGATCTGGAACAGGCGACGCTCGGCGACGAGGCCCTGGGAGAGCGGAGCCTCGAGAGCGAGATTGACCAACTCCTTGCTGGCGAGGGCGGCGAGCGGCGGCATGCCGGCGATCGTCTCGGCGGTCTTGAGCGCTTCCTCGACCAGGATCGAGACCGGCACCACGCGCGCGACCAGACCGGCGCGCTCGGCTTCGGCGGCGTCCATCATCCGGCCGGTGAGGCACATTTCCATGGCCTTTGCCTTGCCGATGGCGCGAGTGAGGCGCTGCGAACCGCCCATTCCCGGCGCGACGCCCAGCTTGATCTCGGGCTGGCCGAAGCGGGCATTGTCCGCCGCGATGATGAAGTCGGCCATCATCGCGAGTTCACAGCCGCCGCCCAGAGCGAAGCCCGCGACGGCGGCAATCCACGGCTTGCGGGTCGCGCAGACCCGGCTCGTCCATTCCGAATAGAGCTCGGTCGCATACATGTCGGCGGCGGACTTGTCGGACATCTCCTTGATGTCCGCGCCGGCGGCAAAGGCCTTCTCGCTGCCGGTGAGCACGAGACAGCGCTGGTTCGCGTCAGCGTCATAGGCAGCCATCACGGCCATAAAGTCGGCCAGCACCTGGCTGTTGAGCGCGTTCAGCGCCTGGGGCCGGTTGAGCGTGACCTGCGTCACCGCACCGCGCTGCTCAACCAGGATCGTCTCGTAGCTCATGACCATCTGCTCCCTGCCGACTGGCTATACCGGTAGCCGATCGCGTGCCGCAGCGCAGCATCAAATCGGCGCGGGGAGCGAGCGTCGGCGCGTCAGTAGCGGTCAGGCACCTGGCCGTGGATATCCCAGCTGTAGCTGTCCTTGGGATAGGGCAGCATGGTCGCCGCCCAGGCGGTGTGCGCCTTCTGCATCGCCGCGAAGCGGGCCGGCTCCCGCTTGGAGAGATTGGCGCGCTCGCGCTCGTCCTGTGCGAGATTGAAGAGATATTCGTAGGCGCCGAGGCGCAGATATTTCCAGTCGCCATCGCGATGCGCGGCCTGGTTATTGGCCTTGTACATCCAGGAGAGCCGGCGCGGCACGCTGGCGCCGCCAAGAAGTTGGGGCAGGATGCTGATGCCGTCACCGGGGGCCTGGAAATCGGCGGGCGCGCCGGCGGCCGCGATGAAGGTGGGCATCCAGTCCATCGAGATCGCGACCTGATCGCTCTGGCCGCCGTGCGCGATCCGGTTGGGCCAGCGCACAAGCACCGGCACGCGGATGCCGCCTTCCAGCAGTTCACCCTTCATGCCGGTGAAGGGCCACACATTGGAGAAGCGCTCGCCGCCATTGTCGCTGGTGAAAACGACGATGGTGTTGTCCGCTTCCCCGGCGTCGGCGATCGCCTGCAGCACCTTGCCGACGTTGCCGTCGAGCGAGGTCAACATCTTCTGGAAGGTAGCGATGCTGCCGCCGTCGTGATGAAGGATGCTGGAGAGCGTTTCGGCGACCTTGAGGTCTTCCGGCCCCTCCCACGGCCAGTGCGGCGCGGTGAAGTGGAGGCTGAGGAACAGCGGCGTGCGATCGGTCGCTGCCTCGCGAATCTCGCGGACGGCGCGGTCGCCCAGCTCGTCGGTGAGATAGCGATGGCCCTGGAGTACCTTGTCGCCGTCGCGCAGCGCGGCGCTCGGCGTATCGCCCTGAAGGAAATAATCCTTGCCGCCCGAATAGAGGCCGAAGAACCGATCATAGCCGCTCTTGAGCGGACCGAAGCGGGGGCCGTCGCCCATGTGCCACTTGCCGACCAGCGCGGTGCGGTAGCCGAGCTTGCGCATATAGCCGGGCATGGTGGGGAGGGCGGGATCGAGTCCGATCTTGTCCGAATTGGCGCCGAGGGGCTCTTCCTGCCCGACCCGGAAGCGGTTCTGGTAGCGCCCGGTGATGAGGCCGACGCGGGTGGCGGTGCACACACAGCTGTTTGCATAGCCTTGCGTCAGCCGGATGCCCTCGGCGCCGAGCCGGTCGATATTGGGCGTGTCATAGACCTTGCCGTAGCAACCAAGGTCGCCATAGCCCATGTCGTCGGCCATGATGTAGACGATGTTCGGTCGGCGTGCGGGCGCGCTACCTTCCTGTGCCTGGGTCTCGCGCGATGCAAGCATGGCCCCGGCGCCCAGGGCTGCCCCCAGAACACCGCGTCTCGTCATCGGCATAGTCGACATCTCCTCGTTTATCGTGGCTCGCCCGGTCGCCAACCTGTCGGCGAATCTAAATATGAATTCCACTTCACATATGCTAGTTGGGCCCTGCGCGGCTGGCAAGATGGCATTCGAGGGAGTGTCGATGTCGCGGCCAAGCGGGAAGGGGGATAGCAATGACCCGTACCGGTCTTTAAGAAAAGCTCGCATGGCGCCGCCGTTCGAACTTGACCTTCCGCAGCCGCAGCAGTCGCGTAGCGTGCAGACGCAGCAGTCGCTGGTCGATGCGGGCCGCGCAATCCTGCAGGAAATGCCGTGGGAAGCGGTGTCGATCGCGCTCATCGCCAAGCGGGCGGGGCGATCCGTCGGGGTGTTTTACCAGCGGTTCGGCAGCAAGGAGGATTTCCTGACGCTGCTGCTCAAGCACTGGCTGGATGACGGCTATGCGCAGCTCGAGCGGCAGATGCCGGGCGATACGCCGCTTGAGATGATCGACACCTATCTCATGGACGTGTTCAACCGCATCCGCACCAACCGCTATCTCTGGCGCGCCGCGCTCCAGCGGGCGATGGACGATCCGGCGAGCTGGGAGCCGTTCCGTCACTTCGCCGCCGCCCGGCGCGAGCAGTTCGCGAGCCAGCTTGGAGAGCGGCGCGGCCGTCCGGTCGACGAAGCCGAGCGCGGACGGCTCGACCTTGCGACCCAGGTGTTCAACAGCGTCATCAACAATGCGCTGCTCAACGATCCGGGGCCGCTGCGGGTCGACCAGCCGGCGTTCTTCCCCACGCTGAAGGACATCTTCCTCCAGATCGCCGCGCTCGACCTTTAGAGAATATATTTGCTGAGGTCGGTGTTCTTGGCGATGCCGGAGAGCTGGCGGTCGACATAGGCGGCGTCGATGCGGATCGTCTCGCCGGCGCGCGTGTCCGCTTCGAAGCTCACATCCTCGAGCAGCTTCTCCATCACCGTCTGCAGGCGGCGGGCGCCGATATTCTCGACCTGCTCGTTCACGCTGGCGGCAATCTTCGCGATCGCACGGATGCCGTCCGGCTCCAGGCTGATCGTGACGCCCTCGGTCGCCAGCAGCGCGGCATATTGCTCGGGCAGCGATGCCTTGGTGTCGGAGAGGATCGCGACGAAATCCTCCTCGGTCAGGCCCTTCAGCTCAACGCGGATCGGCAGGCGGCCCTGCAACTCCGGCAGCAGGTCGCTCGGCTTGGCGACGTGGAAGGCGCCGGACGCGATGAACAGGATATGGTCGGTCTTGAGCGGGCCATATTTGGTGGCGACGGTCGTGCCCTCGATCAGCGGCAGCAGATCGCGCTGGACGCCCTCGCGGCTCACCGAGCCGCCGCGCACGTCGCTGACCGCGATCTTGTCGATCTCGTCGAGGAACACGATGCCGTTCTGCTCCGCCGACTGGATCGCGACGCGGGCGACGTCGTCCTGGTCGAGCCGCTTGTCCTGCTCCTCCTCGACCAGCTTGTCCCAGGCATCGGCGACGCGGAGCTTGCGCCGCTTCTTCTGCTGGCCGCCCATGGCCTTGGACATCATGTCGGAAAGGTTAATCATGCCGATATTGCCGCCCATGCCGGGGATATCCATCGGCATGCTGGGCGCGTCGGCGACTTCAACCTCGACTTCGACGTCGTTCATCTGGCTGGCTTCGATCTTCTGGCGGAAGGAGAGGCGGGTCGCCTCGCTGGCTTCCTTGCCGGTCAGCGCGTCAAGAAGGCGGCCCATGGCGGCCTCGGACGCGGCGCCGCGCACGGCTTCGCGCCGCCGCTCACGCTCCAGGCGCACGGCTTCCTCGACGAGATCGCGCACGATCTGTTCGACATCACGGCCGACATAGCCGACCTCGGTGAACTTGGTGGCTTCCACCTTGATGAACGGCGCGTCGGCGAGCTTGGCGAGGCGACGGCTGATCTCGGTCTTGCCGCAACCCGTGGGGCCGATCATCAGGATGTTCTTCGGCGTTACCTCGTCGCGCAGGTCAGGCGAGAGCTTCTGCCGGCGCCAGCGGTTGCGCAGGGCAACGGCGACCGCGCGCTTGGCCTCGGCCTGGCCGATGATGTGCGCGTCGAGCGCGGAGACGATGGCTTTGGGCGTGAGATTGTCGTTCATCTTGGTTCCTGAGCCCTCGCCCGCAAGCGGGAGAGGGTTGGGTGAGTGTCTATTCTTGTAGGGGCGGGATAAGGGCGGAAGCCGCTCACCCTCCCACCGCTGACGCGGCGGGCCCCTCCCTCTCCCGCGGGCGGGAGGGGGGCCGGATCGTCAAACCACCGAGTCCAGCGTCTCGATGGTCAGGCTGTCGTTGGTATAGACGCAGATCTCGGCCGCGATGCCCATCGCCTTGCGGGCCAGCGTTTCGGCGTCCTGCTCGTAATCCTTGAGCGCGCGCGCGGCGGAGAGGGCGTAGTTGCCGCCCGAGCCGATCGCCGCGATGCCGTGGAGCGGCTCAAGTACGTCGCCGTTCCCGGTGAGGATGAGGGTGGTCTCCTTGTCGGCGACGATCATCATCGCCTCGAGGTTGCGCAGATACTTGTCGGTCCGCCAGTCCTTGGCGAGCTCGACGGCGGCGCGCATGAGTTGGCCGCCATGGCGCTCCAGCTTGGCCTCAAGGCGCTCGAACAGGGTGAAGGCATCGGCCGTTGCCCCCGCGAAGCCGCCGATGACGCTGCCGTCATGAAGGCGGCGCACCTTGCGGGCATTGGGCTTCATGACCGTCTGGCCCATCGAGACCTGGCCATCGCCGATGACGACGACCTTGCCTGAAGAACGGACGGAGAGGATGGTGGTGCCGTGCCAGGACGGCATGGCGTGATGATCTTGAGCGGTCATAATCGGCCATATGGGAGACGGAAACCCGGCGCGCAAGCGGGGGCAAGGTCAGCCCGGCCCCGGCGTAATTTTATTACTAAAGTCACACTAAGGTCACACTATCGCGACTTGATGGCGCATCTTCCTTCGCCCTCCCGCGCGGGCGGCATGGCGATCGAATCGCGCCATGCCACAGGGCCAAGCCTGTAGGACAGCCCCCATGATCGCAGCGAAGCAACGCGCCGCTTGACAGGGCGGTTCTCTCTCGTCAAAGCGCTCCCTCCGCGCGGAAGCGTCGGGCGCGTAGCTCAGTGGTAGAGCACACCCTTCACACGGGTGGGGTCGTAGGTTCAATCCCTACCGCGCCCACCATGGCCCGGGCGGCCCCCTTCCTTCGCGGTACGAGCGTTGCGCGGTGATCCGGCGCATGCCATCACCCGAGCATCTCCCCATATTTTCGAGGCATTTCCATGCGCAGCTTGCTTCCTGTCGTCGCTCTCGTTGGTCTTGCGGCGCCGGCCGTGGCGCAGGGGGTGCCGCCGGTGAAGGAGATCCTGCTCAAGTCCGTCGCCATTCCGACCGTCGAAGGGCGTGGCAAGGTGCCGGAACTCGCGGCCTATTACACCGCCATTCTCAAGGCGGCGGGCTACAAGGACAGTGACATCAGCTTCGTGCCGATGGGCGAGACCGGCTATCTGACCGCCACGCTCAAGGGCCGCGCGAGCGACAAGCCGCTCCTGCTGCTGGGCCATATGGATGTGGTGGAAGCCAAGGCGTCCGACTGGACGCGCGACCCCTTCGTGCCGGTCGAGGAGAACGGCTATCTGTTCGGCCGGGGTGTCGAGGACAATAAATATGACGTCGCGCTGATGATCGCGACGATGGCGCGACTGAAGACGGAAGGGTACAAGCCCAAACAGGATATCGTGCTGGTACTGACCGGTGACGAGGAAACCACCGGCACGACGAGCAAGGCGGCGGCGCAGCGCTACAAGCATGCCGCGCTGGCGCTGAACGGCGACGGCGGCGGCGGGCGGCTCGGCGACGATGGCAAGGCGCAGGTGGTGGCGCTGCAGGCTGGCGAGAAGACCTATGCGGACTTCATCGTAACCATGACCGATCCCGGCGGCCATTCCAGCACGCCAACGGCGACCAACCCCATCTATCGGATGGCGCGGGCGCTGGGGCGGCTCGACGCGTACAAGTTTCCGGCGATGCAGAACGAGCTGACCCGCGCCGCCTTCACGGCGCGGCTCGCCGAGGCGAAGGGGCCGCTGCGCGATGCGATCGCGGCCTTCATCGCCAATCCGAAGGACGAGACGGCAGCCGATGCGCTGTCCGCTTATCCCGACATCGTCGGCCAGCTCCGCACGACCTGCATCGCGACGATGATCGAGGGCGGGCATGCGGAGAACGCCCTGCCGCAAAGCGCGACCGCGAACATCAATTGCCGCATCTTCCCCGGCGTCGCCATTGCCGACGTGCAGGCGAAGCTTGTCGAGGTGCTGGCCGAGCCCGCGTCGACGCTGAGCGTGAAGGGCGATCCGATGGCATCGGATGCATCGCCGCTGCGCGAGGATCTCATGACGGCGCTCAAGGGCGCGGTGGCCAAGCGGTTCCCCGGCGTGCCGGTCGTGCCCTTCATGGAGGCCGGCGCGACCGACAGCCTGTTCTTCCGCGCCGTCGGCGTGCCGAGTTACGGCGTGTCGGGCCTCATGCAGAAGACCGAGGACCGCGTGCCGCATGGCCTCAACGAGCGTGTGCCCGTCGCGGGGATTGCGAGCGCGGAGGCGTACTGGCTCGATCTGGTGAAGGCGCTTTCCAGATGACCCTGCACCCGCCGCCGTTTGCCCCGGACGAGGATCCGCTCGAAGGGCACAGCCTGCCGGCGTGGACCTACAGCGACCCGGAGTTCCATGCGCTGGAACTGGAGCGCGTTTTCCGCCCGAGCTGGCAGGTGGTCTGCCATGTGAACGACATTCCGGAGACGGGCGACTGGCGGACGCTGGAATTTCTGGGCGAGAGCATCGTCACGATTCGCGGCGGCGACGGCGTGGTGCGCAGCTTCTTCAACGTCTGCCGTCATCGCGGCTCGCGGCTCGTCGACGGGGACCAGGGCTGCGCGAAGAAGCTCGTCTGCCCCTATCATGCCTGGACCTATGAAGCCGACGGGCGGCTGACCGGCGTGCCGGGCAAGGCCGACTATCCCGGCCTCGACCTCTCGCAGCACGGCCTTGCGCCGGTCGAGCAGGAGATATGGCACGGCTTCGTCTTCGTCCGGCTGAAGGATGACGGCGGCCCCTCCGTGGCGGAGATGATCGCGCCCTACGAGGCAGAGATCGCGCCTTATCGCTTCAACGAGATGCAGGCGATCGGCCGGGTAACGATGCGGCCCCGCGCTGTGAACTGGAAGAATGTCGGCGACAACTATTCGGACAATCTGCACATCAACGTCGCGCATCCTGGCCTGACTCGGCTCTTCTCGAAAAGCTATGCGATCGCGGCGGAAGAGCATGTCGACCGGATGAAGGGCGATCTGGTCGAGCGGCCCTCGGCCAATCTCTCCGAGCGGCTCTACCAGCATCTGTTGCCCGATGTTCCGCACCTGCCGGAGAGCGGCAAGCGGCGCTGGCTCTACTTCAAGCTGTGGCCGAACGTCGCTTTCGACCTTTACCCGGATCAGATCGACTTCATGCAATGGCTGCCGGTCAGCCCGACAACCTGCATGATCCGCGAGATCAGCTATGCGCTGCCGGACGAGCGGCGCGAGATGAAGGTCGCGCGCTATCTCAACTGGCGGATCAACCGGCAGGTCAACACCGAGGACACAGTGCTGATCGGCCGCGTGCAGCAGGGCATGGCGTCGCAGAGCTTCTCGACCGGGCCGCTCGCGACGAGCGAGGTGTGTTTGCGCAGTTTCTGCCGCCGGATGCGCACGCTGATCCCGCAGGCGCGGCAGGAAGAGAAGCCGGCGGCGGGCTGGTCCGGAGGCGAGGCATGAGCGGATGCTATGATGCGGTCATCATCGGTGGCGGGCATAATGGCCTGGTCTGCGCTTTCTATCTGGCGCGGGCGGGCCTTTCCGTGCGGGTGCTGGAGCGGCGCGATGTTGTCGGCGGAGCGGCGGTGACGGAGGAATTCCATCCCGGGTTCCGCAATTCGGTGGCGAGCTACACGGTCAGCCTGCTGCAACCCAAAGTGATCGCCGACATGGGGCTGGTGCAGCGCGGCTATCGCGTGATCGAGCGGCCGATCTCCAATTTCCTGCCGCAGGATGACGGCGGCTATCTCAAGCTCGGCGGCGGGCTGGAACGGACGCAGGCGGAGTTTCGCAAGTTTTCGGTAGCCGATGTCGAGGCGCTGCCGGCCTATTACGACATGCTGGACGGCGTTGCGGACCTGCTGCGCGACATGGCGCTGACGACGCCGCCCAATGCCGGCGGCGGGTGGAGCGCGCTGATCGACGCGGCGATGCAGGGGCGGCGCTTCGCGAAGATGAGCCTTGCTCAGCAGCGCGACGTGCTCGATCTCTTCACCAAGTCGGCGCGCGATTTCCTCAACGGCTGGTTCGAGAGCGAGGCGGTGAAGGCCGCTTTCGGCTTCGATGCGGTGGTCGGCAACTATGCCTCGCCGGATACGCCGGGGAGCGCCTATGTGCTGCTGCACCACGTATTCGGCGAGGTGAACGGCAAGAAGGGCGCCTGGGGCCACAGTATCGGCGGCATGGGCCGGATCACGCAGCTGATGGCGGAGGCCTGCCGGGAGGCGGGCGTCGAGATCAGCGTGGAGAGTCCGGTGGCGCGGGTGCTGGTCGACGGCGACGCCGTCGCGGGCGTGCGGCTTGAGAGCGGCGAGGAGATCGCGGCGCGACGGGTGATCGGCAATGTCGGCCCGGCGCTGCTCTATAATCGCCTCATGGACCCGGCCGACCTGCCGGCAGACTTCGCGCGGCGGATGAAGGGCTTCAAGGCGGGATCGGGCACGTTCCGGATGAACGTCGCGCTTTCCGAGCTGCCGTGCTTCTCGGCGCTGCCGGAGCCGGGCGAGCATCATCGCAGCGGAATCATCCTGGCGCCGACGCTGGACTATATGGACCGCGCGTTCGTGGATGCGCGGGCCTTTGGCTGGTCCAAGCGGCCGATCGTCGAGATGCTGATCCCCTCGACGGTGGACGACAGCCTCGCGCCTCCCGGGCAGCATGTCGCCAGCCTCTTCTGCCAGCAATTCGCGCCGGTTCTGCCGGACGGGCGGAGCTGGGACGATCCCCAGGAAGAGCAGGGCGCGATCGACGCGATCTTCGACACGATCGAGCAGTATGCGCCGGGCTTCCGCAAGACCGTGCTCGGTTACAGCGCGCTTTCGCCGCTGGGGCTGGAGCGCAAGTTCGGGCTGATCGGCGGCGACATCATGCATGGCCATATGTCGCTCGACCAGCTCTGGGCAGCGCGGCCGGTGCTCGGCAATGGCAATTATCGAGGCCCCGTGCGCGGGCTCTACATGTGCGGGGCGGGCGCCCATCCGGGCGGTGGCGTCACCGGCGCACCGGGCCATAATTGCGCACAGGAAGTGCTGCGCGACGGCAATTCACGTCGCTGGCTGAAGCCCGTCTGAGACGGCCTCGCGCCGGGCGAGCCAGTAAAAGGGAAGTCCGGCGAGCATCAGCACGAGGCCCAGCAGCGCGGCATCCCAGCCCGTGCCGATCAAGGCCCAGACGCCGTAGACCAGGCCGAGGATCGCGAGCGGCACCGCCACGCGCTCCTTGATCGCCGCCAGTGCCACCGCGAGATAGAGCCAGATCGTCACCGACGTCGCCAGCAGCAGGATGAACGAGAACAACCCGGCCATGGACCGGTTGCTGTTGGAAATGACGAGGATGCTGCACAGGAGCGCGGAGACGAGGAGGCCGCGAACGGAGATGCCGTTCCTGCCGGTTTTGGCGAACCATGTCGGCAGCATGCCGCGCGTCGCCATTTCGAGCGGCATCTCGCCCTGGATGAGCGTCCAGCCATTGAGGCAGCCGATCGCGCTGATCGCGGCGAAAAGGCCGATGACGGCGGCAGGGCCGGGCGACCAGTAGGTCGCGATGAACAGGGAGAAGGGCGCGGGGGACCCGGCCACCTGATCGCCTGGGAGCAGCAGGGTGATGCCCGAGCAGATGACGAGATAGATGAGGCCGGTGATCGTCGTGCCGATCATCGTTGCGAGCGCCACGTTGCGCCGCGGGTTGGCGATCTTGTGCGAGGCGGCGCAGGCGGCCTCGAAGCCGATCAGGGCAAACAGCGCCAGAGCGGCCGAGGCATTGATAGCGCCGAGCGACAGCGCGACCGGAGGCAGGGGCACCGCGACCGGACGGGCGCCGCCGACCACCGCGACAATCAGCACGCCGACGACGACCAGCGGGATGAGCTTGAGTAGCGTCGTGGCCATCTGGACTTGCCCGACGAGGCGGATGCTGACGAGATTGACGAGGGTCATCAGCCAGATGAGCCCCAGCGCGGACCAGGCCGGATGCCTGCCCAGGTAAGGCACGAAATCGCTGAGATAGCTGGTCGCGCCGACAGCCAGCGTGGCCGAGGCCGTCCAGCACGAGACCCAGTAGCTGAACGCGACCAGGAACCCGGCGGTTCGCCCGAAGCTATGCTCGACCATCTCCGCCGGGCCGATGGCGCGGCCATGGGACCGGGAGAGCGCCGAAATCACATAGGCAAGGCACACGCAGCCCGCGATGGTGGCGATCCATCCAATGAGCGCGTTCCAGCCATAAGGCGCGAGCGTGGCGGGCAACAGGAATACGCCCGTTCCGATCATGCCGCCCATGACGAGCGAAATGGCGCCGGGAAGGCCGAGCTGGGCGCCGCCTCTCAAGAGGTCGGCGCCCGGCCGTCGGCGCAGCGATCAGAAACGTTGCGCGACTTTGATCCCAAACAGCTGAGGCTTGATCGGGTAGATGCGATAATATTGTCCGCAATAGACCGGTGCACAGAAGCTGTTATGGCTCAGTTGCCCGCGCTCGTCGAACGCATTCTGGATAAACGCCTCCAGGCTGATATCGCCGATCTTCGTGCCCGCCGAAAAGTCGACCGTGGTGAAGGGCGGCGTATCCTCCAGGATCGCGGCCTCGAACGGGCCCAGATAGCTCGTCGTATCGGTCTGGTGCAGCACCGTCGCCTGGACGAAGCTCGCCGAACTGCCGATGTCGAACTCGTAGCGGCCGGTGATCGAGCCCTTGAACTCGGGCTGGATCGGCAATCGCGTGCCCTTGGGCGCCGAGATTGTCGCGCCCGAGCAGGTCGGGAACGGATTGCCGGTGCTCACGTCGATCGCGCAGAAGTTCGTCTTGAGCTTGGCGTTGTTGTAGGCGCCGGTGCCCGAAAGGGTGAACCCGCCCGACCGCCAGAAGAAATCCAGCTCCACGCCGTAAACGCGCGCATCGCCCGCATTATAGACGTTGGTCACGCCAACCGAACCAGGGGGCGAGAGAGCGTATTGGAGCTTCTGCCATTCCTGATAGTAGGCCGCGCCGTTGATGCGCAGCGTGCCGTCGAGCCAGCTTGTCTTCCAGCCCAGCTCGAAATTGTCGATCGTGTCCGGACTGTAGGGATTGATCCCCGGCCGCCGGTTGTTGCCGCCGGGGCGGAAGCCGGTCGAGTAGGTCGCGTAGAGCATGCGATCCTCGTCGGCCTGCCAGGTGATCGTCGCCTTGTGGGTCTCGCCGCTCTCGCTCGCCTTCTTGTCGATCGTCTGGCAGCTGCCGAGCGTGATCGGCACGGTGCAGCCAGCATCGGCGGCGTTGCTCGCGAAGCCCGAGAAGCCGGTCAGCGTGTTCTCATACCAGAAGGCGCGGATGCCGCCGGTGAGGATGACGCTGGGCGTGAGATCGAAGGAGGCCTGCGCGAAGCCGGCATAGTCCCGCGCGATGATCTCCGTGTCGGTGAGGAAGACATTGTCTCCTTGCACGTTCAGCCCCAGACCGGTCGAAGCCAGGCCGGGAATGTTGTATTCGGCGATGTTCTTGTTGGACTGGCGCTGCATGAACATGCCCGCCGTCAGTCGGAACGGGTCCGTCACGGGCGAGGAGACACGCAGCTCGTGCGTCTGCTTGGAAAGCTGCTGGTTGTTGTGGAACTTCTGCGTCGGGTCGAGGAACCCGCCATTGGGCAGCGGGAAGTTCGTGTAGCCCGGCACGTTGTCGTAATAGACGGTGTAGTAGCTGTAATCGCTGGTGATATCGAGCGAGCGCTGGTGATAGCTGCCTGAATAGACCACGTCCCAGTCGGACAGCTTGCCCTCGATGGTCAGCGCGGCGAGATACCATTTGTCTTTCGTGTGGCTCGGCACGAAGTCGTGGACTTCGAGGTCGCCGACCCGCGGATCATAGAGGAAGCTGCCGTTGGTCTCCTGATGCTGGCCGACGCCGGCGATGGTCGCCGTCCAGTCGTCATCGAGGTCGACCCTCAGCGCGGCGCGGCCGCCGAAGGTGTCGACGTCGTTGAAATCGTCCTCGACCAGCGCGGCATTGTTGATCGTCTTGTTGGTGGTGGGATCATCGTCGGAGAGCGTGTAGGTGCGCGTGGCGGGCGTGTTGTCGATGAAGCCGCCGACATGCTCGTAAAAACCGCTCACGCGCAGGGCGACGGTTTCGCTCAGCGGGAAGTTGAGGAAAGCCTCGCCGCTGCCGCCGATATCGCCCTTGCCGAACTTGTTGAGCGCCAGGTCGTAGCCACCCTCAAAGCCGTTCGTGCTGGGCTTGTTGGTGATGATGCGCAGGGTGCCGGAGAGCGAGGAGGCGCCGAACAGCGTTCCCTGCGGACCGGACAGCGCTTCCACGCGGTCGATGTCATAGATGTGCACGTCCAGCATCGCGCCGATCGTGGTGACGGGCACTTCGTCCAGATAGACGCCTGTCGTCGGCAAGGCGCCGCCCGGCAGACCATCGCCGCCGCTGGCAATGCCGCGAAAGAAGAGCTGGCTCTGGCCAGGCCCGAACGACTGGTAGCTGACGCTCGGGAGCATCTTGGCATAGTCGTCGAAGCTGGAGGTCTGGTGCTGGTCCAGCAATTCGCTGCCGAGCGCCTGGACGCTGATCGGCACGCGCTGGATGTTTTCCTCGCGTCTGTTCGCCGTCACGATGATGGTATCGCCCTGTTCGGCAGCCGCAGCCGCCGCCGGTTCCTGCGCAAGAAGCGCGCCGGGCGTCGTGATCATCGTGGAGGCAAGCAGCAAGGCACTGGTCGTTTTGACAGTACGAAGCGGTCGAGACTGGATCATGTCGTCCCCCTTTTTTGCTGTGCTGCACAAATTCCATCCCATTTCGGAAATTGCGCAAGGGAGATTCGCACGGGAAGCGTGGTGAGTTAGCCGTATATTGCAGTAGCGTGACAGAAATGCCACGCGGGCCGATCCGCGCCTTAGACCGTCTGCCGCCGGAGGGTTTCCGGAACATCTGGATAAGATTGGAGAATTTCTCCGAGGGCCTGCTTCAGCGGTGCCAGCCACGGCTCGTAGTGTGCCCAGGAGGCGAGGCCGTCACGGTTGATGGGGCGGCGGACCTGTTCGCTGCTGGCGGTGCGCACGGGCCGGTCATTCTCCCAGAAGCGCAGGCAGCTTTCCTCGAACGGAAGGCCCAGCGACTCCAGGAGCGTCCGGATTGCCGCATCGCCGTCCTCGACCACCTCCTCATAGATCACGCGGCGGACGGCGCCGGGGAGGACGTCGTCCCAATGCGCCATCAGCGCGACATAGTCGGCATAATAATGGCCGAGCCCGGCAAGGTCGTAGCTGAAGCCCTGGCCCCGCGCGAAATGCTGCTTGAAGTTGGAGAAGCAACTGGCGAGCGGATGGCGGCGCGCGTCGATGATCCGCGCTTTGGGCAGGATCAGGCGGATGAAGCCGACATGCATCCAGTTGTTGGGCAGCTTGTCGATGAAGAAGGGGCGGCCGCTCTTGCGCTGGATGCGGGTGCGATCGAGATAGGCCTCGCCGAGCGCGCGAACCTCGTCTCGACCGAGATCGGCGATCCGGGCAGGATAGACCCCGTCCTTGCCGCAGGCTTCGGCGACAAGCGCGGGAATGTCCGGCAGTTCCATCGTTCCTTCGACGGCGCTGTGGCTGGCGAGGATCTGCTCGATGAGGGTCGAACCGGCGCGCGGCATACCGACGATGAAGATGGGATCGGGGGCGGGGTAGCCCCAGTCAGCACGCGCCGCGAGGAAGGCGCCGGTGAAGGTCTCGCGCGCCTTCTCGACGAAGCGGGCAATCAGCGCCGGCTCATAACCGAGCTGTCCGTGGCGGATCGCATTCCCCCGCGCATAATGATTGAAGCTCTCGGGCCATTGCTTGCGCTCCTCATGCGCCTTGCCCAGCGCGAAATGGAGATGCAGCCGATCGTCGTCCGACAGGCCAAGGTCTGCGAGCGCCGTGGTCATGGCGGCCATGTCCTCGTCGCCGAAGCGCGTGGTCTTGAGATTGGCAAGGCTCCACCATACCTCGCCCAGAGAGGACTGGAGATCGAGCGCGGAACGATAGGCCGCGATGCTTTCCTGCTGGCGCCCGACCGTCTTGAGCGCATGGCCAAGGCTCATCCAGATCTTGGGTTGGGCCGGCACGCGCTCCAGCACGTTGCGATAGAGAGCGATCGCTTCCTCGAACTCGCCGATCCGGCCGAGCGCGGCAGCGCGCAGATTTGCGTAACCGGGATTGCCGCTGTCCGCCTTTTCGACCTTGTCGAGCTCCGCCAGCGCTTCCTCGGTGCGGTTCTGCCGATGCAGCACCGTTGCGAGATTGGCGCGGGCGGGAGTGAAGGCAGGCGCCAGCTCGAGGGCGCGGCGCAGCAGGTTTTCCGCGTCGCTCAGGCGATTGATGCGTCCCGCCAGCTCGGCGAACATGCGGATCGCGGCGACATCGTGCGGGACCGTCTTGAGTCGAGCGCGCAGCAGTCGCTCCGCTGTCGGGAGCGTGCCCGTCGCCAGCGCCTGGGCTGCCTGTTGCAGTTCGGCATCGTGGACGGACGCGGCGATGGCGTCGAGTTCGCTGGTTTCAGCCTCTTCGTCCCGACCAAGCAGGCGGAGAGCGCGGGCGGCAAGGCGGTGCGCCTCGGCATTGGCTGGCTCAATGCGAAGGAGAAGGCGCGCCTGATCGAGCGCGCAATCCGGCACCTCGTCGAGCAGGCGGCGGATCTGACCGAGCGTGGGACGGGGTGCCGACATGGACATGGCTGTTACTTATCCGTTCGGTTCGAGCGAAGTCGAGAACCGTCGTAGGACGAGGTCTGCATGTCTCGACGTCGCTCGACGCGAACGGGGGAACACAAGGCTTGCCGGACCTTCAATGCTCGCTGTGGTTCATGTCCATGCCATTCATGGCATTGCCCGCAGGAGCCGCCGCCGCGCTGCCGTCCGGCTTCTGGACGACGGCGTCGACGAGGATGCGGTCGCCGTTCGAGAAGACGAAGCTGAAGCTCATCTTGCCGTCGACGGCCGCCTGCGGATCAATCGACCAGAGCATGATGTGCCTGCCGCCGGGTTCGAACTTGACCGTCCCGCGCGCGGGCACGTCGACCGTGTCGACCTTCTTCATCGAGGCTATGCCGCCCTGCGTCATGCTCTCGTGAATTTCTAGGCGCACCGCTTCCTCGGTCGTGACCTCGCGCAGCACCACCGGATCGGCGCCGCCATGGATGGTGAAATAGGCCGCGGACGGCGCGGCGGGGTTGGCGCTGAGGCGCACATAGCCGCCATCGACATAGAGCGGCGGCGGATCGCTGCACCCCGCCGTCGCCGCCAGCAGCGCGCTCGCCATCGTGAGTGATCGGATCAGGCGCATCCCGTGCCTCCTCGAAGCTGTCCCGAAATTGTCCGCTCATCTATGCGCCCGGATGCCTTGTGCCAAGCGAAAGCCGCCTTATATCCGCCGACGAAACGACGTTCCCGGGTCGGCGCGCAGCGCGGCCGGGGAGCGCGAACCGCTGAAACTTTTTGGGGTACATGAGGGCAAACATGGCTAAGGTTATTGGTATCGATCTCGGCACGACGAACAGCTGCGTCGCAGTGATGGACGGCGGCAAACCGAAGGTGATCGAGAATGCGGAAGGCGCGCGCACGACGCCGTCGATCGTCGCATTCGCCAAGGATGGCGAGCGTCTGATCGGTCAGCCGGCAAAGCGCCAGGCCGTCACCAATCCGGACAATACCGTCTATGCCGTGAAGCGCCTGATCGGCCGCCGCTTCGACGATCCGATGACCAAGAAGGACATGGAGCTGGTCCCCTATGGCATTGCCAAGGGGCCGAACGGCGACGCCTGGGTCAAGGCCGGCGGCACTGACTACAGCCCGTCGCAGATCTCCGCCTTCATCCTGCAGAAGATGAAGGAAACCGCCGAGGCCTATCTCGGCGAGACCGTCACGCAGGCCGTCATCACGGTCCCCGCCTACTTCAACGACGCGCAGCGCCAGGCGACCAAGGACGCCGGCCAGGTCGCGGGCCTTGAAGTGCTGCGCATCATCAACGAGCCGACCGCCGCTGCTCTGGCCTATGGCCTGGAGAAGCAGGACGGCAAGACCATCGCCGTCTATGACCTTGGCGGCGGCACGTTCGACATCTCGATCCTCGAGATCGGCGACGGCGTGTTCGAGGTGAAGTCGACCAATGGCGACACCTTCCTGGGTGGCGAGGACTTCGACGCCAAGATCGTGAGCTATCTGGCCGAGGGCTTCCAGAAGGATGAGGGCATCGACCTCACCAAGGACAAGCTCGCGCTGCAGCGCCTGAAGGAAGCGGCCGAGAAGGCCAAGATCGAGCTGTCGTCCGCGCAGACAACCGAGGTCAACCTGCCCTTCATCACCGCTGACCAGAATGGCCCGAAGCACCTCGTCAAGACGATCACGCGCGCCGATCTGGAGCGCCTCGTCGAGGACCTCATCAAGCGCACGCTCGAGCCCTGCCGCAAGGCGATTGCCGATGCAGGCGTCTCCGCGAGCGAGATCAGCGAAGTCGTGCTGGTGGGCGGCATGACCCGCATGCCGCGCGTCCGCGAGATCGTGAAGGAGTTCTTCGGCAAGGAGCCGCACACCGGCGTGAACCCGGATGAAGTCGTCGCCATGGGCGCGGCCATTCAGGCGGGCGTTCTGCAGGGCGACGTCAAGGATGTGCTGCTGCTCGACGTGACCCCGCTGTCGCTGGGCATCGAGACGCTGGGCGGCGTGTTCACCCGCATGATCGACCGCAACACGACGATCCCGGCCAAGAAGAGCCAGACCTATTCGACCGCCGAGGACAATCAGCAGGCGGTGACGATCCGCGTGTTCCAGGGCGAGCGCGAAATGGCGGCGGACAACAAGCTGCTCGGCCAGTTCGATCTGGTCGGCATTCCGCCGGCGCCGCGCGGCGTGCCGCAGATCGAGGTCACGTTCGACATCGACGCCAACGGCATCGTCTCGGTCCACGCGAAGGACAAGGGCACCGGCAAGGAGCAGCAGATCAAGATCCAGGCTTCGGGCGGTCTGAGCGAGAACGACATCGAACAGATGGTCAAGGATGCGGAGCGCTTCGCCGAGGAGGACAAGAAGCGTCGCGAGGGCGCCGAGGCGAAGAACAACGCCGAGAGCCTGATCCACACCACGGAGCGCCAGATCGCCGAGCATGGCGACAAGGTCGATGCCAGCCTCAAGGGCGAGATCGAGGCTGCCGTCGCGGCTGCCAAGACCGCCGTCGAGGGTGGCGACGTGGAAGACATGAAGGCCAAGACGCAGGACCTGGCCCAGGTCTCCATGAAGCTCGGCCAGGCGATCTACGAGAAGGAGCAGGCGGCTGCTGCCTCGCCCGGCGCCGAAGGGCCGGACCAGACCGCCAATGACGACGTGGTCGACGCGGAATTCTCCGAAGTCGACGACGAGAACAAGGCATAAATAATGATAATGGACCCGACCGGCGCGCGCATTTCGTCGGTCGGGGTCCGAAATAGGGTCGCTTCGGGGCATGAGTAGCGAAATCGATTATTACGAACTTCTTGAGGTTGAGCGGACGGCGGATGCGGGAACACTCAAGACCGCCTATCGCAAGCTCGCGATGAAGTTTCACCCGGACCGCAATCCGGGCTGTCAGGACAGCGAAGCCAAGTTCAAGGCCATCAACGAGGCCTATGACTGCCTGAAGGACGATCAGAAGCGCGCTGCCTATGATCGCTTCGGCCATGCCGCCTTCCAGCAGGGCATGGGCAACGGCGGCGGCTTCGGCGGCGGGGGCTTCTCCGACTTCGGCGACATTTTCGAGACGATCTTTGGCAATGGCTTTGGCGGTGGCCAGCGCCAGCAGCAGCGCCGCGGCGCCGACTTGCGCTACGATCTCGAGGTCAGCCTGGAGGACGCTTTCCACGGCCGCGACACCAGCATCCGCATCGACGTCTCCACCCAGTGTGACGAATGCGACGGCAGCGGCGCGGAACCGGGAACGAGCGCGGAAACCTGCTCGACCTGTTCCGGGCACGGCAAGGTGCGTGCGCAGCAGGGCTTCTTCGTTATCGAGCGGACCTGTCCGGGCTGTCACGGTGCGGGACAGCGGATCAAGTCCCCATGCCGCAGTTGTCGCGGCGAGGGCCGCGTCGACAAGGAGCGCTCGCTCGACGTCAAGATCCCACCGGGGGTCGACGAAGGCACGCGCATCCGCCTGGCAGGGCAGGGCGAGGCAGGACCGCGCGGCGCGCCCGCCGGCGACCTCTACATCTTCCTCCATGTGAAGCGGCACCAGATCTTCGAGCGCGAAGGCACGAACCTGTTCTGCCGCGTGCCGATCAGCTTCACCACGGCGGCGCTGGGCGGCGCGATCCACGTGCCCGGCCTCGACGGCGTGGAGCACGAGATCCGCATCCCGGTCGGCATCCAGTCCGGCAAGCAACTGCGCCAGCGCGGCGCCGGCATGCCGGTGCTCAACGGGCGCGGCCACGGCGACATGGTCATGCAGATCGAAGTCGAAACGCCGACCAAGCTGAGTGCGCGACAGAAGGAACTGCTCGAGGAGTTCCGCGAGACCGAAACAGGCGAAGAGTGCCCGGAATCGAGCGGTTTCTTCGGCAAGCTCAAGGGCATGTTCGGCTAAGCTGACGGACGGGCCGGAAAGCGCCTCTGAAGCGCGTGTTACGGGCTCTCGCCAGCGCGGGAGCCCGTTCGCGTCAGATCAGGCTGCGCTCGGCATGGCCGTGGCCTGCGAGACCCGCTTCCACGCCGAAATTGCGTTGGCAAGCTGCGGAATAGCGGGCGAGTTCCACTGGCGTCATCAACTCCAGCATGAACTTGTCCTCCAGCCAGAACTCGATGACCTTGAACACGCCGCCGCGATCACATTCCATCGCGGTCCAGCCCTCGCGTGCGCCGATGGCCGTGATTTCCTCCAGGCTCAGCGCCGTCGGCACATTGAGATGGCATTCGCTGTAGGGCGATGGCGCCTCGTTCCGCACGAAGCGGATTTCCTTCGCGCCTGGCGCGCCCTGGAGTCCGCGCGGGCCCACCTCGATCAGGTAGCCGATCGCATCGCCCCAGGCGACCGTGTAGGTGTCTGGAAAGACGCCGGGGTGCCAGCTGCATCCGAGCAGTTCGGCGCAAACGCGGGCGACACGTTCCGGATCGTCGGCAGGAATGGAGGCATGCACGATCATGGGTAGGCTCCCACAATTGATGGCATGACGGAAGATAACCCGGATGACCGGACCCGGCAACAAGCCCGGATTGTCCGACCTCTTATTTCGGCAGCGTGATCCGCGCGCCGTCCGCCGCGTCGCTCACGACCAGATCGGCGATCGCGCGGCCGACCACGTCCGGCGTCTTGAGCGTCGCGGGATCTTCGCCCGGATAGGCGCGGGCGCGCATGGTGGTGCGCGTGGCGCCGGGGTCGACGATGTGTGTGCGGATCGCGCTGATATTGCCGACTTCCTTGCCATAAGCGGCGATCAGCACGTCCAGCGCGGCCTTGGAGGCGCCATAGGCGCCCCAATAGGCGCGGGGATTTTCGGCGGCCACGCCGGTAGAGAGGCCGATGACCCGCGCGTCCTTGCTGGCGCGCAGCATCGGATCGAACGCGGCGATCAGGGCCTGGGGCGCGGCGATGTTCAGCGTGAGCTGGCGCGCGAATTCCTTGGTGTCGATCGCGGGCACGGCGGCCAGCGTTCCGAGCGTCGCGGCATTCAGCACAAGCACGTCCAGAGCCTGCCAGCGACCGCTGACGGCCTGAGCGAGCCGACCGATGCTCTCGCCATCGATGAGATCGAGCGGTGCAATCGTTGCATGGCCCCCGGCGGCGTGGATCGCGTCCTCGACCTTTTCGAGATCGGGCACGGAGCGCGCCACGAGGATCACATGCGCACCATCGGCGGCGAGCGCCTGCGCGGTGGCAGCGCCGATGCCACGGCTCGCGCCGGTCACAAGAGCAAGGCGGCCGGCGAGAGGCCGGGTATCGGTCTGGTCTGTCATTCTGTGATGGCCGGCTCAGACCACGCGTTCGCGCAGGAGCTCAAGCTGGTCGACCTCGGCCTGATCGTCGAAATCGGTCAGGGTCGTGGGATAGTCGCCGCTGAAGCAGGCATCGCAATATTGCGGGCTGTCGTCATTGCGTCGCGCTTCCCCGATGGCCCGATAAAGCCCGTCTATGGAGACGAAGGCCAGGCTGTCGGCATGGATGTAGGCGCTCATCTGGGCGACATCCATCTTGTGCGCGAGCAGCTTGCCGCGCTCGGGCGTGTCGACGCCATAGAAGCAGCTATGCCGGGTCGGCGGGCTGGCAATGCGCATGTGCACTTCCTTGGCGCCGGCCTCGCGCATCATCTGCACGATCTTGAGGCTGGTGGTGCCGCGCACGATCGAATCGTCGATGAGGACGATACGCTTGCCCTCGATGAGGGCGCGGTTGGCGTTGTGCTTCAGCTTCACGCCCAGGTGGCGGACCTTGTCGCCGGGCTGAATGAAGGTGCGGCCGATATAGTGCGAGCGGATGATGCCGAGCTCGAAGGGAATGCCCGATTCCTGGGCATAACCGATCGCCGCGGGCACGCCGCTGTCCGGCACGGGAATGACGAGGTCCGCGTCCACCGGGCTTTCGAGCGCCAGCTGCGCGCCGATGCCCTTGCGGACCGCATAGACGCTGTTGCCGTCGACGATCGAGTCGGGGCGCGAGAAATAGACATGCTCGAAGATGCAGGGGCGGGGCTGCTGCGTCTCACCGAAGGGACGATGTGAGCGAATCTCGCCGCCCTGCGTCACCACGATCAGCTCGCCGGCCTCGACATCGCGGATATATTCCGCGCCGACGACGTCGAACGCGACGGTCTCGGAAGCGAAGATCACCGCCTCGCCGATGCGGCCCATGACCAGCGGGCGGATGCCCAGCGGATCGCGGCAGGCGATCAGGCCCTCGCGCGTCAGGCAGATGAGCGAATAGGCCCCCTCGACCTGCTTCAGCGCATCGATGAACCGGTCCAGAAGGGTGCGGTAGCGCGACTTGGCGAGCAGGTGGACGATCACCTCGGTATCGCTGGTCGACTGGAAGATCGCACCGTCGCGGACCAGGCGTTTGCGCAGGTTCATCGCGTTGGAGATGTTGCCGTTATGGGCGATCGCGAAGCCACCTGACGAAAGCTCGGCATAGAGCGGCTGCACGTTGCGCAGTGCCGTCTCGCCGGTCGTCGAATAGCGGACATGGCCGCAGGCGACGTCACCGGCCAGCTTGCGGATCACTTCGTCATTGTCGAAGTTTCCGGCCACATGGCCCATGGCCCGGTGGGTGTGGAACTCCTCGCCGTCGAAGCTGGTGATGCCGGCGGCTTCCTGCCCGCGATGCTGGAGGGCATGCAGCCCCAGCGCGACCATCGCGGAAGCACCTTCCGCACCGTAAACACCAAAGATGCCGCACTCTTCGCGCAGCTTATCATCATCAAATGGATGGGTGGTCAGCATGGCTCTACTCAGTGGCCCACGGGGCGTTCCCGTCCCGGCGCGATCCTCATTGCGCGCCATATAGGGACCCCGATCAGATTTGTCGCCACCTTGGCGCAAAATTATGTTGATTGAAATGGTTTGCCCGCTTTCGGGTATTTCTCCCCCATAGGGGGAGGGGGCGGTTCTTACGGGTTCTGACGGCCGCGCGGCATGGGCACGCAGCGCGCGGATCGACGGCGCCTTGTGCAAAATCAACACACTGGCAACCGCCTCGGGAGGGCTCTAAAGGGACGCGATGCACGCCTTCGCGAATCCGCGCCGCTTCCTTGCCATTGCCGTGCCCGTGACGCCCTGGTGCTTCTGGGGCGGGGTGGCTCTGATTCTGGCCGGCTGCTGGGCCGGACTGTTCGTCGCGCCCGCCGATTATCTGCAGGGCGAGACGGTGCGCATCCTCTACATCCATGTGCCGGCCGCCTGGCTCGGCATGGGCGGATGGACCGGGCTCACCATCGCCGCGATCATGCAACTCGTCTGGCGGCACCCGCTCGCCGCCATTGCCGGGCGCGCCATTGCCGTGCCCGGCGCGGTGTTCACGGCGCTGTGCCTCGCCACCGGATCGATCTGGGGCCGGCCGACCTGGGGCACCTGGTGGGAATGGGACGGGCGGCTCACCTCGATGTTGCTGCTCCTCTTCCTCTACATCGGCTATATCGCGCTGGCCCGCGCCAGTGCCGAGCGCGCCGAGGAAGGCGGGGTCAGCCAGGTGACGTCCATCTATGCGCTGATCGGCTCGTTCAATCTGCCGGTCATTCATTATTCCGTCGTGTGGTGGAACAGCCTCCACCAGGGCCGCAGCATCACGCTCACCGGCAGCAGCATCGACAGGTCGATGCTCTGGCCGCTGGGGCTGACGGTGCTGGGCTTCACGCTCTGGTTCGCTGCCATCGTGCTGCTGCGCATGCGCGCGGTGCTGGCCGAGAATCGCATAGAGGCGCGGCTGCGCCGGTTATCGCGGGGCTGAAGCGCATGAACCCCTGGCCCTTCGTTATTTCCGCCTACGGCCTGACGGTCATCGCCACACTGGCGACGAGCCTCTGGGCCTGGCGCTCCGCCGGTGCCGCAGAACGGCGCGCGGCCCAATTGCTCGAACGGGATTGAAAATGGTTGCGGTTGCATCGGCAAGACAGGGACCAAAGCGCAAGCATCAGCGCCTCGTGCTGGTGATCCTGGCGCTGGCGGCAATGATCGGCGGGGCGCTGCTCGCCATGTCGGCGCTCAAGGATCAGGCCGCCTATTTCTACACGCCGAGCGAAGCGGCCTCCGCCAAGGTCGAGCCGGGCAAAGACGTCCGTCTCGGCGGAATGGTCGAGGTCGGCAGTCTCAAGCGCGCGCCGGACGGCGTGACGCTGAGCTTCCGCCTGACCGACGGCAAAGCGAGCGTGCCGGCGACCTTCAGCGGCATCACGCCCGATCTCTTCAAGGAAAACAGCGGCGCCGTCGCCGAGGGCGCGTTCGACGCGAGCGGCACCTTCCGCGCCACCAACATCCTCGCCAAGCATGACGAGCGCTACATGCCGCGCGAGATGGAGGGGATCAAATATGACCCCGCCACGCACAAGGTCGAAGCCGCCAAGCCATGATCGCGGAAGCTGGACTTGCCGCGCTGTGGCTCGCCGCTCTGCTGGCGGGGGCGCAATTGCTGTTCGCCTGGGCCGCGGTCGCGCGCGGCAATGAGGACGCGCGGCGGCTGATCCGGCCCATCGCGGTGGCGCAGGGCGTGCTGACCGGCCTTGCCATGGCGCTGCTCATCACTCTGTTCCTGCGCTCGGACATGTCGGTCTATCTCGTCGCGGCGAACAGCCACTCGATGAAGCCGTTCATTTACAAGTTCGCGGGCGCCTGGGGCAATCACGAGGGCTCGATGCTGCTCTGGGTCGCCGTGATGAGTGTCGCGGGCGCGGCGGTCGCGCTGTTCGAGCGTGGCCTTGACCAGCGCACCCATTTCGCGACGCTCGGCGCGCAGGCGGCGATCAGCCTCGGCTTCTATGCCTTCCTGTTGTTCGCTTCCAATCCCTTCGCGCGGCTCAATCCCCCGGTGCCGGACGGGCAGGGGCTCAATCCGCTGCTGCAGGACCCCGGCCTCGCCTTCCATCCACCCACGCTGTACCTCGGCTATGTCGGGCTCTCGGTCGCCTTCTCCTTCGCCGTCGGCGCGCTGCTAACGCGGCAGGTGAACGCCCGATTCGCGCGCGCCGTGCGCCCATGGGTGCTGGCTGCGTGGATTCTGCTCACCTTCGGCATCACGGCGGGCTCCTACTGGGCCTATTATGAACTGGGCTGGGGTGGCTGGTGGTTCTGGGACCCGGTCGAGAATGCTTCGCTCATGCCCTGGCTGGCGGCGACGGCGCTGTTGCACAGCGCGTCCGTGCTCGCCGCGCGCGACGCGCTGCGCGCCTGGACGGTCATGCTTTCGGTCGTCGCCTTCGCCATGTCGATGATCGGCACCTTCCTCGTCCGCTCGGGCATCCTGACCAGCGTCCACGCCTTCGCCGTCGATCCGACGCGCGGCAGTTTCATCCTAATTCTGCTCGGGCTTTACATCGGCGGTGCGCTCGCCCTGTTCGCGCTGCGGGCGCACACGGTCAACGAAGGCGCTAGGTTCGATCCAGTGAGCCGCGAGGCGATGCTGGTGGTCAACAACCTGTTGCTCTGCGTGATCCTCGGCCTCGTGCTGATCGGCACGCTCTATCCGCTGCTCACCGAGATGATGGGCGTGCGCGTCTCCGTCGGTCCGCCCTATTTCAACACGATCATCGGCCCGATCACGCTGGCGCTCATGATGGTGCTGGTCGTCGGCCCGATGTTGCGCTGGCGCAGGGACGACCCCAAGGCGCTGCTGCGCCATGTGACGCCTTCGGCGGTGCTGGCGGTCCTCGCACCGTCGGCGGTGCTGATCCTCTCCTCGCGCGCTGTGGGCTGGCTGCCGGCACTCGGCCTCGCAGCAGCAGCAGCGGTGGCTGTCGCCAGCTTCGCGCCGCTCTGGAAGCGCAATCTGCTGCGCACGCCGCTCTTCACTTATGGTATGGTGATCGCCCATTTCGGCTGCGCGGTCAGCCTCGCGGGGATGGCGTCGGAAAGCGCCTTCTCCAGCGAGAAACTTGCGGCCGCCCGGCCGGGCGACAAATATGAGATTGCCGGCATGACGGTGACGCTGGACGATGTGCTGCCTTATGCCGGCCCGAACTGGACCGCGATGCAGGCCACGATGACGGTCCGCAAGGATGGCCGCGTGCTGGCCGTCGCGCATCCGCAGGCGCGCTTCTTCTCCGACCCGCCGACACCCACGACCGAGTCCGTTCAGGTCACTCGCTGGAACGGCCAGCTTTATCTGGTGCTCGGTGATGCCTTGGAAGACGGCCGTTGGCAGCTGCGCATCTGGTGGAAGCCGTTCGTCACCTTCATCTGGCTCGGCGGCGGGCTGATCGGCCTCGGTGGTGCGCTGGCGCTGGTCGGCCGCGTTCTGCGCGAGCGGCGCACCCGCCTGTCCCGCAGGGCGGTGCCGGCATGAAGCTGCGACTGCTCCTCCTCTGGGTGCCGCTGATCGGCTATCTCGTGTTCCTGTTCGTCGCCTCGATCGGTCTCATCCGCGAGCAGCAGACGGTCGTCCAGTCGCGCATGATAGGCAAGCCCATGCCGGCGATCGATCTGCCCGCCGCCTCCTCGACCAAGCCCGCGCTCTCGACGCGCCAGATGGCCGACGGCAAGCCGCGCCTGCTCAACATCTTCGCCAGCTGGTGCGTGCCCTGCGCGGCCGAGGCGCCGCAACTCACCCAGCTTGCCCAGCGCGGCGTGCGCATCGATGCCGTCGCGATCCGCGATGCGCAGGGCGATGTCGATGCGTTCCTCGCCCGCCATGGCGATCCGTTCCAGCGCATCGGCCTCGACGCGCGCAGCACCCTGCAATTCTATCTCGGTTCATCGGGCGTGCCGGAGACCTTCGTAGTCGATGGCAAGGGCATCATCCGCTACCAGCATATCGGCTATATCGGCCCGCAGGACATCGAGACGATCCTGGAGAAGCTACGCGAGGCGGAGCGGTCATGAGGCGCTTCCTGCCGCTCGCCCTGCTGCTCGCCGGTCCGGCCTTCGCGCAGACCGCGCTGCCGCCCGCGCCCTATGCCGACCGCCAGCTCGAGGATCCCGCGCTGGAGGCCAAGGCTGCCGCGCTCATGCACACCATCCGCTGCCTCACCTGCCAGAGCCAGTCCATTGCCGACAGCAATGCCAGCATGGCCTCGGACATGCGCTCCGAGATCCGCGAGCGGATTAAAAAGGGCGAGGACCCCGAGCACATCCGCGCCTGGCTGATCGAGCGCTATGGCGACTGGATCAGCTATCAACCGACGGCCGAGCCAATCCTGTGGCCGCTCTGGGCCGCGCCGCTGCTGTTGCTGGGGGCGGGCGGGGCGCTGGCCTTCGGGCGCATACGCCGCCGCCGGAGTGCCAGACCATGACAGGCCTCATCATCGCCGCCATTCTGGCACTGCTGGCCGGTGCCGGCATCCTGATCGGGGCGCGGATGCCTGTGCGCAAGCTCGCGCCTGTCGCCACCGCGCTGCTCATCGGCCTTGCAGGCTATGCGTGGCAGGGCAGCCCCGGCCTCGCCGGCAAGCCGGTCAAGGCGGGCACCAATCAGGTCAAGTTCGACGAGGCGCTGGCCAAGAAGCGGCAGGAGATCGGCGAGCGTATCTCCGGCGCGACGCGCTGGCTGGTGATTTCGGACGGGCTGGCCCGCTCGGGCGACACGGAGCGCGCGGCCAATGTGCTGCTCTCGGGCCTGCGCGAGTTTCCGAACGACGCCAATCTCTGGGTCGGTCTCGGCAACGCACTCCTCGTTCACGGCGGCGGAACGCTCTCGCCGGCGGCGGACTATGCCTTTCACAAGGCGTTGGCGCTGCAGCCGCAGGGCATCTCACCGCAGTATTTCTACGGCCTCGCGCTGGCCGAATCGGGCCAGTTCGAGCGCTCGCGGGACATCTGGCTGAAGCTCGCCGCGCGCTTGCCCGAGGACATGGAACTACGCGAGGAACTGATCCGCAACGTCGCGCTGCTCCAGGCCCTGATGAAGCGGCAGGAAGCGCAGCGCCAGGGCGGAAACCTGGAGCAATGATTGTGCGTTGCACCATAGCAGGCGAAGTGCTAGGGCGCCGCCCGTTCAGGGGCGGGGGCCTCCTGGCAAGGGACGCGCGACCGATGACCATGGCTCAGGCGGGCAAGTGAACACGGCCGATCAACGCGATCCCGGCGCCGGATCCCTCGCGGCTCCGGGGCATGATCACAGCCGCGACGGGCTGCTGAAGCTCGCCCTCGGTACGATCGGCGTCGTCTTCGGCGACATCGGCACCAGCCCGCTCTACGCGTTCCGCGAGACCTTCGCCGGCCACCACAAGCTCGATCTCGACACGCCGCACATCATGGGGGCGATCAGCCTGATGTTCTGGTCGATGATGCTGGTGGTGACGCTAAAATACGTCACCGTCATCATGAAGGCGGACAACAAGGGCGAGGGCGGCAGCCTTGCGCTGCTCGCGCTGATCAGCCGCAGCGTTCCCTCGCAGCGATGGTCGGCCGGCATCGTGCTGCTCGGCGTGTTCGCGACGGCGCTGTTCTATGGCGACAGCATGATTACTCCGGCCGTGTCCGTGCTTTCGGCGGTAGAGGGCCTTACGGTCGTCAATCCCGGTTTCGGCAGGCTGGTTGTGCCGCTCGCCGTGGCGATCCTCATCTTCCTCTTCTTCATTCAGCGCTCGGGCACCAGCAGGGTCGCAACCCTGTTCGGTCCGATCATGGCGATATACTTCATCTCGATCGCCACGCTTGGCGTCGCCAGCATCATGCTGCATCCGGAGATTCTCTGGGCGGTGAACCCGTATTACGCGCTGGAGTTTTTCCTGCTGACGCCGCTGCAGGCCTTCCTTGCGCTCGGCTCCGTCGTGCTCGCCGTGACCGGCGCCGAGGCGCTCTATGCCGACATGGGGCATTTCGGGCGCAATCCGATCCGCGTCTCGTGGCTCTGGTTCGTGCTTCCGGCGCTGATGCTCAACTATATGGGCCAAGGCTCGTTGCTCATCCGTGAGGGTGCGGCAGCGCTGGAAAGCCCGTTCTACAATCTCGCGCCGGACTGGTTCCGCCTGCCGCTGGTCGGCATTGCCACGCTGGCGGCGATCATCGCCTCGCAGGCGGTCATCACCGGCGCCTTCTCGGTGACGCAGCAGGCGATCCAGCTCGGCTTCATGCCGCGCCTGCGCATCGCCCATACCAGCGCCTCGACCGCCGGGCAGATCTACATTCCACTGATGAACTGGGGCCTCATGGTCATGGTCATCCTGCTGGTGCTGACCTTCCAGACCTCGTCCAACCTGACGGCAGCCTATGGCATTGCCGTCACCGGCGCGATGTTCATCGACAACGTGCTGCTCACCGTCGTGCTGTTCAAGCTGTGGAAGTGGAAGCCCTGGGTTTCGATCCCGCTGCTGGCGATGTTCTACCTCATTGATGGCGCCTATTTCGCCGCGAACCTCACCAAGATCCCGGACGGTGGCTGGTTCCCGCTGCTAATCGGCCTCATCGTCTTCACGCTGCTCACCACCTGGTCAAAGGGCCGCAAGCTGATGATGGAGAGGCTGCGCGAGGCCGCGATGCCGATCCCTGTGTTCATCGCCTCGGCCTCCAACAGCGCGGTGCGCGTCTCCGGCACGGCGGTGTTCATGACCTCGACGCCGGACGGCGTGCCCCATGCGCTGCTGCACAATCTCAAGCACAACAAGGTGCTGCACGAACGGGTGATCCTGCTGACCGTGAAGATCGCGGACGTGCCGGTGGTCGATCCGGCCAAGCGTTACGCGATCGAGGATCTCGGCCGAGGCTTCTTCCGTCTCATCCTGAACTATGGCTTCATGGAAGAAGCCGATGTGCCGGCGGCGCTCACGCAGGTCTCCGGCTGCGGCCAGAACTTCAAGATGATGGAAACGAGCTTCTTCCTCGCGCGGCAGACCCTGCTGCCCTCGGCCCGGCCCGGCATGCGCATCTGGCGCGAGAAGCTGTTCGCCTGGATGCTTCGTAACGCGGAAAGCGCGATGGAGTTCTTCCGCCTGCCGACCAATCGCGTCATAGAACTGGGCAGCCAGGTCGAGATCTGACGCGCGGGCGACGCTGTTAAGCCAGCGCTGCCGCTCCGGTCGCCTGTTTTGAACACAGATTCTTCCGCCTCGCTTCGGCGCGATGCTGGTCAGCGCCTATCAGGCCTGCCAGACTGAGCGGGTAACACGCCATCGCAGAGCGTGCAGGGAGAACCAGATGCTTGCCGATGCAGGGGCCGGAGCGGGCGCGATCGCCGGGATAGCCAAGCGACTCGACGAACGACCGGTCGGCGCGCGGCAAATTTCGATCCTGCTGCTCGTCATGCTGATGCTGATGATCGACGGGCTCGACTTCCAGCTGCTCGGCCTCGTCACACCCGTGATCCTCGATGACTGGCAGGTCGACCGCGCCCATTTCGGTCCGGCGCTCGGAGCGTCTCTGTTCGGCCTCGCCATTGGCGCGGGGGCGGGCGGTCGCCTCGGCGATCTGTTCGGCCGTAAGCGTGTGCTGGTCACATCCGCCTTCGTCTTCGGCATCGCGACCGTCGTCGCCGCCTTTGCCGGTTCCATCCCGCAGATGATGGTCGTGCGCTTCATCAGCGGCCTCGGCTTCGGGGCAGCGGCGCCCAGCTCGATCGCACTGGTCACCGAATGGATGCCCCGCCGGGCGCAGGCCAAGGCGATCGCCTTCATGTCCGTCGGCACGCCTTTCGGTGGGCTGATCGGAAGCCTCGCGCTGCAGCTGTTCCTGCCGATGCTGGGCTGGCGCGGTTGCTTCATGCTCTGCGGCGCGCTGACGCTTGTCGTCGCCGTCACGGTGCTGATCTGGCTGCCCGAGTCCGCCGCTTATCTCGCCGGCAAAGGCAAGACGAAACGCGTCGTCGCGCTGCTGCGCCGCTATGCGGACATCGATGTTACCGAGGCGGCGCTCACTGCTTCCTCAGGCGACACCGCGCAAGGCGCCTCGCCCCGCGAGAGCCTGTTCGACCGCAAATATCTGCGCCTCAACCTGGGAGGCTGGACCTTCTTCTTCGCCGCCCAGTTCGTCGTCTATGCCTTCCCGAACTGGTCCTCGACCTTCCTCACGATGAGCGGCTTCACGATGAAGCAGGCGTTGCAGGCAAGCTCGCTGTTCCATCTGCTGGCGATCGTCGCGGCGATCGTCACCGGTTTCCTGGTCCACCGTTACGGGTCGTTGCGCATCACGCTGATCGGCGCGGCGCTCACCGGCCTCACGGTGGTGCTGCTCGCCGCCCGGTTGTTCGGCGCATCCGGCCCGCCGAGTGCCGAAACCTACTGGATGACTATGTTGGCGATCAGCGGCATGGGCATGTTCGCGAGCATGGTGATCGCGGTCGGCTATGCGCTGCTGACCCTGGGCTATGCCGAGCCGGTGCGCTCCACCGGCATCGGTGTCGGGCTGATGATCGGCCGGATGGGCGGCGTCCTCATCGGCCTCACCGGCGGCCTGCTGCTAACGCTGGCGGGCGACGCGACCTGGCCGTTCTTCGCGGTGGTGCTGGCGGTGATCCTGCTCGTCATGGTCGCCAGCCTCGTGGTCGACCGTCATATTCCACCGGCGGAATGAACCCGGTTCCGCTTCGCGCAACCCATAGTTAGAGGGCGCTCATGGCCAATCTCTTCGACACGCTCTCCGCCCGCTTCCCCGCTGACCTCTCCCGCCCCTTCGCCTGGCTCGAGGACGGCACGTTGGTCAGTTATGGAGACATGATCGCCGGCTCGGCCCGCTATGCCAATGCGCTGCGCGAGCGCGGCGTTTCGATCGGCGACCGGGTAATGGTCCAGACGCCCAAGAGCATCGACATGCTGATGCTCTATCTGGCGACACTGCGCGCGGGGGCGATCTTCGTGCCGCTCAACCCGGCCTATACGGCGGGCGAACTTGCCTATTTCATCGAGGATGCCGAGCCGACTTTGTTCGTCTGCGATCCGGCGCGTCGGGATGAGATTGCGGGCTTGGCGCCTGCTCTCACGGTCGAGACGTTGGGCGAGAATGGCGCGGGATCGCTGGCGCAAATGGCGGCTGACCTGCCCGGCGACTGGGCAACCGTGTCGCGCGAGGACGACGATCTGGCGGCGATCCTCTACACGTCCGGCACCACCGGCCGCTCCAAGGGCGCGATGCTGAGCCACGGCAATCTCGCCTCCAATGCGCTGACGCTGGTCGATCATTGGCGTTTCACCGCTGACGACGTGCTGCTCCACGCCTTGCCGATCTTCCACACGCACGGCCTGTTCGTCGGCACCAATGTGACGCTCGCGGCGGGCTCGTCGATGATCTTCCACAACCGGTTCGATGCCGATGCGGTGATGGCGGCCCTGCCGCGCGCGACGACGATGATGGGCGTCCCGACCTTCTACATTCGCCTGCTCGCTGAGCCGACGTTCGATCGCAACCATGTCGGCCATATGCGCCTGTTCGTCTCCGGCTCCGCGCCGCTCTCGGCGGAGATTCACCGCGAGTTCGAGGGGCGCACTGGCCATGCCATCCTCGAGCGCTACGGCATGACCGAGACCAACATGAACACCTCCAATCCCTATGACGGCGACCGGATCGCCGGCACCGTGGGCATGCCGCTGCCGGGCGTCACGATCCGCATCGCCGACCCCGAGACCGGCCGCGTGCTGCCGCAGGGCGAGGTCGGCGTCATCGAGATTGCTGGGCCGAACGTGTTCAAGGGCTATTGGCGCAAGCCCGAGAAGACGGCGGAGGAATTCCGCGGCGGCCATTTCATCTCCGGCGACCTCGGCTTCATCGACGGGCTCGGCTATGTCTCGATCGTCGGACGCGCCAAGGATCTCATCATCGCGGGCGGCTACAACATCTATCCCGCCGAGGTCGAAGCCGCGCTCGACGAACTGCCGCAGATCCACGAATCCGCCGTGGTCGGCGTGCCCCATCGCGATCTCGGCGAGGGCGTCGTCGCGGCCGTTGTCGCGCGCGATCCGAGCTTTGCCGACGAGGGCGCGATCATCGCCGCGCTCGCCGACAAGCTCGCCCGCTTCAAGCAGCCTCGCCGCGTCTATTTCCTGCCGGAACTGCCCAAGAACACCATGGGCAAGGTGCAGAAGACCTCCCTGCGCGAGATGTTCGGGGACGCCTTCAAGGGTTAGGCGATATCGCCGGCCAGCATCGGCCAGTTGGGGCCCATGCCATAGGGGCAGGCGGTCATCACCGCCTCGATCCGCGTCAGCAGCCCGCGCTCGACCTTGAAGGCTTCCGCGATCTGCCATGTAAAGGGGCGATCGAGATTGCCCATCATCTCCCGGCCATCGGTGAGGCGATAAGACCGCACCGTGCCGCTATGATCGAAGAAGGCGAGCGAGAACACCAGCCCGCGCTCGGCATCGATCACCGGGAATCGCCGGTGCCGGATGCGATCGACGAAGGCGAAGAAGCCGGTCTGGAACTGCTCCTTCGCGCTCATCGTGCGGAAATCGGGCGCATAGGGCGTGTCCTTCTTGCCCGTCTCCGGCGCTGGCTCCCCCGTGGTGCGGAAGCCGTTCTCGATGCGGACGCAATCGTCGGCAAAAGGATAGTCGCCCTTGCCATCGTTCCGCTCCAGTCCGGCGAAATAGAGATTGGCGACGCGGCGCAATTCCTCGCGGCTCAGGCGCTCGCCTTCGGGAATGACGGCCGACCAGCGGGGATCGAACAGGCCCGCCTCGTCGAGCTTGTCCGGCCCTTTCTCGAACGGACCGCCCGGCGTCATCGGATCGGGGCGAGCAACCATGGCTTCGATCTCGGCAATGCCATCCTCGTCGGCCCTGATCCGCGCGACGAAGATCGAGCGGGTCCGGCCCTCGGTCAGCGTCGTGATCGTGGCGATGTTGCCGCTCGCCTCATCGACGAAATCGTGCCGATAGGGGCCGAGCGCATCCGCTGTCGCCCAGGCGCCTTCGCCGACCGGCAGCAGTTGGCCATTCTCCGTATAGCGCACGTCCGGAGCCAGCCTCCCCGCGCTGCGGTCCTTGCTCGCCAAAGCGCTCAGCAGGCCATCCATGCAGTCGGTCAATTCGGCGCGATCGAGCGGCATCAGTCTCTCCAGTTTCTTGTCTGTCTTGGGGATCAGGCGACGTGCTGCCGGGCGAGATCGAGGTCGGCGGGCGTGTCG